>Ga0209728_1000046_pt1 | contig 119923 bp, 160 predicted proteins | sample RifGroD1_FD_183997 | JGI IMG/M metagenome (GOLD analysis project Ga0209728, IMG submission 183997) | Groundwater microbial communities from Rifle, Colorado, USA - Groundwater D1 (SPAdes) (version 2) | ecosystem: Environmental > Aquatic > Deep subsurface > Groundwater | place: Rifle, Colorado... | reverse complement strand
AGGGACAACCGGGCGGAGTGATAGCTGTACCACAACAGCAAGTGTCCGCCACACCGGTCCCACAGGGACAACCGGGCGGAGTGATAGCTGTACCACAACAGCAAGTGTCCGCCACACCGGTCCCACAAAAAACCCCACAAAAAGCCTCTATCTTTTCCGAGCCGTACAAAAGGACATACCAAAACAAAAAAGAATAGGCCTAAACTAAAAAGTAAACTAAAGCTAAAAACAAAACAAGATCTAAAAATAAGAATGCAGCAGGACATAAAAACAAAACAAGCTAGATATAAAAGTCCTATTCCTGGACTAAAAAACAGCAAAATAAAAAACATATATAATAGGAAATAACACGTTTTAAATTTTGTAAAATACCTTGTATAACAAGATATTTTTTTTTAAAAACGCTTGACGATATAAGATTTTTTTGATAAAATAAGATAATCCCGAGAGGGGGATATAATAATCTATTTTGTATAAGTCGGGAACCAGAGACTATAAACAGTGGTAAAGGTTTTAAGCTTTTTCCGGATAAAAAAATAAAAGCGATCTGCTATACACCAATAGTAGACATAAAACAAGCTAGTTACCGGGTTGACGGTAACCGTCCCACAAAGGGACGTAAAAATAATAGATCTTTGAAAACTGAATACCAGGATATAAGGCTAGTACAGCGAATAAGGAGAAATCGAATAGGGCTAGAAGACCTTGTAATCTTGGATCTTAGGAAGGAAGGAGGAAAAAGGAATAATATATAGTTTGGTTTTAAACCTGCCAACAACAAAACAGTCCAGGAGTTGAAAAGCTATAACTTTTGTTGGTGGTGTTAAGGCTAAAATATATAAGGAGGTAAAAAGAAATGATAAAAACACTAGAAGAACTAAAAGAATACCTTGTAACCGAAATATTAGCCATAGAAGATCAATTTTACGACGAAACAAAAAACCATAGTTATCTGTTGGGTAGGCAAGAGACACTACACGAAATTAACCTCCTTTTAGACGGTTTAAAGGAGGTGAAAAACAATGACAACTAATAATAAAAAAGTTGACCTAACCAAGAAAAAAGTAAACTTGCAAAAAAAGTCTGACAGAAACAAAAAGTAAAAGAGTTTTTTGCACTGCCGACACTGCCAAAAAGAATTTTGGTGTAGGCGGATCAAAGCACTTTTTTTAAACCCCGTACCAAAAAAACCCGTACCAAAACAGTCCAGGAGTAAAACGCAACAACTACACCAAACAAAAACCTTTTTTGCTGTTGGTCTCCTCCCAAAACCCGGCCAACAAAAACAGAAAAAACCTTTTTGCGTTACTGCTGCAAAAAGGAGGTGGAAAGAAATAAAAGATTTATATGACAGTATACCAAGTAGTAGTTTGGCTTTTTGGTCTTTTGTAGCAGGTTTTACTTACCGAATATTATTAACTTTGGCCAAAAAGAAAAAACCTTAAAGGAAGGAAAAGAGGTGAAATAATAGTGGCTAATAAACTGTATAAGGTAATAGCCGGAAGAGTAATAGCAATAGAAAATTGTATAAGGTCCGGAAATACAGAGTGGAAGGAAAAGCATGAGGAGACTTTAGACAAGGCTATAGGCTTTTTACCCTCTGGTAGTGGTTTGGATAATGGTACTACCGTAAACTTTGAAATGTGTAAAACTGATAGAATCGTTTTGGATTCTTCTTTTCACGTTTTGGATGAAAACGGATTTTATGATGGGTGGATCGAATTCGTAATAATTTTAACCCCTAGTCTTTTGAACGATTTTAATATTAGCATAGTTGGCAAGTTTAGTAATAGGAAAAATAACATTCGTAAAGATTGTAGCGACATAAAAAGCTATCTAGCAGAACTTTTTGCCGATACATTTAATAGTGAGGTGAATTTGTCGTGAATGAGATAAAAACCTTGCTACCTGTTTTTTCAGTCAGTGAAACTTTTGAAATAATAACACATGAATCAGCAGAAGAAGGAACTTTTGCCGATAGCGGTTTTAACTTTGAGAATGAAGGATATACACTAAGGGAACTTGTTGACTATATAAAAAGGAATTCCTTTGTTTGTCCTAGTCAGTCCCACATAAAGGACTTGAAGGACGTTGAAGGTCCTTGCCGTGTTTGGTTGTCTCAAATAGATGGCAATATTGACTATATGACGGGCGAAAGTGAATTTAAAAACCTACATATTAATAATGTTAGCTGTCGTAACTTTTACCGTATATGTAGACTAGCAGGAATTAACTTAAACTTTTAAAGTATGTAGGAGGTAAATAATTTATGAATGAAGTAACAACTACTGATTTATCTGAATTCGGCTATAGAGAATTAGCTATGGCAAATGATTTATTAACGGCTATGTTAAAAAATGGACTTCCTGAAAATTTTGAAGATGATAAAGTAACTATTATGTTTAACAGGAATTCAGGAAATGTTTTTTTAACTAATTCAGAATTCCAAGTTGCCATGATGAACGGTGAAGATTTGGAAATGTGGTACTACTTACCGTATGGGGGAAAAGAAGGATTTGTTGAGGACTTAAAAAACCTTGATCTTAAAACTTTAAATAAAGAAGATATTGATTTTATGGTCAGTATGGGGATTATAGAGGAAGAGGAAGAGGAAATCTAGTATACTCCTGGACTTACTTATAGAAGGGAGGTGAAAAGTAAAAAATGGTTAAAATCGAAATAAGCACGGAAAATTCAGCTTTTGAAGGTGAAAATAAAAGCCTTGAAGTGGTTAGGATTTTAAAAAAATTAGCTAACAGACTTGAAAACGATGCAGAACTAATAACCTGCAAAATAGCCTTAATTGATTTAAACGGCAATAAAGTAGGGACTTGTACAGAAGAAGAATAATTAAGTCCAGCATTAAAAACAGTAACAAAAAAAATCAGGATGCAGAATGTTTTAACTATACCTGTTTTGTCCTAGGGTTAAAGGACGTTTTACCGTATTACAAAAATCAGGATGCAAAAGTTTAAGCCACAAAAAATAAAACTTAAAAAGGAGATCATGAAAAAATGACATTAACACTAAGCAAGGATAAAAACATTATCGAGTTAGCCCGTATTATGCAAGTTGTCGAAAAAACACAAGAGGAACTTAACAATGTAGTTGATCTTGTCAACGGTATTGACGTTAAACGTCTTAGCGAAATTATAAGAATATGTAAGTCCGGTTTATCTTTTACTCATATTTATTCGGAAAAAACCACCTATAGTTGTAGTGGCACAAACTACAGATCAGATGATATCGAATATCAGTCAGACGATGCAAAAGGGTTTATAGTCGCTGATTATTACGAATACGAGAATAAACATAGTCAGGGGAGAAATTATACAAAGTTGGATCTTTACCTGCTACCTGATTTATCTTTTCGGGAGTACAGAACTAAAGCGAATCAGAGCTATTGGCAAGATTCTTCGGATACCTACACAAAGGAATATGTTGGAACTTTGACAATAGAAGAAGTGGTGGAGGGCTGGGACGTTGACGAAATAGTTTCAAGTATCAAAAACGGGCTAGAAAAAAGGCTAGAAAACCTTGGTACAAGAACAAAGTCCCAAACTAAGAGGCTAGAATCTTTGCAGAAGTTAACCGTATAACCCTTTTTAAAACCTACTGCCAATACTCCTATAGTCTGTTATTACCTTGCTTGTTTGGGACTATAGGAGTATTACCTTTTATACTTATTAGACTTTTTTAGTCCAGGAGGTTTAATTATGCGAATAATTGAAATGCCTATATATACAATTCAGGAACTATCGGAAAAGGCAAAAGAAAAGGCTTTTAACGACTTCTGTAATACAGATCTTTTTCCGTTTGGTTCGGATAACGAAAAAACCCTAACAGAGTTTGTTAAGATATTCCCTGTCAAGGTTAATAAATTCAGCTATGGCAATGGAAATTATTTTATAGATTTCGAATTCACAGGAGATCTTAAGATAGAGAATTTAAAAGGTATTCGATTGTTAGCTTACTTGCAAAACAATTATTTTTCTAGCCTATTTACGGGTAAGTGGTATTATGGGGAAAAATATTGGGCTAATGTTACTCCAAAAAATAAAGATTCTAGACTGAAATATAAAAGACAGTCGAAGGTCCTATTTTCCGATTGTTGCACGTTAACGGGCTACTATATAGATCAGGACATTTTAAGTCCTGTTTACGATTTTATCAAAAACCCATTAGAAAAAACAACCTTTTATGATCTTATGAGGAGATGCCTTAAGAAATGGATAACCGCTTGTAATACGTCCTATGAGGATTATTTTGTTATGGATAATTTTCTAGATATGAGCGAATCTAATGACTGGGAATATACAGAAGAAGGTGATCTGTATGCTTAGTAGTAACGAAATAGTTAATAAGGTTAAAGATATTCAGGCAAAAGTAAAATCCTTAAACGATTTATCACAGTATAGAGAATATATTTTAAACATATTAGATCTAGAGGTGGATGCAGATCAAGACCATTATTATCGTTTTTTGTGGACGTTAGAACTTGCTATAACCGAACTTGAAATGGCAGAACGAAACAAGGAATTTTAACTCAGGAGGTAAGGAAGGATGAAACAATTAAGCTTAAGCAAAATTATTAGCAATAGGCTTTTTGACATAGTAACGAACGAATATAGAGAGATGACAACAGAAGAAAGAGAAGAGTATTTAAACCAGATCAAAACATTCTTACTTTCTACTTGTCGGAAGGGATCTAGTGTATGTCAGGCGATAAACAGAATGTCAGTAGATAACCTGCCTAAAAACATAGGTATTCTAGAGAGGCTAACAACCAAAGGATATATAGCGGGTCAAGACTACCCGTCCGAACTCAGGTTTATTAAAAACCATATTAAAAAGTATTGTTAAACCCGGTTAACCGTCTCTTTGTCTACTCTGTTTTCCTGTTGGAAGTCTGGGAGTAGATTAAGAGATTAAACTTTTTTAAAGTAGGTGAAAAGTATGCTTAAAAAGCCATTTAAGGTTATAACTTCACCCAATTTAACAGGGACATTAAAAATATATGGAAATAATCACCTTATCCCTTTAGATTACCAGGTCCCAGAATGGAATAAGGATAAACCTGAGGAAGATCAAGATCTAGAATCTTGTTTTGTCTACAAAGGACATACTTATTTTCTATCTGAATTTATGCGAATCGAAAAGAATGCACCTGCTTGGATGCAGGAATATCACGGTTATATGTCAGATAGTTATTTTTCAGGGATAGTAGTAAAGCTAGATTTTGCAGGGGAATCGGTCAAAGTCTATACTTATATTAGCTAGTCCAGGACACCTTCCTCCCTTCTCTGTTATCTTTATAGATGCTTGGAGTAGGGAAGAAGGGGAGGAGAAAAAGAGCTATGCAATACACTACAACAGCGGAAGAAGAGGATCTATGTATTCAGTATAAGGCTAAAAAAAGCCTTAAATGCTTTGTATGATCATATTGTTAGCTTACCAGATAGTAAGGATAAAAGAGAATTAGCAGGATCTTTGTTCAACCTGTTAGAATTCAGATTCGATTTATTAGACAAGGATTATAGGCTAGTATCCGATAAACTACTTACAACCTGTACCACGGTATCAAAAGAGGAAATAAAGGAAGACAACTACCACCAAGATCTTATTAATACAATGGTAAAGGAAGGAATTAAAGATTTTAGTGAGGAAGAATTAAAACGTGTTTTTAAGTTTTATTCTTTTAGTAGCCATCAAAGTAAAAATGTAAGAGAACTAATTAAGGCGGGCCTAACAATAGAAAAGCTTTACGGAAAAGAAAAAGTAAAATATCATGTAAAGAAAAAATACTTAATAAGTCCTTAATCCTGTTTGTTAGATTAAAAAAAGGAGGTGAAAAAGAATGAAATGTCCGCTCTTAGGATGGGAGGAAGGGGAATCATCGTACTGCATAGGGGAAGGCTGTAAATACTATGATCAAGGAACTTGCCGGATGAAAGAAAAGGACTTTTCCGAGAAATCAGAATGGTAAGATTTATCCTAAAAAGACTAGCCTTAATCGGTTAGTCTTATTTTTTTGTCCTTTTCCGGGCTACTAAGTAACAACCTTCAACCAGCTTCCAAAAACAAAGACCAAAAAACAAAAGTTAAACCCTTTTCTCCTTCCCTCCTTTCCTCTACCAGAGACCAAAACAAAAAGTTATACCTTCCCTTGTCGCTGCATCCAAACAACCAAACAAAAAAAAGAATAGTTCCCAGAGATACAAAAACAAAAAAGAATAAGCCTAAACTAAAAACAAAACAAAAGTTATAATTCTTACTCCTGGACTATACACCAAACAAAAACAAAAAAAAATCAATTTTAATTAGCTACTAAAAGTAACATTCTATCTCTTTTCCACTGCTACCAAAAAGAATACAAAACATAATTATAGCTGCTACCAAAAAACCATCTATAACAAGACATCTTGCTACCATATCATATTACCAAAACATATATCATTGCTACCAGTTTTAAAAGTAACAAAATAATAATAACAATACCAAAAACAAAACAAACAAAATAATAAAAACATAACATCAATATTAATACTAAAATCCAAAACAAACAAAACATATTACCAAAACAAAAAAACAAAAAAGAAAAGTTAATCAATTTTTAAATACCATAAACAAAACATAAAAATAAAGAATCAGTTAAACATAACAATACCAACAAACAAAAAAAGAAAAGATATAATAATCTAAATAGCTGATACCAAAACAACCAAAAGAAAAAGGTAACAAGTAAGGATATAGTAGTAAGTAAACAATACCAGAACATAATATAATATACTCTGGTAATAAAGGATAACTTAATAGTCATATCTCTGGTAACATACTATATAAACATAGTAGTAAGTAATCTTATTAAAAGTATATAAACATAGTCCAGGGATATAATATATGTAAGTGTAATAGTAGTATGTAATCGTATAGGAATAGTATAAAGCTTTTTGAAAAGCGGGTAAAAAGTATAATGCAGATCTTACACGTCCAACAATGATCATACTTTTATTCTTTACTATTATATACGGCTTGGAGAAAATAAAAGTAAACTTGCTCCCGGTTCATATACTATAGTTCAACTCCTGGACTATGTTTATATACTTTATTGCATACGTGATCAATATACTATTATGTTACTACTATATTTACTACTATATAGTATGTATGTTACCAGTTCAAAAAACAAAGCTATGTTATTCCGATCCATCTATTATATACTACTATGTTACCAGTTCAAAAAAAGTAGCATTATTCTAAGTATACTATTTATACTCTGGTAGCATCTCTTTTTTACTGCTACCAGGTTAAACATAAATCTAGTTTACATAATCTTTATTATCGGATCTTAATTGCCTTGTTTTTTTCATGTGTTTTTGCACTGCTACCAGAGATAGATCACTATTATTAGTTCCTATATACTACTATGTTACCAGTTCAAAAAAAGTAGCATGATCTTTTTTGTGCCGTATTATGTGTTAGCTGCATCAATACCAGTTCAAAAAAGTAGTAAGCTTTTCGAATGCTGTATATCTGGGACAATTATTATTTGCATCGTGTTTTGTTTGGTGGTCTTGTATAGCTGTCAAAAGTTTTAGGCTTACTTGTTACCGGTCCCTTGTTTTGTGTTAGTCCTGGACTATGTTTGTGCTTGATCTGTTTTGGTCTTGTATAGCTGTTGGGTAGGAGGCAGGAGGTCAAGCTCAAAGCTTTTTCCCTGCATAGACCGGCAGGGATACCGGTGGAGGTATAATACCCCACAAATATTTTCCGCAAAAAAGCGTTTTTAACGCAAAACTGCGGAATTATCATCTATACCAACATAATATCTCACTAATTTCTAACTCCAAAATAACCCTAACCTCATAATAACACCTATACCAACCTATCCCCAAAACCCAAAATTAACGAAACAAACTAATCTTCTGGAACTATTCAAGGACCGGTTTTTTAAAAAATCTTGATATACGGAAAATCCCAAAAATTTTTCAGAAAATTTTTACGAAATTTTATGTGTTTTAGTGATAAAAACATACCATTAGTGGGAAAAAACCATACCGTAGTTGATATAATATAAATAAGAGGTATTTTAATTTTACAAAGTATATATCAAATCTGGATTCAGAAAAATAAAAAGAAATGGTTGATTCGGTATTCATAGCTTAAAAAGTAAAATGAAAAAACTGAATCGTATTTTCTTGGTTACGGTTATATGCGATAGAAAGTAGGGTGAATAGTTAATGAGAAGTATTAGAGCATTGCAGCAGAAGTATTCTGATAAATTAACTCAGGAAGAATTTGAAACTACATTTGGGAAGATAGATATTTGTGGTAACGATGAGTGTAAATACTTTGATTAAATTTTATCATATCCCTAAATGGGCTAAGTATATAGTTCAAGAGGATAATGGAAAATGGTACGCTTGTGAGGTGAAACCAGAATTAGTCCAAGATAATAGTTCTTGGGATATTAAATCTGGTAGAGTTGAACAAGTTCATCCTGTTATATCTACCACATTGAAAGAGGTGAATAGAGGTAGGACTTTATAACTAAGTTTTAGGAAGTGTAGGACGTGATATATGGATCAGAAAACAAGAAATCTATTAATCTGGAATGAGGTTATGTTTTCATTTTTAATGGCCGTAACTTCTCCAACGATTCATATTTATTTTGTGATTAAAATATCTCCTACTATTTATTCGTTAGCTAATGTATTGGGAACCATGTTTGCAGCTATGACGAATGTTATATTGAAGACTAATAATAGGAGAAAGATTTTTAGGAAGTATTTATATGTGGTTATGATAGTAGATGTAATATTAACAGCTATAATATCTTCACTTGGATTTGTTGATGCAAATATTAGATTTTTGGGAATGGGATTTGTTGAATCTATAACAGTAGTTATCTGGTATACGATAATAACTGAAGCTATTAATGAGAATTTACATTCAGAGGGGTTAACAAATTATCAAGTAGCTAAGAAAAGTTATTGTTTGTGGGCTACTGGTATAGGTTCAATGATATCTGTTCTTATATGTTACTACGGAATTAATTTTATTTATGAAGCCGTGATTATTCAATGTATTGGAAACCTAATATTTGCATTTGGAGATTATGTTGCGTATAAAAGGCTGAGAGGTGAAAAATAATGTCCGGTAATTTATTAGTTATAAATCGGAAAGCTTATAATATTAACTGTATTCATTTGAAAGATGACGGTGGGTGTAAATCTTATAATAAACGAGGCTGCCCTTTGAAAGACAAAAGATGTTGCTTATTATGTGTTAATCATAGTGCATGTTTTACTCATAATTGGATTGGGTGTACTATAGCGGATCATTATAGACTGAATTTCTTGGTCGATGATAATGAATATGATTTTATGTGGGTCAATAATAATGAGGAAAGTATTTGCCCTATAGATGGGCATTTGTAGGAGGATAAAAAATGAGAAATAATCCATACTGCGGAAACTGTGAGCATCTTTCTTTGACGGAAGAAGAACAGAATAAGTCTTTTGAAACAGGTCGTAAACTTCATATTTGTAATAAGTACGGAAAACGGGTTTATCACATAAACAGCCATCCTAACCTTGATAGGTTAAATAGTTGTATAAAAGATGAGTCGGAGAGGCTGGCTAAACTACTAGAACAGAAAACAGTACCTCATAAATTATATGACAAAAACAATAACCCGGTTGTTAAATATTCTAGGTGCTGTTTTGAGTGTAATAAGTTTGGTAGAGTCTCTGGACCTAGAGGATTGATTCATTGTAGAGAAACCGAATGTGGTCTTGAGGTTAGCGATAGAGGGTATATGTCTAAGACTCATTGGTTTAAGGTAGAATGTAAGGATTGTTTAATATATTACTGCAAAAACTTTGAACCAGACGGTCAAACTTGTTAACTGGAGAGTGAATAATAAATTGAATGACGTTGAATTTACTAGGGTATGGATTTTTGGTTTCTCTTCAGGAATAACATTCATTCTCTTAATGGTCTTACTTGTAAACTGGTTAGATAGTGGTATAGAAAAATCTAAAAAGGAGAGTGAATAATAAATTGAATTCTGCTAAAGTTGAAAAACTAAAAAAATGGTTAAAAGAACAGAAAGATTCTTGGGTTTGTCAGGCTATAGAAACTCCAATATCACGAACTTATGGAATAGTTCTGGACAAGATCGAAGAACTGGAGAAAGAATTAATCTTCACTAATCCGGACGACTACTTAATTGATGTTCAGCATTTTAACGCTGCTAAGTTTACGAATAATAGGCCAATTAAGTTTCGTTACAAAGAAGTAATGAAATGGATCGATTCTCTGGTTTTGAGAACTGAAAAAGACATATTAACTATTGGATATGCGAATGGTAACAGTATTCCGAGAATGGATATCCGTGTTGAGGATGTAAACAAAGGAGAAATACTTCTGAATTGTGGTTTTGAAGATATGTTGGTTCCGTCTAAACAATTTAATACTGAAGTATTAAAAGTAGGAACTCCGGTATACGTTTCATACGATCCTGAAAAATATTCTGGTTTTACAGATAGACATACTTTAGTTATGAAAATTGAAAGGTATACTGCTGCATTTGCGTTCCCAGAGAATAAGGATGGTTTCAGATGGTACACTCCTACAGTAGAAGATATTCTATCCGGAAATGTTAGATTAGTTGTAGGAAAATAATATATTGGGGGAGAGGTAATCTAAATGTTAGAATCAAAAGTTGAGACTATCAGAATAGAGAGAATTAAAAATCAGATAGTTGAAATCAAAGCTCATACTAAAAGAAAACTTCCTGAGTGGGCGATAGGGAAACCTTTATTGGTTAAATACTATTACCCTGATTCTAAGCAGGTTTGTTTGACAGACTTGTATGAAAACGACTCCAAATTTTTAAGAATGAAAGTTAAGGACTTGGTGTTTTACACGGAAGAGCAGTTCGATAAAACTATTGAAGAAACCTTCGGAAAAGGTGTTAACTGGAGGAAAGAAAACAGGTTAAGAAATAACCGAAATTCTTTCAGAGTTCCTATGAGTCGTTTAACCTAAAGTATGTTCGTCAATCAGTGACTAAGTTTGTATAGCTTAAAATGTTAAATACAAACTTAGTCATTAAGAGGTAGGGATTTAAAATGAATTGTTATATTTGCGGAAAGAAACTCAGAGAAACGGAAACCTTTTCTGGTAGACCTTACGCTATATGTGTATATTGTAAAATAAATTTCATAAAACCTAGCCCCGGTTTAGCTATAAGGGATTGCCCTAAATGTAAAGGGACCGGTTATGTTAAAGAGAAATTTATTGTTATTAGGGATGTTGTATGTCCTGATTGTAAAGGAATAGGTAAAATATTTTACCTGGAGTGAGGGTATTAGAGAGAATAGAGGGGTTGATACTATAAACATCATAGCGGAAGATAATACTACTAAGCAAACTCTTGATATACATTTATCAGTTAGCCGAGAATCATTAGTTAATTTTGGTTTAGAAGTATTACAAGGGGCTGCGGATATAGCATCGAAAGAAATAGTTAATGCTATATTAGAAGATTTCAAAATGAAATCTAATAGTTATCAAATAACTCCTGAGATTATGAAAATGGTAAACGAAAATATTTCTAAAATCCTGGCCGAAGATTTTATGGATTTTATCAAGAATGGGAAAAGGGTTGATAATAAAAATGTCTGACAAACTAGATTCTAGAAATCTTAAAGATAAGGAAGACCTAATAAAGAAATTACAGAATTGGCCGAGTGATAAATCTTTAGAAATAAAGATAACTATTGATGGTTCTGTAGTTAGAGATATGGGTTTAAGAATTCCTGAGATAGCTATGAATGGGGCAGTAGAAGAATTAAAAAACTATTTTCTGGACTACTACTTAGATATTACAAATAAGAATAGATTTTTAGAAATTATGAGAGAGAAATTATCTCAATCTCATATAGACATACTTATTCAGGAAGAAGTAAAAGAATTTTGTGAAGGTCATTTAACGAAAGAAAATTTTGACTGGTTAACAAAGCAAGTAATAGAAGAAAAAATTAGAAGGATGTGATATGAATGTTCAAATTATCATTACCTATTCACTGTAATAACTGCGGTTTTGAGGGTAGAATAACCTCAGTAAGAAGATATACAGACTGTCCAGAGTGTGGTTCTAGAAACCACTATATTTTAAAGAATCCCAAGTTCGATTATACGAACCAATGTAACGCTTGTAAATTAAGAAGTAAGTTTGGATGTATTATAGAACAGAAAGAATTTAGAACTAAAAATAGATGCAACTGTTTTACCTCCTGCTGTAAGACTATATTTACTTTTAGTAGTGGTAAAACAAAAGAGAAGTATTACTGGCATATGGAATTTAAGAAAAGGGAAAAGAAATGAGAAAGAAAATCCATTATGATGGCTATGCCAGATTAATAACTGGCAAGAAAGGTGAGTTGCTAGAAGTTGAAGAACTTTATTGTAATACAGAAAATATTAGAGATTTATTAGAGGGTTCAGGTGACGATGATTTTAAGAAAATCTCCTACAAAAACAAAAACGCAAGAATTATAGTATTCTTTGTTCTGACAGAAGAAAAGTTTACCTATGGTGAGGGTGTAGAATACGACTGTTTTGTTTCTGTATTGAAAGAAATAGTATTGATTAGAAATTACAAGAAGAATCTTAAGTTAGAAATCATAGAAGTCGTAAAATATAGCAATTTTATAGGAATAACTATTGATGATATTATATACAGTAGTTGCGATGATTATTTAAAAGACTTGGCTGAGAAATATTTTGAATGGTATGGTGATGAACGTATTATTCCTAGAGTTAGAAAAAGAAAGGCTAAGAAATAAAAATGAAATATACCAGGATAACCGATGATGGTAGAAAGCTAGAATACGATACGGAAGAATCAGGTTTTAATCGTGAGAAAGCTAAGAAATTTATCAAGAACTATAACAAAGAAGTAACAGATGAAGAAATGGACGAAATGGATGATATGGAGTTGTGGATTCTTTGGGCAGGAGTAGTTCCTCTTTGTGAGGGAGATTTTAGATTATGAGAAAGAGAGTGAAGGTTAAATAAATGTTACCACTTGAAATAAGGATATGGGATAAAGAAACTAAAAAGATGTCCCATGATGGATTCATAGACATAGCTGATAATGATAATTGGGACAACAACACCTCTATGTATCAAGTAGCAAAATCATTTCAGGATGGAGAAGACGAGAGGTTTGTTCCTACAATACATTTACCTGGAATGATTGATAGGAAAGGAAGAAAGATATTTAGCGGAGACATATGTAGAAGGTATTATGACCATAATCCTGATTTAGTTGCAATATTTAGAGTCGTATTTGAGAATCTAAGTTTCGGCTATTATTGGATTGGGGGAGTAAATTCAATGGACAAGGAATTTAATTCATTTTGGAATTGTGATAACGGAGAAATAAGACCTTTGGGTAAAGACTTAGAAGTTATAGGTGACGAATTTAGAAATCCTGAATTATTGAAAGGAATATAAGATATGAGAAGAGATAAGACTTATTCAAAAATACTTCAAGTGTGTGAGTATTTAGTAGAAAACAAAATATCACTTAAAGCAACTTCAAGACATTTCAAAGTAACGACTCCAACAATTTATCGTTATGTTGAAGAATTAAAATCAATAAATTATGAATTGTACTTGGAGGCAAGAAAGATAATAGAGACATATAAAACTTATAATAGATCTCTAGAGGAAGAATTTAAAGTTATTAGTAGACAGATAGAAATATGTCAGTATATTGCTGACAACAAAGTAACAATAAGCGAAGCTGCCTTACATTTTGAAAGCAATTATGGTTTCATTTATAGTAGTATAGGAAAAGTTTATAATTATAATCCTGATTTATATTATGACGTAAGAAAAGTAATAAATTCTAATAAAGGCCGGGGTGGTAGGAGAAAGGTAGTGTTAAGTTAATAGTGAATTTATTAAAAGGAGGTTTTCGTAAATGGCTTGTACCTGTTCAACTTTTGATTCCGATTCAGGGAGATTCAACTGTTCCGTTTCCGGCTCCGGCTGCGTGTATATGATTCCTGATTCAATAAGATGTGCTAAAGAATATGGGGAAGGACCGGATGCTTCTCAAAATAAATGTGAAGATTGTTTCTTTTTTTATACTGAGAATAATAGAAGATGTTGTATTACAGAACCGTATAGTAATAGTCTCAAACACAGCAAGTATATTGATAAAGAATTAGCTTGTTGTGGTGGATTTAAGAAAAGAGAATTAATAGCAAGATATTACATCGAAAATATTTTAAAGGATGAAAATTATAGAAAGCTATATAACAATAATCCTTTCTTCAGAAATATTTTAATATACCTAGAAAAAGGATATACTCTAAAAGAATTAATTGAGTTTACTTATCAGCAATGCAAAAGAAATGATGATCTTAGACTTGATTTAGAAAAACAATTTTTATCAAATCCTAAACCTAAGATTAAGAATAAAAATTAATGACAATACTCAATCAAGGGTTAGTCTTAAAAATATGCAACTATTTAGTTAATGAAGAATCTACTTTAAGAAAAACAGCAGCTCATTTCAAAATTTCATACGGAACAGTTTTCAGGGCTTCCCTTATGGTTAAAAAATATGATAAAGAATTGGACAAGAAAGTTCAAGCAAGACTTTTAGAAAACTATGAAATGTATCAAAGAACTAATCCTAAGAAAATTAGAAAGAAGAGACCTAAAATATTGTCTCAATTAGAGGTAATAGAAAGAAGACTTGATATTTGTGAGTATATTATCGAAAATAAATGTACTTTAATAATAGCAGGAGAACATTTCAATATATCTCACGAAACAGTAAGAAAAGAAGTTCAACGAATAGAAAGTATCGATCCAGTTCTATACTGTGAAGTTCGTAAAGTATTTAAAAAAAATCTCAAAGAGAGAAGTATTAGAGCTTCTGAATCTAATAAGAAAAGAAAATCTTTAAGGGAATATAATAAGACTAATATAGGTAAGGAGGGTTATTGAAATATGAGAGCTAAAAAGAAAATTTATACCTTTGAATGCTCAGAGTGTGGTGAAGAATTTTTTTCTGAGACTCCTGTATGTAAGTATAAATGTGATTTTTGTGGAAAAGTAGATAAATATAGTGAAATAACTGAAGAAAGGGATGATTCAATAATGCCTAAAGTTTATACTAAAAAATGTACCGAGTGTGGAGACGAGTTTGTAACAAATAACCAAAAAGAAATAGTATGCCATGATTGCGATCCAGGTTCTTACGAATATGAATGTCAAATCTGCGGAGAAGATGAAGGTAGTGGAGTTTATGCTTTAAACGTTTGTGAGGATTGTTATGAAAACCATAATAATGATAGAGCTAAAAGGAAAAAATCAAAGAAAGCATTTTCAGGCTATTTAAAGAGTCCTAAATTCGAGAGAAAAGAAATGGAACAGAAAGAAGTATCTATTCCTGAGATAATAACAGAACCAAGATTTGATAAGGAATATTACCAGACTGGTACAGCTATTGAATTTGAAAATCAGATTGAGGGTTTTGAAAAAACAAACGGTCTTATCTCTGTTGTTAATAACTCTGAATTGATAATATATTGGATGTCTGAGGATAGTCCCTTTGAAAGTTTTACAATAAAAATTCAAGACGTTATCTCCGGAAATGTAAAGCTGAGAAAGTTATCATAAAACTAAACTAAGGATTTGCTGTCCGGGATTAATTTTCTTGTAGAAGAGCAAATCCTTAAATAATATTTTAAATATAAAAAGGGGAGAAATAAATTGAACAACACAACTCTAGAAGAGTATTTATTACAAGCCGGGAAAAGACTTCCGGAGAAATCTGAAAATGTTCTAATAGCTTTATTGGAAGACAGGTCAAGTAAGGAAGACTTATCTTTAAAGGCTCAGGTTAGAAGATCTTCTTTGGATGACATAGTAAATAGATTATACACTCTAGGTTTCTTGGATATTTATTCTGAAGGTAAAAGTAAGATTTGCAAGATAACCAATTTGGGGAAAAGTTATTTAAAACTACAGATAGATAAAGTTAGTTAGTCTATTGAAGTCTGACTCTGGATAGATTAGAGTCAGACTTCAATAGAACTTGATATAATTAATAACAAGAAATACTCTAATATTAAAAGTAAATATTGGGAGGGATAGGATATTTGAAACCTGTAACCAAAATTCATATAGTCATGGTTGAGAAGGTTACTGGCAAACCTTTAGGAGATTTAGTATTCCCGGAAGAAACTCTTATTGGGGATTTAAACAACGCAATAGTAATATGGTTCCCTAAAGATAAAATATTTCCTGAAAAAGACTTAAAGGGTATAGTTTCTGCCACTGGTAGGCCAGTAATAGCCTTGATAAACGGAGCGGAAATAGGATATATAAAAGAAATTGTGGAGTGGGTAAAAGATGAGTCGAAAGAAAATTAAGAAAGCTGTTTATCAGAAATTAAAACCAGAAGAAAATCTTGAATTGGTAGACAAGATGATGAGTCAATTCTATCAATATATAAAAGATAACGAAAAGTATCTTTTAGGAAGAACATTTAGAACTGCTATTATGAAGTTTGCTAATAGATTGGATAGACCTCAAGATTTCTTTAGGATATCTAATCTTATGATTCCTAATACTATTGATAAAGTAATAACATCAAAGCATCTTTATGATTTTACTCAGTATGGGATCTAAATGCTACAACTGTAGAAAGGCAACGCCTCTATTATGTTCTTGGATTAAATCTGGAGACTTAGATGGTAAGGGATACAAGAAAAAGAGCAATTCATTTGTTGTAGATGGATTTATCACTGTAATAACTGAATGTCCGGATTTTATAGAAGGAAATCTTCCGGGATTAAGATCTTGTTCTCTGGATAAAGAGAAAGATAAAAAAACATTATTTGAGAAAATAATAGAAATAGATGATTCAAATAAACTTTTAGAAATATTGAACAAAATAAATTATACAGAATTAAAAGGAAGTGAATTTCAAGCTATCTCATTAAAGTTCTTCGGTAAAGAAGGTAGTTTGGGAACTAGAAAGTCTATGTATTATGGATTAATTAAAAGACTTAATAAATTAAATGATAAAAAGGAGGTTGTTTGGATTGGAGTCTAAAGAATTTATAGGATTAGTAGCCCCGGCAGCACAGGAACTACAGAAAAAATTTGGGATATTTTCATCTGTAACAATAGCTCAAGCAATATTAGAAACAGGATGGGGTAAATCTTTACCTATAGACAAAATCACTAAACAAAATAGTTTTAATTTATTTGGAGTTAAGGGTAAAGGACCGGCAGGTAGCGTTTCCTGCCTGACTGAAGAGGTTTACAATGGTAAGAGGGTTACTATTACAGCCCAATTCAGGGCCTATAACAGCTATTTAGAATCATTAGAAGACCATCACAAGTTATTAATGGGTGATAGGTATTTACGGGTTCGTAAAGAAGAAACTCCAGAGATAGCTTGTAAAGCTTTATATGATTGTGGGTATGCGACAGATCCGAAATATGCTAATAGTCTTATAAGTTTAATTAATCAGTATGGTTTAAAACAGTACGATATTATAGAACCAAAACCTGTCCCCGGTCCATTTCCTGACGTTCCGGAAGGTTTATGGTACTCCGGCCATGTTACTAGATGTAAGAATGCCGGATTATTAAAAGGTGACGATAAAGGAAATTTTAATCCCGACAAACCAGTAAGTCATGTAGAAATGGCAGTAATATTAGCTAGACTTATGGATTTGGGAGTAATAAAGGGATGAATCAAAAACATATAACAATAGATCAATTTAATGAATTAACAGAACCTCAGAAAGAATATTTACAAAAGTGGTGGACAGAACCTCAAATGGGAAACCTCTTTGTTATACCAAGATTTCAAAATAGTAAGTATGTCATTCTTGGAAATAGTGAAAACCCCGAAAATATCTACTGTAATCGTGGGGTATTCCCTAAAGAATGGTGTTATCCCTTACTGAGTGGGTGGGATATGTTAATGTTTTTAAGAAATAATGATATAGAATTTTATAATAGCTATTTTAGAGTTGATTCTGAAGAAAAACTTTTAGAAAATTTATGGATAGATTTCAAAATAGCTATTAACGATAGGATTATCAATGAAGATAAAGAAATCATTCAAGAAGATTAGACCTGTAAAGTACAAATACAAAGGTTTAGTAGAGGGATATAGGGTAGTTTTGATTAACGGTAGGATTACAAATCCTAAAGCAAATGATAATCTAATATACCCGATATATCCTTTAGAAATAGCAATACAACAATGTAATATCCTATTCAACTGTCTAGTTATTAAAAAGACAGAAGAATTAAGAATAGAAGAATGTAAAAATGGAAAGTCAAAAACCTATTTCGTCTTAATTAAAGATGGGAAACAGGTAAATGAGAAATTATCTTTCAAAGAAAAGAGGGTTAAAAGTTGAGTGAAAACCTATGTAAACAATGCGGTAAGTGCTGCGAGGTTATAGTATTAAGTGTTAGTATGGAAAGAATTAAGGATTTGGCCTATTTAGATAATGGTTCTGGTTTTACAGAAAAAGAATCAGATGTTATTTTTATAGCTAAGAATTGGTCTGAACTATCAAAGAAAGATGCTATATCCAGAAACCCTCATATAAAGACTTGGAAAGGTGAGGGGGATATAGACAATAATGAAAAATATTTTTATGAATGTCTTAGATTTAATAGGGAAACTAGAAAATGTTCAGCCTATGAATCAAGACCTAAAGTTTGCTCTGGTTTTCCGTATTACGGTAAGAAAATTAATCCTAAAAACTTATATTCTCCAGGGTGCGGTTTTGTTGAAGAAAATAAAAAAATTGGAGATATACAAGACATAAATAATGCTTTGGGAATAGAATTAAAACCTTGGCAAATAGATTATATTTTCGATGGGGAACCTATTCCTGAAATATGTCCGTGTATTGTGAAAATACCTTGGATTGATAAAGAAAATATAAAGATAAATAAAGGTTTTAGTAATGAAAATTACTGTTCCTTAAGAGGTAGAAGAATAGGTAAAACATTAGCCTATTGTATTAGGATTATTCTTGGATTTTCAGATGATATTCATTTTAAAGACTTTTCCATAAGAAGGGAAGATATCTATATTTTAAGTGACGAATGTTTTGGTCCAAGTTATTCAACAGGATGCTTTAGGAAAATGTTTTTAGATACTCAGGATAAATTGACCAAAGCAGGTTTTAATACTATAAGGTTAATAAGATCATGAGCGAAGAACAAACCCCTTATTCTTTCAAAGATAAGTTAGATAGTATAACTTGTGACTATCTAAATAAGAAAACAAAACAATGTGAATCTGACTTCACTTGTAGCCAGATAATCACGGTAACAGTATGTTGTGAATTCTGCGGAAAGAGAAATTGGTGTAATGATAAATGTACAGCAGCCTTTATCACAAAAGGGAAACCAGTAATAAGGGTCCCTCAAATTAATAAGAAAAAGAAAAGATTATTCTAAATTGGGGAGGGTTTATAGCCCTCCTCCGTCATTTTTAAAAACGTCTTGATATAATAGATAATAGGAGATACTTTTTGGAGTTGATAAATTTTGAATAAGAGATTAACGGAAAAGGATTTATTATTATCTAAAACTATATCATACGAATATACCGATGAAGAAATTATGAAAGCTAGATATGATGAATTTGCTTTCGATGATTTATTTATGGAACCTAAATCTATATCTATTAGAAAATTTATGGCAAGGAGATTCTTCCCTCCATCCGGCCATACTTATGAAGATCTTCATCAAATGTCTGATATAGGTTTTTGGCTGGCTGTTAGAGATTATAAACCCGGAAAAATGTCATTCAATAATTTCGCTAAAGAAGTTATTAAAAGAGTTCTTATAACATTCATAGTAACGGTTCTAAGAAAGAAACATAATCATTTAAACAATTCATCATCTTTAGATGATGTAATTTATAACCATACAGATTCCGATAGTAAAAGAACCTTATATGAAAAGATAGAGGACAAGAAGAGAAACAAAAATGATGCTCTATCTCTAGTTATAGGTAAGGAGAATAACAAGGAAATATTTCAGATAATGAAAAAACATTTAAGTAGTCTGGAATATAATTGTTCCATTTTAAGAAACATTGAGGGTTTGGAGTACACAGAGATAGCTAGACTAACTAGAACCAGTATTAAGACTGTAGATAATGCCCTACAGAGGGTAAAAATAAAACTCAAAAAGAAAGAGGTTTTTAAGGAAATAATGAATTCTTACCACTAGGAGGAATTTAATGAGTAGACTGATAGTAGTATCCCTTATTCTGATGATGATAATGGTTTCATTTGGTTACAATCAGGACTGTTTAGATGTTGAGTCCAAACAGATTCAAGACTTAAAACAGTCTCTAGATAAAACTAAGAAAGAACAACTAGAAATACAGAATCAAATTGTCAAACTGAAAGAAAAACAAGTTCAATTAGAAAAGAAATTACAGAAAGAAACATCAAGATCATTTGATAGGAACAGCTATAAATTAACCTGCAAATTAACGGCTTATTCAGGAGGGCAACTAACTAAAATAGGGACAAATGCTAGGACCGGTATTGTAGCTGTAGATCCTAATGTAATACCCCTAAGAAGTAAAATTCATATAGAGGGAATGGGATACTTTACATCGGAGGATACCGGAGGAAATGTAAAAGGAAACTGGGTAGATGTTTTTATGAATTCTAGATCCGAAGCTTTAGAATTTGGAGTGAAGAATAGGGAGGTTACGGTATATGTCAAATAGAATGTGTGATTGTGGAATGAAGATTATCCTTAACAAAACTTCTCCGGTAGGGATAACCTTTTGTCCGTCTTGTCAGAGGATTATTAAGAAAAACTGTGTAAGCTGCAAAACTAAGTGTGATGAAAGGGGTGGGTATAGCAAAGTCTGTGATAACTATGAACCTCTTAGCAATAAAGGTATGTCATTAGTTTCTTATTCTGGGGAGAATAAATAATGAGATACACTTTGATTCATAAAGACTATCCTCCGTTTATAAGAATACCTATCCATCCAAAGCAACTTTTAAGGGCTGTAACTTGTAATCCGAAGGATATTCCAGACTGTATTCAATATAAAGAAGTTGAAATAGAACTAACGAGAAAGCCCTGGGGTTGTATATGCGGATATTGTAAAGAAAATGATACTTTGTATTATAAAGAAGTTTCTCCAGATAAAATTCCTAAAAGGATATATTTAAGACCTAAACTAGCATCTCCGTCTGAAATAGCCAATAGACTAGATAAGACTCTTCAAATGATAAATAAAGAATTATCAAAAGATAAACCTGATCTTGATCTTTTAAGAAGAGTTATGTGTAAGACTATAAATGATGGAATATGTGTCTCTGGTTTTCTTCAGAATAGGAATTAAAAAATTTAATCCGGTCTATAAATAAAAAGACCGGATTTTTCTATTTACAGAATTAAAACGTCATGTTATACTTGATATTAGGAGTGAATATAATGAAAGATGGGTTTATTTATTGTTGTGAAACTTGTGATAATTATTTTACACTAGAAAATGAAGAAGCTTTTCCCGACTGTCCAGAGTGTGGTTATGATAATACTACTGTAACAGGGGAGAAAATGAAAAATGGAAAGGTCGTAGTTGATAATAAAGAGTATTAAGAAAGGAGTTGATAATAGATGCAAAGATTAATACTAAGAGATTTCTCTAATGGTGATAGGAAACCTCTAAAGGAGTTAGGTCTTGAAAGTAACTGTAGGATAATTCATGTTTGGACAATTCTATCCGAAGATATTCTATATAATAGATTTAGTCCCATAACTGGCGAAAAAGAAACCGTTGGTTTAGATGATTCAATATTAATTCACGGACATAATGTTTTCTTAGAAGATATGGGGCATGATTGGAATATCGTTGATGGGGATAAGTTTAAGTTTAATGGACAGGGTAAAAAGGGAGAAAAACACGATCTACTGATAGAATTTGAGAGAATTACTTTTTGATATAGGGTTACAGTAAGAGATACAGATTCAAATTTCAGTTCTGCTGCTGCAATGGTTTTAGGTGGAGAAACTGAAGAAGAGGTTATTAAAAAGTATTTTTCTAAAAATGATTGGCTTAACGAGGATCAAAAAAATAGAGTTATAGCGGAACCAATTTTGGAGAAAAGGAATCTAGTAAAGGAGTCAATAATAGATGAATAATGTTAAAATAAAGGAAGGTCAAGATGTTTATTTAGTTCCTATAAATAATAAGTTGAGAACTACTAAAGAAATTCAGAAATATAGAGTTGAGAAAGTTGGTCGTAAATATTTTTATGTTTATAATCCAGACAAAGATTTTCCTACTTCTCTTAAATTCGATATAGAAACATTAGACCAAATTACAGAGTATCGCCCAGATTGGAGAATCTATTTCTCTATGAAAATGATTGAGGTAGACAAAGAGATTTTAGAATTGTCAGATGAAATTAGAACATTTTTAGGAACTTATGGTTGTTGTAAACTGTCCCTAGATCAACTTAGAAAGATTAAAAATATTATTGGTGGACAATAAAATTGAAGTAAAAGAATCATGGAAAACTTCCTGCTGCCTGTATTGTTCTAAACTTGGAGACTGTTTTAATAGTCCTTGTAGAGTATTACATTGTGTAGTATGTAGAATGGATGCTTATTGTTCTTCATACGATCCAGAACAACAAACTTCATAAGAGGAGGATTTAAAATAATGAAAATAACTAAGGATATGTTGAAAGATAATGCTTTTCTTCCCAAACTTCCAAATACCATAGACTGTTGTTATAAATGTTTAAAAAGGGAGAAATGCTCAAGAGTTTGTAGTGTAGTTATAGATAATTTAGTATGTACTATTTTGAGATGTAATCCTGATCCTTGTTCGGACTTCGAACCTATTCCCAAGAATAATAAACCGGAAGAAAAGGTAAGAAACTCACTTTGCAATATTCCGGTAGAAGTAGTAGATGGTTCAGAATATAAACCTGATGATTTTGATGTATTTATCAATAGAGTAAAATCATTAGCTGAATGCTGGGAAAATCACAGAAATAGTAACAGGCATGTTGACGGTGTATCTAAAATGTGTATAGAAGGTTTTCTATCCCAAGCTAATGATGGATACTCAAAACTTCTTATTGAAAATACTATAAAATTATGTGGGATGAATCATAAAGGTTTTGTTGACAAAAACTAAATCCAGATTTATAATATTTATCGGCAGGTATTCAATCTATCCAATCATCACCCAGAAGAGAACCCTCTTGAGAAATTTGAGGGTTCTATTTCTTTTTGGAGATTTTTATTTTCCCAATAATATCAACATTTAAAGAATACAAATTTTAATAAAAAAGAAAGGGTCGATTTAATCATGAAAAGGGGAGTCAAGAATAAAGAAGATACAATCCCAAAAAGTAAAATACCTAAAAAATATAAGAAGGTCAAAAAGGCCAAGACTTCTAAACCGAAAGTAACTACTGTAACTATTGGGAGTAATCCATATAAGATTCACAACTTCACCCATGTTCATCTTCAGATAATAGATGATCTAGTCGAGGGAAGACTCAAAAAAGGAGAAATAGCTAAAAAGAATGATATAACTTCACAAATGCTTTGTAACTACTTTAAAGATCCTCAATTTATGAAGATGTTACAGTCTGCTCAAATGGAAGCCGAGTCTGTATTTAGGACTGAAAGAATTAGATTCTACAGAAGAATAGCTCAAGCAGCATTAATAGAAATAACTCATAAATTAGAAAGTGCAAAAGAAAGAAAGAAATTAACTGTTCCCACATTGTTAAATATGGTAGACAGAACTTTAGATATGCTAGACAAAGATAATGGAATATCATCTTCTGGAGATAAGAATAAAAATACTACTCCCGGAAGCGTAAATGTAAACATAATGAATACAAGTTTAGAAGACCAGGGATTCAGAAACCAATTTAAGATGATATTAAAAGGAGATTCTCAAAAGAAATTACCAGAACCAAAAGCTATAAATGTAGATTTTAGAACTGAAGAAGATGTTGAAGATGAATAAAGTATCTATTTTTGGTAAAAATAATAAAGCGAAAATAACTTTCTTAAAAACTCTCCCGTTGGAGGGTTTCTTTTTATTTAGAGGGCTATTATGCAAGTAGATACATTAGGAAATTATAATCAGAATGAAGCAAGGAAAGATTATTTAGATTGGTGTTTGAAAAATTTATTAGCAAGTAAGGATAAAGAAGAATTACACGATTTTATAACTATAATATTAGGATCTCATGTTCCTAGATTATCTGTTTGTCCAGAACATGATGCTCCATTCGATTTCTTGGCTGACTTATTTTTTGAAGACGTTCTAAACGCTTTAGTTTTGGCAAACAGGAACGGGGGTAAGACTTGGAATTTTGCCATTAAAAATGCCTTAGATGCTGTTTTTAAAGGTGTTGAAATTGCAAACATTGGAGCTATTCAAGCACAGGCAGAAAAATGTTTCAAGTATACCCAAGATCATTTTAAAGAGGGAACATTATTAAATCCTTTTGCTATTGAGCTTCTTATGAAGAGGTCTAAGATAAGAACTTATGATGGATTTATTTCAGAACTTCAGATTTTGCCCGGCACAATGGCAGGAACTAATAGCCCACATCCGGAGAAAGCTAACTTAGATGAAATAGATTTAATGGACTGGAAAATACTCCAGGAGGCTATGTCCATGCCTAAATCTACAAAAAGGGCTAGGGCAAGTCTTTGTTTAACAAGTACCCGGAAATCAGGATCAGGTCCAATGCAGAAATTATTAGACGAAGCAAAAACAAGAGATCTGAAAGTCTACTCCTGGTGTATCTGGGAGGTAATCGAAAACTGCTCATCCAAAAGGTCAGGTATTATTCCTGTGGAATATGAATACCTACCATACGGAGAAAAGGATAAATACAAAAGAAAAACTCTCTGGGTTTATACTCATAATAGATCTCTTAAAAATAGATACGTAACAAAAGAATTTCTAGAAGAAAAATCAGATCCAAGTAAATATTCTGGATGTTTAGCATGTCCATTAATTGAGGTCTGTCAAACTAAAGCTAAAAGGTCTGACGGATATTATTTGATTGATGATACAATTAGCAAGTTTAGAAATCTAGATAGGGAAACCTGGGATGCTCAATGGGAATGTAAAAAACCAGGGAGAGACGGATTAGTTTATAAAGAATTTGATGATATTCATATTATAGATAGATTTGATAGGAGCTTATATTTACCTGTAGATGCTGGACAAGATTTTGGATACACTAATCCGGCTCATACGGTATTTATGCAAAAAACAAATAGAGATCAGATTATTATTTTTGATGAAATAGTAAGAACCCAAACTACACTAAACTTATTAATAAGTGAATGGTGGAAACCTGCCCAAGAGGAATATAATACATTAGACTGGATATGTGATCCTGAAGATCCTAATGCTATTGCTCAAATGAGGCAAGCTAACATACCTGCTAGAGCTGCGGTTGACCGTGAAGTGGATGCAGGTATCAGAACCCTAAGAGGGCTTATTAAGCCCAGTATAGGGGAGCCTAGACTGTATATATTGGCAAAGTGCGTAGAAACAATTAGAGACTTTCAAAGTTATCCTTATAGGCCAGGAACAGATAAACCATTTAAAGATAAATTTGATCATGGTTGTGATGCAGCGAGATACTGTATTCATACTAAATGGCCGAGTTTATCACAGCCTAAAAAGCAATTTAGAGCTACAACGGCTTGAAAATATTTTATTAGTAAGGGAAATACCATAACTGGTTAGATATAATATAGGTAAGGGGTTAATTTAGTAGAGAGAGAGGGGGTGGGTTAGAGTAGGTAAAAAGAAGATATTACAGGATATAATAAACTTCTTTGAATTAGAGGAAGGGTTTGACAAGAATGAAATTATTAATGAAATACTTCACGGAATGAAAGAACTTAAAGGTTACGAGTCCGATGAAATAAGTCTAGAATGGGACGGAGATAACCTTATGGTTTTAAATGATTTCGTTGAAGAATTTTACCGGAAACTAATCGAAGGGATATGTAATGTCTTAAAGAGTTTTCAGAAATAAATAATATAAATAGAAGGAGAGTGTTAGAATGGGTGAAGTCACAATTAAGACTGGAGAAGACACCAGAATATGCTTATTGGTGGATGAAAATTGTCCGGATACCTCTTTGAAGTTTGAACAGCTATCCGATAACACAGTTAAGATCGAGAAACTGCCGAGTTTTCAGGAAAGTGAATTGGAAGAGTTTGACGAAGAACACGAATCACTTCCGGTAATCGTAGCCCTGTATGGAGATAGGTTGAAGAGTGTTTCTTTCGATATGGAAGACGATAGTCTAACCTTCACTACAATGAAAAGGGCTGCCGATGATAAGAATTATTCTAGCAGGAATATTTTCCTTGAAACTATGAATAACCCTGAAGGTAATCATTACGTCCAGACAGTTTATTTTGTGGAGGATTTTTCTGATAAGATCTCTGAAGATCTGGACCATCTGGATCGGGCTATGGAAATAGGAGAAGATTTGGTTAATAATCTGAGTAAAAAACAAAAGAAAGAATTATCTTTGGTAAAATAATTAGGTATACCTATTATTTTGATTAAGAAAGGGGGTTCTTGAATGGATCAGACCGTATCAGAAGAACAAACCTTAAAAGGTACTATAGATTCTGAGTGGCTGGCTACAGAAATAGCCGTAATGATATACTCTTCTAGTCGGAAAGAGATTTTCGATGTTCTGGAGTGTATTTATGAAAAAGAACGAGACCCTAGGCTTTCTGCTAATAAGAAATTAGTGAGCAATATTCTTGATAAAACCTGCAAGAATATCAGTAAACTAATTGCCGATGTTTTGGAGAATTGGGAAGTGAAAGTTGAAGTAGGGGGAGAAATTTCTCCAGAAGAAACACTTCAAGCTATTAGGGAATACAACAATGTCAGGGGAATGATAGGATTTCCTCCGATACTACGCCCAGAAGTTTTTATTAGTCGTATTTCTGAAGAAACCAATATCTCTCCTGCTATTGTGAAACAGATTCTTGATGCCGAAACAGAATTAATTATTGAAAGAGTTAGTCCTAAAAAATTATAACGGAAAGAAAACACCAGGATTTTATTATTCTGGTGTTTTTATTTTTATCATAAGGGAAAAACTGAAAATGTCTTGATATAATAAAGATAAGGACAGTTTTAAGGAGGTTTATTGTAGTGTGGAATTGTAAAAATCCTAGAGACTTTTATCCATCCAAAATGTTTTGCTCTATTTGTGGTAACATTCAAGAGATTCAACGTCCTAAAAGGAAAACTAGGAAAAATGGTCATATAAAAGACTTGTGGTGTATTCGGTGTAAAACCGAAACTAAACACATTGAAAACGCCGATATTCTTGCTATGACTGTTTAAATAATTATTAAGAGGTGATTAGTATGAGTAAGTGTAGAATATGTGGTGAGATGGAATATCAAAACGGTATGTGTCTAAAATGTTTCATCATTGACAGGGATGTAAATATAGCTAATATTGAAAACTGCAAAAAGCAGTTAGAAGAATTATACGGTCAAAAAGAGAAAGAATTGCAATTTAAAGCAGAATATATGTGTAGGCCTTTTCTGGATGGGAAACCTGTAGACTTTGATTATGAATCTTCTAAATCAGATTCTTTACCATTAGACTATCCAATTCTCCCTAAAAAAATAGTATCCAAAGTAATATTAAATAATCCCAGAAAAATATTTGTTTACTCTGGTAAGGTTTCGGGATTGTTGAAACGGTTAGAGGAATTAAGATTTTCCTTTGAAAAGAATATATTTTCAACAATCGAAAATCAAATGTCTATTGATTTTATGAGAGCAGGTTTGTATAAATGAACATTAGAATAGCCGGACCTATAGTTCAAGATTCTATAGTTGATGGACCGGGGATAAGACATACTATTTTTACTCAAGGATGTCATTGGAATTGTCCAGGATGTCATAATCCTGAATCTCATAGTCTTAGTGGTGGAAAGATTTTAAAAGTAGATGATTTATATATGGAATTGAAAGAAATACTTAGACCATCAATTCATAGAGGGATAACTTTTTCCGGTGGAGATCCTTTTCTCTGGCCGTTAGAATTAAGTTATCTTGCTGAGAAAATAAAAACTCTTGGAAACTATGATATTATAGTTTACACTGGTTATAGTATGGAAGAATTAAAGCCTTTGAAGAAATGGATAAAGTTTTTAGAATTGATTGATTTGTTAGTAACAGATAGATTTCTTTTAGAACAAAAAGATTTATCGACTCCATTCCGGGGAAGTAGAAATCAAAGGATTTGGAAAAAGATTCTTAGAAATAATGGAATGATGTCTTTTGAACAAATTTCTGAAAAAGATATTTTGGGAGGTAAGATATGAAAAATCTATCAGTCGATGAGAAATATGAATTATGTTATAAACATTATTTAGAAAGTTGTACTATGGCAGGAGAAAAAACGGAAGTAACCCTGGAGACCTACGAAAGAGTTGTTCCTATTTCTCAAATTGATGAAATGATCAAATATGGTTATGTGGGAGACAGTAAGATTATTTTTGATAAGAAGGAGGTTTTCTAAATAAATATTATAGATTTTGATGTCCCATATCATATTGATTTAGTAGAAATCAGAAGGATATGTTCTGAAATACAAAACACAATTTGGGGACCAGATATAGATACTCCTATTTATATTATAGGAGTTAAACATAAAAAGTTCTTCTTTGAAAATGATAAGTATACTAAAGGATTAAAATATCCTGGGGATAAGTCATTCCGTGGAACTTGTTATCCTGTAGAAAATGAAATATTTGTTTATGCAGATAAATATGAAACAACAGAAAGTATCTTGTGGCTTATTTTTCACGAATTAACCCATATGGTTCTACGGAAAAATAAAATAACTTATTATTACATGATTTATAAAACTTTTCATTATTCTAGAGAATTGGGTTATCCGGATCTTCAATCGTATTACAATGATCCAAGAACTACTCTAAATGATGAAATACATGAAAAAGATCCAGAGGAAATATTCTGCAATTCTTCGGCATCTATTATGTTTAAAGATTGGGTATATCCTTCTGGAATTCAATATGATAGATTTTGGTGGAGGGCTAGGAATGAAAAGGATTTATAGAAATACCATAACCGGAAAGATTCATATTACAAATATTTTTGAAAACGCTCCTCACTTAGAGGAAATACCTTTAGAAAAGTTTTCTGCTGATAAAATAGAAAAAGAAATATCTAAATTAGAATCAAAAATAGAAACACTAAAAGAGTTACTTTCTCTTTTGAAGGAAATGATTAATGGAGGTTAGTCAGGGAGAGTTAAGTAGAATGTTGGGAAGACATAATTCTGAAGGAATATTAGAAGGGAGAGGAATAGAGAAGAAAAGAATAAAATCAATCATCCAAAAATTAATTGAAGAAAATAAAAAATTTCAAGATACAAATTACAAAAAGGGAAGACAAGATATTTTAGAAAAACTTCTTTCAGAAATTAAATAACCAAATCAAACGACTAAGAATTTACTTAGTCGTTTTTTTTACGTTTTAAAACTTCAAAATTAACCAAATTACAAAACGACAGAAAGGATTGATATACATTTGTCTGGATTAATACTTCCTCCTGGTGTCAAAGTAGAAAAACAGCATAAATCATATGTTGTAGATAGTGAAGGTGAAATTCAAGAAATTCAAGAGGTTAAGAAAAATAAAGTATTTAAGGCTGACAACAAAATGAAAATATTTGATGAGTCGGCCGAATCAACACAGCTTTTAGACGAATCTTGGAGGGATCGATATCTGACAGGTGAAGTTATAAGACCTCCCTATGATCCGTATAAGCTCAGACAGTTCTTAGAGGATTCTGTTTTCCATCTACGTTCTGTTAAACAGAAAGCTATTGATGTTTGCTGTTTAGGATGGGACATACTCCCCATAGATCCTCTTCAACCAAAAGAGGGAACTAATTATAAAACTCTAGTTGACTTTTTTACAGAAGCTAACCCAGATATAGAACTCGTAGAAGTTTTAGAAAATGCTTGGGTGGATTACGAATCAATAGGCTGGAAATGTATTGAAATGACAAGAAATAAAGCAAAAAAACCATACGCTTTTTATCATGTCCCATCTTACACTATGAGAAAAGCAGTAAAAGATCATGTTCATTGGGGCTACATTCAGAGGCGTTTCAATAGTAAGGGTATCCTCATTGCAGAAAGACATTTTAAGAAACTTGGAGACATGGAAGAAAGAATAGATCCCAACACAGGTAAACCTATGAACGAAATGATATGGATGGACAATTACAGCACATTAAACGACTGGTACGGGGTTCCAGAATGGATTCCTGCAATCGGAGCCATGATCGGCAACAACGAAGCCAGGGATTATAACATAGCCTTTTTTGCAAACGGGGCTATTCCTCAGTACGCTATAATTATGGAGGGTGGGGAAGTAACACCTGAAGTAAGAAATATCATTAAGAAACATTTTAGAGATCTTAAGGGAACCCAAAATTCTCACAGAACTCTTATCCTGGAATGTCCTGAAGGTGGTAAGATTCATTTAATACCATTAGCCGTTGAAGTCCGTGACGGACATTTCCGGCTCTATAGAAAAGATAATAGAGATGAGGTTCTAGTAGCTCATGGAATGCCCCCATATCGCATAGGGATAGCTGAAACAGGTAGTCTAGGTAGTAACGTGAGCGAGAACGCTACAGTTGTTTATAAGAACTCTGTGGTAACTCCCAGGCAAGTTAAGTTAGAACATAGACTAAAAAGATTAATAAAAAAATGTTTCGGAATATATGACTTCTATTTGAAGTTTGCCGAAATTGATATTGACGATAAGAAATTGAAAGCAGAAATAGACGAAATTGAATCCAAAGCAGCAAAGAATTGGGTAGATTCAAGAATTTATACTCCAAACGAAATAAGAAAACAAAGAGGCTCAGGACCTCTTCCCGGTGGAGACGAATTTCCTAGTGATACTCCTCCTATTCAAAATGGTACTGAAAAGATTGATAATAAGGATGATCAAAATAAAGAGAAGAAAAAAGTAATCAAGAGAGGTTCTGAAGATTGGAACAAAAAATTCAACGTCAGCTAGAAAACAGAATTTATAAGTTAAAAAATGAAATAATTAAAGTATTTCAGAAATGGCAAACAAATATTATGACTTCATTTTGGGGATCAGATTTTGATGGTCTTATAATAAAATCATCTTCCGGCATACCTCAAGAATTAGAGGATAAATTAATAGCTATGGTTCCGGTAGAAGAATTAAATGAAGTTATAAGGGAATCTTTTAATCAAGGAATAAAAATAGAAACAATAAATCATTCAGTCAAATTTGATGATGGATTAATAGACTGGACTTTATACGATAAAAGAACTTCTAAATTTCTAGACAACTACACATTTAAGGCCAGTCAAAAAACTCTAGATCGGATAAATGGAGGAAATATTCTGGGATTGATTAAAGATCAGAATGAAAAGGGTGGAGATATCAACGATATGATCCATTCCATCCATAAGTCTTTTCAGGAGTTTTCCGATTACGAGGCAGAAAGAATAGCAAGAACTGAAACATTAAGAGCAAGAAACTTTGCTAGATTTATGTCTTTAAAAGAAGACTTTAATGTAGATAAAAAGACTTGGCAAACTCATATAGACGGTAGACAAAGAAAATCACATGAAAAATTGCATCTGGAGACTGTTCCAATAGATGAACCGTTTCCTAATGGATTGATGTTTCCGGGAGATCCTTCGGGTATTCCAAGTGAAGTAATAAATTGTAGATGTAGTCTACTTTCTGGTCAAAGTCCTGATAAAATAAAAAGAAAAACAGATGATGAGGATTATGAGATAGAAGATCCTATGGAATCTATAAAGGAAGACCTTCCACAACACTATATAGATTATTCCCTAAAATATATGGAGAGGTTAGCTAGGAAGTTAGAAAAAGAAATGATTGATAATGAAGAAATAAATAATTTATTAAATCAAAATATGAGTATTATGGCAAAACAAGCAGAAGAAACAATGAGAGAAATGGAAGTTGATCTATCAGGAAATGTTTTTGTTTTAGATACTAGAAATAGCTATGAAAACATTGTTTTTGGAAACATTAAAAATGTTAATCGGGAATTATCTTTGGTTTCAGAAATAACTCCAGAAATTATTTTAGCGGAGTCTAAAAACATAACCATTCCTGAATACTTCAAGATACCTGAAGAGGGTTATAAATATTATCCTTTGGTAAGTCAAAAAGAAATTCTTAGAGAAGTTTCAAGACTTCCTCAAGGGCCTAAAAGGTATAGAATAAAACAAACAGGGTTCAAGATACCTAATAAAACTATTATTGTTGATGATGTTATTTATACAGCTTACGATTCCGAGATAGAAGATATCATCTATTCAGCAACAGAAATATTTGTTAAACAAGAACAAGAACATCTACCTGGTCTTACCGTTCAAGACGTTATAGATACGTTTTTTGACGGAGATAATAGGTTTGAATTTGATATAGTAACACCAGAAGAAAAAAGACAATTCTTAAAGCAATATTGTTATAAGAATAAAATGTTAGCCGGATCTGTTAATTTTGAGATAGACCTGAAAGACATAGAAAATACTTTTGGTGGAGTAGAAGAAATATTGAATCTACCTAATGATGATTTTAGAGAAATTTTCTTTAAGTCATTTAGCCCAAAATTTGATTTAGATGTTTCTGTAGAAGATAGTTTTTCAAATAAAACAATTAAGAAAATATCTAATATGATCGATTGGGTGGAAGGTTATATTTTTGGCTCCGTATTAACTGCCCCAATAATAATTCACTATGTTAAAGAGGAAAGTTATTACGATTTAATCAACAATATTATTTACTTGAATGATGAGTCGGATGAAGAAGATATTCTAAGATATATTGGATTCTACATTCAGAATACTAATTCAGGAATATTTAAAGAGTTATCTCAGAGTGATTTTATGGCAAGAATATTACCAAAATTACTTTCTGGTAAATCTATAAAAGAGTTATACAAAAATGACAAAGAATCATTTGAAAAAATATTTTCAATTGTAAGGGGGAGTTTTTAATTTGATTAGTATTAAAGACGGTGAAAAAAGAAAGGTAGGAATAGAATTAGAATCAAGTAATAAGAAAAATAATTTTGTGATAAGTGATGCAGAATTTAAGGTTGAAAGAATGGACGAAAAAACACCTGTTTCTATTGATGAAAGGCAGATTTTCATAATTCAACCTACTAAAACCTCTCCAGCAGAGGTTTATATTATTTTAGACTGGAATGAACTTTTACCAGATATTTATTCTTTCCTTTTTTCAGTAAGTATTTTTGATGAAATATATACTGGTAAAGTTACGGTTGAAATAGAGATATGATTTTAAGATTTTTATTAACAGAAAAAATTAAAAACTTTGAAAAGGAGAATGAATCTTGAATTACATTCTACTTTTAAACAATAATCCAACAGTAGGGGTAGAAGATGGGGATAATGTTTCTAGCGGAGATAGGCTTAATCCGGTACTATCAGATCCTTTAGATACTTCTTTTAACGAAGAGAGTTTACCAATAAAATTAGCTATAAGATGTATTTTTGGTTACGAAACTTCTAATAATGTCAAAATAACTCCTTTTGGAGAAAATGAAGATAGATGGAGTTTGGCATTAGATGATAACGAACAGCCAGGAATATTTCTAAGTTATGGTGACTCTTTAGAAATAAATGAAGTTATCAAGGATAAAAATTATGTATTCTGGGTTAAAGACAGAACGATCTCTGGAGAATTACCTGTTAACGACAAAACAGTTTCTTTAAAAGTCGAAACAAAGATCTCCTCTAATCTCTTATAAATGAAAAAAGGGAGGGTAAAACATTATGGCTAGTTATGTAGAACTAATTCTCGATGTTACAGGACCGGCAGGAGTTACCGCTACGCTTGAGGGTGGGGCTAATTTTACAACGGGTCAATTGGTTGACTGTGCAATCGCTACGTCCGATGCTGATGCTACGGGATATAAAGTTAAAATCTGGGGTGACGTTGACGAGACCGAAAATCCCAACATTCAGACCGACGAAGCTGATGCTATTTACTTCAGTCCTACTTGGGATGTTAATGAAGTAACACAGCAAGTAAAACTGGTCTCTGGTGACGGTCTCAAGACTATTTATGTAAAGATCATGGATACCGTTGATAACGTGTCTAGTTCAGCAAATGACACTATTACCTTGGATGAAACAAGTCCGGCTATTACTACTGGGGATCCTAACGTGCCGAGGATTAGTAATAAGACAGGCAAAAGAACTGCCGTATTCACATTCCAAGCGGATACCGCTTTTGACGAATACGTAGTTATGGTGGTTCCGACTACTGGTTCTGTGTATGCCGATGGAACCGTTATTGGTACTACAAACGGTTCTGCTAATACTTCTGGTAATGCTGGAGAATATCCGGCCACAACTCCTATTTCTGTTACTGTCGATTATGATGATCTTATCGCTGCCGGGGCAGCTTCCGGAGAAACCCCCAACATCGTTAAAGTGTTTGTCAAAGAGCATTCCGATGTTGAAGAATGGACTACTATCTAGTTTAAAAAAGAGGAGATGCTTTTATAGGTCTCCTCTTTTTTATTATGTAATTTTAATATAAAGATTGGAGTTGAGAATATGTCTAATCCAATTATAAATATAATATCAAGATCTGTTCCTGTTATCTCCCGAAAGGAAGGATCTAATTCTTGCACAATAGTTTTTACTTCAGATCAAAATCTAACAGAATGGGAAGCTAGAGCAGACGGAACCGGTCCGGGAACAGGTTTACTTGTAGGGAGTGGAACTTCTTTAACAGCAGAAACAGAACAATCTTTTTATGTTGATTCTACAGAACTGGATACAGAAACATATATAAATAAAACCTATAGAATTAATGTTTATGGAAAGAATTCAAGCGGAGAATGGTCTTTGTATGAATAGTTGGATTGAATTAATTATTGATATTTCTAATCCAAATATTGAAGTAGACTATCCATCGGTAATTTATCAAGGAGATGTTGTATCTCTTAGAATTGTGTCAGATAAAATTTTGGATACTGAATTTCAAAACATTTATTTGATAGACCTATTAGGAGAGAAAAATATTCTCCTTTTTAATTTCATGGATGAAAATAATTTAACCTTAGAACTAGATACAACAAATATACCTACGGGAATAATTCAATTATTTATTTCCCTAAGAGACGATCTTCATAATCCTAGAATTATTGAGAAAGATATAAGAATCTATCCTGAAAATTATTTCAATAAAAGTAGTTGGATTGAGTTAGTTTTGGATGTTTCAAATCCAAACTTAAGTATAGGGTTTCCTATAGAAATTTATCAAGAAGACATTATTTCACTAACAATAAATTCAGATAAAATTTTGGATACGGAATTTCAAAACATTTATCTGGTTGATAGGTTAGGCGAAAAACATGATCTTCTTTTTTCTTTTGTAGATGAGAAAAGGTTAACTTTAGAATTAGACACAAGAAATATTTCTCCTGGAACAGCTATTCTTCATGTCGAATTAAGAGATGATTTATATAACACCAGGATAGTAGAAACATCTATGAAAATAAATTTCAGACCTAAAGATATTATTTATTTCTTTGATACATTAAGAAAGATTTATCAGCCAATAGAAACACGGTTTGATTTAGAAAGATCCTTTAAGCAATTAAATTTTGTTATTTCAGAAATCAAACCAACGGTGAAAATTAAGGAGATGATTTTTTGAAATATGTAATAAGAAAAGAAGAAAATATTTTATCTAATTTGGATCAAGCAAATACTGTGATATCTCAATTATCAGAAGATGATATTAACCTTCTAGGTCCAAGATGGTTTTATGACGAAGCTCAGTTGAGAATTATTTATGTAGAAGATGATATTCCTGTAGGATTTATAGAAACAAGAATCATAGGGAAAAGATGTTATCTAAATATTGCTGTTTTGTCCGATCATAGAAACAAAGGAATTTCGGATGCTTTAATTTCTGGAATGAAAGAATTGATAATTCAAGATTATCCAGATGTTAATAAAATTTTCTACATAACAAAATCAGATAATCAGGCATCTATAAATTTAGCAACAAGAACGGGTTTTATAGATTCAGGAAGTAAGGACGGATACACCAGATACTCTTTTGTTTTAAAAGAAGATTACTCTATAGAGAAAGTAGATGATGATTTTATGGTTTATAGTGAAGTCAAAAAAAGTGTAACTCAAACCGACTTTTCATTACAAATGAATATTTTTAAAGTTGATGAAATGAAAGGAATTGTTTATGGAAAAGCTTTAATTCCAAACTATGTAGATTCTCAATCTGATATTTGTACTCCAGAAGAGGTCGAAAAAATAGCTCATGGTTTTATGATCGGATTACAAATGCCGGTAGTTCAAAAAAGCCAGCTTGGAGATATGCACGAAAACTTTGGGGAAAACCCTTGGGAAATAGGATTAGTATTAGAGTCTTATATTTCTCCCGATGATGGAAGTTGGGTTCTTGTAACAAAACCTAACGAAGTTATTTTAGAGAAAATTAAAAAACTAGAAATAACAGGATACTCAATTGGTGGAGTTGGTTTCAGAACTCCATTAGAAATTGACGATGAAAATTTAGTTGAAAAAGTAGAAAAAAACAAAGCATTAAGTTCAGAAATTACTCAAGAAATATCTGATATATACAAACAACTAACAAATAACAAATAAAAAGATACGCACAAAACAAAAAATAATGAGGAGGTGTAAATATTGGCGAAAACTAAAGTAAATCTCCTTCACGACACTCAAGTTAATGAAGTTTCTTATGTCGATAAAGGAGCAATTGGGCAAAAGTTTTACTTTATGAAAAGAGATACTTCTGCCGAACCGGAAACTCAAATTCCTGAAAAGCAAACTACTATCCAAAAAATTATTTCTTCGATTACTAAATCCTTCAAAGGTAAAGTTGAGAAGAGTGACGGTTTTACCGATTTCACGGCTGCCATAAGTTACGAAGTTAACAATGATAAACTTTGGGATGCTTATTGGGCTATAAGAGATGTTATTTTTAACATCATTGGTGATGAAAATATAACAGATAAAAGTTTTGCTATCGGTAATGCGTGTGATCAGTTTAAGAATTATGTTATTTCTCTGGTTAGTCAATTCACTGTAGCCAAACGCCAGGAAATTGTTAAAAAGTATCAGGAAGAAAACACTACTGTAGATGATGCTTTCGGAGTTTTCATTGAGGATCTAGTTAACATCTCAAAAAGTTCACAAACTCCGGAAACTGATATTGGTTCTGCCGTTTTAAACTTCAAAAATCAAATGACTTCGGTATTGAGTGATAATGTTCAAAAGGCAGGTAAGAAAGTTTCTTCTGCCAGATTGGACACCTTAAAGGTTTTATCTAGTCAATTGAATGACTTTATTGCGGATGCGGAATCTGTTCCGGCTGATACAGGAGATGGTTCCGGTGAGGGTGTTTCAAAAAACGATAATGGTAAGGGGGAAGATAACGAGATGAAACCTGAAGATTTAACTGCGGTTCTTAAAGGTGTTTTGGAACCTCTTTCTCAAAAGATGGATGAGGTAACAAAACGTCTTGAAGATGTTGAAAAGAAAAAGACAGAAGAATCCCCTTCTGCTGGAGCAACTACTGAAACTGTAGTCAAAACAGCAGAACCGGTCCAAAAAACTGAGGCAGAACTTATTACTGAAGCTATTCAGAAAGCTATGGAACCGTTAACTACAAAAATCGAAGAAGTTACCAAACGCCTTGAAACCGTTGAAAAAATGGAAGCAAATCCTCCGGCAGCTGCTACTGGCTCCGAGGGAACTCCTGATCCGGTAACTAAAAGCGGTAAGAAGTGGCCTAGTTTTTCCGCTTAACAACTAAATACTTTAGTTAAATTTAATCCGGTGTAATCCGGTTTTTTTATTTTCAATTTTAGGGAGGGAAATAAATTGGCTAAGTCTGTTCAACAGCTTATAAACAAAGGAGTTGTTACTAGCGGATCTTTTACAGGTTCCATTGGTATGACTCACGATGAAGCAAATACTTTTATTGATTATGTGGTAGATGAAAGCTGGTTAAAAGGTAACGTCCGGCTAGAACGGATGTCTGCTGCTACTAAAAAGATTGACAAGCTTGATATCGGTGGTCGTGTTTTAGTTCCTGCTACTGCTGCTCAAGATCCTGGTAACACTGTAGGTATCGAAACCAGTCAAATTGAATTAGTCGCAAGAGAAATGATCGCCATTGCTGAAATCGGAGATGATTCCCTAGAGGATAACATCGAAGGTGATGCTTTTGTAGATCACTTGATGCGCATGGTTGCAGCTAAAATTGGTAACGAACTTGAAGAAGCGTACCTAATGGGTAAGGCTTTACTTCCTGGTCAGATGAATACTGCTACTCATATCAATCAACTCTTCGAAGGTTGGTATCAAAGAAGCCTTGCAGGTGCTCACATTTTTGATTGTTCTACTTCCGATACACGGTTTATTGACAGACCTAAACTTTCGAAAGCATTAAAACTTCTGCCGACTAAGTATCGCCGGAATAAGGCGAATATGAGGTACTTAATGGCCGATGATCTGAGTCAGGATTACAATGACTATCTGGCTGATAGCAGGGGAACACCTCTGGGTGATAACTTTGTCATGGGTACGGCCCAAATGTCTTACAGTAATATAAGACTCCAATCCATGTCTCTGTTACCGACTGAAATGCCAGTAGCTAAAACTGGTGGTGTTAGTACCAAAATGACATCCGATGTACCTGCAAAATCTATGTCATTCCAAGTGGTTTCTGTTACTGGTATTACCGCTGGACAAGAATTAGTTCTTGGGTTGAATACCCCTTATGAAGAAAAAGTTATGGTTTCTGCGGTAGATGCTGATACCAAAACTGTTACCATTAGATCTTTGTTGGCGTTTAAGCATTACGCCGGAAGTGATATTCAGGAATGTACTTCTGACGGAACCTTTGCTATGTTAACTGATTACCGAAATCTTATCTGTGGTATTCATCGTGATATTCGGTTTGAAACCGAGAGACATCCCAGAAAGCGTTCTACTTCTTTCGTGTTTACTCTCCGGGCAGATGTTCAAATGGAGAATCCTGAAGCCGTTGTCCTTTTGACCAATCTTCAGGTGAAGTAGTATGGAAAAACAGCTAAGTAAAAATTTCAATGAATCAGAATTTGTATGCAAATGTGGCTGCGGAACCGTCCATGTAAATCCTAATCTTATCTCTAAACTTCAAAAACTTAGAGATATGGTTGGGAAACCTATAACTATTGTTTCTGGTTATAGGTGTGCAGCTCATAACGCTGCTGTAGGTGGGGTTCCGAGAAGTCAACATAAACTTGGTAATGCTGCCGATATATCTATATCAGGAATGTCTCCTGCTGAAGTCGCTAAACTGGCTGAAAAGGTTGGGTTTAACGGTATCGGGAGATATTCTACATTCACTCACGTTGATGTTAGAGGTTATAGATCTAGGTGGAATGGTTAGACCATATTGCTGAACCTAACAATATGGTCTTAATAAAATACTTAATGAAAGGAGGAATCCTAATGCCTAAAGTACCGAAAAATATGACTGGTGACGGTAATTTAGTTCATCCTGACGTTAAAGAGTGCTTGAATGCTGCTGTAGCAGATTTGGCAACACTTCGGGCTGAAATAATTGCCCTGAAAGGTGAAGAAGGAACTGAAACTCCCGAACTCACACTGGAAAAATCGGAAGATTCCTAAACTTCATAAAATCCAAAAACTACAGAGGGGCTAAATGTTAAAGTTTAGCCCCTTTTTTAATATCTATTTTTAATAATTGTTGAAAGGAAGTTTTATTTTTGTCAAATAAATCTGTTTCAAAAAATTTAGATTTAGAGAGAAAATTCTCTTATCATCCTCCAAAATTAGGACAGCCAGAAAAATATGAGATTATTAGAAGTATGGCTAAAGATTTAGCATACAGAATTAATGAATTATGTCCTGATTGTGAAGAAAAATATGAATCCTTAAAAAGACTTCAGGAATCTGTTTTCTGGGCTAATGCCGGAATAGCTAGAAACGAATAATTTTTGAAAGGAGAATCTTTTAAGTGGCTAAAAAATATTTAGTTCAATTTATTGGGACAGCACAAACCAGGGCTACCCATAGGTATAAATTCACCAAAGCAAAACCCTTTGATATCGTTTTCGAAGAAGATATTGAGTATTACCAAGACAATATCGACTTCCTTATTGTTCAAGAAATAAAAGATGTCTTGGAAGAAGTAGAGGAAGATTTGGATATCGAAGAAGAGGAAGACTTAGATATTAAAGACGATGAGGATCTTCCCGACTCCTTAGAGGAAACCGAAGAACAAATTGCTGAAAAAAAGAAAAAAGTTAAAAAGTAAGGGTGATGTTTAAATGCCAGAAGATATTCTCTGGATAAGCCCTAAAGATGTCCGTGATAGTACAGAGATTAAGTTAGTTAAGGGTAAAACCGATTCAGTTTTAAATCTTTGCATAAAAAGAGCTATGGCTAAAATTCAGGCATTCTCTAATGTTAAATTTACTCCCTACGAAGACAGAAAGTATCTTGACGGAAACGATTCTTCAGTTATTGAATTACCAGAAAACCTTATTAGTTTTGCTTTAGTGTTAGTTGACGGTGTAAACGTAACAGATTTAATAACGAACAACAATAAAAATATATCATCAATTAACGATGTTTTTTATTCTGGAACTTCTAATGTGATAGTTGAAGGAATCTGGGGATACGATCCTATTCCTGAAGAATTAAAGATGGGTTTATTTTTATTGACTGAATCTTTAGCCTTAGTAAATAATGACATGGACGGTAAAAAAGCCTTAGCCTCACCTTTCAAGATACAGAAGTTTGGTTCATTTCAGTATGAAATGTTTTCTACTGGTGGGAATAAAAAAACTACTGGAATCCCTGAAGTGGATATGTTGATAAAACCTTTTACCTCTAAAGCAAATGCTATTTTTTGCGAGGTGATATAACTTGTTTGATACAACAATTTCTGTTCTTAGGAAAAAATCTAAACCAAACATTGATAAAAAGATTGAACAAGTTGAGGATCTAATAGCAAATGAAATTCCGGCTATGTTTGATAAGCCAAAAAGTTCTTTTAAAAGAACCGATGCTGGAGGTATGAATCAAACGGTCATACCTTTATATACTCAGTATGACGATTCATTAGGATTTGTCGAATTATTAATTAACGACATAATCATAAACGAAAAAACAGGAAAGAGATATGTAGTTATTGAGGAACCCTTTGATTGTCGGGGTCATCATATCGAAGCATATCTAAAGTCTAATTAAATGAAAATAATTTATAAATGTGACGTTGGTAAGTTAGTAACTGTCGTCCGGCAGCTAAGAAGACAAAAAATACTTGAGCTTAGTCATGTTATCAATGTTAGAACAAAAGAGATTCTTGACGAAGCAAGGTTAGAACATAGTGGTTCAGGTATGCCTTTCACAGGTTATTTAGGAAGTAGTTTAACCCATGAATTCTACGTTGATTCTGGATTAGGAAGAATCATAGGTAAAGTAGGAACAAACGTCAAATACGCCGAACTAAGGCATAGTGGAAGCCCATCAAGAAAAAGATGGTTCGTTTCTTTCAAAACTGCTCCATTGCTTAAAGCATGGTTTATCAGAAAAGCAGGAGTTTCTAAAAAGGTTGTAGACAAATGGAAAGGTGGATGGGTTACAGACTCTCACCATCCTTTCTTTAAAATTGTTTTCGATAGAAAGAAACTACTTATCAAGAGTGATTTAGATAGGGTGATGAATTCTTGAAGAAAAAATTCTTTGGTAAACAGTTAAGCGAAAAACTCTTAGAAATCATTAGAAATGATTTTACAGAGTTGAAAACTTTAGAACTTGGTGAATTATCAAAACTCCCCTCTCCTACAGAGTGGGATTCTTTTTTGCCAGGAATAATCCTAATACCTTTAAGAACTAGGTCGGTAACGGCTGATAACGAATCTATAGTTGATTCGGTCTACAGCTATACAATGTACTATTTAAAGATGTTTGAAGAGGATTCTAGTCCTTACAATTTTGTATACGAGGATTCAGAAAAAATCTCTCAAATAATTCTTGAAAATAAAACATTGGGAGATTTTAAAATACCTGACGGTGGGAGAGTTATTAATTGTTCCTGCGAAAATGTTTTGTACGATAATTCGCTTAATTCATATCTAAAGACTTTAGAAGAAGTGAATATTGTTGCAGTAGAGTTTGATCCAAAAATATATTTCAGGACACTAAGAGGTTAGGAGGGAAATAGAATGTCTGATTTCGAAAGCGTTAAACTTGGCGTTTGTGATGTATTTATAATGCCAAAAAATCAAACTGTTGAAATAAACTTAGGTCTAACTCAGGGTGGTATAGAATTCACCTATAAGCCTGAATGGTTCGATGTTAAAGCGGATCAGTATGGAAATACCCCAATTGATTCAGTTCTCATTGGTGAGCAGGGATCAGCGAAAGTTCCGATGCTTGAAAGTACAGTCAAGAAAATGAAAATGGCTATGCCTACATTCACGACTAAACCTGGGTCTACTACTGACAAACCGGGGTCTCTTCATTTTGGTAGAAAGCCCGGTCTAAGGGCTCAAGATCGATATATGAGATTACGATTACATCCTATTTCAATGGCTGACACTGACTACAGCGAAGATATTATAATCTATCGGGCTGTAAATAAGGGAGAGGCAAAACTTGGTTTCACGTTTAATAAAGAAAGAATTATTGAGTGTACCTTTGATGCTTTCATAGATCCTACCAAGAAAAATGGAAGTATGTTATTCCAAATTGGGTCAGAAGGATTGAGTGGTACATTCTTGGATCTTTCTACTGCTGCTGAAAATTCTCCAGAGTTTACTTCGACTGAAGACTTCGGACAGGAAATAATTGAAGATTAAGAAAACATAAGGAATCGGAATAGAGATATTCTGGTTCCTTTTTTTATGAAATTTATGAAATATAAATAATAGGAGGTTTTATTTTATGTCTATTGGTGTAAGCAATCCTAAAATTCAGTATGTGGAATTGGACGATGATAAGAAGATCCCGATTAAGAAATTAGGGATCAAAAAATATGCTTTGATCTGCGGTTCCCTTAGAAAAATACTTAAAAAACTATCAGAACAGGCAGAAAAAGCTAATCGGATTGAAAGTAACTCGAACTTGGTCTTTATTGACCTAATAATTGAGTTTATTGAGGAAAATACAGATCTGGTTATTGAGTTTGTTATGGATGCTGTTCCCGTCCTTGAGATTAACGACTTTGACGATCTTATAGGACTTTATGAATTGGTCAACATTGTTATAGCGGTTATAGAGGTAAACAACCTATTCGCTATTGGTGAGAAGGTAAAAAAGTACCTGCCGGAACAGATGGAAGTACCGGAGGAAATGCTGAGAGACCTTCTGAAGAATCAGAAAAAGTAGAAATTGATCCTAATTGGTATATAAAACTTGTAGGATTCATGGGTAGAGAGTACAACTATTCCCCAGATACAGTTGCAGAATTGTATCCTGGGGAAATTTTATGTTTGGTTAATGAGGCCAAACAAAGGAAAGAAGATGAGTTTAAATTAGAGGGAACCAAAAAGATAATAGAATATTTGTCATTAATAAATATTCAGCATGGAGATCCAGAAGAAGTTAGGAGAGAATTATTAAAATCTCTGGAATCAGAGAGTCCATACTATAAGAAAGAAGAAAGAGATGAAGAAGGTTTTCAAAGATTAAAAGAAATGCAAGAAAGAATAAAAGAAACAAGTATAAGAGGAAGAGTAAATATAAAAATGGGTGGTGAATAGCTTGCCTACAAATTACCTCTTACAAACAGAAGTAATAGCAGATGTAAATAATTTTAATACTGGTATGAGTCAGGCAGAAAAACAATTAATGTCTTTAGGTGCTGCTGGAATGGCACTTAATACGGTATTTACTAATTTACAAAGATCTATTTCAGCGTTTAACGCTAGTTTAAAGAATCTAAATAGTACAAGTTTCACAAACATACGAAGCAATTTAAAAGCATTACAGACTTTAGGTAGGATTAATATACAAACAAAAGTAGATCATTCTGGGGTAGACCAAGTTATTACAAAACTTAAATCTGCTCATATGCTTAGAAATATCAATATTCAAACAAAAGTATATATGATTCCAGTAAACAATCTCATCACAAAATTAAAAACTGCCCATGCTTTAAATGATATAAGAATTAAAACTCAATCTGATAATAAAGGTGTTAATGATGTTGTAAAAAAATTAGATTCAATAAAAATATTATTAACCCATCCTATGGAATTGAGAATAAAAGCAGAATTAACACCACTTAATTCTGTTGTAACAAAATTGATGGTTATTAAGAAATTATTAGAAGTTCCAATGAATCTTAGACTAAATGGAAGTCAGGCAAATTCAGTTTTCGCAAATATAAGAAGTTTATTCGCTGGAATGAGAGGAATAAGAATTGAGGCTGATAATTCAAGAATTGCAGAAACTTTAAGAGTTCTTAATCGAATCATAATAGCAATAAATAAAATAAATGGTTCAAGGATTAGGGTAGATATTAACGGAAATCCATTAGGAGATTTAAGAAGAAGAACGGATCATGCAACAGACGGAATTGAGGCTTTAAGAAATTCAGTCAGAAATTTAAAGAAAGATATGTATTTACTTGCCGGAGTAGGTTATATTTTCACTGGTGGGTGGATTTCTGAAAAACTATGGGAGGCTTTTGTTAAGCCTAATATGGAACTAGAAAAGATGAAAATATCTTTTGAAGTTCTTTTAAAGGATAAAGAAAAAGCAAAAACTTTGATAGATTGGACCATAAAAGAAGCTGCGGTAAGTCCCTTTGAATCAAGAGGAATGCAGGACTTCGCTATGAAGATGTTAGGAGCTAATTTAGATCCAATTAAACATTATCAGGTATTAAAAGATTTAGGAGCTTCACCTTCCCCATTAGGTTTGACTTCAGACCAGAACCTATCAGAGTTAGGTAGAATTATAGGATTAGCCTCCGGTGGTCAAATAGGTTTAGCTATGGACTCTATGGCATCCTTCTTTCCGGTAATAAGTCGTGCATCTATGAAACAATCGGCTGGATCTAAATTTGATAGCCAGAATCAGTATATGGGAGACTTTAAAGATTGGTTGGAAGATTTAAAAATAACTGTGGCAGATAGATTAGGTGGAATGTCAGAAAGAATAGGTAAAGAGACAGTATCGGGCAGATTAAGTACATTATCTGATATATATAATATTAGAAAGAAAGATATTGGGGATGTTAAATTATATGGATTAGTTTCATATGAAATAGAAAAATTAACAAAACTACTTTTAAGAGTTAAACCTGAAAATGTTGAAGCTATTGGTAAAGCTTTAGCCGACATGGTCAAGGTGGGATTAGAAGTTGTAAAAGTTTTCGGAGCGATTGTCTATTTATTTCTAATCAATTGGCAGACAATAAGATTTCCAATAGTAACAGCTACTTTTGCTTTAGTCGGTTTTTATACAGCCTCATTGTTAGTAGCTACTTTTAGGCCAATATTTGTTTTCCTAAGAATGTTGTACGCTGGATTTATGTCTTTAATAATAATTCAAAGGGCTAGATTTTGGTTAGTCTCATTTATGCTTACGGTAAATGGAACAGGACCTATTGCAGTATTATCGGCATTAATTCGTAGACTAGCTTTAGCTTTTGCATTCTTAAGATCTCAAATAGTAGCTCAAGGTTTATTAACCTTTTTAAGATCTTTTGGAAGGTTAGCCTTATCTTTATTGAATCCTATAAAATTACTAACATTAGGAGTTAAAGGTTTAGGGGCAGCATTTTCTTTTTTAACAACAGCTACAGGTCTAAGACTTATAATAATGTTGGCAGCAATAGCTATAGGTATTGCAGGGATGACAGGGATGCTTGACGGAATATTTGAAAAGTACCCAAGTTTGAAGGAATTCTTTGGTTTTAGTCCAGCATTTGCTAGTGATTTTGATTATGATGAAGCAGTTAAAAAAGCATTATCGGAACAAGATGAAGCTCTAAAGGGAAGTGACTTAACAAGTATTCCTGGATACCAAGAAAATGATATTACGGCAATAGCTTTAGCTATTAGGACAACGAAAGAAAAATATGACGACATAAGAAATAGAATAATGAGTGAAAGAGACAGAGATTTAGAGAACTTAAAACAAAAAGATCCAGATGCAGAACAATCAGACGAGTATAAAAAAATTCAGCAAGAAGCTGACAAAAAACTTTTAGAAATAAACAAGAAACTTATAGACGAATTAAATGTTATTGGAGATAAAAAGACATCCGATGAGGATAGAAATAAATTATTGGCAGCCATAGCAGAAACTCAAAAAGAATCAGCAGAATATTTGAATGACATAAAATATAACACGATGCAAAATCAATATTCAGCTACGAAACAGCATGGAGATCTAGTAACATCCTTAGCTTCTGGTAAAAAAGACGTAGGGTTATTACAATACCTTGTCCAAAATCCTTTCGGATTACGAGAAGAATCTCCAATGTATAGGCAATTAAGTAAAAATTATAGTATGGATATTATTGAATCGTTGAAGGATCAATTTAAAAGATTGACGGAGCAAAGAAATAAATTTGTAGATCAAGGTTATGGAGAAGGTAGCGATCAATTAATGCAAATTGATTTAGATCTTTTAAACGTCCAAAAAGAAGCTTTAGGACATTTGGATGAAATTAAAAAATCACTAAATCAAGGATCATTCAATCTTCCTTCAGGTATAAGTCCAATAACTTTGTACGATTACCATTCTGGCAAACCTGGTGGAACTAGATCTATGACTTTTAAAGATTCTAAGTTTACCGTACAAGTTAAGCAATTAGCTGATATAGGTAATTCTTCATTTGAGGATGAGATTTCTAGGGCTGTAGCCCGATGGAGTGGATAATAAATGTCTTTTACAGACTGTTTTAAATTATACAGAATAGATGATACATCTCCAACATATTCTGAAAACTTTGATTATGAATCAGCTAAATTTGGAGATCAGAATCAAAATAATTTCATAGCAAATATGGGACATGGAACATTTTTTAAAGTAATAAAAGATGGCTATTTAACACAGGCCAAAGCTATTCTTAACTGTATATCGCAGGGAGGATACTTTAAATGTCTAGTTAATGTATACAAAACAGACGGTACTTCCTTAGAATATATTTCTTCTGCCGAAGCTATAAGATCAGTTACATCACCAGGAAAAGCGGATTTATGGATAAGTTTCGATAACCTTTATTTGTTGGAAGGAACTTATTATATAGCACTCTGGCCGGATGTCTCTACCTCCCCAGCAAACGGTTGGCAGATTTTAGCTGCAACAGGAAGTGTTGAAGAAACAGAATATATAGAAAAACCAGAAACATTAATCGGTGGATTTAATGGTAGTGGAATTTCTCAATCTGGAGCATACATTACAGAATATTTTGATCATTATTGTATTGTAGAAATACTTATGGGAAATATAACGGCTGGCTCATCCTCTTCTTCTGAAGACTGGAATATTGTCACAGGTTCTTCTTGGGAAACGGGAGTTCCTTGGAGTATTCTAAAAAGTAAAGAAAAAGAAATAGGATCTAGATGTGTTTATACGCAGGAAAAAACATTTAACAAACCTGGAGTTGTTAAATTTACAAGAAGAATTTTTGTTAATTTAAAAGAAACAAATAATCAAAAAAGTAAACTTAGTTTTTTCATAGATGGAATATTAAAAGTATCATGGAAAGGAATTCACCCTTGGGAATTGTTTGATACCTATTTTATATTTCCTGCCGGAGAACATACTTTTACTTGGATTTTTGAAATAGAAGAAGAGGGGTCTTACGCAGAACTTGGATTAATAGAGTATTATAAGTTTCCCCCATTGAATGATATAGAAATAATGGAGTATAAACCTGGAAGACCAGAAATAGTTATGGCTGAGACTTCGGTTATAGACGGTTTTTCTGGGTGGCAACGGGGAGCATATAAAGGTACTGTTTTCAGTATGAAATTATACATATATGAAAACGATGCTTATTTGGACTTTATAAAAAATCTGGACAAGGCTTATATATGGGTAGATGAATTATGTATCCCATATGTAGGCGTTTTCGTTCTGGAAGATGATATAAGTAAAATTGGGGCTAACTGTGCTTATATTGTCTCTTGCAAGCTACACTGTCCTCAAATGGCAGGTGTAGGAGCATGATTATACAGCCATTCACTTCTAAAAGTAATCTTGATTATCTCCAGTCTAAATTAGCGATTGGAGATAAAAAACCAAGATGTATTGTAAAGTTTTTTTATACAGATAGTAGTGGTATTTATACTGGTCTAATTTTTGAAAAAACTGTTTCTGTAGATATAGATCAAAAGATAGATACTCCATGTTCTGAAGCAACAATAAAGATAGATAATCCTATGGGTAGTTATTCTCCATTTTATGATGCAGCTAAATTTCCAGAAATAAATCTTCAACCATTTAATTTTAAGAATTTGTTTCTACCAAATACAAAAGTAGAAATTTGGTTAGGTTACGGAAACAATATAAAGAAAAGATTCACTGGTTTAATAGATAAAGTCAGTTTTGCTGGATTTCCTAACACAATGACTCTTAGAGTTTTAAGTATGTATAAAATAATTCAGGAACATATACTAGAACCCCCTGGGGGTTCCTATACTTATCATTGGTGGTCTGCCGGAAGTATAATGGGAGACTTAATTGATAGGTGTACCGGACTTCCTGTTATGTTTGAAGAGGTTATGATTTGGGACGGTTCCAGGGGAGATTATGTTCCATATACAATAGAGAGTGTAGAATTTAAGTATGGAGAGTTTTTGAGTGATTCTGTTTCTAGCATAGCAAAAACTCTGAATCATAGAATTGGAGATAATGCTGAAGGTGTTATTTATTTCAAAGAAGATATTTACGATGCTACTTGGCCGGAAGATCACCTATATACAGACTGGGTAGGTTTAAAAGAATTAAGTATGGATATAGATGATCAAAAAATAAGAACTCATGTTATGGTTTTTGGTGGTAGCGGATTTAATCTTTTTAGAAATGATTATTTATTTAATGAAATAGCAAAAGGGAGAAGAAAAGTATCTCAAATTCCTCTTTGGTGGGGAGATACAAGAGAAAAAAGAGAAGTAGCTGCAAGGAAATTTTTTAGAGATATTTTAAGAAAATTCAAAACAGGTAGTTTTGTTTCTACAGGAAACCCTAATATAAAGATAGCCGACTTAATACGTCTGAGAAATGTAGGAACCGGTATAAATTCTAAGTATAGGGTTGTTGGAATAAAGACATCTTTCAATACTTCTGGGGTCTATTTAGACAATATAGAATACGAATCATGTCAAAATCTATCTTATGTTGTTGAGGAAAGAAGTGTTGTTATTCCAAAAAAACCAGTTGAAGAAACTTTCTTTTTTGAGTCTTTTGATACTTACAAAACAACATTAAATCCTGGTTTTTATAAAACTTTTCAATCAGAATTAAATCCTTTCCCTTTTGGTATCCAACATAATGAAGCGGAAGGTTGGGGTGTAGCGATTAGTAATGCAAATGATCCAATACCTATAACCCCAGACAATGTAGAGGTTCCTTCTGACGTTCCTGAAAAACCTCTAAATGAAGAACCTCATCCAGAAATCATAGAAGTATGGTCTGACGGAATTTTAATGGAAAAAAGATTATCAGAACCACCCTATACTATTTTATATAAAAAACCTTCCTAAAGAGGTGAGAATATGTCGGTTGTAATAGAACCAGTTAATAACTGGTTAGGTATCGGAAGTAATACTTTTACCAATATAGGTAGCTCTGGAATGTCTTATCCTTTAGCCCCTCCTCCGATACAACAAGCGGATAATTTATTCCCAGACCTACTTCAAGAATCAGATACTTATTATAAAGAAAATACTTCAGAATTTTATTCAGATCTTATTTTAAACATAACAATACCAGAAAGAACTTCTTTAGACGAGGCATATTATTTAGAGTATACCTATTGTGTTGGTGGGATGCCTCAAGATTATTTAGCATTTCTTATAAACAATTCGATAAGAAAAACAACTCATTCACCTTCCGTCTGGAAGAAGAGTGAGAAAATATATCTCCCCTACGGGGATTTAGAATTAATCTGGAGATATTATAAAATAGTAGTTGATGATTTAACAAAAATAGAAACAATAGATGTATCAAAAACCTATAGAATGACATCTGGTAAATGGGATGGTCCGTATGCAGATACTATAAATACCGTAAGTTCTGCTGCTGGAGTAGATCCTAGATTAACAGCCATGATAATTAAGAAAGAATCTGGTTTTAACGCTAAAGCTTTAAATAAAAAATCTGGTTGTTCCGGATTAATGCAAATATTACCTTCAAACAATAGATATTTAGGAATAACTAACGCTTACGATTATTTGCAAAATATTCAGGGTGGTGTTAAGTTATTTTCTGAATATCTTAAACAAGTAAACGGAGACGTTAGGTTTGCTCTGGCAGCCTATAATTGGGGACCGGGGAATGTCGAGAAAGCTGTTCGGAAATATGGTAGAGAAGAGGCTTTAAATCATGCCCCGACTGAAACTAAAGATTACGTCCAGAAAATAATAGAGCAATGGGAGGCTTTAGGTGGGAATCCTGCCGATCCTACTGCCCCTGTAGTTGTTGAGGGTGAAACCCAAGGGGAATATAAAGGGAATGGTTTTTATCAACTCCCGATACTTGGACCTTGGGGAAAAGCTTGTATCGGTGAAGTAAAGATAACGAAAGAAACCAAAGAAGATATAGCTTATGATAATTGGGAGGATGTTTTGAAGTTTTATGATTTAAAAACATTTTTCTTTACGGGAGTGTGGAGCAAGATTGAAGAAACTACAACATCTAATACATCTACTCCTACAAGTACAACTTCCACTCCTACTACAGATATTCAGAAGTTAACATCGGAACAAATTGAATATATTCAACAGCAATTAAAAAACGGTGGTTATTATGGTGGAGTAGTTAACGGTATTTATAGTATAGAAATAGGAATATCTTTAAAGAATTTTAAAACTGCTGCCGGACTGTCAGCTAACACTAGCTACGATCAAGAAACCTCCGATGCTTTATACTTTTTTATTAAACATCAATCTGGAGGTAGACAGATATCAGAGCATTTTAATGAAGATGAATTTGCTTGTCATGCCGATAATTCCGTTATGGTTCAACCAAAATTAATAAAATTGTTAGAACAATTAAGAAATGCTATTGGGGTAGGAGTTAATATAAATAGTGGATATAGAACTCCAGAATATAATGCTACTCTTTCCGGGGCAGCTTTAAATTCTTATCATATAAAAGGTATGGCTGCCGATATCTCCCCTATCGACGGTTCTTCTTCCACTCTCCAATTGATAGCTTCAAAAGCTAGAGAATTAGGATTTGGTGGAGTAGCCTTATATTCAAGCGGATTTGTTCATGTAGATACCGGTCCCAAGAGAGATAGTTGGACTGGAGCGTAAAGGGAGTGATGAATTATGATCGGAACGATGGAACAGCAATTATCCGAATTTATAGATAGATGGTTTCAAAATAAAATAACGGATGGAAATAGAACTCAGAATTCTTCTTCAACATCTCCAACGGTAGTAATAAATACTCCTGAAGAGGTATTTATTCCAGATGAACATATTAGACTTTTTTATAATTCTGAAAACAAAGGGAGATTAGAAAAAGTAGTAACAGGTAGTAGTATTATTTCTCTGGTTGAAATAAAAAATAGATTAGAAAAAGTATTTACAGAAACATTGCAGGGAAAAACAGAAACGGCATTAACTTACGATGATCTTAATAGATTGACAGACGTTATTATAAAACAAGTTGTAGAAATAGACGATCCTCCATTGGAGGACGTATAGTATGGTTTGGGTAAATACAAAAATATCTGAAGGGAGCCCAATTGAAGACTTAACAAATGTTATGGAGAGTAACGGTTGGGGTTTGGAAAGTAAATATAGCAGAATGGTTATTCCCTCAGATTTTATTAAACCTAAAAGGATAACCATTCCGGTATTAAGAAATGATGATTTTAGTTATATCCCAATACCTCAAGAAATTAAGCGTATTAATAGCAAAAAATATAGAAATTATTATTTATTCAAAGATGGAGAAGAAATAGTTTCTGATATACTAGGGCCGGTTATAGTTATAGAAAGAGATGACCTAGATTCAGTAGATATGTATATAAGCCCAATAGAAGAAGGGGAGATCTTAGAAACCTCTGTTGGTATTCATTATATTTTTCAAAGTATTTTTGACGAAAGATTTATTTTGGGTATTTCTTTTTATTTAGAAATAAAAGAGTCTGTGTTTTCGTTACTTAATAATAATTCTATGCCGATAACTGTACCTGGGGTGGACAGGATGATTATTAAAAACGAAGAAGATTGTATCGGAAGTATTCTTAATAAAACAATGTCTAAAAGAGTTTTCCCTTCATCTTGGTATGTTTATTCTTTGAAATCTCTTAGTGATCATCTTTTAAGTGACCACGATATTTCTATTATTAAAAACTCTTTTATTTTTTTTAGCAAAGAAAACGATGATATAAAAAGAGTATGCTTAGATGTAGAAACAGAAACTTATTGGAATGAAAAAGAAGAAGTTAAAAGTAAAGGTTATCCTCAAATTATGCAATCACCAATAATAGAAATGAATTTAAGAAAACCAGATTTAGAGGATTATAGTTACGACAATACTTTGAAGATTAAAAAGATGAATACAAACTGGTGGAAAAATAGCAAAATATCCGTCGTTGGAAGAATAGATTCAAGGACTATTTTTCTTATATTTCAAACTGATAATACTCCTTCTTTTGAGGGAAATGTCATTCCAGCGATACCTCTTTATTTTGGCGATTTAGATAAGCCTCAAGATTCTGGAAGAGGAGAAACGACTCCAATTTTAATAGCTGGGACAGTTCCCAATTTATCTTTAGACGAAATTAAATCTTTTGAATTTGATAATACAGAAATAACACAGACTCCTATATTTCCATTGCTGAAAAGTTATAAAAGTTATCCTGGGAATGGAATTGATAATGTAATGATGAGGAGAACAAATAATGGTTCTTTTTATCAAAGATGCTACTTATCATGGAATACGATTTCAGACCTTGCAAGACCTAACAGGAAGAGTTCTGAAGGGTATCAGTATCCAAGGTCTTATTACGGAGAAGATGAATTTCTTTATCAATTTAATCCTTCGGGATATTCAGAAGAAAATGAAAATAATTCTGTTTCCTCAAAGATATATGTTATCCATCCAGAAGACGGAATACTTGGATCTCTAAGATTTTGCATAGCAATAAATCCTCTATCTTTAATATCAGGGATGGATAAATTGAAAGTAAGAAGAGAGTGTCCTAGTTTGTTTGACATTTATTCTTTTAGAATAATAGAATCTGTTTCTCCATTTACGAAAAGACCAGGGACACCTTACAGATATATAGGTATTGGTCTTTTAGAATTATCAGAAAAAATAATAGAAGAACCATATTTGGGGTTAGATTCTTTTGGAACTTACGAAAATAGAGTTTCTGTTTCTTTTATTTCTAATGGTAACGCTATTATATATACAACGGATGAAACTAATCCAATAGAATCTGAAACATCCATAGATTATTTAGGTCCTTTTGTGATTGAAGAAACCACTACAATCAATGTAGTGGCAACGGACGGAGAGGGTAATTTTAGCGAGGTTGTTACTGGAGAATTTATTATAACTCCAATCGAAACTCCTGAAGATCCTCCTGAAGATCCTCCTGAAGATCCTCCTGAAGATCCTCCTTCTACAGATGGGCCTACATCTATTCCTATAAAAGCTCTTTTTGATGTGGATGGTGGAGGACCGATAGGAAGAATTTATCCTGAAGGTTTCTTAACAACTCCTTTTAGCGATATTTCTGTATTGCAATTTGTTTTATGGGATCTACAACCACAAGATACTTTATTGGATGAAGTTTTTTGGACATCAAGTAATCCAGAAGTAGCAGAAGTTTATGTAGTAATAGAAGCTCCTTTAGCCAGAAACGCTTATTATCATGTAAGATTCAAAAGTGTAGGAACAACAACATTTACTATCTCTAGTAGGACTAACCCTAATGTAAATTCCACATTTGTATTAACATTGCAATAAATATTTTCTTACGCTTAGAGATAAATTATTGAAAGGGGAGTGATGGGATTGGCTGAAAGTTTTTCAGTAAATTATTTAGCCGGAGGAAGATTAAACTCTCCCTGGTTCCCAACAAAAACAGAACCATATATTGAAGGTCTTATTTTACCGATAAATAATTCTGTTTTAGAAACACCTAAAATACTAACTTTAGATTTTGATACAGAAATGTTATCAATGTCTATAGCAGCAGAAAGATATGAAATATTTGATTATTGGAAATTATTCATTAATAACAAGATAGTTATGAAAAATATTTATATGAAAAAGATACCAGAGGGGGTATTTTTAATGGTTGCAAAAAGTATACCTGCAAATACTCCAATATTATTAGTATTCTATAACCAAAGTCAAGTAGCAAATCATGTCTGGGTTAATTATCAGTTTTTAAGAGATCCAGAAGAAGATATAATAGAGGATGAACAATAATGTCCTGGGTAAATACAACAGTCCAAGAAGGTTTATTTTTAGAAGGAATTGCAGAAATATTAGAACCTGAAGGTTGGGAACTTTTAAAGAAATACAATAAGATAGTTTGTCCTAAAGAGTTTTTTATTATTGAAAAAATAGAATTAACTCTTCCGGCAAACACAACAACTTTAGAAATACCTCTGGGGTTAAAAAACGCTCCAGAGGGTATTATCCGAGGATTTCTTCTTTTCGAAAAAGAAACTGGTCTTATAGAAGAATATTCTTCAGGGATAAATAATATTTACATTGAGAGCAAAGTTTATGATAGGGCTTATGTTCTATTCTACAATAACGTAAACCTATCCTCTGTTATGAATTTTAATATATCGTCTCATTATATTTTCAAAAATCAAGATGGATTAACTTTTGGATTAGCCTTATATTTAGAAACAACAAAAACTATAATAGAAATTCTAGAAAAATCATTACTTCCGTTTATTACTCCAAAAGACAATCTGGAAGACGAGAATACAAAAATAATTGCCGATAATGTTTTTTCTTCCTGGTTAATAGATTCTTCAAAACAATACTTTGAAAGATCTACATTATATTCGTATATGATTGAAAGTTTACAAGAAGAGATTATAAATAAGGAAGAAGAACTTTTTCCTTGGGAAGACAATGATACAGCTAAAAATTATTCTTTAGACCAAGAAACCATTTCTTATTTTGAATACAATCCTCTAGAGGATGAATACGAATTGAAAGTTGACAATTTTCCTGAAACAATGCAATCACCAATAGTTCCCATAAATATTAGAAGACATTCTCTAGATAATGTCTATAAGGATAATGATTTAGGTATAGATATTTATGATACTAATTGGTGGGAAGATAGTGATATTAAAGTAAAAGGGCAATTAGATTACCGAACTATATTTTTAATAATTGAGGCAGACAATACTTCTGCTTTTGAAGGAAATGTTGTTTCGACAGTTCCTTTTTATTTTGGAGAAATAGATTTAGAAGAAACAGAAGAAAGAACAATAGTATTAATAACAGGAACAACTCCAAACGAAACAAATTATAACTTTGATGATTCATCTAATGAACCTATAGAAACAATATTACCGTTATCTAAAACTTACGAATCGAATCCGGCAAATGCTATTAATAATGTTATGGTTATGAAAAATAAAAACGGGTCATATTATAAATCTCATTATCTGTCTTGGAATACTATTTCTAATCTAGTATCTCCAGACCGAATAGGGAATAATAAATATCCGAGGTCTTGGGGTCAGAATTCAGAAGATGAATTTCTTTATCAATTTAATCCTTCGGGATATTCAGAAGAAGGAATGTCTTCTGAGATTTCTGTTATAAGCCCTGAAGAGGGAGTTAGGGGTAATTTAAGATTATGTGTTGCAATAAATCCTCTTTCTTTAATAGATGAGGATAAATTGAAGGCTACGAGTGAATTTTGTCCTAATAAATACGATTATTATATCTTCAAAGAAATAAGTGGAATATCACCATTTACAAGTAGGCCTAGCACAGTTTATAGACCTATGGGTATTGGTATTTTTGAAAAAACAGAATAAAGGAGGTTTTAGGAAATGCCTTGGATAGATGAGAAAATGATCGAAGAATCTAAAATTCAAATTGGGTTTCAAGAATTATTGGAATCTGAAGGATGGACTTTAGAATCGCATTTCAAGAAAGTTGTTTTTGGAGCGAATTTTATAAACCCAATTTCTCCTTTACAGAGTAATTTTCCTATAGAATTTCATATTGCAGAGCATTTTATTTTTTCACCACAAAAACCAGAAGGTGTAGAAAGTCCTGATATTTACTTCGGTTTAGCTTCTTATGGATATTTTGAAATGTTTTATGGATCTATTCCCGTAGATATAGTACCAATATTAGATACCGAAGAAATTCCAACACCTGAAAATGGTATAGAAATCAAAGATAAAACAGGTTACAAATTGCTTGGTGAGTGGGTTACTTCCAAATTCCCTAACTACAGAAGAAATTCTACTATCTATACTTATATGACAGAAAAGATTCCAGATATCACAGACGGAGAAGACGTAGTTATGGCATGGGATGAGGGTATATTGGGTGATTTTAAGAAAGCTTCTTTGGATATAGAAATTAAAAAGACTGGTTTTTTGAAATTTAGTGCCAGTCCTGTTTTTAAAATTTTTGTTGCAAAACCAGAATGTATGCAATCTCCCATAGTTCCTATAAATCTACGAACACCAGATTTAGAAGTAAAGAATACAAACTATAACGAAGGTTTTTTAGTAAGCACGAATAACTTATGGTCAGATAGTCTTTTAAGATTATCTGGACATTTAGATGAAAATTCTTTATTTTTTATTTTACAAGCCGACAATTCCGGCAATTTTGAAAATAATCTAGTTCCCTCAATACCTCTATATTGGGGTAAAATAGAGTCTCTTTCTGAAACAGATAAATATTCAGATGTAATAATAACCGGAAGTGCCTTAGAATCAAAAGAATCTTTTATAGACTATGATAGTTCCGATCCATTTATTTCCCCAGAAGATTCTTCTATAATGCCAATACTTAAGAATTATGGTTCTCTTTGTGGAAATGGAATTGATAATATAATGATTCATAGATCTAAATATGGTTCTAGGTATCAAGCAGGATATCTTAGTTGGAATGCCCCACCTAATAGTATGCCTCCAGAAAGATCTAAAATAATATCGGGACCTTCAGGATCTTCCGTTTTGGATTATCCTAGAGCGTATCTGGATTCTTTGATGAATTATAAATTTAATCCTTCGGCTTATAGTAATAAAATTCATAGTTCTAGGGCTTACGTCGTTCATCCGGAAGAGGGGGTTCGGGGATTTCTCCCAAACATAATACTTTTCCCTGGAATGTCGATGATTAATTCAGATAAACTAAAAATAAGGAAAGCAAACTGTCCTAATAAATTCGATCTTTATAGGTATTTTTCTATTGGATCAATATCCCCTTTTACAAAAAGACCGGGAACAGTTTATAGGCCGGCAGGTATCGGGTTTTACGAAAAGGAGATGGAATAAATGTGGGTTGATTATTCTTCATATGTCCAATCTATTGTCGATGATTTAAGTACAGAGTTGTCGAAAAACGGTTGGAATAATTTTTTAAAGTATAGAATAAAAAATGGTTTTAATTTTGGAGAGGTTAGGCTTTTTAAGTCTCTAGGATCAGATCTCCAAACTAGATTTCTAGGAATTGTCTACGGATACAATACATCCAATTCATTGTTTAACGATAACAGAATTATTTTTAACGATTCCCCTTTAGGTTTAGTAGGACTTGGGGATGGGGTTAAAACTGATTTTCAATTAAAACTATATCCAGTTGATACTTCTATTTTTACTCTTTACAAAAATGGAGTAGAAATAAAATCAACAGATTATACATTAGAAAAAGAAAGAGGAAGGATAAGATTTTCTGTAGCACCAGAACTAAATAGTCTTATAACAGTAACATATAAATTAGGAAGTTCTGCTCCAGAGCCTCCTACTAAACTAATATTCTTTACTTTTAACAATATATTTTTAGAAAATCAGAGTTTAATACAAGATGGAGGAAGTCCGGTCTCAATAGGAACTGGTAATGGTACTACCACAAAATTTCTTATACCTAATACTCCTATTAAACCAGATTCTCTTACTGTTTATCTCAATGGAGTAACTACCTCTAATTACACGATAGATTACACCCTGGGAGAAGTGACATTTAATACTGCTCCATTATCTCAAGTAGAAATAACAGCAAAATACTTAATACTTTTCAACAGTGAATTAGATGTAACTATAGGAACTGGGGATGGAGAAGAAACAGAATTCTCCGTACCTATAAAACCAATAAAAGAGGATTCTCTGTTAGAAGTTACGGTTGGTGGATTATTAAAAGAAATAGATACTGATTATACAGTTAACTATGTAGAAGGAATAATAGACTTTGAAAACGCTCCAGGAACAGGTCAAAAAATAGATGTTATATATACAACGACTATTTATAATAGCACTTCTATAGGAGATTTTTCAGTAACTATTCCAGATATATCTTCAGCAACTTTTGATGGCTTAAATACTCAGTCTCTAATGGGGGCTGTTTATAATTCATTGAATTATTCATTCCCTTCACTTCCGACAGTTGTTTCTTTTACTTCGGAAACAAACTTTGGTAGAGGATGGCAGAGAGATAGTTCTATCTATTTCTGGGGAAACATTAATAAGGATAGAATGATTTTATTTATAAGACCAGATCCGGCTGTAGGAGCAGAATTAGCCTACTTCTCCACTTTGTACGCTGGAAGACTACAAACAATAGGGAAATCTCCAAGAAAGAATATGGTTCTTATTGGTGGGTGTAAAGATACTGATGAAATTTTATGGTCAGCAAATAAAAAACTTGGAAATTCCATAGTTGATTACGGACCGGGGACAAGTAATGGAAATTCTAGTCCTTTACTACAACAATCAATAGGTGGAGCATATTATCAAACTCATTATTTTGCTTTTATAACTCACGACAAAGCAATAGATTCAGGAGAAGGAAGATACAATCCTTCGGTTTATTCCGGTAAATATCATTTATCTGAAATATATTTGGTTCATCCTAACGACGGGTATGTAGGAAAACTGGACGATGTTTTTGCTATGCACCCGAAAAATGTTTATCAAAATAATGAGTTTGAAATTCAGGAAGATGTCAGTCTTTATCAGGTTGGAACTGGTGACGGAATCAATAAGATATTCCATGTCCCTCATGCCCCTACAGGTGGGAAAGAGGGTCTTGTAGTAACAATCAATAGTGAAGATGAATGTATTGAAACAACAGGTTTTGTTTATGACGAAGAAACAAAAACAATAACCTTAAATACAGCAGCAGTAAATAAAGCTATTATTTTGGTATCTTATTCTTACAACCATGTTTATAAATTTGTCTTACCTACGACTCCCAGAACCCCTTACAGAATAGATGGGATAACCCCATACAATCCTATTGGACTGGCTGTATTCAAAGAAAAAGATCCTGTAGAATAAAATAAAGGGGAGACGATTATGAAGAAAATTTATTCTTTGAGTATCGTCTCCCATACTTTTTTCAAAAAGTATGGGTTAGAATGTCCAATTCTTTTCTCAGGACAATACTTAAAGACTCCTCTTACCTTGCCCCATTATAGTAAATGTGATGGAAAGGAATTAAGGATAAATAGAGGTTTTACTAGAAGGGTAGTTGAAGTTGAAAGCATTCTTTCTGACTTTGTAGAATCTATAAAAAAAGATATTCAAGAAATTGTAACTAATAACGAAAAAAAATATGGAAACAAAGTAGGATATGTTTGGTTGGAATCTGAAAATAATTATTTTGATTTTTATAAAAAAGAATTAGAAGTAAAAGATATCCTTCAAGAGATAAAAGGATATCTGATAAATAATTTAGAAACAGTAATTATTGATGATAAAAAATCAGAAGTATTAAATAATTTAGAAATAGTAGAAATTGAGAGTAAAGATTCAAGAATGTTTAACAATTTAGAAACAGAGGTTAGTAATAGTCTTCAGGTTGGTATAGCAAGAGAAGTTATTGATACTGTAATTTATTTAAAAGATTCTAAGGAGGAAGTAGTCTCAGAAGTAGAAATAGATTCTGGAATTGATTCTGAGAAGGCTATTTTAATAGATGAGTTTGAAAAAGATTCTCTTAGCTCTTCTCAGAAAATAAATAATGAAATGTATTTTCAGCCAAACAATTTATTTAATCCAGAACTATCTTTTAAGGATAATATCTTGGAACTACCAGAAGAAATTAAATCCTTTGATTTAGAGAATAAGGTAGTTATAGATATCCATTGGATTAAAGATTTAATGAGAAAAAGTTTAACAGCGGAGAATCCTTTAACCGAAAAAATCTTAAATATTCTCCAGGTCAATTATGGAGAAGATTTTGTTAAGAGTATGAATTTAGAAAGAATTATTCCAGAAGAAGAATTTTTACTTTCGGAAACTTATTTATTGGAACCACATTACCCCTTATCAGAATTAATTTCTATAAGCTCTTCTGAAAGAATATCTCCAGAAATTCCATTCTCTATAATTCAAGAAAAAGAATTATCCAAAAAAGATATAGTTGTCTTTAATATTGATTCAAGCAAAGAGTTTGTCAATAATCAAACAGTTGAAATAGATTTAACATCTTCTCCAGAGTTTGATAAGAACAATATTTTTGAGTCAGAAATATCAGAAAATAAAGAAATGTCTTTGGAAAATAATCTTGTCTTAACGGTTTCAAATGATATCGTTTCAAATAAAATAAATATTTCTGAGTCAATAATTGAAAACGGAAGAATGTTCTATAAAGATCAAATAGAAGAAGTTATCCCTTCTGATAGATTTATGGATTTTGCTAATTCAAATATTCACGAAATAAGGGGCGAAAGTATTATTGAGGGATCTCCCCACCAAAATTACAACGTATTTATTCCAGATAATTTCTTGGGGAATAGTCTTGTTTCTGAAATAGAGTCTATCGAAGATTATCTTACACAATTTAATAGAATTATTCCTATTGAGGAGTTATTAGAAAGTAAAATAATCTCTGGAGATAAAGGTCTGGTTGGTGAAGTTTATTTTCAGGAACTATTAAATCTTACTCCTTATAATATAAGAATAGTAGATGTTGAAAAAAGCAAATTAAGCACAAAGAATGAAATATATGATTTTGAAATATTGAATAGCGAAAGTTTTTCAAGGAGAGAATCGTTAGAAGAATTCTCCCTTATAGATTTCTCAGAATTTAATCAACCAAGTATGATGTCAGAATTAATAGAACTACCTTCCGGAGCTACTCCAATACTTCGGGAAAATATTCTTTATGTCTTAGAAGACTTAATGGCAACAAGAAATATTACTGAAAAATTTATAGTAGATTCTTTGGAGGAGATGAAAGGTAGGGCTATTTTAGAATCTGTTCTCTCTCCATTAATGAATTTTACAAAAAATAAAAAAGTTCTTCCGATAAAGATTAGAAAAAGAAAGCTATCAAGTCTAAAAAACAAAGAAATTATAACTAGGGTAACAGATTTTAAAGATATGGTTAGGGATAATATTTTACCTATAGTTATACCTAAACAGAAAAAACTTCTTAGGTTAAATAATGAAATTATAACAGAATTGAAAGAGCAAAAAGAATTTGTTATTAATAGGCCAGAAATAATTATCAGAAAATCAAAAGATTCTTTTTTTAACAGAATAAACAAAGAGATACTTTTGATAAATGATTCAATAGAAAATGCTTTAAGGATAAAACAAGTTATACCTATAAGTATAATTAAAGATGTTAATTTAACCGAGAAAGAAGAAGAAAGTAGTGAATTAATATGGCTCATAATGGGAAGACCTTATTTCTGGTCTAACTGGCCTGGAAAGAAAACAAGGTAGGTGTTTAAGATTGGGTTTATATAAATCAAGAAGTGGCCTTTATTTCGAAGATACTTTTAGAAGTCTAAATGATAGGTGGAAATTTTCTTCAGAAAACTATTCTCTAGGAATTGATTATTTGAGATTAATACAATCGGATGTAGAATGTTTCGCTTTATTTGATCTTCCGGCAGAAAATAATATTGTCATAGACATCTATTCCGACTTCGCTCCTCAAGATAATATTTCACAAGCTGGACTATTGGTTTGGAGGAATTCCTATGAGAGATTAGAATTATTGAAAGATTTAGATTTAGCGGAAGAAGATTTTATAGGTTTTAGAACAGTAAAAGAAAATGGTCTTTGGTCTTTCTATGGAATACAGGAGAACGGTATTAAATTTATAGACAAGACAGAGTTTCTAGGGGCTATATCCTGTGGCTTTATCTTAAAACAAGGAAACATACCTTTTGATGTTAAAAGGGTCTTAGTAAGCCTTGGAGACTCATTAAAAATAAGAAACATATTACCAGGACAAGTTGTTGAATTATATGATAGTGAATCAGTATTGATAGAATCAAAAGTTGTTCCAGATGATAGTAATGGTTTAGATTTTACATTATCGACAATGCCTCTCAATGGAAGAGTAATATTAAAAGATGAATTAAGTAACGAGTTAGATAATTTAGAAACAATTTTTTCTGGTGGAGATGTTTACGAATCTGGATCATATCTTCAAGTATTGAAAGATGGACAAGAATTGTCAACGACAGACCTAACAAACTTGGGGATTATGCGAAATGGAGTTTTAGAAATTCCTTTGCAGCTTTTCAATCCTAAAACAGAGACTACAGCTACAAACATAAATATTTTTACAGAACAATATGAAACAAAGTTCGGATACCAATGGGTAACTATAAATGGTTTAGAATCCTTAAGTCTTGGTTTTCTAAATCCTCTTGGTCTTTTTGATTTTACGATAAAAGTTGAACAATCAGACGATTATTCTGGTCCTCTTCCATTGTTTTTTAATTTGGGGGTGGATCACAGATGAGATTGAAATTAAACATCATTTCAGGAGAACTCATAAAAGAAGAATATAAATTGTTTGATGTTTCTCCAGGAGATGTTGAAAGATTCTGGTTTCCCTATTATCCTTACGGAATTATTAAAGGAATAAAAGTTATCGGGACAGCCGGAGTTATGGGTTTTAATGTTTCTGTCTTTACAGACGAAACAGAAAAGAATCCAATTTATTATTCTGGATCTGTTAATACGATTTTGTGGGACATTATGGACATTCCGGTTATTGACGAAACAGGAATGGAAAGAGTTTACGTTGTTTTGAAAAGCGAGAATTCACCAGAATCAATTATAGGTGATTTTCATATGGAAATCTATACACAGAGGAGGTTGTAACAATTATGGCAGGACCGCCAGATGTACGTTGGTATGATAAAGATAGTATTGCTGAAGTAGTAGGTGGTTGGGATGCCGGAACAGTAGATGCCGGAGGAGAATCTGTTCCGGCAGTATTTCATATTTGGAATAACAAAGGTGGGGCAGAGACACTTTCAGATATGCAGGACGTTACAATAACCACGAAAAGTTATGTTCCTGGAGATGAGGCAGCCTCCGGCAAGGATGAAGGACCGGTAGCAACAAAATCTCAAGCTTCTGTTTTTGCATTATTCGAGACAGATGCAGGTTGGATTTCATCATTGGGAAATGGTGTTTATGAAGAGGTTGGAGGATCTGATACGGCTGTAGTCTACAGTAGGTCAGGTGTTGCCGGGATTATAAAGGGAACCTTAAATAATGGCGACGTTTTAACCAACAAAGCTAATTATTCCAAAGTCAAATTAAAACTTGTAGCAAAAGCAGATGCGGCAGCAGGTCAAATTTGGTGGTTAACAAGATTTAGTTACAAATACGTCTAAGAATTAATAAAGCGGTGGTTTGGCTTAATAGCCGGATCTCCGCTTTATTTTTATGTTAAGGGAGATGATTTATTTATGTTATGGAATGCTCAGTTGAAAGATGGTTTATTCATAAGCGAAATACAGAATGGTAAAAGAAATGACTTCTTGGATATACCAAAAGAAAATATTGAAAAAATAGTAGTGAAAGAATCAAATGCTTTAAGCAATATTTCTTTTTCAGCAGATGAAGGAATTTTTGACTTTAATAATCTTGATTTTTCAAAACTTCAAGAATTAGAAGAAGGAAAAGAATTTAAGTTTGTTTATAATAAAGAAAAAGGAAAGTTTTTATTAGATACAGACTCCAGGAATACTCTTTTGGATTTAATTTTAAAGCAAGAATATCAAGATTATATAAGCCTTAATTCTAAAGGATTTTTTGAAATAAATAGGGAACCTTATTTCATTAGTTTGAAGGAAGATAAATCAGATGAAGAATTGTTGGTGTCAGACGGTTCTTTAGGTTTTATTTATTTCAAAGAAGGATATACGAATTTTATTGGGAATACGGGAAATGTTATTCCTCTGAAAAAATCTATGGGGAATATGTCTTACAATTTAGGTTATGAAAAAGAATATATTTTGGATGATTTGAAGTTTTACGTTAAAAATATCGTGTCATATAATGTATCTCAGAGAGGTATATTTATGGATTTGATTATGAAATGTAATAGAAAAGATTTTAAAGTAGACTTAGATATTGTTTATGGTTCAAAAGTACATACTATTAATTTTATGTTTAGAGGAGATCCGGTAAGAATATCAAGAACAATATGTATGATATAGAGGTGATTTAATTATGTGTCCGATCCCGGCAACAAGCGGAATTTTAAGATCAAGCATTTATGATATGCAAGTTGGCGATTATATTCCTTTCAGATGGACAGCATTAACATCTGGAATAGTAGGTTTCCCTAGTGAATTAGGTACTTGTACGGTTACAGAAATTACAACCGCAGGATATGATATACCTACCATTGATGGAAAAGCCTTTTTACTTAAAGCAGATAAAGGTTTGTTAATAGGTGATAGAACTGTTCAAACGAATATTTCATGGAATAATTTGAATGCAGCTGGGTATATAGAAGGTAAAATATATACATTCTCATCAAAACAAATCCTATTACGATCTCTTTCAGGTGGTTGTTCCTATTCAGATGTTAATGGAGAAAAAAGTTCTTCTAATCAAGGTAAAGGTGGTTGGCCTACTATAAACGAATGGGATACGTATATAATTAAATCTGATTTAGGTGGAAAAATAATTCCGGCAGCAGACAATGTTTGGAACGCAAACACTAGATATAGTTTTACAAAAGATACTCCAATATTAGGTATAGCAGCATCCTCTAATAGAGTAGTTCGTGTATCAAATTCTTTTGTTAATATTGATTGTGGATATTTGGCAGCAAATATGGGCTATCGTCCAGTATTAGAGTTTAAAGAAGATGGTAGCGGTGTATGGTAATAAAAGGTGGTGATATGATTTGGCGACAGTAGGGCAACAGTTATTATCTCCAGAAACAGGATGGACGAGAGTAAACGACACTGATAGTAGACTTGTATATAGTAGTGGATGGTTATTGGACGCATCTGTTTCTGGCTCGTATAGAGGAAATTATCACTATACGAATTTGGTTAATGCAACAATGTCCTTTTCTTTCAACGGAACAGGTTTGAGATTTGTAGGAGCAATACATCCTAATAGAAGCAATAATATCACAGTAATTATTGATGGAATATCTTATCCTTCAAGTGAATACGGTAGTTCGTATCAATTACAAACGCTATGGTTTGAAAAAATAGATCTATCTGATACAAGACATGATGTTGTACTGAAATTAAATAATAATGCATATTTAGATCTGGATGCTATAGATATCTATACCCCTCCAAAAACAACTTTAGCAAATTGTATGTCTCTTGGAGATAAAATAATTTGTAAATACACTGCTACTTCAAATTCTTTTGGAGTTTTCAGCCAGTTAGGAGTTTCTACAGCAAGTTTACTTCCAGCAAGTGCCGTATCTAATCCTGATGGAAGCTTTTTTCTAACATTAGTAGGATGGGACAGTTTAGGTAGAAAGAAATTTGTAGCTGACAGAAATATTCAATCTTCTATTAGTTGGGATACTTTAAATACTTCTGGAGTTTCTTCAGCTAGTGGAGTCCCTGTTAAAATAGATTCGTTAACAGACGTAATAGTTCGACTACCATCCGGGGGATGGGACAATAGTAGTAAGGAAAATGAATGGGATAAGTACATAACAGAAAGTACACTTGGAGGATTAATAGTTCCAGGAGATATTGTATTCTGGAATTTAGGTTCGTTTTATTGTATAACATCTTCAAGAAGAAATATATCTGAATCTTTACCGAATTATATATCTATTAGAGGGTATGGTAGTGCAGGATATAGAGATGCTTGTAGAACTGACGAAGTTAATGCAATATTTGGATTTAGACCTCTATTTATTGATAATTCACCACTGGGTTTTGATATAGTTTCAGTTTCTACTTTATCAGATATAACAGTAGCAAACGGAACAGACTTAACTTCTATAATACTACCAACAGTTGTTACAGTCATACTTAGTAATGATACAGCACAAGAATTAGCTGTAATATGGAATACTAGCAGCTATAATAAAAATATAGCCGGATCATGTACTTTTGTTGGTGAATTAGCATTAATAGAAGAGGTATTAAATCCTAGCAATATAACTGCAAGTATAAATATAATAGTTTTAGCTGCTAATATTACATCCATTCAAAGTATCTTTGAATCAAACATATTTGTCAAATACGGAACAGACATAAACTCCTTGGGATTACTACAATCAACAGATGTTTTATTAAGTAATGGTTTAACATCTACATTACAAATAGTTTGGAATAGTAATCCTACTTATAATCCAGAAACAGCCGGAAATTATGTTTTCACAGGAATATTAATCTTACCGGAAGGAATAGCTAATCCTAGTAATTTAAAAATAACAATAACAGTAACAGTAAAACCTCTTGGAATAACTATTCAAACTTCAACAGGAATAATAAGAGTAGCAAAAGAAAAAGAAATAACTTCACAACTAGGAATATTTTCACCCAGAATATTTAAAGGAATTACTTCTGGTGTAAGTATTGAGTTAGTGAAAGGTCCAAGATATTACTGTGAAAGATCTACATATATTTCTTCTAGTGAAAGATTACTGAACTTCAATTCAGACGATATATTAAAAATAGGGTCAGGAAATCATAGCTTATTCAAAATACCTCTGAACAAAAGTTTGGGGTACATATCAAAAGCACTACTAAAATTAAATGTAAAAACAATAGTAAATAATTTAGATATACCAGGAAGAATCAGTATCTATAGAATCAACAACTTAACAGACTGGAATGAAGAAACCGTAACTTATAACAGTGGAATATCTTATGATACCTCTAATGTTTTAAACATATTTTTTGAGAATGAACAGCCTGGAGAAGTAGTTATTGATATAACTCAGATAATTAAAAATATTGACAATAGCGATAATGATTTTGGCTTCGCTATTTACTCTAGCGACATTTATTTAGAAATTGATAAATCAGAAATAGTTATGAATACAGAGGTTATTCCTACTGAGATAGATTTTCCTAGTCAAATATATCCCAATCTAGTTTATCTAAAATGGAAAGATGTAAGAGTCCCTTTTGGAACATTTACAAAAACCTACGTATTAAGAAGCAAGACAGAATTATTAGATTTTGATGCTAGTAAGGTTATTTTTGAAACAAATAATATAAACGAAACAGAATATACAGACGATAATCCTCCCGAAAAAGATACTCATTATTATTACTATGTATATATAGAACAGCCAGAATTGAATTATTATTTCAGAGAAAACGCTGTATCAGCAGTAGTAAAAGAATTTGTTTCAGAATCAGATGATTGTTCTGCTGAAACGAACTTTACAATAAGCCCAGAAACGACAGAAATTATTTCTGGTAAAATTAAACCCAAAGAAGGTAGTTCTTCTATTGTTGTTTTTAATTATGAGAATTTTGATTGGGAAGAGTTTAATCATTTACTAATAGAATGTTCAAAAGATTGTAGATTTTTGATAAATACAGAATCAAATCTTTGGTTCAAATATACTTATGGTATTTTTGTAGAAACAGATGAAATTATAAATGGGAATACTTCAGACGAATTAAACAATATGTTCTATGAGGACTGGAATAAGTCTTGGATTTTTAATAAGTTGAATATTAAGATATTTATACCGGAGAACGGTTTCTTGGATAGAATAAATATAAGTTATAGAAAGAACAGAGAAATAGTTTTAGAAAAAGGATCTCCTGAAATATATTTGCCAATACCAAAAAATAATTTCAGATATATTCTTCAGCTAGATAATTCTTATGAATTGTGGATTATGAAAGGTCTAAGCTTTGATGATGTTCAGACTGATTATGATTTTTATACCGGTCCAGACAAAGTTAAAATAAGACCTCTAGATGCCGGAAATCTTATTGGTAAATTATATTCAAATATTTATCCTGTTGAATTGATTAACTCATATACAAACAGTAACTTTAATATCAGATTGATAGTATCACAAAATGGAATTGCAGCTAAAAAAGTAGGAGACTATTGTTTGTTAAATGATTCAGAAATAGAGGATCAAAAAACCAAAATAGAGTTAAGTCTAAGTGGTGAGAATTTCAGACCTCAGTATCCTCTAAATGTAGTTTTATTTTCTGGAGAGAAAAAGAATTTCTATGTGAGAATATACCCGACAGAATTAGTTTCTGGTAATTCTCAATTTCAAATACAAGCATTTTTGGAACCTATATAAATGGCTATATATGAATCTTTATCAACAGCAGGAATAAGGATTAAAGAAAGTCATTTATCAGAAAATTCTCAGGCAGAAATTAGAAACGTCACTACTATGGACGTTTCTTTTTCTGTTCCTTTTGGATTAGATTCAAATACAAAAGGGTCTACTGGATTCATAAAAGAAAGACTAGAAACAATCTCCAAAGCTTTACTTGATATGACCAATCATAAAACTCATTCATCTTCTTTTATTTCCTACAAAAATAAATTTCCTAGTTGGGCAAGAATCGTAGGAATGACGGAAATGGATCTAAATTATAACTTGATCCAATTTCCTGTTTATAAAATTAATAGTTATATAACAAAAGATGCTTTCGTAAGACAATCAAGGCCTAGAAGTAATTACGGATACTATGAAAATATGTCTTTGGGACAATCTCTTGATGGAGAATATGTTGTCTTACTACAAGCTGACGTATCTCAGATTTTAGATTTAGATTTAGAGAGAGAATCTTTAGAGATAAGGAAAGCACATCTCTTTTTATACTTTCCAATGTTTGATAGCTATTTAGAAAAACCAGAAGTTGAAGTTTATGAAATAGATAGAGACTGGCAAGAAAATAGTGTTACTTGGGCTGAAAGTTTAGCTTTCAACTTAACCTATGTCTTCAACTTCAACATAGTATCTCAGGTTAATAGGGTTAATATTTTAGACTATCTAAAAGATCTGAAAAGTAGAGGAAAGACAGTAGTAAATATTTTATTAAAAACAAAAGTAAATAAAACTTTTTCAATATCAGCTAAAGAAACAGAAGATCTTATTATTTCTCCAAAAATAGAATTTGAGTTTAGAGATTTCTTGGAACCTATTTTTTATGGTTCAAAAAATAAAGTGGGAACATCGGTGATAAGGAGGAAGGATAAACTTGATTTAGAATATTGCACATCAAGAATAATTTCAGAATATCAGAGAGATTCAGAAGATATTTCTGGAACAGCATTACTAAAAGAATTGAGAGGAGATTCAGATCTTTCTTCTCAGATAAGTCTATCAAATTACGATGGTTCTACGGTTGTTTCTATGGCCGGAATCAGGCTATCAAATAAGATTTGCACAGTAAATATAGTAGTCTCTTCAAGAATACCTTCTGGGGCTATTATAACGTCTAAAACAAATTACAATATGAATTCCTTTGCCGGAATTAGAGGTTCTAATAAAATTTCTACAGCTAAATTGAAAAGCTCTAATAGTATTCATGGGGCAGCCTTTATAAGAGAAAGAGAAAAGGATGAAATAATTTCAGGAATAAAAATAGTAGGACAATTAAATCAAAAAATTTCTACAGCTAAATTTAGATATTTCTCTGGAATGATTTCAGATGCAAGAATCAGAGTAAAAACTAATTCTGACGAAACATCAAATTTGGTTGTTAGGAGATCTTCTAAGCAAGACACTCTAAGTATGGCAAAAATAATTTATATTGAAAATATGAATAGCGAAGCCGTTATAAGGGCTATAAAAAACTATGATTTTAATGGGAAAGGTTTTATTTATGCTGAAGTCCTTAATTCAATAAATTCTAATGCAATCATTAGACGTAAGGATTTTAAAGACATAACTTCATCCTCTTCTCTTAAAGTAATAAGTAATAAAGAATCAAATGGTTTTATTAGAATTTCAGAAACAAAAAACGAAAAAAGTTCAGCAATTATTCGGAGAGAAGAACAAAAAGATATAATTTCTGAGTCTATATTGAAGCAAATTTTAGAAACAAATTCAACAGCAGAAATAAGAGGTTTTAATTATCATAATGAATTTAGTTCTGCTGAAATAAGAATCGAAGAAAGAAAAGATTTAATTTCAGAAACCACTTTAAAAATATTCCTGGATGGAAATTCTACAGCCAAATTAGTTTATCCGGCTGACGAAGATTATTTTGGAAATTCAATTATTAGAAGAAAAGATTCTTCTGAAGAAGAATGTATAGCTACAATTTCAGTACAAAAGTTTTCTGATAGAGCAGGTAAAGTAAAAATAACAATCATAAACCAATTTAATTCTAATGATATTCCAGCACAAGCATTTATAAGAGTAGATACTTTTAATAGCGATATAATTTCTGGTATGAAAATAAGACAAGAGGATTTATTGGATACTGTTTCAAATGTTATTATAAGATCTCAAGAGTCTAGAGAAATCAAGGGATCTGTTATAATTATGGCGAAAAGACACTGGATACCGAATAGGCAAGGTTACGACATTTTTAGTTTTGAAGACAGAAAACTGCCTAGACAATATAAATATAAATAGATTAGAGAAGAGGGATTATAATGTCTAGTGAAGAAGTGATTTTAAAAACCTTTCTCCAGCAATATCAGCAATCTCTTGATATGTTTGGAGATAACTTTAAACGAGTTCACGAAAGGTTGGACGACATGGTTAACAAACAGTTTGTCCCTCTTAGTCAATGTGAAAAGTATAGGGGAACTTGTTCTTTCGAAAAAGGTATTACAGAATTGAAAAATGATTTCAATAGTGAGTTAGATGAAATTAAGACGAATGTAAAAACAATGCAAGAAGAAATATCAAAAAAGGTTTCAGAAATAAAAGTAGGTTGGCCTCCTTGGATTACAATAACAACTAATATTTTATCAACACTACTAACAGCATTGATTATTTATATTTTAACTACAAAAGGGCATTAGGGGGTTTGTTTAATGGAGAACTTACTTTTAAACTCAAAAATATCAGTATCAACAGTAATAGTATTTTTAAATGCTTTAGGATATTTATTCAGATTTCATACCAACAAATTAAATAACAAATATATACCTTGGGTTATGGCTGGGATAGGTGTAATTGTTGGTTTGTTATCTTTTAGAACGATAGACGGGGCTGTGGAAGGGATGGTGATGGGATTGGCCTCTGTTGGTATTCATGGTCTTAGAAGTGGTATTGTTTTTGAAAGTACCACAAAAGAAATTGTAGCAGAAAAACCTAAAGAAGAAATTAGAACTACAAAAGTTATTGATGATCAAAATTAAAGTTGATTTTCTTTTAGAGTTACTATATATTTATATTTAAGATTCAAACCAATACAGAATTTCTTATTATGGAGATTAGAAATTCTGGGGAGAACAGTTTTGCACAACTGTTCTCTTTTTTTATTTGTAAAAGTATTTAGATATAATAATAGTTAGGAATATTTAAAATGTTCTACGTGGAACAATTACTTTGTTATAGAAGATAATTTGAGGAAGTGATTTATTTGATAGAGTTAATCATTAAGGATAAAATCAAAATACCCTTAAAAAGTCTTTCAAAGACCTTAATCAAAGAATTGAAAGATATGTTTACTATGAAGAACCCTACATATTACAAAATGAGAGCTGCCGGATTTAGACCTACTGAAAATCAGTACATAAGAACTTTTGAGATTGATAAAAAATTCATATCTTTACCCAGAGGCTCCTTCCAGGAAATACTTAATATTTTTGAAAGAGAAAAGTTGAAGTTTAAAATAATTGATCAGCGAATAGTCAAACCTTTTAAGTTTAAGTCAACTATTAAACTAAAAGAGTATCAACTAGAACCAGTTAACGAGGCTGTAAAAGCTGAACAAGGAATCATTAAGGGTGTTTGTTCAAGCGGAAAAACAATAATGTTAATTCAAACTATGGTTCAACTTGGTCAGAGAACTTTGATTATTGTTCCGACTAAAAAATTACAGGATCAATGGGTTAAGAATTTGAAGGGTTTAATATCAACTTCTGAATCAACGACAACGCCCCTGATAGCCTCTTACGGAGGAGGCAAGAAGGAGATAGGAATAGTTACTGTTGGAATCATAAATAGTGTCTCTAAAGACGTTAAAAAACTATCCGATATTTTTGGAACTGTTATTGGTGATGAGATACATCGAGCAGCAGCTCCAATGTTTCTAAACATAGTAAATCATATGAAAGCAAAATATAGGATAGGTGGTACAGCTACTCCCTACAGAAAAGATGGAAAGCAATTCTTAATGTTTCAAACATTTGGACCGGTTGTAGCCTCAGTAGAAGATTCAGACCTGGAGGAAGCCGGAGATGCAATGGAGGTAGAAATAAGAGTAATCCCAACAGATTTTTATTACGATCCCAAAGAAATAGGTGAAGAATACGAAAGAATAGATTATAATGAATTTCTGAATCAGATTGTTAACGATGAAGAAAGAAACCAATTAATTTTTAGATTTCTAAAGAAAGAATATGATAAAGGAAATTACTCTATTCTTCTGGCTGATAGATTAGAATTCTGCCATAATTGGAAAGAAGAATTGAAGAAACAAGGAATTAAAGCTAAACTAGCAATCGGAGGTCTTGAAGAAGAATATAAATTAGCACAGAGATTGATTGAGAAGGGTAAACTAAGGGTTCTAATTGGCACGGCAGTAGCAGACGAGGGGTTAGACATAAGTCAGCTTAATAGGGGCTTTATTTGTACCCCTACAGTTAACAATAAGAGAAGGATAGTTCAACAGGCCGGACGTATGAAGCGGAGACATCCAGGTAAAGTTGATGCTATATGTTATTACGTCTGGGACAAGAATGTTTTTGATGATTCAGTTCTGGATAAATTAAAAAGTTATTTCAAGACTGTTAAAGTTTTTTCTTTAGGCAAGTGGTATTCGGTGAGAAATTATAAAAAGATTTTGATATATTAAAAGAAGGAAGATTATTGGCATGATCATTCCCGTCCTCCTTTCTTTTAATATATCTCTTATGGAAAACTTCTGAGACTTGATAAACCTCAGAAGTTATTTTTTTCTGGTTTAAAGACGAATAACAGATTTAAGTTTTCCATACTTCCGTTAAACTTATAGAAGAACAATTAAGGAGTGATTTTATTGAATTATATTGAAGACCCTTTTTTATCTATGAAATCTAAAGGAGTATTGGACTGTATTATTTTATTAAGAAAAAAAGGAGAAATAATAAGTGTTTCTAATATTGGAAACATGGGAACAGATAAAAAGACATCTGTTAGAACATCTATAAAAGAATTAATTGATAATGAGTATATTTATAAAGAAAGAGCCAAAACAGAAGACGGAAGATATTCTGGTTGGAATTATTATTTAACATCAAAATGTTATCCTAAAAAGAAAAAATAGGTGAAATATATGAATAATAAATGTTTACTATATGAAAAAGGACCATACTTTACTGGTTGTTTTGCTATTTTTGAAACAGATTGGTCTTTATCTGAAAGAATGGTTTATATATATTTATTTAGTTTACAAAGTGAATTTAAAAAAGTCTTTCCTAGTTATCAAACTATAGCTGATAGATGTTTGATTAGCAGAAGAACAGCTATCTCTGCAATTCAAAAATTAGAAAGTATAGGAATAATAGAAAAAACAACGAGTGTAGATTATAATGGTATAAATAATTCTAATAGTTATATTATTCAAGATATTTTTACAGACGAATATATAGTCAGAGTCTCTAGCAGAATGGGGGTTAACAGAACAGAAGTCGGAGATTCTAATATAGTGAAATCATTTCACTATGAAAATAAAAAAAGTAAGAAAAAAGCCATTTCACCACCAAAGAGTAAAAAACCTATGAGTACCAAGAAGGTTGGTGGTGATCTCAGATCACCCAATATCTCTTTTAACAATACTAATAATATTTCTATTAATAATAAAGAAATAGATAATAATAAGATACGAAGTACAGAGCCAGCAAAAATGAAAAAAATTAAATATGCAAAAAAAGAAAATTCTATCTCTGGTAATTCTAAAAACAAAACTTCAGCTTTAGATCAGTTTCAAAAACTGAGACAAACTGAATCGAAAAGCAACACAAGAAAAGAAACAATAGAAAAATTTAAAAAGTATCCAAGTAAAAGATTTATTTCTTGGAAGATTAAAGAACCTTCCAAATGGAACAAGTTAGAGATGTTAGGGTTCTACCTATCTACTTGGTTAGAATTTAGCGAATCAGAAGATCCAGAATTCAAAAGAAACAGCAGATTCTCAAAAGAAAGTCATTTACTTGGATTATTTGTAGAAAAATTTTTTGATGGAAACAAAGAAGAATTTAAGAAATATACTCTCTGGTGTTTTGATTATATTTTCAACTCTGGAGATAGTGACTGGATTCAAAATGCAGGATTTTATAAAATATATTCTAATTATAATAATTTATTTTGGAAAACTTTCAAAACTTCCAAAAATAAATCTAGTAAGAAAAATAAGAAAGATACTTCTTGGGGAAATGTTGAAACATGGAGATCTAAATATAAAGATTTAGATGAGTTAAAACCTCAAATGGGAGTCAGGAAGAAAACCTAGACTTATAATTTGATATTAGAATACAACTACAACGTGTCCTACATTCTTTAATTTATGAGCAAACATCATTTAGGTACGAATTTACCTTTAAATCTAAAATAAGCCTTCTAAGGCTTTTAAAAAGGAGATGTTATTTTGTTAACAGAAGAGCTACGAAACAACTCTTGGTTTAGAAATTGTCATTTTTCAAACATTCCAAAAAAATTCATAAATTCTAAGTTAGATGATTTTCGTATTTTAGGAAAAAATAAAGAAAAAAAATTAAATCAAGAAAGTTTAAAATCGGTAAAATTATATATAGAAAACTTAGAAGAAAATATTATCAACGGAAAAGGAATTATTTTATGCGGACCCTTTGGAGTTGGCAAAACAATGCTTCTTTCAATAATAGCTATGAATATTTTGAAAAGTTTATCTAGGGTAAACGCAAAAATTAGAAATGAGAAAGATATTTTTGAAAATAAATCATACTTTATTTTAGCAAACACATTAATAGATTTGGTTTTCAGATCAAATCTTACTGACAAAGAATTGAAAATGAGAAGTAAGATAAAAGATATCTCCGCTTTATTTATTGATGACTTACTGAAATTCAAGAAAACAAAAAGTGAGGTCGAGTTAGATTTCCTGGATGAAATTTTAAGAACAAGACATCATAATAATTTAATCACTTGCATGACTATTCAGGTAGGTTCATCTGAATTGGATAAATGGTTGCCAGAAAATATAATTGAGTTATTAGAAAACTTTGTAGTTCTAAATTTCGTTGGAGATAGTCAACGTGGGAAGTAAAGTAATAAACCATAATGTTAGGAATGAACAAATAGTTCTTTCTAGTATGATTCAATCACCAAAACATAGAAGAAAGTTTACAAAACTTCTTCAAGAAAGAAATTTCATAGGTAAAAAACACAAGACAATATTCACGGCTCTAAAAATAATCGGAGAAAGAAATATGAAATTTGACGAAGATACTCTAGATCAGATTATTGGAGATGAAGAATATGGTGGATATAAATACATCCGAAAACTGAAAGATTTATTTGGAAAAAACGATAACATAGAATTTCACATCAAAAAACTATTAGAGGATTCCGTTAGAATTAATTTATTAGAAAAACGAGGAACGAAATTTTATGAAATGTTGGAAGATCCCAGAACCGAAATTGAGGACCTTCTAAAAATAACATCAAAAATAAATCAAGAATTAAGAAGCGGAAGAACTCTAAACAAAACTAAATCAGGAAAACAATTAAACGAAATCTATATGAGAGATTTTACGGAAAGAAGAAAGAAGAGTATTTTCGTCCCAACACATTTAGGAGATGATTTTGATTCTGGACTAACTGAAGGGTTAGCAAGAAAAAGAGTTTCAATCTGGGCTGGCCGTCCTAGTATGGGTAAAACTACAGTCGTTGCAAACGTAATAAATAGATTAATCAATAACGGAAAGAAAGTTTTAGCTGCCCCAATTGAGGGAGGGGATGTTTCATTTCTGGATGCACTTTTAGCAATGAGAACCGAGATTACTTTAGATGAGTTAATAAAATTCCCTCACGTTATGAAAAAGAAAAGAGTATGTAGAGTTAAGAGAACCATGATTGAAATTACAAATAACAAAAACTTAGTTCTGTTAGATGATCCAGATACAACTCTGGATGAGATAGGAGTAATTTTGGAAGAAGGAAATTTTGATGCTTGTTTCATAGATCGTTTTGAAAATCTGAGAGATATAAACTCAGACAGAGAAACGCTAGATAGAAAGTTGAAACAAGTTCAAAATATGAGTAAGGCTATAGACGTACATATTGGCTTATTAAGCCAGATAAAAAGACTTGGGGATAGTTTTACAAAAAAAGATAAAAGACCGACTCTGGAACAGCTAAAGAACGCTGGAGCATATGAAGAGATAGCGGATCTTATATTTCTAATCTACCGTCATAAATATTATAACCCCTGGGTAGAAGAGGATATAGTTGAGATTAACGCTGCCAAACAAAGAAGAGGGAAACAGAACCATATTGGGTACATAGAATTTCATGGGAACATATCAAAGCTAGGTGAGGAAAGAGAACCGGAAAACGAAAATACTGAGAATGAAGTTTTCTAAAATATCTTTATTGACAAGGTATTTTGTATGATTTATAATGTATAAAAATCATATAGGCGGTGAAAATTTATGGAAAAATCCTGCGAGGAAAAGTTGTTTCTACTTCAGGAAAAACACAATAAAGTATTAAGAAGTCTTCAGGATCTTACGGAGTGTCTGAAACTGGCTGTTAAAGAAAGGGATTATCTAATAAATCAAAGGGAAGAAATTAATAGAATGTTAGATCTTTTAGGCGTTCCGAGAGAATTGAACGGAGATCCTCTTACTATTCCTAATCGTTTAAAAGAAGTATCTCCTCTTTATAAAGAAAAGTAAAAATAATCCCGACTGTTCATTTAAAAAAGTGTTGGGTGTGAAAAGTATTTGAAAAAGTAAAAACAATTAAAAGTACGCCGTGTAGAAAAGGTTTAACCTTTTCTACACGGCGTACTTTTATTTTCAAAACAAGGGAAATTACCTTAACTGATTAGATATATTAAAGATAAGAGATAAAATTATTAAAGAAGGGGTGTTAATTTTGAAAAAGGAAAGATGGAAAAAATTAAGTAAGAAAGATCAAAGAAAGAAAAGGCTTAGTCGTTGCAATTTTATGGAGAGAGATAGTAATATCGGATATATGAAAGACTTTATAAAATCCGGTCTAGCCAAAAGTTTAGATTTAGAAAACATAACCTATCCTATAAATTCTGCTGGAAAACTGACTTATTAAATGAACAGACTTAAATCTTTCAAACATAATATCAGTATCGAAAAGATACTTGATAGTCTTAATATGGAATACAAACGCCGGGGAAAAGAACTCCTGGCGTTTTGTCCTAATGAGGAACATATAGAAACTGCCCCATCATGGTCTATAAATGCAGAACCAAACAGTAAGAGGTTCGGAATACATTATTGTTTCGGCTGCGGATACCGGGGCAGCGTTATTTCGTTAGTTAAAAAATATAGAAACTGCAACGATGTAAAAGCTGTAAAATTCATAAAAGCTATCTGCGGAATAAGCGGAACAGTAGATGAAGATTATCTACTGGAACAATCATTAAATGATAAATCAGACGATAAGAAAAAAATACTTTATAAGAGAATAAAAATAGCTTTGCCGGATGAATTTAAAAAACTAACTTCTAAGAGTGAAAAATATTTTACATATGCAACACAGAGAGGATTGACAGAAGAATCAATTAAAAAATTTAAAGTAGGATTTTGTCATACGGGATATTATTGGAACCGTTTAATAATGCCAATATATTTCCAAGGTAATCTTTATTCATTTTTAGCAAGGAATAATGATCACAGAAGAAGATGTAAAAAAGACAAAAGAGTATTGTATGTTCCAGGTCCCAAAATGAGCTTTATAGTTTGGCCTTATGACGATCTAGATTTTGATTTAGATTATGTGATTATCGTTGAAGGTCTATTTGATGCTATTAAAATATTATCCTGGGATTATGAAAATGTCATAACTGTTTTCGGCAACAAAATCTCAGAAGAACAAGAGGAATTAATAAGACCATTCAAAAATATCTATCTGGTCCCGGATGGGGATGAAGGTGGAGAAATACTAAAAGATTACTCCAAAGGATTAGTTTACGATCATAATGTATTTGTTATAGAACTTCCGGAAAATCAAGATCCGGGATCAATCTCAGAAGATGTTTTTGAAAAATGTTTTAATAACAAGAAAAATTTATTTAGCCAGAAGGTTAGAGTTAAAATAAAATATTAGGATTGGTGAAATATGAATAGAGAAGATATTCTTAGAATATTTTATAGAGAGTTAATTAAACGAACAAAAAATTCTTCAGCCAAGAAGATTAAGAAAAAGAGAGTTAAGTTTTAAATAACTTGACTCTCTTTTTTTATTGTGATAATATCAAAATATCTTGATATTATTTACATTAGGGGGAATTTATTTGAAAGAAAATCATATACCTCCTCATTTGAGAATGGCAAATTATAAAGAGCAAAAAAGAAATTCTGACAAAGAATCAGACAAGAGTTTAATTAAGCTTCAGGGATATGTCAGGATTTCTACAAAAAAAGAAGCTCAAAAAACATCTCTAGAATTTCAGGAAAAGCTATTAAAAGAATGGTGTGAAGTTCATGGATATCAATATGCTGGAACGGTTTTTGATATAAAATCTGGGGCATATATGAATTCAAGGACCGGTATTCAAGATCTTTTAGAGATGGCTAAGAATGAAGAAATTCACGGATTAATAACCAAGGAGGTTTCAAGAACCTCCAGAGATATTCAAGACATAATTCAGTTAAAAAGAAAACTCTCTGATTATGGAGCCTTCTTAATTTCAATAAAGGAGGGTTACGACAGTAGATCGGATAACGATGAATTTTTGTTAACTATTTATGCAGCAATAGCCCAGAAAGAAAGAACCACTATTGGGAGTAGGTTGAAGACTACGCAACTAATAAAGGCCAGGAATGGTAGACCGAATAATAGGCCAGCTTTCGGATACCGAATATCAGAAGATAAAACCAGATATGAACCCTGCCCAATACATACTCCAATCTATAAAGAGATAGTAGATATGTTTCTGTCTGGGAAGGGTAAGAATGCTATTTGTAGAGAGTTGAATGGAAGAGGGTTAAAAACATACCTTGGATCTAAATTCTCCTCTCTAACGATAGATACAATCCTTAGAAACCCGGTCTACATCGGAACGTATATGTATAACACTTCATATTGTTTCCGTGATGCAGAGGGTAAAAAACAGAGGGTTATTAGACCTCAGAACGAATGGATAGTCAGAGAAAATAATCACGAATCCTTAATAGAAAACTTAACCTGGGAATCTATACAAGAGTCATTGGATAAGCGTAAAATAGATAAGAAATATACTGTTGATAAAAAATATTTACTAACCGGTAATTTAATTTGTTCAAGATGCGGATCTAAAATTTATGGAAAGATTCATTCTAGAACTAGGAAAGATGGATCGCGTCCTGTTTATTATTTATGTTATAATGAGTTCGGAAACTGTCATTTACCGTATACCAGAAAAGAAATAATTGAGGATATGGTAAAAGAACATTTAACAAAAATAATTTACGATCCGGAAATTCTGAGAGATGAAATAAATAATCAGAAAAATATTATGGACGTAAATAATTCAGATCTTGTCCAAAGAAGAGAAATTATTCAGAAGGAATTATCCGATATCGAAAAAGCTATGAATAAACAATTTGTGGCCTACGAAAAGGATATAATTGATGTAGATACTTATGGTAAAAGAATTAAAGAATTAAAACAAAACAAACTAATTTTAGAGGAAGAATTATCTGTCCTGGAGAAGAAGTTAAGGAAAACTGATCGGATGGATAATAAGACAGAAATACTTTTCAGAGAAATAAAACAACTGTTGGATTTAGAAAAAAATCCTGATGTTGCTGAATTAGCCCTAGGTTTATTTGTAGATAAGATATATGTAGACTATAAGAAAGACAAATTAATTTTGAAGTATAAATATACTTTTCAAGAGTGAAATATACTGTCCTAAATTGTAAGGGCGGGCAAAAGTACCTTTACAATTTAGGACAACAAAAACCCTAACAATGATTAATGTTAGGGTTTAATTTTTCCTGTAATTCTATTATGCTGTTGATGATTTTTTCGAGAGTGGAGACAGGGATTTTTTTATCATATGCTTTTTCGATTAAGAGAATATACGGAAGGAAATCCGTATGAGAAAGTATGTCTGGACTTAATTTATTATTGAGAATTCCTGATTCGTAAACATCATTTAAAGTAAAGTCGAACAAAAAATAAAACGGAGACACATTAAGTATTTCACTAAGAGTTGATATTAATTCTTTAGAAATATTTTTACCTCTTTTATCTTTAGAAAGAACACTAATATAAGCTGCGGTCACATTTACCTTTTCTGCTAACTCCTTTTGTTTCAAACTCCTATTCTCCATAATTAATTTTAACTTTTCCCCAAATGTCAGAACATCAAATCTCTTCATATTATCACCTCCAAATTAAATGAATTATAGGCTATAAAACTTAAATTTGATTTATTGTTGTTATTGTACCCTAATATCAAAACAATTTCTGTGACCGTCGTCACATTTTTATATATTTTTTTAACTTTTTAATTATATAACAAAAAGTTTATTCAAACAACAAAAATTCTCTTGTCTTTTTTCGACAAATTAACTGAATGTTGTTGACATTAAGGTTATTATGAAATATAATTCATGGAAATAACATAAAGTTAATTGATCGGCATATCATAATATAAACCCTACATAAATAATAACGGTTAGTTAACAAAACCTTTATATTTAGAGAGGAGAGATATTTTGTGAAGAAGGGTCAATGCCAACAATGCCAAATATGTAGTTATTCCTGTGAGGACAAGGATTTACTTCTGAAACATCTAGAAGAATACCACGGATTAAGAGTAGGTTTTGTTTTAGAGAATGAGACAGGTGTTTTAGAGAACGAAATGTATCTAATAAGAGAAGGTCTCAGTAGTTCTATAGAGAAAGTTATAAGAAAGATGAGACCTTACTTAATTAAGGCTGTAAACCAGAAGTATTCTAATTATCCCTCGAATCTTATGAATAAAGATGATTTTATCTCTATTGCAGAGATTTCTATTTGGGAGAGCTTGAATTGTCAGATAGAAAATCCAGAAATAAAGGATAAATGTTATAAATATATTTGTCCGGTATGTGGTAAAGCGTTTACTAGCATGATTAGATACGAAAAACATTTGCTGGTTAAGCATGGTAAACAAATCTCCCCTAAAGTATCTATTGGAGAATTTGTTAACTTCAGATTAGGGGTACGACTCCAAAATGCCGTTAGAGATGAATACGCTCAAAAACGGCAAGGGAATCATTTTTATAGTCGGGACGATGAAATGTCCCAATCATTATATTTAGACTATGCTTCTGAGAGAGACGAAGATTCTGATTTTAAGGAACTTGACTCTGGTATAAACATAGAGGACGAAGTTTCTGAAAAGTTTTTGATTGAGGGAATAATCAAGAGACTTGGATCTTCTAATATAGATAAGGCAATTATAATTCAGCTATTTCGTGGTATAAAAGTAAGAAAAATTGCCACTAAAATATATAACGCTTATGGAGAGCATTCGTCTATTAAATCAGCTACTACAACCGTCAAAAATATGATAAAAGTTCTACTGGAGAACGGAAATGTATTTGAAGACGGTTTAAAAATATCATAAATAATTTAAGAAGAAACCTTTTACAATAAGAGGTTTCTTCTTAATTTTTGATAAAATTATAAAAATTTTTCTACTAATCGTAAAAATAAAAAAGCAATTGATATATTAAAGATAGAGGGTAATTAAACACAAAATACAAAAGGTAAAGGGAGGAATTGTTTTTGGCTAAGAAAACAACTGAAAAAAAGGACGATAAGAAAACTTCCAAGACTAAATCCAAATTTAAACTGAAGGATTTACTAGCCGGGGCTGAAGCTCTTGAGCTTGATACAGATGATATCGAGGATGATGCAAAGGCTTTAGAAGCAGCCATTGATGATGCTGTTTCAGATTTAGACGAGGATGATACCTGTGAGTGTGGTGAGTGCGGTAAAGACATTCCTGACGTAGACACTTGCCCCTACTGCGGTAAAGTCTTCGAAACAGACGACTCCGATGAAGACGAAGAATCGGATGAAGATAACGACGAAGAAGAGGAAGAAGAACCTGCCACTATTAAGACTGTGGGCAAAGGCAAGAATAAAACCTTTAGCTGCTCTAAGTGCGGTAAGGCTGTAAAAGAGGATTCCAAGTCTTGCCCTAATAAGAAGTGTAAAGCTGTTTTTGAGACCGAAGAAGAGGATGAGGACGAGGAAGAAGAAACGTCCAAAAAGTCCTCTAAGAAGGATGATAAAAAAGCTGGCAAGGCTTCCGATAAAAAATCGGGCAAGGGTAAGAAAGATCCCGATCCGGAAGAAGAGGAAGATGAGGACGACGAAGAGGATGAAGAAGAAGTCGTCTATATAACTACTTCCGGTAAGGGTAAGAAGAAGAAATTTATCTGCTCAGGCTGCGGTGAAGAAGTAAAAGAAACCGCTAAAAAGTGCAAGGGTTGTAAGGCCGTATTTGGCGAAGAACCCGAAGAAGAGGAAGACGAGGAAGAAGAAACTCCTCCTCCGAAGAAGTCTTCCAAGAAGGACGATAAGAAGTCGTCCAAAAAGGGTAAGAAGTAAACTTTTAATAACCTGTCCCGGCACTTCCATCTGTTCCGGTATAGAGAAATCGCCTTTAATATCAAGGCGATTTTTTTATTTTATTTTTCAAACAAGGGAAAAAACGAATTTATTTATATATAATATAGATAAGGAGGAAAAATTGAAAATGTCTATACCGACAGGATTAATTCTAGTAAATAAAGAATGTATGCCATTTCGGAAATACGAAACAGATTCAGGCTGGGATGTTAAAGCTAATATTAAAAGAAATATTATAATCTGGCCTTTCTGTAGAAAAACAATTCCAATTGGGATAAAAATAGAACCTCCAGAATTTATTTGTTCAGAGGTTAGACCTAGAAGCGGATTATCAAAAGATGAAGGTTTGATAGCTGTGGTAGGAACCATAGATACAAACTACAGGGGAGAGATAGGAGTTACATTATTGAACTTCTCATTCTGGCCTAAAGTAGTTAAACCTTATCAAAGGATAGCTCAAATTGTTTTCGCTAAAAGATTCAATATTGAGTTTCTTGAGAAAGTAAGATTTAAGGAAACAGACCGGGGAACAAATGGTTTCGGTTCCACTGGTTAGTTATATAAAATAAAATTAGAGGGGGATTTTATAATGAATACAGCAACAAGAGATAAGTTTTCAGCAAACTATTCGGCCAGAACACCCAAAGAGGCTATTGCCTTAATCTTAACCAAAGGAAAGGCTGTTATTAATGCCAAAAACAACCTACCTCCGACATTGGGTGCTTTGGAGGCTATGTATCTGCCGTATACTATGGATTTCGAAGACAGAACTTGGACAATCCGGTTAAAGGATTCTATGGTAAGAATCGAACCTGACAGGGCTGTTGAAAAACCAGTGGTGAAACTGGCTGAGAAAGAAGAGGTGGAAACCACTCCTCCGGTTCCGGCGAAAGCTGAAAAGAAAGTTAAAGGTGGTCAGCAGGTAACAGCAGAAACCATTTCTGCCTTATCAGAGGAATAAAATATTGAGCAGTAAAACTTTTCTCTCCCTTCATGTCCATGAAGAATATAGTCTTAGAGACGGAATGGGAACAGTAGAAAAACTGGCTGAGATAGCGAAGAGCAGGGGAAACCCTGCTCTTTGTGTTACTAATCATGGAACTATTGGTCAGTATGCAAGACAATACTTCTCTTGCCGGGATGAGGGTATTAAACCCATTTTCGGCTGCGAAGTATACGTTAATAATTTTAGGGATGAAGTAAAAGAAATCATAGAAAAAATTAAGATACTTAAAGAAGAAAATAAGAAAATTAAGAACGATAAAGATCCGGTATCAATAAAAAATCTAAAGAAAATAGTTAAACTGGATTCAAGACTAGAAAAGATAAAACCAAACAATCACTTAATTTTATTAGCAAAAAATAAAACTGGTTTAGACAATCTAATAAAGATAACGAATGATGGTTGGAAGAACGGATTCTATAGTAGGCCAAGGGTCACTATGGATTTTGTAATGGAAAACAAAGAAGGTTTAATAATTTCTACAGCTTGCATTGCTGGAGAGATTCCTCAAACCTTAATTAAAGAAGGTTATGAAGAAGCAAAAGAATTACTTTTAGAATGGAAAAAAGTATTCGGTAAAAGTAATCTATTTGTTGAAATAACTATGATAGATTTTAAGCAGCAAGTAAAAATTACAAAAGAATTAATTAGACTAGCAAAAGAATGTAAGTTGAAATGGATTGTAACAACAGACAGTCATTACATAGAACCAGAGGACTCAGAAACTCACGATATACTTCTTATGATTAATTCTGGTAAGACGGTAAATGATCTTCAAAAGAATCCAGAAGAAGTATGGCAATTTGAAAGTAAAGATCTCTGGTATAAGGATTACAAAGGAATGTATCGAACCTGGAAAAAACATTATAGAAAAGTTATGTCTAAGGAAGACTTTCATTCAGCTATAGATAACGTAATGGACATTGTAGAAAGAATTGAAGAGTTTGATTTAGATACTTCGGTAAAACTTCCTATGATTTATGAAACTCCAGAGGAAGGGTTTAGAGAATTAAAAAGATTATGTAAAAAGGGTTGGAAAAGAAGAGAAATAGAGAATGAGGATAATATTCCTGATTACATAGAAAGAAGAGATTTTGAACTTGGTGTTATTGAGCAAATGGAGTATGCTGATTTCTTTTTAATTATGGAAGATATGTTAAGTTGGGCAAGAATGGAAAAAATACCTGTAGGTCCCAGCCGAGGATCAGCAGCAGGATCATTAGTTTCATATCTTCTTGGTATTACTGATATTGATCCCCTTAAACATAATCTACTTTTTGAAAGATTTATTAACATAGATAGAAAAGACGTTCCAGATATAGACGTAGATTTCAGTCCAGAAAGAAGAGGAGAAGTAAGAAATTACTTAAGAGAAAAATATGGTCACGAATATACGATGTTTATAGGATCCTACGGAACCTTTGGAACTAAGGCCGTAATAGGTGATGTTTCAAGAGTGTTATGTATTCCGCTAGGTGAAGTATTTAGAGTAACTACAAAAATGGCCGGAGGGGTAGACGAAGATCATACTTCATGGGAAGACTTAAGAAAATTCTACCCAGACCTTGATAATTTCTTTGACAAATATCCAGAAGCATTTAATTTATGTGAAAGGTTGAGAGGACAAATTAAAAACCTTTCAAAACATGCTGCTGGAGTAGTAATTTGTAGCCAGAATGTTTATAACTCAATGCCCATCCATACGATAGACGGAGTAGAAGTTACAGCTTTACAGATTGGCCTAAACAGAAAATATAAAGAACTTGAAGAATTAGGATTCCCAAAGTTTGATTTATTGGGACTGAATAATTTAGATGTTATTTATGATTGTGTAAGATTAATTGAAGAAAATCATGGGAAGAAAATAGACTTATTAAAAATACCATTGAACGATAAGAAAGCATTAAGATTGGGAAACAAGAAAGATACATTAGGTGTATTCCAATTAGAAACACATTTGATGAGACAAATTATAGATACAATCGGAATAAATACTTTTAACGATATTTCAGCTATTGTAGCTATTGCAAGACCAGGACCGTTGAACGCAAAAGTACATGAATTTTATGCTGATAGAAAATCAGGAGAAGAAAAATTCAAGATACCTGAATGTTGGGAGAATGATTTAAGATCATCTTTTGGTTTGATTATTTACCAGGAACAAGTTATGAATATGGTTCAGAGGATCGGATTCTCTCAAGCTGAAAGTAATAAATTTAGAAAATTCGTTTCTAAGAAACCATTACCAGATGAACCACTTTATAAAGATTTCTTAGCATACAAGAAAAGATTTATAAAAGGTGCTGTGATGTCTGGGATATCCAAAACAGAGGCTAAAAAGTATTGGCAAGACATTGAGTTCTTCAGCAAATATTCATTTAACCTGAGTCATTCTGTGGCCTATGCTTTAATTGCTTATTGGGAATTATATTTAAAAGCTCTTTATCCGGTAGAATTCCATTGTGCATTATTAATGAATACTAAAAGAGGAGTTACCGGAAAAGGTAAAAAAGAAAGAAATAAGTTTGAGGAATACATTTCTAGTACAAGAGACAGAGATATTAAAGTATTACCGATTGACATAAATAAAACTTCAGCAAACTTTAACATAGAAAAAGGTAATATTCGTGCTGGATACACTTTCATAAAAGATATTGGAGATAAATCTCCGGAAGAATTAGAAACAAATTATCCATTCAAAAGCATTAATAAATTTTTCAAGTCTAAAATAAATTGGAGCGTTTTAAATAAGAGTAAAATGACGGCTCTAATAAAAGTAGGTGCTTTTGATAGCATTTATAAGAACAGAAGAAAGCTATTAGCAATTTATGAAACCTGGCAAGAGGTTAAGAAAACTAAAACTAAGTCAAAAGAATTCATAGAAAGATACGATAAAAAGACTCTCATAGAATCAATAATTTATCATTACGATAACAAAGTAAAACTAAATGATTTTACAGCATTAGAAAAGTTGATGATGGAGAAAGAATATTTGGGATTCTATTTTAGTGGACACCCAATTGATAAATATAAAAAAGTAATTGAGAAAAATGGAATGAGATATTGTAGGGAGTTTAGAAAGAAGCCTAAATCTAATGATAAAGTTGTTGGCATGGTTTCGTCTATAAGAGTTATAACAACCAAGTATGGCGAAAATATGGCTTTTATGGATATTGAAGATGGGATAGATAAAGTAAACATAGCACTCTGGCCGGAGTATTACGGTCAATACAAAAAAATATTGAAAGAGGGAAATTTGATAGTGATTAAATTGAAAAAATCAAATAGACCTGACTCATTCGAAATAGCAGGACAAGACGGTAGAAAACAGATTATGTTACTTAGTGAGTTTAGTTAGAATGAAGAAAATAAAATTATAAACAAAGTAAATTAAAAATTCATCTTTATATAATAAAGATAAGGGGGAAATTATGCCCGACAATACAATCTATAAAATAATATCCAGAGACTTAAATCCCGATGATTTTGAAAGACAATATTCTAAGTTAAAGAAAGAACTAAGAACCGAAAAAAACATGAATTACGACGAACTGATTGATAAGATAGGTAAAGCAGCAGAGATGACAAGACTTGCAGGTAATCTTTATGTAGCTGCAAAAGAATCCTACAAAAAGTTTGAAGAAGTAGAATTACCTATCTGGTGGGCTGAAGTATTATTATTAGCCGAAAAAGATTTAGAAAAACTCAAAGCTAAGAAAGAAATCTCTGGTCAAATAACTGAAGAAAAGATGAAGAATTGGGTTAGAAGAAAAAAACCCAAAACATATAAAAGAATGATGGACAAATTAAGAAAGTTACGGACAACCAGAGATATGTTAGAAATCCTTTATAAACAATGGGAGGGTAGAAAATCCCTCCTTCAAACTCAGGGTAACGTAATCAAGGAACGTAGAGAATTCCTTAATTCAAGAGGTAAATTATAATGGAAAAAGAAGAGACATTAACTTGTCCTGAGTGTGGTTCTACAGATATAGACTGTGAAGAATTTAGTAGTAGTCTGGATAGCGAATGGATCTGTTTGACTTGTCGCCATTTGGACACTTTAAATAATTTTATCAAAGATCTAAGAAAATTAATATAAGGAGTGATATTTATGCCGGAACAAGAAGAAAAAAAACAAATTCCTGCCGTGATGGAAAGAAGCCAGTCTTCATGCCTAATAAAGGAAGACGGTAAAGGGAAGAAATCCTATGAAATAAAAGTTTATGACGATGAACCTGCCGAGGCCGTAAGAAAAGCTTTTAGATTGTCCAGGAGTCTTGACATTAAGTTTGGTTTTATTTCTCCTGAAGAAGAACCGGTCCAAACAACAGAAACCGCTTTGAAGTCCAAATCCGGTAAAGAAGAAAAATCTCCGGAGACCAAAGAACCCCCATCCGAAGTAACTGTTGAAACGGAAGAAGATCCGGAAGAAGAGGAAGAAACTCCGGTCGATGATTCCGAAGAATCCGACGAGGCTGCCCCGAAAGAAAAAAAGAAAGACAAAAAGAAGAAGAAAGGTAAGAAATAATGGGTGGAATGTCGTTAGCTGATTTCAAAAAGAAAGCTAAACAAAAAAATTCAACTTCCGATACCATGAAGTGGAAACCAAAAGCTGTAGTTCTACTTCATGGTCCGACAGGAATTCACCAAAGAGAAATTCACTACTTTCCTGTCTGGAAAGAAATAGAAGTCAAAGACAGTAAGGGTAAAAAAGGTAAGAAGAAATTCCAGGTTGTAAAAAACTTTGTAATCTGCCCTGGCTCAGACCGTTGTGCAATATGTCAGCTTAAATCCGGGGTTAAAGATTCAGACCTGGACGATGATGAAGTAATCTTAACCATAGGTGAAGGTAAAGCAGAAGAAGAATACCTAAAAGGTGACATTCTTCACTTGGAAGGTTTCGATTGGCAGCGTAGAATAAGCCCAAGAAGCGAATTCATTTTCGGAGCTATTCCGGTAGATAATCCAACACCTCCACAAGTTTTAGTTGCCCCAAAAAGTCTAGGTGAGGCTATTGAAAAGGTAATCAGTAATCAGCAAGAAGACGAGGGTATGGATGAGGGAGATCCCTTCCAAAACCCATACGGATTCAAACTGGTGTATGATGAAAAAGCTCTTCCGGCTGATATGTACGATGCCCATTATTTCAGAGTCAAGATGGATAAGAAGTTTAAAAAACTTCTTGATTCTGACGGATTGGATTTAGAAGCATATCTTAAACCTACTTCACCTAAAGAAATAGTTGAAATGGTGAGAGATGCCCTTGCTATTGATCCTGATGATATTGATTTAGATTTAGACAGTCTGGAAAAAATGAAGTCCTCTGACGGTAAAAAATCAAAGTCCTCTAAAAAGAAAAGAATAGACGACGACGAGGATGACGAAGAGGATGAAGATGAAGAAGACGAGGATGAGGATGAAAGACCACCAAGAAGGAAGAAGTCTTCCTCTAAGAAATCTTCCAAGAAGCGTAGGAAATAATTTATCCAGTTAAATATTGAATAAAAGAAAAGCCTCCTGAGAAATATTTGGGAGGCTTTTTTTCATAAAGGAGGTCGTATTTTGGCAAAAGAAAAAGTTAATAAAAAGTCTAAAAAAGATTCAAATGAGCCTGTTGATATCCTTTCCCTAATAGCCGGGGATTATGCAAAGAATCGTGCCGGAAAAATGGATCAGAAAAAATGTATTCAAATGGTTAAATGTATTTTTAGTTCAGCTAACAGGGCTTTCGGTGGAGCCATACCAACATCTTGTACTATGGTACTCCAGGGGCCAACATACGGAGGCAAAACAGCATTAGCTCAAGCAATTTTAAAAGGATTCGTTGAAGAAGGACATACTGGTATTTTTGTTGATGCAGAAAAGGGAGTTCACGAAACAGAAGAAAAGAAATCCTGGTATAGAATTCTTTTAGGTGAAGAAAATTACGGAAAAGTTATGTATTTCAGGCCTAAAACACATGAAGACTGTTCAAACAATGTAGACTATTGGATGTTAAATTTTGCGGAAAAAAGAAAAGAAGGAAAGATTCCTAAAAATAAATGTCTATGTATAGTTGTAGATTCAGTAACAGCTTTAGTTCCAGAAGAAATATTCAAATTAATTAAAACCAAAGAAGCTGTAGGTAAAGCTAACTTTGGTAAACAGGCAGCATTAAATAGTCAGTGGATTCAATTAGCTAATTCTATAATAGGTTCTGATGATATAACAGAAAGTACAAATATACTACTAATATTTATTATGCAAGAAAGATCAAAGATGGATGCTGGAAAGTTTGAAGAGAAATTTAAAGGGACCGGTGGAGAGGCTATCCCATTTTATTCAACAATATCTGTTAGAGTAACACCTTCTGGGGCAATAAAAGAAGGTTCCAAGGATAAAGAAAAAAGAGTAGGGAAGAGACATAAATTTACGATTAGAAAGAATCGAATAGGAATATCAGATGAAGAAGGTTATTTCTATACAAGCAACGGAAAAGGAATGATTCCTTTAGGTTTAGATTTGGTAAGAGAAGCGGTAACAGAAGCAATTGAAAGAGAAATTATTAAGAAAAACGGTTCAGATGTAAGATTGTTTGGAGAAAAATATCATGGAGAACCGGAGTTAATAAGAGAGTTATTTGAGAAGGAAGAATTATTTAAAAAGTTAAAAAATGCTCTGGATAATAATTTTGCAGGTACATATGAAATAGATAAGATAGAAGAATCAAAAAAGAAAAAGAAGGTTAAGTAGTTGAAGAAAATAAAGATACCCAGAAAAGAAAAGATCCTTCTTGTTAAACCAGTATTCAAATTCATACCTTTAGCTTTAATGAAATTAAGTACTTATCATAAGGGTTTAGGAGATATTGTTGAATATACAGAAGGAATAAGAAGTAAGTTAAAATATTATGATAAAATTTATATAACATCACTTTTTACCTGGGAATACAGAAAAGTAATAGATGCAATTAATACCTATAAATTCAGAACAGATGAATTAATAGTTGGTGGACATTTAACAACTTTTGCTCCAGAACTAATTGAATCTCTTGTCAAATATTCTCCTAACAAAATAACCTATCATCAAGGATTGTATTATGAAGAAGTAGACAGATCTAAGATTGATTACAGTATATTTAATTTAAACTATTCAATAGCAACAGCCACAAAAGGATGTATAAGAAAATGTGGTTTCTGCGGTGTAAAATATTTAGAACCAAATTACATTGACTACATCCCAATAAAACCTCAGATAGACGAAACAAGACAACATCTTCAGCTTTGGGGTAATAATGATTTTGCAAGTAGTAAATTTGATAGGATAATTGAGGAATTAATTTCATTAGGATTTCATAAAGGGGCTAAAATGAATAATCGGCAAAGATATGTAGACTTTAATCAAGGAACAGATTGTAGATTATTCAACAAAGAAATAGCCAAATTGGTTTCAAAAGTGAACATTTACCCATTAAGATTTTCATTCGATTCTATGAAAGAAGATGTATATTTCCAAAATGCTATAAAACTAGCTGCGAAGTTTGGAATAAAGACTTTTAGTTCTTATATTCTTTATAATTGGAAAGATACTCCCGAAGAATTTTACTATAGATGTAGAGAAATAGTAGAATTAAGTAAGGAATTAGATTTAAGAATTTCTGGTTTCCCTATGAAATACATTCCAGTAAATCATTTAGATAGGACTTATGTTTGTGATAAATGGACAAAGCATAATTTGAATATGATAAGAGTTATAACAATTGCTACAAGAGGTATGTTACCCATGAAATTAGAAACATTCAAAGTTTATTTCGGTAAGAATGAAAAAGAGTTCGTTAATTTAATTAATTCAAGCGAAGACTATATCAGGAATAGATTGAAAGGGTGATAAAATGAATATTATAAAATACGGCGTAGTTGGTGTTTATCAAGAAATAAGAAAAACAGATATTATACTTTTTGTTTATAGTAAAAAAACTTCTGAATTATTTAGAATAAATATTGAGATACCCATTAAGAAATTCAGAAACTTATTAAAGAGAATCAAAGATGATGAGAAATTTATAAAGTTTGATGATAGAGTTACTTGTAGAATAATTGATGGATATTATCAGCTTTATTATCAAGGTTCAGAATTCAACTTTGAATTAGAAGTGTTGAATAAGATATAATGGGAGACTACTTAATAATATCTTCAGACTGGCATTTAGGAAAGCCAGGAGAGATAGACAGAACTCCAAACATAATAAAATCAGTAAGACAGTCGATAGATAGAGCGACATTATTAAAAAGAAAAGGAAATAAAGTAGTTTACCTAATGGCCGGAGATATGTTTGACGGAAACAATCCTACTCCTAAACTAATCTCCGAAGCTATTAAACTACTTAACAAATTAGAACGTAACATGGTTCCTACAGTAGTAATAGTAGGAAACCATGAAACTATCTCTCAGAAGGGCAAGAAACATGCTCTAGAACCACTACAAGCTGTTGGATATGAGAATGTTTCGATAGTAGATAAAGTAGAATTAATAGAGAAACTAAAACTAAATGTCATATGTATTCCCCATATGACAAAAGCAAGGGTTAAAGAATTAGGTTTCGATAGTGTTAAAAAGTACATCAAGAAAGAATGTCTAAGATTAATCAGAGACTATATTATTTATTTGCATAGCCCAACAATTGTTCTTTCTCACCATATGATTAGCGGAGTAAAGTTAAATTTCTCAGAGGAAGAATATATAGATGATGAAAAAGTATTTCCAGAATTTTTACTTAACAACGAAAGAATAAAATATATAATAAATGGACATATTCATAAACCTCAAATGTTTGGAAACATAATAATCCCAGGTTCTATAGAATGTATGGACTTTGGAGAGAGAAACGATATTAAATGTTATGTGGAGGTGAAGTTAAATGATTAACACAAAATGCCCTTATGGTATAATAGGGTGTATAAAAGATAAATGTGGGTTTTTTAAAGGTGAAGAAAATATAAGTTTAAGCGACAAGTTGACTTTTAAAGTTGTTTTATGTGAGGCTATGAATCTTACTCCTCAAGAAATGATTCAGAAACAGTTAGATAAAATGGCTGAAAAAATATCTGAAAGAATGTTAAAAGAAGCTTCAAGAATTATGTTTTTTAGTTTATGTCCGTAAAATTCAGAAAGGTAAATTACCTCCGGCATGTTCAGTTAACATTTGATTTAACTAATGAACCGGACAAAATAGAAAGCCTACATGAACACATCAAAATAAAAGATATAAAAGATGCTAATGTATCATTCAAAATTTATATCCTGGAGAATGATGTTCATAGATTAGATTTAAGTTTAGTCATAGAAAAAATAAAGAAACATGCAAAATATCATACTAAAATACATCCTACCATAGTAAAAACGAAAATGGTAAGGATTAAAAATCTAACAGCAAATGAAGATCCAATTAAAGCGTTAAGAAAATTTGTAGAAGCTAAAAACCCTTCTTTTTCAAAGGAAATAATAAAAAAGGGTAAAGCTATTATTAAGGGGGAATAAGAATGATAGGTGATTCTGTAATGAAAATAGCGTTAATAAGTTGCTCAAAATCTAAATTGAATATGGAGTGTAAAGCAAGAATACTATATTCTCCTTCGATACTATTTACAAAAGCAAGAAATCATGTCGAATCAAGTTTTAGTATATACTACATTCTTTCAGCTAAACATGGACTACTTGATCCAGACAAGATAATTAAACCATATGATAAATCGTTATTCAATTTAACAAACAAAGAAAGAAAAGATTGGGCTAACTTAGTATGTAAAGAAATAATAGAAAAACATCCTAATCTAAAATATGTGGATATTTATGCTGGAAAGCTATACAGAGTACATTTAATCAAACTACTAGAAAAACACGGAATCAAGTGTAATGTACCATTGCAAGGTTTAGGAATAGGCCAGCAGCTAAACTTTTATAAAACAGAGGGTTTTTAAAAGTTGATACTTTATATTTCTAAGACAGGAAATAAGATGTCTGGAAAACTTTTAAGACAAGAATTCTTTTGCAAACATATTTGTATTAGTCCTCACTATAAAGTTTGGATGGACAATCCCAAAGCAAGTATATTATTGGACTCAGGAGCATTTCAAGACAGAGGAAAAGAGGATCGGTTATCTTTCAAAGATGCTTTAGCAAGACAATTAAAGCATGAAAAGAAAATGAATTTTATATCTCAAAGAATTGTTTCTTACGATTACATAGGAAATGTAGAAGAAACATTGAAAGCTAATAAATTCTTGATAAGAAGAAGAGAGGAATTAAGTCCTAGGCAGCTAGTATTAACCTGTCAAGGAAATACGATTAAAGAGTATATTTATTGCATTATAGAAACATTGAAAATGATGGATCGAAAAGATTGTCTAGGAATTGGGGGTAATGCTCTAGCTGGGAAAGATAAAGGTGTTAGAAAGAAACTTTTAGACATCTTTAAGTTTGGAATACCTCTAATTCTAAACAAAGGAATAAAACAGATACATATATTCGGTGTAGCCACTTTCGATATATTAAAGGAGATAAGATATTACTTAAATATCTTTGAAATGATGGGATATCGAAACGCTAATAAATTAAGAATCAGTGTAGACTCATCAACCTATGAAATACAATCAACTTTGGGAAAAGTAATAAATATGGAATTAGAAAAGTGGGAAAAGATATATTATAAGGAAGATAAGTTCGTTAATTATCATCCGGCAGACTTAGCTATTGAAAATATGAAACGTGGAATGAAAATTATTAAAAATATATAAGGAGATGAATTTATTTGATAACTAGACTTAAAGAAGAACCTAGACCTGGAGAATTATATAGGCATTTCAAAACTAAAAATATTTACGTTGTTTTAGACGTTGGAAATCATACAGAAAACAAAGAAAGACTTGTAAGTTACACAGAAATAAATTCTCCAATAAATAAAGAACCATACAAGAGACCTCTAGAAATGTTTATGACTTACATAACAAACTACGATCATAAATTTCATAGATTTGAAAAAGTAAATCCATTTTTATTATTAGAAAGTCTAAACAAGAATGAAAAACCATAAATACGGCGTAATATACGCCGATCCTCCGTGGCAATACAATAATTACAACTATAAGAAAACGAAAGACGGAAAGAAAGCTAAACGAGGCTGCCGTAAAGAATATAACGTAATGAATATTGAAGAAGTTAAGAAACTACCAGTCAGAGAAATAGCAGACGAAAACTGTATCCTTTTTTTATGGATTACCTTTCCCCACTTAGAAGAGGCTATGGACGTAATCAGGTCATGGGGTTTTGAGTATAAGACTGTAGGATTCGTATGGGTTAAACTTAATAAGAAATCTAAATCATTATTCTGGGGAATGGGAACTAAAACTCGCTCTAATTCAGAAGTTTGTCTTATTGGAGTTAAAGGTAAACCTAAAAGAGTTTCTGGGGCTGTCCACTCTGTAGTCATAGAAAAAATAGGAGATAAGCATAGTAGTAAGCCGAAAGAAGTAAGAAGAAGAATTGATAAGCTTATGGGTGATGAAGTAAAGAAAATAGAGTTATTTTCTAGATTAAGTGATGTTCCTGGCTGGCATCATTGGGGCAGAGAATGCAAATGTAATATAAGAGGATTTAACCGCAAAAAGAAGGTGAAGTACTAGAATATGATCCTACAAACAATAGGCTGCCAAAACTTCGGTCCATTCAAGGACTGGAATGAAATAGAGATACCCCAACAAGGGGTTATTTCTATTATCGGAGAATGGAAAGGTCAGAAATCAAGAAGTAACTGGTCAGGGAAATCTAGTTTTATAGAAATGATAACTTACCTACTTTACGGAAAACACAGAAACAAATCAGACAAAGATCTAATTCATAACAACGCCTCAGAAGATATGATAGTGAAAGGAACTTTCTTATTAGAAGACGGTTCCCAGATATCAATAACAAGAGGAAAATCATTATCTGGTGATTTAATTTTAGAAGTTGAAGGATACGAAGGTGAACATAAAAAAGATGTCCAAGAATACCTAAACGAATTAACAGGTTTAGAGTATGAAGACTTTATAAACACATCCTTTTTCCTTCAAGGAGATATTCACGGAATAGCTACATCCACAAGCAGTAAATTAAAAGAAAAGTTTTCTAGATGGATAAATAATTCTCATTGGGACGACTACTTAGAAACAACAAAAGAGTTTATTAAAGGATTGGAAAAAGTAATAAATGAAGTTAATTATGAAATAAACATAATTCAAAAAAAGAAAGACAATTTAGATGAATTGAAATCATCTTTGAAAGATTTAAGAGAAGAAAAGGAATTATTATCGTTTGACTTAGAAGGTCTAACAGGTGTAGAAAGCCAGTTAAAGGCTGAATTAAAGAAGATAAAGGATATGGGTGACGACGACTACCTTCAAACTGAATATAACCATATTCTGAACATTATAGAGGATCTAAAACAAGACAACAAGGAATTATCTGAAAAGAAAGAGGAAATAGAAGAAAGGTATCAGACAGGATTAAATACTCAGAAAAAGATTAAAAAGATGAAATCTGAACTAAAGGAATATGACAAAATATCATCCTGGTATGAAGAATTAAAAACACGGCTTGAAAAATACCAAGAGAAATATTTAACAGCCAAAAACTCTATTACCAGAATAAACAAAGAGATTAGAAAAATAGCAGACTCAAACGGAGTCTGTCCTTACAAAAATGAAAAATGTAAATACATCTCTATTGATGATATGTTGAATGAATTGAACAAAGAAATAAAAGAGTATTACGGAATAGAAGACAAAATGATCGAAAAGTTAGATGATGTAAAGAGAGAATTATCAGAAACAGAAAAACATCTTAATAATCTGAGATACATAAAAGGTCAGTTAAAAACTATTGAAAATATTTCAATTACTACTCTGTCCGACAAAGAAAAGCAAATCAAAAATTGTTCAATAAAAATTAAGAAAAACATCTCTCTAATAAAAGATCACAAATCCAAGTTAGAAGAAATAGAAGAAAAGTTATCTCTCCTGGAGGATGACAAGCAAGAGGAAATAGAAAACAAGTTTAAGGAAAACCAAAAAGATATTAAGAAACTTAGGCAAAAAATAAATTCATTAACAGAGGAAATCGGTAGTCTTAAAAATCAAATATCAAACATAAAAGAAGAGTCTAAAAAGATTCCAGACCTAGAAGAAAGTCTACAGGAATTAAAAGAAGAATTACAACAATATCAGTTTCTACAATTTGCATTCGGGAAAGACGGAATAAAGTCTTTCCAGTTTGAGTCAGCATTCGAAGAAATAGAAATTCAGGTAAACAAAATATTGGACAAATTAGAAACAGATATGTCTCTGGAATTCTCTTCGGTAAAAGAATTGAACGACTGGGAAAAGAATTGTCCGGTTTGTGGATGTCTATTTGAGAGTAGGCAGAAACAATGTCCAGAGTGTAGTTGTGAGAGGGGTAAACGGAAGAAAGACGAACTATCTATGAGGTTTTATAATGGAGAGTCTGAAATGGAGTTCACACAAGCTTCTGGAGGACTTAAAGTAATACTTAGTTTAGCTATTCGGTTAGCTATATCTAATTTGAAAAGAAATAAAAGTGGGAGTAAGGTAGACTTTGTGATTTTAGACGAAATCTTTAGTAATTTAGACAGTATAAATCAGGAATTAGTTTTGAAATTAATAAAAAAAGTGATGCTGAAAAATTTAGGTATCAAGCAAATATTTATTATAAGTCATAGATCTGAAATTAGTACATCGTTTGAAAATATTATCAAAATTAAAAAGTATGATTCATATTCTACTTTTGGTTGGAGTTGATTAGTTGTCTAAGAAAATAAAATATGCTAAAAATACAGGTGTTTCAGTATGGGAATTAAAAGAAAGATTGAAACTTCCTTTAGAAATTAAGATAAATATGTCTATCCAGAGAATAATTCAATGGTATGAGTATTACAACGGAAATGTTTATATTTCTTTTAGTGGGGGTAAGGACAGTACCGTTCTAAATCATCTAGTAAGAAGTATTTATCCAAATGTTCCTGCCGTGTTTTCTAACACTGGTTTGGAATTTCCTGAGATAGTATCATTTGTTAGAGAGACAGATAATGTAATTTGGGTTTAACCCAAATTACACTTTAAAGAGATTTTAGATAGATACGGCTATCCAGTGATTAGTAAAGAAAACGCTAGAAAAATACATGATCTACAAAATCCAACAGAGAATAATAAAAGAACAATATCCTTGAGAATGGGATTAGAACCAAGTAGAAATGGAAAATTTAATGTCGGGATGGTCCCTTTGAAGTGGCAATATTTAAAAGACGCTCCATTTAAAATAAGTGATGCTTGTTGTGAAGTTATGAAGAAAAGACCATTTAAAATTTATGAGAAAGAACAAGGTAGAAAACCGTTTATAGGTTCAATGGTTTCTGAAAGTAGATTTAGGATGAATAATTATATAAGAAATGGCTGTAATGCTTTTAATTTAGACAGACCTTTCAGTATTCCGATTTCTTTCTGGACAGAAGAGGATGTTTGGGAGTATATTAGAATTTTTAATGTACCATATTCAAGAATATATGATATGGGATATGATAGAACTGGTTGTGTTTTCTGTCTTTTTGGAACACATTTAGAGCAAAAAAGAGGATTAAATCGTTTTCAAAGAATGTATTCAACACATCCAAGTCTATGGAAATTCTGTATGAACAAATTAGGATTAAAAGATGTATGTAAATATGTAGGTATTAAAACTATGCCGAGGAAGGTGAAATATTGATAGGAGGAATAATTATTGGGTAAATTTATAGATTTAACTGGTCAAAAATTTGGGAGACTTTTAGTTTTGAAAAAGAAAAAGAAAAGACAAAGTCTTCATATTGTTTGGTTGTGTAAATGTAAATGTGGAACAAAAGTTTCTGTTTTAGGATATTCTTTGAAAAATGGAAAGACAAAATCATGTGGTTGTTATAATTTAGAAATGGTAAGAACTCATATGATGAGTGGTACTTATTTATATAAAATATGGATTGATATAAAAGATAGATGTAATAATAAAAACAATACTTCTTATAAGAATTATGGTAGTAGAGGTATAAAAATTTGCAAAGAGTGGAATAAAGATTTTATGAAATTTAGAGAATGGTGTTTAAATAATGGTTTTGATAAAAGTCTAGAATTAGATCGTAGAAATAACGATAAGGGTTATTCTCCAGATAATTGTAGGTGGATAACTAAAAAACAAAATAATAGAAATAAAAGAACTAATGTTTTTATTATTTATAAAGGAAAAAGAAGAACATTAATAGAGGTTTCAGAATTAACAGGAATAAATTATAGAACATTAGTTGGAAGATATGGTAAAGGTTTTAGAGGAAAAAATCTTATTTTTATTAGTCAGATAATGAAACTTAAAAAGAGGGTGAAATATTGATATTAGCACTAGACCTATCGTTAACTGGTTCTGCCTTAATCCTTTTAGATAAAGGAATAATGCAGGATTTCTGGTTCTTCACACAAATAAAAAAACAAGCAAAACATAAGCAAGCCATATTTTTAAGTAAAGAAATTTCAGAATATGAACGCTTAGAGGTCATTACTGATACTACACTTGATATAATAAGAAATAGGGGCAATAAAATAAAGTTTGCTGCCATAGAAGGATATTCGTTTGGAGTCGTAGGTAAAACATCAAGAATACTCCAAACAGCAGAATTTACAGGACACATTAAAAAATATCTTTATTCGTCAAGAATTCCTTTTAGAATCTATCCTCCTGACAGAATAAAATTATTCGCAACAGGAAACGGAAACGCAACAAAAGGAATGATGATGGTAGCAGTATTAAAACGATGGGAAAAGATAGACTTTTCTCAGTTTGGAAAGTCAGCCGAGGATTTAGCAGATGCCTATTCAATAGGCCAGCTATTAACCTGGGAATTGAAAGTAAAAAGAATGATTAATCAAAACAAAAAACCTAGACTGAATGCAGCAGAAAAAAAGATCCTATATCATAAAACAAAATCTTTTCCAATCCCATTGCTAGAACAGTCTTTAATCGTTAAAAGGGAGTGAAAGAATGGTGGATCATCATTGAAAAAAAACTCCAAACTAAGAGGGAGAAGGTGGTATATAGCCTACATTCCTTACGCTACAAATAGCGATAAAGAAATAAAAAAGCTTTTAAAAAGAGGAATATTCACAGAAAGAAACATTCAGTTTTATTACCCTAAGTACAAAGTTATCAAGTATAAAAAGGGTAAAAGAAAAGCAGTATGGGAACCGTTACTACCCAATTATTGTTTCTTTAAACTCAATGATTACAAAAAAGATTCACCTTTGTTAAAAAGATTTTTACCCATCGTAGGATTTGTAACAGAAGATCCTATATCGAAAAAAGAAATACATAATTTAAGAAAGAAATCGAAAGAAGTTAAGAAAACTAAGTTTAATCATTTGGTGGGGAAGACGGTGATTGCCACAAAAGGATCATTTAGAGGACTTCCTGGAGAATGTGTTAAACTGGTTAAAGGTGATAGGTTACAGGCCAGAGTTCGAATCTATCTTGGAAAGAAATATAAGTTAGATGACAAATTAGTGAATGTCGATGAACTGGAGGTGTTAAACTAGGTGGATGTAAGTGGAATATCTCTAGGTCTATTGGGTGGGTTTATATTCAATGCAATAAATAATTATTTTAGATCTAGAACATTAGCCAGGATAGGTTCTGAAAATGGAGATGAAAAGATACTTGGACGTTGGTACAACATAAGAAAGATTAGAAAAACAGATAGGCTAAGAATAGCTTTCGCCGGAGCCGGAGGAGTAGGTAAGGGAACTTTAGGAGAAATGTTAACTAAGGAACTGGATGGAATATTTATCCCTAGTCATATCTCAGAAACAGGCAAAATGATAGGGTTAAAAGATTCTTTCCTGGATAACCCTTCGGATGAATTAAGAATAACCTATCAGTGGTCTATAATGATAGGTCAAATGTATCAGGAGCGAGCAGCAACACTATCTACAAGACAAGCATTAATCTTTGAAAGAAGTGTTGTAGATTATTTAGGATACCTTCTAAATTATAAAGAGAATGATATCCTTAAGGAAAGAGATAGGTACATCGAAATAGTAACCGAGTGGACTAAAGTTAGTTATGATGTAATAATCTACATGAAACCAGACTTCACTCCTTTAGATTCTAAGGTTAATACTTGGAAAGAGAGAGGAGAAGGAAGAGGCAGGACCGGGGAGATTATTTTGAGCTATTTGAAGTTCATAAAATCATCCGGAGCAAGGTTCCACCTACTTGAAGTCGGTGGAAGTATTGAAGAAAGATTTGACGTAATAAAAAATTTCATAAAAAGTATATAATAGTATTGATTATTTTTTAAGTTATCATTTATAATACAGATAATATAAAAACGAGAGGGGAAATAAAACAATGGCAGGTAAAGCAGAGGTAGCTAAAATAGGTGGAGTTAAGGCCGAAGCGGTAGAAGGAACTATAAAAGGTATTCTGGAACTTGTAAGATCGGGTAAGAAGGTAACGCTTCACGGTCTTGGGACATTTGATGTAATCTACAGAAAGCCCAGAATGGGAAGGAACCCTCAAACCGGAGAAGAGGCTCCAATGGAGGAAAGACCAGTCCTTAAACTGGAGGTCAACAAAGAACTCCGGCAAGAACTGTACGACGACAAAGCACTTCTTAAGTTAGTTAAACAAAAACACAAAGACAAAGAAGCTGCTAAAAAGGCAAGAAAAGAAGCCAAAGAAAATGGTGATTCTGGAGATGCCGAGAAAAAAGCTTCAACAAAAACAGCTAAAGGGAGCAACGTCAAAGACGGTAAAACCTCAAAAGTCGATGGCGAAAAAACCGCTAAAAACAAAAGCTCTAAAAAGTAGATTATGAATCTCCGGAAGAAGCAGTTTAAAAATAGCTGCTTCTTTTTATTTTGACTAATTGAGAGGTGTTTGAATTATGAGATATGATGTCTTACTGGTTGACGGTAAGAATTTATGTTATCGGGCTTATTACGGAAATAAAACCTTGAAAGCTAAAATAAGGAATAAGAGTGTAGGGACCGGTTGTATTTTCGGTTTTGTGAAAACTCTTATTATGGTACACGAACAAGTTATGTCCGATAAAGCTAAAATAATAGTTTGTTGGGATTCCGGACATGAAAGAAGAACTAAGATTTATCCTGGATACAAAATAAACAGAACCGATAAAGCTAAAAATTTAACTAAGAAAGAAAAGAAAGAAAAAGAAGAATTTGAAAGGCAAATGAAAGAATTAAAAAAAGTATTACAGATTCTTGGAATAGATCAAATGTATCGTGAGGGTGAAGAAGCTGACGATTTAGTGGGTTCATTAGCCAAGAGGCATGAAAATAGAGGAGAAAATGTTTTAATCTTTTCTGGAGACCATGACTTCTACCAGTTAATAACTGAAAAAGTAAGCTTTTATAAAAGCGGTGGAAGTGGAGTAAATATATTTGATTCAAAAAGATTAATGAAAGTATTTGGAGTCAATTCTAAAAAGTATCTACATTCAATGTGTCTGTCTGGCGATTCTGGAGACTGTATTCCCGGTATTGGTGGGATAGGTGAGAAAAAGGCTTTAGGTATCCTTAAAACGAATCCCAACATCGTTAAAGACATATTAAATAACAATTGGGACTCCGATAAATTTGTTGGAACAGAGAATATGAAAAATTTAATCTTAGCTAATATAGATACAATATTTTTAGCTAGGAAATTAGTAACTATAAATAAACATATAAGCAAAATGAACAAAATTGAAGGAAGAAAGAATCTCGATAGGATAGAAAGTATTTTTGAAAAGTACGAATTTTTCTCCTTATTAAAAGGTGAACCCTGGAAGATTATTTCTAAATGGTAAATAAATTATGATGAAACACGTTAGAAAAACCTCAAATGATAATTATGCAAAGTATCAAATGTTGTCAGTTATTCTTGGCCGGGACAGTCCTGATATAATATTAGATAGTGTAGTAGTTGATGACGATACTGTTGTTTTAACAGAAGAAGATATAAAAAAAGTAAAAATAATTAGAAAAATAGTTGACGAATATTTAGTTGAAACAGATAGAGTAATATTTCAACTAATTATTGAGTTTGGTAAAAGTACGGCAGAAGTAATGAAAATTATGGGGTTCAATAACTGGTGGACCTCAGAAAACAACATAGTAAAAGTTATGAATATGATTAAGCTTTACTATGACTATGAGAAACTGGATCACAAATTGTTAGATGTAGAAATTAAAAAGATTTTAACAAAAGAGGAATTAGTTATTCTTGGACTAATGCACAGTCTGAAAAAACTAATCCAGATAAAAAACGAAACAAAAAGTTATTATGAGAAAACTCAGAAGACAGTAAAAAGAATCATGGAAACATTAAAAACGGCAGAGTCAGAAGAGGTTAGAAAATATCACGATTTCTTAAAAGAGATTAGGAGATATAGGGGGTTTAAGAGTGATTAAAAGATATCTGAATAAGGGAGAACGAGAAGATGTAATCATAATGTTTTCATTCACAAAATGGTTAAGAAAGAAAGCTGACCGACTTCAAGAACTTAAAAGAAACAAAGAGTTAATTAGATTTATGAGAACGGCAGCTACACTATTAGAGAAAGTAGCAAATTTAATGATTCAAAATTTAGATATTGAGGCTAAAAATCAAATTGATAAAGAGTCTCCGAGATATGAAATAAATTGTTTTGATCCTGGAACCTCTGGTTTAAGGGCAAGGTTAATAGAGGAAGAAAAAAAGAAAGAAATATTAACTGAAGATTTTTATGATATTTGTGATCATGCTCTGGTTATATGTCAGGAATGTACAAATAGAGGACAATCAGTTCAGAATTGCAATATGAGAAAGATATTTATTAGATATGAAATTGAAGTATTTAATCATTATACCCCAGAAGGAATATGTCCATATTTACAGGAAAGGTATTTGAAAAAAGAGGAGGTAGGTTATAGTGAGCAAAGCTGATGATATTTTTATTGAAATGTGTAAAGATATTCTTGAAAACGGTGAGTCTTCAGAAGGTCAAGTGGTAAGAGCAAAATGGGAGGATGGAACCCCGGCTCATACAATTAAGAAATTTGCTGTAGTTAACAGATATGATTTATCAAAAGAATTTCCAATCCTAACATTAAGGCCTACAAACTTGAAAGCTGCAATTGATGAAATATTGTGGATATGGCAAAAGAAAAGTAATAATATTAAAGATCTTAATAGTCATATCTGGGATTCCTGGGCTGACGAAAATGGTTCCATTAAAAAAGCGTATGGTTTTCAATTAGGAATTAAACATAAGTACCCTGAAGGTAAATTTGACCAGGTAGATCGGGTTTTATTTGATCTTAAACATAATCCATATAGTAGACGGATTATTACTAATATGTATAATCATTACGATTTACATGAAATGCCTTTATATCCTTGTTGTTATAGTATGACTTTTAATGTGACAGGAAATAAATTAAACGCTGTTCTTAATCAGCGTTCACAGGACGTATTGGTAGCAAACAATTGGAATGTTGTTCAATACTCAATACTTCTCCATATGTTTGCAATGGTTAACAATTTTAGAGTAGGAGAATTGACTCATGTAATAGCCGATGCTCATATTTATGATCGTCATATTCCGTTAGTTAAAGAATTAATAGAAAGAAAAATTTATAATGCTCCTGAATTATATTTCTCAAAAAGAATGATAAAAGATTTTTATGACTTTAAAGTTGATGATTTTGTTTTAGCCAATTACAGACATAATGAGCAAATAAAAAATATACCGGTAGCTGTGTAATATGAATAATATAATAACAATAGATTACGAAAAAAATTATAAGGAATTAAAGGATTTCGCTAATCAATTTAGTAACTGCAAAAGAAGAAAAGTAGCAGCATGTTTAATATCTCCTAAAACTGGTCGGATACTAATAACTATGTCAAATAGACACCCAGACGGAGATCATGAATGTATAAGAGATAAAAATAATATACCTTCTGGTGATTGGACACCAAATAAATGTTGTGGGGTTGAACACTCAGAAAAGAGGATATTTGACGAAGCGAAAGATTTAGGTTTAAAAACAGAAGGATTGTTTATTCAAACAACTTATGCTCTTTGTCATAACTGTGCAGAATTAGTTATTAAGAATGGTATAAAGAAAGTAGTATATACGGAAACCTACGAAGGATATGAAAAAGTAGCTGAAAGATTAAAAGAATCTGGAATTGAATATATCCAGGTTCCATTTATGCTAGAAAGAAAGATTCCATTTTTTCCGAAAATGAAAATGCTAGAATTAAAAGATGTTACAACTCAAGAATTGCTTAAGGAATTAAAAGCAAGAGAAGGGGTTAAAACATTTAATGTTAACCTAGAAGGTGAGTATGAAATATTTATAGATGGAATGACAGCTATTCCAGAAGAAGATACTTATGAAACCTCTTCCGGACCGGCAACGATTTTATTAATAACTGATTAGTCAAAAACATAAAAAGAAGGGAGGTTTTTAAATTGTTGAAGAACGAAAAGTATTGTCCCGAATGTGGAATATGTAATTGTGTTCCGACTGACGGACCGAATGAAGAAAATCATTGGGTTTGTCTTGTTTGTGATACCGTATTTATTGTGTATGTTGATTGTGAAGAGTAAACAAACCAGAAACCAGAGTATATTCTACTCTGGTTTTTTATTTATAAAAAGAAAATAAACTTTTAGTTGACTTTTTAAAATATCATGTTATACTTGATATTAAGTTAGATATACATAATATTTAAGGAGGAATTCTAAATGCCTAAAAGAATAGATACAGATTTTAGTTCCCAATTAACCGACTGTTTTATTGACCTTATGAATCCGAAACATGGTATATTGTCCTACATGAACTCTGCTAAAGAGTGTCATAAATTATGGGGGGGTAAACAGTATTACTACTCTTGCTCCGGTTTGTCCGGTTCGGGTTACTTGGAAGAATCCGTAGGATTATTAAAACTTGGTTGCTACCGTCCTGGATATTCGCAAGGTTACGCTTGTTGGTTGGAAAAACCCATATTACTGTATTCTATTGAATCAGAAGGAGTTCCAGAAGGAACCGAAGTTCCAGTGCAGATTTTGATTCCTGTTTTGAATAACGGAATCATCCAACTGGATAAACCAACTATTATTCGTGTTGGCGAAGCGTGTTTAATATTCTGCCGAACCCACCAAGATTATATAGTTAAAATCTTGGATGCGGTCAGAAAAGGAAACTTTGATAGAGTTGCCGGACTAACTGGAGAGGTTAAAACCATTAAGATGTCAGCATTCCATCCGGAAACGCTTCAAGAAGCAGAATTAACAGTACAGGTCTATGGTCACAACCTTGGGCGAGGAATAAACTATGTAAAATTTTTAGATGTTAGAGATCTACAGGTTTGCAAACGGCAGGAGGAGGGTGGTTGGAGAAGTACAGTAGAGTCAATATCCTCAACACACACTAGATTAGGAGTCTACGAACACGAATCAAACCACTTTGTCTATGTACAGGATGGATTTATTCAGAAAATATTGGGGGATGATCCCCTGTATGATGCTGATAAATTTAAAGAATTTTATTCAGGTAAAGGTTTTAGCCTAATCAAGCACGGAGTTGTTTCCCAATTGCTGCCGGACAATAAGGTTTGGTTGGGGTGTGCATTATGGAAAAGTGACCTGCTAGAAGTCGCCCCTGTGGATGTTCAAATGCAGTTAGACAACTGTTACGATTATGAATTGGAGTTAGACCAGTTAGACTTTTGCTTAAACCATAAGGAGTATTGCCAGAAGGTAGAGGACTTAGCAAAATCTAAATTCAAAACTGATTTAAAAGTTGTCCAAAAGAAGCACAAAATAGATATGGCTGTAGAATCTCTAAATCCAGAGATGGTCGTAACTCTGGAAGATTCCATGAAGTCCGGTAACTGCCAAGTAGGAACCAAAAACTGGGCAGATAGAAATTTCCCAAACAGAGAAACACTTACTGTTGCCGAATTACTTCCTCACAAGAAGGATAGTAATGTTTTGAGGGTTCTCCGATATTTAGCCATAAAGAGCAACAAAGAATTAGATGTAGAAGAAACAGAATAGTTTTCATAAAAACAGCTTCCAAATTAGGAGGTTGTTTTTTATTTGATATAATATAGATAAGGAGTTGATATATCTGAAAAAAATTAAATACGCTAAAAAGGTTAAAAAAATTAAATATGCTAAACGTATTAAGAAAATTAAATATGTAAAAAAAGAAAACAGAAAATTTCTCTTAGATAGAACTAAAAAACCTAAAAAGAAAAGAATAAAATACTCCTGGTCAGATTTTGAAACTAGATGGAGTATCGTTGGAGATAGAAGTAAGATTATAATTCAGAACTGTATAATCAGTCATTTTAAAGTATTTAAGAAGTATTATTATATTTCTAGTAAGATTAGAAAACTAAGAAACGAAACTCAAATTGTTAAATTGATAAAAGATAAAAAGATAAGACTCATAAAAGAAAAGAAAAAAGTTAAAAAATAATTTTACATAAAGGGAAAAATAGAAAAAGTCTTGATATAATAAAGATAAGGGGGTGTTTTAAAATTGAGAAATGACGGATTGAAAGTTAAGAGAGATCCTAGAAGGAAAGCTATCATAAAAGGAAATGAAGATATACTTAGTCTAGAAAAATATTCTATTGTTACAAATAACGAGGAGTTTCCTTTTACTGATAAACAGAAAGAAAACATCTTAACCAAGTTCTTAAGTAAACAGAGCAGAAAAAATCTTACCGAGCAGGAATTTCGGTTTGCAGTTATAGAAAACGAAAGGCGAAAATGGTTTGTTAAAACACCAAATCGCCAAGAAACTTTAGCCCTGATTACCAGAAGTATGGACTACGTATTTGAAAAAGTAAGTCCAAAAGTAGTAAAGGTAGACGATAAGATATTCTGTCTTGGAGAATATGTAGATTCAATCAATCCAGAAGACGGATTACTTAATTCTCAGATTATCAAGTTTGATGATTCAGGTCTAGAACCTATTGCATATATAAAGCTAACAGATGTAAATGAAATAATTATGGTTCTTGTATCAGGAATCAAAAAGAAAGAGGAAGGAGATGTTCCTACTGAATAAAATTCATAGCTTTGGGAACAAGTACGAAGTATGGGAAGGAAAAACTCTGGTTGGTGTCGTTTCTAACACTGAAGGGAACGAGTATACCGGAGGACTTATTTTAAACCTGCTGGAATGTGGTTACGAGGTTGTAAAAGCCAAGGAAGAGGCTAAAAGAGGAAATGTTCCGATTTTCGGTTTAGATGATTTACCGGAAGGAATTGTGAAAACAGCTTTTGATAGCTTTAAAGCTGTGATGAAAAATAAGTCCGGAAAATCTTCATCCGAGGATACTAAAACTACAGAAAAATTTAAACCCAATCTCTTTCCAGGACATAAACGTAATGATCCATTATGTCCGGCAAAACATATTTTTGGCTGTACGAGCTGCGGATATAGTTCCGAGTGTTCTGAATCTAGTAAATTAAAATCAAAATCAAAATCAGAAGGAGAAAAACTGGCCGAAAGTTTATCAGAATCGTTAGGAATAAAAGTATCCTTTGTTTCCGGAGATTCTGAACTACAAAGTATGTTAGACCTGTTAGGTGTTGTTTCTCCAAGTTTGATTAATGAACTGTCTGAACTACCGGAGCCGTGTTATAACGGAAAAGTTCATCCTAATTGTTTTATATGTCCTGTCAGCGAAGGATGTTCTAAATTCAAGAAAGAACTTCTGGATAGTATTCGTCAAAAGAGGAATATAAAAGGAAAATGTGACGGTTGCGGTAATTGCAAACTATTAAACGGTAACTGCGAAATATGCCCTAACGGAGAGTTCAAACTAATTGCCACAAAAGAGGCTTACGACAGGTTTAATGCAAAAACAGCCGAATCGAAAAAGAAATCTCCGGAACTGAAGAAATTTCTTGATATCTCAGAAGTTGTCGAACCGGAAAATTTCACAAAAGGCGGTCTCGCTAGACTTCAGAAGTTTTTAGACCTGGCCTCAATTATGTCAGGTGACGAATTGAGGGTTATGATTGAACTACTTGATACGGTCCCTGAAATTATGTATCATATTAGTTCTGTTGTTCAGAGTAAAAAATATCCTGGTGTAGCTGAAGGTGTTTGCGGTTCGCCGGATAAATCTAAAAAACAGGAATTAAAATCTGCCGTGTCAGATATGAAATCTTCTTCCAAGAGTAATATTGAAGATAGTCCTATTAAAATACATCCAGCAGCTATAAAAAGATTGGAAGAACTGAACGAATTGGAGTTAAGAGGTTCGATGAATTCTGGAAATTCTGAAAGTAAGGATGAACCGGATCTACCTCCAGGAGGAATTACTCCGGTGGACGAGTTTGAAACCTGTCAATGTGGTTCTGGTGAACCAGTTTCAAACTGTGGTTGCGGATTAAATAAGTCTCATCAAGAATTAGCGGAAGAGTTTTTTGCTGATACAGAATTATGTAGTTGTGGCTCCGGCGAAACTATTGCCGATTGCGACTGTTCATTTTAACAGTTAATTTATTAAAGAGAAGAACCTCTGGAAACTTTAGAGGTTCTTCTTCTGTATAAAGGGGAGTGATTACTATATCAGAAGGATACTTAAAAGCCTTACAAACTCTTGAGAGTTTACAAGGCGTAACAAAGAGGCTAGAGATAGAAGAAATATTATCAGAACAAAAATATAACTCATATCTAAGCACAATATTATATATGACGTACAATCCTTATTTGGTTTACAACATTAGAAAATTACCAACAGTAAAAATAAGAAAGTCATTAAAGCCAAATAGAAAAACATATTTCAAATTCATAGATTTATTAAACTCTTTAAACAAAAGAGAATTTACTGGAAACGCTGCTATTAAAAAAGTAGCCCTACTACTCCAGGAATGTTCTAAGGAGGAATACTTCTGGTTTACAAAAGTATTAACCAGGGATCTTAAATTAGGTGTAAATACGAAAACTATAAATAAAGTTTTTGTAGGCTTAGTTCCAGAATTTAATGTTACCCTGGCTGAAAAGTATAAAGAGGATGAAGATAGGCTTTCGGAAGAATACATAATAGAAATGAAGATAGAAGGAGTAAGAATATACGCTCACAATACGTCTGAAGGTGTCATACTGAAGACTAGAAGCGGTAAACAGGTATTTGGTTATGAAGAGATAGAAGAGGCTGTTTCAAGCCTACCTAAAGGAATAATTTATGATGGGGAAATACAATCAAAAACTTTTCAAAATACAATGAAAGGTCTAATGAGATTAAATACTAAGAAAATAGCTATATTTAATCTCTTTGATTATATAACGATTGAAGACTTTGAGAACAAAGTAGGGAATACAAAACCTCTAAAAGAAAGAAAAGAATTTTTAGAAGAAATTATTTATAAATCAAAATTCAACGATACTATAAAACTTCTACAATACTTTGGACCTTACAAAAAGAGCAAGGGTAATTCTAAAGAAATAATAGATTTACTCTTTGATAGAGCTATGAAAGATAAAAAAGAAGGAATTATGATCAAAGACTGGAACGCAACATTGAAACTGAAAAGAAGTTATGATTGGATGAAAATGAAACCGGACTATCCAATAGAATTAGAAGTTATAGGATACAAAGAGGGTAAGGGTAAAGATAAAGGAAAATTAGGATCATTTATTTGTGAGCTAAAAGTAGACGGAAAAAGTTATGAAGTAGACTTTGGCTCCGGTTTGAAAAAGAAACAAAGAAAAGGTTATTGGAAAATGAGAAATAGTTTGATTGGAAAATACATTCAAGGACACCACGGAGGAATAACAACAGATCAGCACGGGAACAAGAGTTTAATCTGGCCGATTTTTGAATGTATTCGGCATGATATGTGATGAAGAAAATTAAGTTTACAAAAGTGAGAGGAAAACATAAGATACTAAGTTTATTTTCTGGTGGTGGATTATTGGATTTAGGATTCTGTTTAGAGGGTCATTTTAAAATAGTCAAAGCTTATGATTTTGATGTAAACGCTGTAAAGGCTTATGAATTTAATATTGGGGATCATATTGAGAAAACTGATATTTCTAAATTAAAAATACCAGAAGGTTATATTGGTAAAGTAGATGGAATTGTAGGTGGACCTCCATGTTTCCCGGCAGGGCAAAGAATAATAACCAAAGAAGGATTAAAAGAAATAGAGAATATAAAAACAGGAGAAAAAGTATTAACTCATAAGGGAAGATATAAAAAAGTAATTAAAACTATGGAAAGAAAAAATAATGGATATTTATATAATATTGTTTGTAAGTATTATAGAATACCTATTAGAGTAACTCCGGAACATCCTTTTTATACGAAAAGAGGGTGGGTAGAGGTAAAAGATTTAGAAAGAACAGATTATGTTGGTTTCCCAATTAATAAAAAATCTGAATTGCCGAATCAAATAGTTTACACTAATATAATCAATCAAAACTATTCAGAGTTAAGAGAAACAAATTTACCTTTAGATTCGATAGATTTTTGGAAACTTATTGGTTATTGGTTGGCAGAAGGATGGACTAGAGATAAACATAAAAGAAATAAAAATAAAATGAGAAAGTATTATGGGATTTCTTTTGCTGCAAATAAAAAGAAAAAGAAATTTATTTGCAGAATTCTTAAAAAACTAAATCTTAAATATCATATATCTAATATGAGAACGTGTATGAGAATAAATATAACAAACCGAGAGTTATGGCTCTTTGTAAAACAATTTACTACTGGACATACAGCCGTAGATAAAATTATTCCCGAATTTGTCCAAAATTTACCCATAGAATTAGGTAAATCTTTGATAGAGGGCTACTTTAAGGGTGATGGTAGTATTTCAAATGGTTATACGAGTTTTTCATCTGTTTCTATAAAATTATTGGAAGGTATTCAAAGATTATTATTAAAAACAGAAAGAAGACTATATTCTTTAACTTTAGGAAATAAGGCAGGTACAGCAATTATAGAAGGTAGAATAGTTAACACTAAAAATTGTTATGAATTAAAAACAGGAACAAATCAAGGTCGTTGTGTGGAATTTACAGATGATTATGTATTTTTTAAGATAGATAAGATTAAAAAGAAATATGTTAAAAGTTTAACAGTTTATAATTTAGAAGTTGAAAAAGATAACTCTTATTGTTTGCCTCTAATAGCAGTTCATAATTGTCAAGATTTTTCTCATGCAGGAAACGGAGAAGGGGAAAACGGAGTAAGAGGGATTCTTGTTTTCAATTATTTACATCAAATAAAAACTCTGAAACCTAAATGGTTTCTTTTTGAGAACGTAAAAGGTTTAGTAAGTAAGAAACATATTCATACTTTTAAAAAGTTGTTAAAAATGTTTAGGAAACTAGGATATAAAACTTTTTGGAAAGTTATTAATTCCTGGGAACATGGAGTAGCCCAAGTAAGAGAAAGAGTTTTTATTGTTGGGATACGAAAAGATCAAAGAGTAAAGTTTAGCTGGCCTGAACCGGTCCCAGAAAATGAAAGACTTGTTCTCAGAGATGTAATAGGGGATTTACCTGAACCAATTTTCAATCACGAAGTAAAAGAATTATCAGAAAAAGCATTAGAATATATTCATAGAGATCCAAGAAGAATGAAAAGTAAACATAGACCTAAAAATATGGCTGAACCAGGGGGAACTATCCAAGCTAACTTTAGTAGAGGGGTTCCCTATGGATTGTTTTATCCAAATAATACAAGTCTAGGAGATCTTCCGGATTACGTTATAGAAAGAATGAAAACTAAGAAAATGAGTTCTTCCGGAAAAGAAAATGTAAGAATCTTTGATATGGATAAACCGTCTTTCACTTTGACGAATAATGTTGGAAATAACCCTCATCAATTTTTGATAAACAAACATGATAATCATGTTTGTTTCGATAATGTTAATTTTGGTTGGAGTTACGATAAATCAAATAGAACTACAGATTGGTTTAAACCGAGTCCAACCATAGATACTAAGAAAAGATGTGAAAGTATCCATCCAAACTATATTCCGAATTGTACTGGATATAGTTTAAGAAATGATGAAAAAGAATTTGCTCACAAAATACCTCCAGGTGGAAATTGGAAAGACTTACCCAAGAAAGATCAAGAAAAATTCATGGGAAATGCTATAAATAGTCCTGGAGGTAAGACAACATTCTTGAAAAGAATAAAAGGAGACAAACCAGCTAACACTATAACTTCTTCTATTTTGGGAAAAGCAGCTTGCCAGCTTCACCCGAACAAACCTAGAAGGTTTAGTGTTAGAGAATGTTTAAGAATTCAGTCTGTTCCCGATTTTTATGTATTTCCCGATGAAACAATAGGGGTAACAGATAAGAAAGAAAAGATAAGTTTATCAGCACAATATAAAGTAGTAGGAAACGGAGTTCCTACTTTGTTGGCCTACAAATTAGCAAAACAAATAGCAAAATCATTTGGATTGAAAAAGAAAATAAAGTTTGCAAAAGTGAAAAAAAAGAAAGTTAAGTATTAAAACTATAAACCAGAACATATACTGTTCTGGTTTTTTTATTTGGTAAATTATATTGACATAGCTAAAATATCTTGATATACTTGATATTAATTAATGGATGGAGGAGATATAATGAAAATTAAAATAGGTAGCAAGTTAGATTTAAACGCAAAACTATCTTTGGAGGCAGAGAAAGTCGGAGACAAGGTAGAACAGAAAAGACTCCGCAAGGAACGTAGGGATTCACTTGATGTTTACGACGGGCCGATTTTTGGTAGGGATTCAAGTACAATGTCAGACGAAATATTAGCTCACGAACTTCTGTGGGCAAACAAAAACAATGACAGCGACAATGAGAATCTGGTTTCGGAAGCTGTCAGGCGAGGATGGGAAGTATCGAAGTAGCCAAACACAGTTAGGTCAGGGAGGCCTCCCTGACCTAACGAAAAATACGAAGGAGGAATTTAGATTCCATATTCATCAAACCATTACGGTTACATTCAGAATCAAATTTTAGAATTAGCCACAGCTCAGGGAGTTCCTTTTACCCGATCCGAACACTGGCAGTTGGGAGTCAGTGTAATTTTTCCTGACGGGGAGCAAACCGAGAAGTTTATAGAGTTTACAGTTCAGGAAGCCCTGGAAGGAAGACTAAAAAGGTACTTTTCGGAGTGTGAACATAACCCCGGAAGAGAAGCATCCTACTGTAGGGAGTGCTGGAAATACAAACGAAGAGTCATTCAGGTAGCAGATCCGGCTACGGGGCAGGTTATAATGTTTTAGATACACAGACATCTTCTGTTGGTGTAGTAGTCTCAGGTTTGGGGTTATCCGAAAAAGCCCCACCAGGAAAAATAAATTGAGGGAGGAATTTAGATGAATTTTTTAAAAGTTATAGAAAGAAATAAAGTAAAAATGTTACCCTTAGAAGTAAAAGGGGATATTTTTATAGGTTGTTTTTTGAACGGAAGTCAAGTATACAACCTTATAGATAGATCCCTATTAGTGGGATACGATTTAAAAGTTTCGGAAACTCCTGGAACTTTCCTATCTTTTAAGGTTGTTGAAGTTATTAATAAAAATCACGGATATACAGGAGATCCTTTTATTTATTTAGTAGTAAAACCCTTACATGACGATTCAGGTAACTGTTTCCCGAGGAGAGAAATCTGGGTTCAGGAAGGATTAAATGATTTACTTCCTTGTGGTCATGTTAAAGGTTGGTGTACGTGTGTTGGGGAGTAGTTTTTTAGGATTAAGAATTAAACCGTAAACTAGAGGAGGTGATAATTAATAGAGAGTAAACATACTCACGAAGTTGAATTCTATTATAACCCCGAAAGCTTTTATCAATACCCCATAAATGATGAGAAAGTCGCCAAAATAGGAAATATAAAAGCTTTCGGAATAGAATTAGAGGGTGAATATGTTGTTGTTAAAGGAAAAAATAAAGTTGGAGAATATAGTTGTAAATTTCATAAAGGAAATATAATAAGTATTAAGGAAGTGAAAGAATGAGTAAAAGACATAAGAGAATAATTTGGTTTAGCCGACATAAACCTTTACCCTCTCAAATAAGAGAATTAAGAAGGATTTTTGGAGAAAATGTTTCCATAATAGAAGATCCTAAACCTTTTAGTAATGCTGAAAATATTATTAAAAGGTTTAATCATCAACTTGGTGATGAAATGGTAGTAGTAGCCCCAATGTCTGTAACCGGAAAGTTATGTGAACTTGGTTTAAAACCACTTTGGGCTGAAATGGAGTTAACAACTCTAGACAAAGCTGAGATAGTGGCGAATGGAAGAGGATTTATTTTTAAAGGATTTAAGCGAGTAAAACGCTTAGTCCTTGAATTTGAAGAGGTGTAATAATGGGCGAAGAATTAGAAGAAATCAATAATCTTGTTAAGATTTATTGTTCAGTTACTTGCAAGAAAAATATTGCCGGAATTTGTTCTAATAGTAAAATAACCGTTAGCCAGGATGGGTGTCTTAGTAGAGAAGAAATACCTTTATGTAAGTATACTAAAAGTGGTTATTGTGAGATTTCTGAAAATGTTGATAATGCTTTTTGTAAAAGTCTTTGTCTAATTAGAAGACAGGATATAGAAAGAAGGATAGAGGCTTGCATCTGGACTTTCAATCCATCTTTCTTAACATTAAATACTGGTATCGAATTAAAAGTTTTTGAAAGTCTCGTAAGAATAATGGATTCCTCAAATCATGCCATAAAAGCATTGATTAAGGATACTTGCGGAATGGATAGATTCAAAAGTAATGCTCTTAAGGATTTAGACTGTATAGATGAAGATTGGGAGATGAGTAGATGAAAAAATTATTGGTTCCATTATTAACAGTTTGAATTATGTTGGGTGGATTAGATCTTAATTTTTATACGAGGTGATTTACTATAAATTATTACAATTATTGCTTTGGGTGGTCAAGAGTCTGCGATAGCTGCGGAAAATCATTCAAAGTTGATGTAAGTAATAAATATGAGAAATGTGAAAAATGTATGGAAGAATGGAGAAAGAGGCAGCCTAGTTTAGAAGAACAAATCCGAATTATGCAAGAAGAGACCAGAAAAAAGATGGAGAAATTCGGATTTGTATTTAAGGATGGGAAAATAGATTGGGAAAAATCAAGAAAAAATTTTTAAACCCTCAATTAAGAGGGTTTATTTTTATTTAGAAATGTTTCAGGGGAATAATGAACAATTTTTTTAACTTCTACATCCAAGACTACTTTCCCGGTCTGATCCTTAGAAAAACCAACAACCTTTCCCTTTTTACCTTCCCCAATATCTACACGATGACCTAACATAAAACCTTTATGTTCTCCCATTTTGGGTAACTCTATAAAAGGATTTCTTGAAGACATAATAATCACCTCCCTATCTATAATTATATCGAAACAATAATAAATGATTTAAAATACTACTACATCTCCATCACAGCCCTATTTAGGGGCTTTATTTGTGTTTAAATGGTTTTGTATCTTAGGGGCTAATATAAGCCCTCTAAATAAAGATATTGAATAAATAAAAAATAAGGTTTATAATAAAATAAAATTTTAGGAGGTATAATTTATGATTAAAAAACTAATTTTAACATTGTTGTTGTTTTTGTTTCTATCATCACCAGGGTACTCTTATACTCTAGAAATAGGAGAACCGGGAGAAATGGACGGTGTTGTTGAAGAAGTAAAGGATCAGATCAATATTGTGTATGATGGAATCCTTCAGAATATTGAACCAGAACCAGTTCGGAAAGATGATTATATTATGGTTCCGTTACGGCCATTGTTTGAAATGTTAGGGGCTGAAGTTTATTACAGAAATAAAGTAATAACAGCAAGAAAGGATCATTATTATGATATGGTTACAGGCGAAGGATACAGACATAGGTTATCCTTTATTGTAGGCGATAAATATGCAATGATTAATGGTCAGACCTACGATATGAAACCTACCCCTTATCTAGAAGATGATAGAATAATGGTTCCTCTAAGATTTGCTGCCGAAGCGTTAGGTTGTGGAGTGGAATGGAACGATAAACTTAAGTATGTAAATATAATTCCTGGCGAATAATTTTCCGGCTCTATAGCCGGATTTTTTTATTTAAACTATTGAAATATCATGTTATACTTGATATAATGTTATAAATAAGTTTTTGAAAGTAGTTGATACAAATGAACTTAAGTAGATTAGATAGAATAATTTTAACAGAGGAAGACATAAAGAAACTTCTTTCCTGGAGAGATGAAAATAGGGAATTAGTCAGAAATTTTAAACCTGTTTTAACAGAAGGAGTAATTGAGATATCTGACTATAAACAATACTTTAAAGTAGAAGGATCAGTGATACATCATAAAGTATTTATTAATTCATTAGAAATTCTTAGATTTAGCTATAATCATATCACATGGAAAGTTACAGAAGTAAGAGATAATACAAAATCTTTAAATATAGAATTGGATAAGAATGACGATGTTATAGCTGATTTTAATACTATCTTTATGTCAATGATGTCTTATATGGTTAATTATCAGAATAATATAGAATACATAAATCGGGAAACCGTTACTGAAATAGAAAATAAGAAACCTAAGAAAAATAGAAAATCCTCCGGTAATAAAAATAGAGTTGTAAAAATAACTAAAACTATTTACCGGATAAACGGGCTACCGGATAAAAATAATTCAGCCGAGACTCCAAAAATTTTCACAAGACATACTGAGTCTTGGAAAGTTAGAGGACATTTTAGAAAACTCAAATCTGGTAAGAAAATATGGATCAGAGAACATACTAAAGGTAATCAACAGAAAGAAACTGATCCTAAAACATATAAATTATAAGGTGGTGATTCCTTTAAAAGATAAGAATAAAATCTGGGCAAAACTAAACAACATGAAAAAGAAAGGTCTTATTGATCTTTTTCTAACCTCTGATTATTCCAGAATGGTAATCCAGTTAGGTTATTTTACAAAAGATCAGTACCAGAAAGAATTGAAGTTAATGTATAAACAAAAACTTATTAGCTTTTGCTATTTTCAATGGTCTAATGGATTTTTAAAAATATAAAGGAGGTGTGAGTATCTATTTTTAATAGAGAATTACTTTATTTATTATCTATATCTCTAATAGCATCCTCTTTAGTTATGTTTGAGATAAATATGCTATTAGATTATTACTTCAATTCTTTGAAATATTTTTTTTATGTAGTTTTTAATATTTATTTAGTTAATAAGATTAAGGAGGAATGATTTATGTGGTACGCTGAAAAAGATAAGGACGGAAATCCGTATAAACAAGAATTATTTTCTAGTGTTCAGTTGCATTTAACATCTCCAAAACCTGTTTCTTGGGGATACTTTGCAAGTGAAGAGCAGGCCGATATCGTTATTGAAAACGACAAATGGCCGAGTGATAAATTGAAAGAAAACTAATTAATAAATAATTCTATAAAATTTCCGGCTATCAATGCCGGATTTTTATTTAACAATTTCTCTGGGGAAGTTTAAGAAAAAATTTTAGGGGAGTTTTTAAAAAAAATTGAACCGAGTAAGAAAAAAATTCGGGGGAGGGGCGAAAAATTTTTAGGGGGTTCGTAAAAAAAATTGGGACCGGCCGGGAGGGATAGACGGTCCTTCGCCGGTTCACCGTGGTAACGCGTTACCACGTTAATACGTTAACACTTTACCATGTTAAAGCGTTAAAGCGTTACCATGCTACCACGTTAATACGTTAACACTTTACCATGTTAAAGCGTTAAAGAGGTAATACGTTGAAGTAGTAACCTGGTAGTATGATAGCATAGTCCAGCGGTAACAATTGAATATGGTAGAGTGTCCGCCACACCGGTCCCACAGGGACAACCGGGCGGAGTGATAGCTGTACCACAACAGCAAGTGTCCGCCACACCGGTCCCACAGGGACAACCGGGCGGAGTGATAGCTGTACCACAACAGCAA
>Ga0209728_1000045_pt1 | contig 120193 bp, 207 predicted proteins | sample RifGroD1_FD_183997 | JGI IMG/M metagenome (GOLD analysis project Ga0209728, IMG submission 183997) | Groundwater microbial communities from Rifle, Colorado, USA - Groundwater D1 (SPAdes) (version 2) | ecosystem: Environmental > Aquatic > Deep subsurface > Groundwater | place: Rifle, Colorado... | reverse complement strand
CAAAACTTGAACCAAATTTTGATGATAATTCAAGATTAAAATCGCTAAAACCAGACACATCAAGTGAGTTACCTAAAATAGCTAATTCTGCATCTTTGAAAAATACATAGCAATTCTCCATTCCTTCATCTTCATCTTCAACTATTGCAGACCTCAGAATTCTAAGTAAACCAGTAGAAAATCCACTTTCATCAATCAACTTTCTTAATGTATCAAACAATTGAGAATCCTCTACTATCAATTTACGAACCGTATCTCCATTATAAATTTCTTCCATAATTAACTGTCTCAAACTATCAAAATCAACAACTTCTGATAAAATCAATACTCTTAATGAATCAAAATTAATATTCTCATCTATTACCAGCTCTCTCAATGAATCAAACAACTCTTCATAATATTTAACAATACTACGATACGTCTTTCCGTTAAAATAACCACCATAAGCAATTTTTCTAAGAGTGTCAAAATTGATAGTTTCTGATAAAATTAATTGTCTTAATGAATCAAAATTATTAATTTCATCTAGTGATAATTTCCTTAATGTATCTCCATCATAAACGCAAACTTCGCCTAATGTCATAAACTCAACTACATCACCATATACCGTATTGCCATCTTCAATTACCACACCACGATATTCATAGTTATTACCTAAAAGCAAACTACTAATATTTGCTTCTACAACCTGTGAAGATATTATTTCTTGATGTGTAGTTTCAATCCATGTTGACTGTCCATCTTTTCTATATTCAAAATATACTGTTGCCATTATCTACTTCACCGCCTTTCATTATAAAGGCATCAATCTTATATAATTGGTAATATATGTTTCTGCTAACTCGTAATACATTTCAAGATATTCATCATGTGCTGTTGCCCAATTTTCATTATTTACAGCAACTTCACATATTTTTACACTCTGATATATCTGTTCGTAAATCTCATTTGGATTTATTTCTGCATCTATACCTTGAATAATTTGTGGTGCTAATTCATAATACTCATTAATTAATTCCGCATACCCAACCTCATTAACATAATGTGTACGTAATAAACGCATAGCAGTTAATTCAGAACAATTATCAGGAAGTCCTTTATAAGTAACACATGCTGTTGTAAGATAGCAATCAGGATCATCCAAGCAAAGATAATGAAATTCATCAATAACTCTTCCACTTGCATCGTTTAATCTAATTGTCATATCTCCTTCGCAACCATCAAAATGCAACATAACTATACGCAATGTATCAGTTTCTACAAAACTTAATGTTTGTTGCAACCAACCGTTTCCACTTTCATATGCATTTATTTGTTCTTCATTTTTATTCCATGATATCATCATTGGATCAACTGTTGTAATAACGTAATTCATATGTAAAGTACAAGCTATAGGTATTGTTAAAAGGTCTGTATTTCCCGTTGCTTTTTCATCTGTTGTCCATACATAATTTAAAGTCCAAAGTGTTAAATCTCCACGTAATTTTGCTGAATATTTAGCTATAGGAGATGGAGTTAATGTTGTTATCGTATTACTCAAAATTTATCAACTGCCACTGAAAATATAGACAAACATACTCATTATCTATATCCAGAAAATTCCTTATTCAACGTGCCTGTTCTCGTATTATTACTAATACTACTAACATTTGATATAGCACTCCAAAGGCGTAAATTCCCATGTGACCCACGGTACATATATACAACGCAATTTTAACAAGCTATTGTATATTCTTTAGCATTTTTTAAATTAATTGCTGCATTTAAATCTCTATCCTTTTCATATCCACACTCTTCACAAATATAAATTCTTTCGGAAAGTTGTAAGTCTTTCTTAATGTTTCCGCAACAAGCACATGTCTTGCTTGAAGGATACCATTTTGAAACCACTCTTAATTCTATTCCATTTTGTTTACATTTATTTTCAAGTTTTGTTCTAAAATAATAAAAATTCTGTTGTGCAATTGCTTTTGATAAATGCTTATTCTTCATCATTCCTTTTATATTCAAATCTTCTATAGTTATTGATTTAGGCTTGATTTTCACCAATTCACTAACTATTTGATTTACGAAGTTTTGTCTAATATTTTTAAGATTTTGATGAAGTTTCTGGACTATTAGTATTTGTTTATTTATATTCTTTGCAGAAGTCGTGGCATTTCCTCCTTTTTTCTTTTTATTTTCATATTTTTTAGATAAGCGTCTCTGCTCACGTTTAAGTTTCTTTTCTAATTTCTTTGCTTTCTTTGTCTTATTTATATTTTTATATTGAATATCATTACTAATTACTGCAAATTCTTTAATTCCCAAATCTATTCCTATACTTTCTGAGTAGGGAAGATTATTCTGTTTTACTTCTTCTTTTATTAATACACTTACATAATATCTACCAGCTTCATACGAAACAGTACCACTAGTGACTTCTGAATTAGTAGGTATATAGCCTTTTTCTTTTAATTGAACAAATCCAAGTGTAGGGATTTTTAATCTATGTCTATTAATACTCCAATCAGTAGTATTATTTTTCGGGAAGTAAGCTTTTATATTGTTTCTCTTTTTCTTTTTAAATTTAGGGAATTTACTTTCACCTTTAAAGAATCTTTTAAAAGCCTTTTCTCCGTTCATAATAGCTTGCTTTACTGCTTTAGTAGAAACTTCTTTAATCCATTTATAATCTTGATTATTTGGAATAAATTCATTATTCAACCATTTTGAAAAATCCATTCCAGAAACAAACCTTTTCTCTTTTTCGTAAACTTCTTTATTGTGTCCAAGATAGAAGTTATAAATAAATCTACAAACGCCTAGAGTTTGATGAATTATTCGTTTTTGTTCTGTGGTTGGATTGATTTCTGTTTTGTAGGCTCGCATAATTCAGCATCCTCCTCTATTTTTTTCTTATATTTTCTAAGTCCATAAACTCTACATGAAAAGACATGTAAAATACTTATAATATCTTGAACTATTTCTTCTTGTGGAGATAATTTTTCATTATTTACAATTATTAAATCTACACCATTTGATTTAACAAACTTTTCAAACCATTCAAAACCAAATCGTATAAATCTATCTTTATGAGATACTATTATTTTAGATATAGTTCCTAACATACAATCTTCGAGAAGTTTATTCCACTTTTTACGATTATAATTAAGTCCTGAACCGATATCTTCAAATATTTCATCTACAATCCAACCTTTAGCATTACAAAATGTTTGCAAAAATTCTACTTGGTTCTTTAAATCATCTTTTTGATTAGTAGTAGAAACTCTAGCATAAATAATTGTTTTACCCTCTGGTTTACTTTCACTCATATATTCTACATATTGTTTATGAGTATAATAACGTCTATCTGATGGAGTTCTAAATGCTTTAAGTTTTCCTTCTATATCCCATCTTTGTAATGTTTTAACTGACACACCTAACATTTCTGCAAAATCTTGTGGTTTATAATTGTTCATAAGTATATCCTCCTAAGTACATTTTAACACTTATGAACACATTTGTCAATATTTTTGAGAATTATTCTAGAACTCCTTTTTACACAGCACCTATGGTCGCTGACAATTGTATGTCTACAGAGCTATCGTTGATAGGAACTTCTGTGCTCAAAGATTTTGCCCTCAAATAGAATAAAGTGTTTACCGCAGTTATCTCAGAAGTAAGGTCTAATGATGCACCATAAGCCATAGGAGAACCAGTATCTAATGCTAATTGCCAATTTGTGGAAGTTGCTATAGATATCCTGCAATGTCTTGAGTTTTCGAGAATTGTCTTATATCCTGAGTCTGTCCTAACGCAAATTGGAATCCAGTCATCCACCTGCTCCCCTGTTGATAATATCTTGATAAATCCAGTATCTATTGGTGACGTTCCATCTCCACTTGATATTAAAGTTCCTGATGTATCTCCCACAACACCGTCTTTATATAGTTTTATTAAAGCCATAATTTAAATCAGTCCTTCCATTATTTATTTTTATAAAATTATTAAACTCCAGTATCTGTATATCTAAAATCAGAAATTAACCTTCCATTTTCATCATCTAATTTTATTGTAATATCTGAATATCCAACATCCAATAATTTAATTTCAAATTTTAATGTATCATTTTGTGTTAAATTAAAAAGTCTTGGACTCCACGCACTGCTAGCATATCCACCCGTATCAAAATCATTTATATATACAGTTAAATAATCAGGAGTTATAGTTCCAGTAAAATCTATGTATATCACACAATCTTCTGGCACTGTCACTGTATTAGTAAAATGACCTGTTTCAGAACTATAAGTCATATCATTAAAATTTAATGTCCAAAATTCATTTGTTCCCACTAAAGCTTGTGCTATGATTTCACAAGTTTTATCATTCTGTACAATTTCATCAAAATTTGATTTGGCTTGAATCCAGAATATATAATTAGTGTCACCAATAATATCTATTATGTCCAATGGCAATCCCCAATCTAATGGTGTGCTAGAAGGAAGGCCATTATCATCTTCCGCTAATCTCCATAAATTGGCAGTATCCCCCGAAAGAGATATTCTAGCGTGGCGATTTAAATCAAAAACTGTTTGCTGTCCTACACTACAACGTACAGCAAGTTTTACCCAATTACCAGAAGCAAATGAAGATTCAGGAATTGATATAAACCCACTGTCTACGGCGTTATAAAAATCATTCTCACTGACCATTGTTCCATCTGTTAAATTAACGGTAGGATTATCACGATAAATCGCTATATGATAAGCCATTTATTTCACTCCTTTCATCACAAAGGCATCAACCTAACATACCCATCTATATAAGTCTCTGCCAACTCATAATACATACTCAAATACTCATCTCTTGCAGTTTGCCAATCACTATTATTAACTGCGATTTCACAAATCTTAACACTCTGATAAATTTGTTCATAAATTAAACTAGGATTATCTTCTTGGTCTATAGCTTTAACAATTTGAGAAGCTAATTGATAATATTCTCTAATCAAATCTCTATATTCAGGATCGTCAATATAATGCTCTCTTAATAACCTCATTGCTATCAACTCAGAACAATCATCCTCTAATCCTTTATATTTAACACATGCTGTAGTAAGATAACAAGCATAAACATACCAATGAAAATAAGATAATTCTTTTCCATTCTCATTATTTAAAAATAGTTTTAAATACCCACCTATTTCATTCCCAAAAATTCCACCTAAATATATTTGAAAAGTTGAATCTTTAGAAACACTTAATGCTTGATGAAACCATTCAAAATTAGGATTTCCCATATGACCTATTGTTAACTCTTCACCATTTATAATGTATTTAAGAATATAAGCCGGATTGGCAGCATCTACATTTAACGCATATATAATACAATCTTCTGGAATTGTTACTATGTTTGAAAAAACTATATTTACATCAGGTTCGGAAATCATATCATCAATATCTAAAATCCACGGCAATCCTACCAATGCTTGTGCCGTAAGTTTAGTAGTTTTGTCGTTCTCCACGATATCATTTACATCTGCACAGGCACGTATGTGGAAAATATAATTTTTATCATAAATTTTATCTGAAACTATATCGAGTGGTTCACCCCAATCAGAGGGAGTTGGAGATGGAGAACCATTGTCATCTGCTGACAGTTGCCAGCAGTCAGATTTCAACCCTTCTAGGCTCAATCTACAATTTCTATTTAGGTCATTTATCGTTTGTAATCCCTCGTTGCAACGAATTGCGAGTGGAACCCAGTTACCAATTTCAGTCCCAGTTTCTGGAATAATTAAAAAGCCAGAATCAACGGGATTAGTAAAATCTTCTGTTGAAACTAAATCTCCTCCAGTGTCTCCTATTGGATTTTTATATATTTTAATTGAAGACAAATTATTTCACCTCTTTTATATTTATATTTATATTTTATTAAGCAACTATTTTAAAAACATACCCTTTTACAGATTTAGTTTTACCATTAAGATGATTGCTAACACTTACATTACTTATTTTTAAATCATTTGAACATCGAGTTTGATTATCATAAATCCCTAAAAATTCATTTGTATCTTTTTTATATACTTCAAATACAAATTTAGATTTAGAATTTTTATACAACTTTTCTAGTTTTTCTTCGGAATAATTTTCTACATAAATAAAAACATAATTTTTTACAGAATGTATTTTTCTATTTGAATTTAAACAAGCATTAATGTTTTCAACATCTATGTTTAATTCTCTTGCACATACTGATTGATAATCGAACTTATCAATTAATTTTCTTGTATTTTTATCATAAACATAAAATGGTTTTATAAAAACACCTTTACCACATTTTTCACATAATTCATTTAATTTTTTATTTGTATATTCATCTTTATATATAAATATATAATCTTTTGCAGAATAACTTTCACCTCTCAAACAACTACTGACGTCCCATTTATATATTTTTAATTCATTAACACATCGATATTGAAAATTATATTCTCCAACCAATTCTTTTGTATATTTATTAAAAACTAAAAATGGTCTTCCTTCAACTTTTTCATAAATTTCATTTAATTTATCTTCATTATATTCATCCTTATAAATAAAAACATAACCATTAGATATATGTCTCTTACCCTTTAAACATTTACGAATATAACTAGAATAATTTATATCTAAATTTTTACTACATTCTACTGAATTTATCCATTCTCCTACAAACTCTCTGTCTTTAAAAACATAAAAAGATTTTGCTCCTTTTGATATAGCACTTTGTAATTTCATTTCATCATTATATTTAACACCCAACGGAGAACCTGCTGTTGGAGAAATGTTATAACAATTTTTTTGATTGTCAAAGTAAATATTCAGATAATATTGTTCTCTCTCAATTAATTTATTCTTGTCTTCTACAAATTCAATTATTTCAAATTGAAAACTATTTTCACTATACTTATTAAATGCATTTTGTAAATATTTATTTTTATGACAATTTTTCTTAAGTGTTCTAAAATGATCTCTTTTTCTATTCTTTAAAATAACGGCACTCCCAATATAAATCTTATCATTAACCAAATTTACAATCTTATAAATACCACTTTTAATTTTATTCTTACCTTTTAACTCTTCACTCATTTTATCAACCTCCATATTTGATTTCTCCAACAAATAGACAAATAAAAATAGAAGGGAGTACATCGGAGTGTGTACCATTCTCAAGTTCATGACACTTGAGTTACCCTTCTAAAAATTAACTTTATTATTAAATAAAAAGGAGAGACTAAAAATCTCTCCACTAAAAACTATTTATTTTATTCCTTCTAAATTTTAATCAATATATCTATTTAACTTTTCACTTTAACACTAACTCTTGCCATTAATAACTGAACAGAATCCTTCAGCTCTATAATGTATTCAATCACATATCCTTTTGTAGTAATAAAACAACTATCATTACTATCTAAAAAATAAAACACATTATATCCATCAATTATCCCATCAGCTTCACACATTAAACTACCTGCGTTATCATAAACTTTACATTCACATGATTCTATCTCAAAATCAGTGTTTTTCCTTGATTTTACTAAGACTCCACAAAGTCTTTTCTCTCCTTTATACATTTCTATCATAAGATTTTACTCACCTCTTCTAATTCAAATTCGAGAGGCATTTCAGCCATATACATATCTAACTTTAATTCTTCAACAACAAATTCCAATTCCAATTCAATCAAGTAATATGAATCTTTAGTACATATATCCCAAATAGTTACAAGCTTTCTTATTAATTGACGAATAGGGGAGACTAGATTAAATATATTTCTTTTACTTTGTTTTAAAAACTCAACCAGTAATAAAACATTTCTATTGCTTTGATATTTAGATATCACTAATAAAACAATATCTCTTTTTTGTTGAACAATAAAATTAAACAACTTATTTATTTTTCTATTACTTTGTTTTTTAAAACTTATTAGTTCAATAATATTACGCTTAGTTTGATTAAAATAATCTGACACAATTTTCCTAACATCCCTATTTGACTGACTATTATATTTAACCAACTTAATTATGTCTCGTTTGCTTCCTTTTGTAATAGATTCTAATTTGAATATTTTACGATAATTCTGTTTTATAAAAACAGTTAATTTTATTACATTCCTTTCGATCTGTTTTAAATACTCATCAAATCTAATTACATTTCTTCTTGGTTGTATTGCATTCTGAAATGTTTTTGTGATATTTCTATTATTCTGTTTTATACCACTAACTAATTTAATAACATTTCTCTTGCTTTGACCAACATAATAACTTAATAAACCATTGTTTCTTTTGGTCTGCCAATAAGAAGAAATTGAACTTAAAATATTACGTCTGTTCTGCCCCAAATAACTAATCAATCCATTAACTATTCTAACTAATTGTCCATATACACTAACCATACTCGTGCTTATTAACTTAGTAATATTACGTTTGGTTTGCTTACTAACACTTACTTTATTAATAATATCTCTATTATGTTGTGTTTTATTTCCAATTAATTCTATAATGTTTCGTTTAGTCTGAGATGAAATTATAAAAATCTTCTTAATATCCTTGCTTGTTTGGAATAAAACTGAACTCGATTGTGTTAATTTTCTTATAGTGTCCCCACTAAACACATCTGGTATTTTTCTGTAGGTTTGCTGTAATATACTGATTAACTTGTTATTAGTTTTTATAGTTTGATATTTATCTAAAACTAATAATATTATTTTTCTATAAGTTTGTTTTAACAATACTTTAAGTAATTCAACATTCCTATTTAATTGATTTATAATAATGATAATTTTATTAATATTTTTCTTAGATTGAAACATAATATTAATTTGTTGAATGATATTTCTTACTACCTGCAAAGTTACAAATTGTATTTTGTTTATTCGTCTATTGTTTTGAGTAGTAGTATCCACTGATTTCTTTATATCTCTATTTGTTTGAATGATATTAACAATAAACTCTAAAATATTTCTTTTTGTCTGCTTGTTAGTAAAATATAATTTATTTATATCTCTTTTAATTTGATTAATACAATAAACTATGATCATATTATGTCTTACAGATTGATAAAGAACACTAATTAATTTATGTATTCTTTTATTTGTTTGAACATAAAAAACAGATATACTATTAATTTTTCTACTTATTTGCACATTAAACATAAATATATTATTGATTTTTCTATATGTTTGCTTTATTGATTCACTTAATTCTATAATATTCCTTTTTATTTGATTACTAATATAATTAAATTTAATAATAACTCTATTATTTTGTATTTTATTACTAATCAATTCTATAATATTACGTTTAGATTGAGATAAAAATACAGATGTTTTATTTATATTTTTATCAGTTTGATATAAAAAATTGATTAACTTATTGTTTGACTTTATAGTTTGATATTCACTTAAAATTAATTGTGTTATTTTCCTATAAGTGCTACCAAAAAGTGTGATAAAACTCACATTATTCCTACGTGTTTGTGTTGAAGTGTCTGATAATATATTATTAATTCTATTGGTTTGATTTGTATTTGATATGGACTGAGTAAGTTTTCTGATAGTTTTACCTTTAAATATATTTAAAATCTTTCTATAAGTTTGACTTAATATTGATGTTATTAAAGTTGATTTTCTATTAATTTGATTTAAACCATATATTTCAACCTTATGCCAAATAATTGAATATATTTTTCCTTTAAGTATAAACATTTTATGATTAGTATTAGGCAGACTCGAATATAATCTGCCTTTAATTAATTTCATAGTCTGCCACCACCTAACTTTATTTTAATTAATATCAGAAAAATACACCACCGCACTTGCCCCACTATATTTAGCATATAAATACATTTCAACTTCCGTATCTCTTGTTGGAGTAATTTCAGCAGATAAATATAGCCAAGTACTACCATCTCCAGTGGCTGTAATTATCGTTGTTGTCATGTACTTTCCACGAAATAATATTTGAGGTTCACTACCTACTGCTACATTAGACCATTTTACCCATACACTTTTTTTAAAGGCTTCTCCACCTGTAGCAAAAAATGTAAATTTCTGTTGTCCTGCTCGCTCAATCTTTATTGAAGGAGTATATGTATGATAATTTACAAAATCAATTCCTACTCTTGAAAATTCATGTGCTCCATAATGACATAATCCGTCCATCAATGCTCTTCCATGACCCATAATATCATAAAAACTGTATCCAACACCAAGATTACTCCCACCAGTATAGTTAAATTCCATTATTGGCATAAGTGCTTTGATTAAATCTACGGGATAATAAGAATAATGGTTTGCATTTGAAACTTCAACTGTTTCATAATAAGTTATTGGTTCAGTAAATATAGTGCGTTGTTTGTTTCCACAATAAACTGCACTACAAGTAGAAGTGTTTAAAACATCTGTTGTAGATGTCCCATAAAATCCATTTATACAACTTACTGAACGGCAGTAATTAAGTGTTGATAAACCACTCATATTAAATCCATATTGACTATTTAAAGCTAAACAATTTGTGCTAGTAGATACCGCATTATTAGTATAAAATCCATTTGTACAACCTATAGCCGTACAATTTACATCACTTCTTGTACTACCTGTAAACCCTGAAACACATCCTAATGCAATGCCATTCATATTAAATCCATAATTAAATCCCACGTTTCCACCAATAGCTATACAATCATATCTATTACTAGAAGTAAATCCTTCATTTGCAACCATAGTAATACAGTTTTCGCACGTACCACTATAAATACCGTTATAACTAGTAACCACAGCACCAAACAGTTTCATTGTTGAGGTTGAATTCATATAAATAGCATAATTATCACTAGAACCATCTATATAAAATTCACCATAATTTTTCCAAGAAAGAATAAAATTATATCCTTTACTATTAAAGTTCCAAACAATACCGCTTGTTGGTTGCTCATTTATATCGCAACCTGTTATTCTTACAATTCCAGGTTTGTCATCTGTTAGATATTTAGATTCTTGATCTACAATCCAATAAATTTTAGAAAATACACTTCCTGATGTTTGAAGTGTTACTTTTTCGCGATATGTCCCACTTCCTATATACACATATGACCCTGCTGTAACCATCGTGATAGCTTTTGAAATTGTGAGAAAAGGAAATTCCTGAGAAAGACCATCATTAGAATCTGAACCTCTTTGGTTACTAACGTAATAATTAGCCATTTGAACTACCTACCTTTCTAAGCTAGGATTAAGTAGCTCTTTCTATACCTTCAGCTTTGATTGCAACTGAGCAGTCTTGAATTGCCTCTTCACTGGTCTCAGCCTTGGCTTTAGCGTGGAAGTAAATCTTACCAGCCGAATTTCCGACTGTGCCAATCGAAAGAGAAGCACCATAAGCATTGTACGTTCCTGGACTTCCTGCTACATCTGGTGCTAAACACCAACTTGTAAGTGTTGCAACCCCATCCCCGCCTTCTTTCGCTCTTATTGCTTCACCTGGGTCTTTTCTAAATTCACTGTCTACAAATGATATCACCGTACTCGTTGTCTCATATCCAAAATCTGTCATTGCATAAAGTCTAATTTCTCCTGTCTCAGATAGGTCTGCCCTAAGAGTAAACTCTACCGCATTGGTGAGAGTTCCAGCCGTTGAAATTATTGAATCGTCACTAGCTTTGTGTAAATTTAAATGTGCCATTTTATAATCATTCCTTTCATTTTTGAGTTTTTTGTTTTTTAATTTTTATTTAATTCAATTTTTAACTCCAAATAAAACAATACTTTTATTGTCTTATCACTGTTTGTAAAATCGTAAAAAAAATAGGAGAAAAAGGCTATCTAACAAGCCTTCTTACTTAGCTGTTTTTAACCGTTTTCTCCTATTGTTCGTTTTTAACTCTTGTTTTTGTTTTTGTATAGTAAATAAGTAGGGTAGGGGAGAGGTTGTTAATTCTCTTAGACTACCCGATTGTTGACTATGTTTGTTATGATACAAAAGATTCTATGTCTTTTTCTGTTATTTTTCTAAGATTGCCAAAATTATAATTCTTTATATATTGTGATGTAATAACTTGTGAATTATCAATATCATATTTTATCCACGAATGTCCTGTATTTAAAAATTCTTTTGCTTCTTTGATAATTTGAAGTATGATTTCATCATAAGGTAAATAATCTTTTAAAGATATTATTCTAATCATTTTCCAACCATTATTATATAAATCATAATATCTTCTTTTCTCGTTTTTATCAAATTGATTTTGTAACATTTTGCCCATTTGAACATTAAGATTATGTCCAGAACCATCATATTCTAAATAAATATACTCATCAATGAATGCTAAATCTAACCATCCTTTATTTATAGGATAATTCATTTCCCATTTTAATAATTTACTTAAATATTGTTGTTGTTTACTATATGGAGCAGTTCCATTTCTATATTTTGATTGTATTAAATTATTTAATGATTTTTCTTTTACTTTTTCATTTTTAGATGGAGTGATATATCCATATTTTTTTAAATTTGTTTGTTTGATTTTTTCTTGAATTTCTTCATTTTGTGATATATTATTTACTCCATATTTTTCTAATATTGTATTTTTTATTTTATCTCTAACTATATCAGAAGAAAGAGAATATTCAACTCCATACATACTTAAACAAGTTTGTTTACTTTTATTTTGAATTTCTTTATTTTGAAAAGCATTTTCAAATCCATATTTAGTAAAATTAGTTTGTTTAGTTTTATTTTGAATTTGCGTATTTTTCATTGGATTATCAACACCAAAGTTGTCTACAAATGTCTGCAATCGTTTTTCTTTTATACTATCTACTTGACTTGGATTTTTTACCCCATATTTTATCAAACAAGTTTCTATATTTTTTAAAGGCTGACAATCTTTACAACAATCTTTATGTACTAATGATTTTTGATTCTGTTTTATATAATCATCATATTTTTTAGATACTATATTAATATTACAATAATCACATTTTACATCAACATATATATGACTACCTTTAGTTAAATGTTCTATCGGTATTATAAATTTATCAGTAAGTTTACAATCATAACCTAAATTCTTAAAATGTTTTATATTTTTCCCACTAATTTTTACTTCTACTTCTTTAGTTATTAACATATTTCTTCTCCTTCCTAATATAGAGAATAAATGGGAAAGAGACTACACATTAGGAATGCAATCTCTTTATTACCCTATGTAAATTTGCAACTCTACATAAGAACCATTATTATATTTACTCTGTTGTTTTTGAAATATAAAATTAAATAAATTCTATATTCCCATCGTTAATTACATATTCAACTACAACAAATGCTCCATTGTTTTCTTTGATTTTTGAATTTTCAATACTATATACCATATTATTTAATAATATATATGTATCATTCTCAAGCCATTCTACAATAGGACATTTTACTTTGATCGTTAAAATTTTATTCTTTGTACTCTCCTTTATTGAAGATTCTTTCATAGAATTTACCTCCAATTAAATTATTCGATAATGTCAATGATTACCATTTGATCATCACTATTAGGAAAAACTTCAGCAACGAAGCTGAATACACTAGGGTCTCCCTCCGCTGCATTAGAAATAGTAAAGCCACTAGCAATCTTACACCTAGGCATAGTAAACTTAGCAGGAAGTAAAGCACCGTCAGTTTCTCTTGTCCATATTGTATCTGCCTCAACTTTATAATATCCAGCAAATTTTCCAGATTCAATTATAATTTCTTTCGCTGTAGCTGCTGAATCATAATAGTAATCAATAATTACTTTGTCACCTTCTACAAATAAATGACTATCTACTGTACCAGCAAAAGTAATAGTGGTACCAGCTATTTGATATCCATTAGTTGCATTTACTGGAATAGTAATTCCAATATCATAACCCTCTTGTGTTAAAAATATAAACATAGGAAAACCAGATTGTGCAGTAGGTGTCTTAGTAAGTGTTACTGTTTTACTTGAACTAAGTGTTAACACCTCTTTATATTGTACCTGTTTAATTTTTGTAGTAATAGTAGTACCTGCAAGAATTGCCAATGCTTCCGCACTGATGAGTGCATCTTCCATGTTATACATTACTTCTTTATTTGATTCCCACATCAAGCGTTTAGGGTTTCCACGTCCACCTCTCGCATAATTTGCATCAGCCGATACCTCGGTCGAACTGGTCTTAAGTGATTCCAAATATAAAGCTGGTTTTCCTGTAGCAATGTCTTTAAAAACAACATTCGCTATCTCACGTACGCCATATCTTACTCCCATTTTATTTCCTCCTTATTATTTTTGTTTTATTTTGCGAATCCAATGTTCTAAATTAATCTTTTTTGAATCCGCTCCAGCCAATAATTGACGAATATTTATATCGTAGTCTTCAATCATTTGCATTCTTTTAAATTGATTGTTAAATTGAAAAATTGTCATATCCCATACATTAATAATGTTTGTGGATTTTGAATTACCAGCAAAAGCAGAGATTAAATCAAATAAAGATAATATATCTCCTTGCTTTGATTTAATTTTATTAATTTTTTCTTTGGCTGCTTTTATTTTTTCGGCTATTTCTCTTGCTTTTTCATTAACATATTTTTCATCATCTGAATTTTTATTCTCAATGCAGTTTTGTAATAATAAAACTTCTTTGAAATCTTTATATTTCTTTTCTGTTATGAAACTATTTTCATATAAAATATTTTCTATTTTTTTTAAATCTTTTTCATTTTTTATATTTTTAAAAATAATTTCTAAACTTTCAATTGTACCAATAAAAAAAGCACCTAAATTTGGCGCAAATATAACTTCTTGTTTTAAAAAAAACTCAAAAGCATCTTTAATTATCTCTAAATATTGTTCATCCTGCTTACATAATTGTAAAATCAATGAGAAAGAATCAACATTATTTTTTTTTAATTCATCTTTGTTTTCTTTATCAAGATTAAGATTATCAACATCAATACATAAAATATTTATATATTGATTATATTTATACTCTGTTACTTCTGCAATATCTAATAATTTTACTGGATAAACTTTACCCAAATTATTAATTTCAATAGGAAGTCCTGCAAGAGACATTAATTCTAAACATTCTTTGTCCATATTATCACTTCCTAGTTGAACTCATAAGTTTTATATTCGATGCAGGAACCCAAAAAAGTTGATGAATTGTCTGTAGCAAATTCATACATGCCCGAAAATTGAACGCGTCCTATACCAACCAAACGTGTCTGGTTAAAAATTTTATCCAATTCTGATATGATGAAGTCATTTACAAGTCCACTGTCACAACTCATAAGAGATTTGTGAGAAATAACATACAAATAAAAGTTTGAAACCTTATACATATTATCATGAGGTTTGAAAATAAAATTACTAGTGATATGTATATTTGCTTCATCAGTTATCTGCGGAATGTACTTCCAAGGCCATATCTGAGAATATAGGAGTGATGTACGATCAAAACTTGGGTCTATTGTTTCATCAAGAAAACTAGGGGTTTGCTTTCGATATAATAATGCTTTAGTAATATTATCATTGTTGTAAATCGCTTCCATAAGTTTTATTTTATTAAGACTTAAATCCTCAAAATTATTGGCTATATTAATCACCTTCTTTTAAACATAAAATAAGAAGGTGGGAGGTGGTTATCCTCCAAATCCTTCTATAATAAAATTATATTCTTACAACGGACTTCTCAATTTAACGCTCTTTTCAACAAAATTACTTGTTGCATTTTCAGTAGCACGAAGTACAATGTTGTGTACGAAAGAGTTGCATTTGATTGAACAACTATTTGTATCAATAACGTTTAATGTATAAGCTGAACTTGGTACACTAGTAGCAATAACTTCAAAATTAAATTGTATTCCTATAACTTCTATTCCATTGTTAAATTTCTTAGCAATATAAGTTTTCGTTATTCCTGTTTTTATTTCGTAATCTGGTTGACTTATAGATGTTAAGGTATAAGTTATATTATTCTGTACAATAGAAGTGATAGTTAAATTCATGGTATCTGACACACCATATCCAGAAACAGTTATTACACAATTTCCAACGGCAACAGACGTTACCAAACCTGAATTTGACACACTTGCTATAGCCGTATTACTTGAACTATAAGTCAAAGTAGGATTACTAATGACATCATCGTTGTCTTTCACTTCAGTTAAAATTTGAAGAGTACTACCATTCTGAATACTTACATCACCATTCAATATATCCACTGTGTATACATGCGTTTCTGCATCTTCTAAAACAACCTCTAATTTAAAGATTAATATTCCATTTGTAATTATATCTGAATCCGTTGTTACACGATAAGAACGTCTCCCTATTTGTATCACTTCGCTAATTTCAATCAGTCTATTAATAGAATTATCAGTGATATGCATAAATATAAAGTTGGATATTTCTGAAACATATTTCATTGTGTCAGAATCCAAACCCATTCCTTGCCCACTGGTCGATAATACGTAAGGTACTGTATAACTCACATGATTTTTAGTAAATATAAAACTTCCACTACATTGCATTACGATACAACTCTTTATATGATCAATGTTATTTGTCGTTACAACCAACCATTCATATCCTGAAAACTGCAATAAATCACCAGATTCACATACAAAATCTAAATCCTTAAATACAATTCGCTTAAAATCATCAAGGGCTACTTTTTCTGTATCTTTTTTAATTTGGACTACATGTACCTTAATTCCAGTAGTATAATTTAGCTCATTCCTCTTCTTGTAAGAAACTTCTTTGTAGCTCACATTGTTATCAAAACTATCTGTAAAACTGTCTGTAAGTGAATTTATGTATTCATCCCGAATAGTTAATCCATCAATGGATAATCTGGTCTTATAACTATTCACTATGTCAGAAAAACTCAAAACTATCCACCTCCGTTAACTCTTAATTATAATTATCACAGTGAACTAGCCCCGCTAGAACCCTTTAATTTATCAGCATCTTGATGATATGAGTACATTATCATATCCTGTTTTAACCTGCTCTCAGTATCCTTTACAGTCTCTCTGACTTCCTTTATATGCTGTGCTTGACTATGTACACTGTAATCCTTACCATATACTATCTGATTTAAATGCTTCTGCTTCTGTAATTGGAATTCAAGATAGGGGATGGTCATTCCCCTAGCTATAAAAGATATCTCTTGGTAATTTAAATCATCATTGAAACTACCTATAGTTATACCGTCAGAACTCGTTGGAGTATAATTATTTATATCTTTGTAAAGATAATCTCTGCATATCCCAATTGACCTGTATATGTATTTCGATAATTCTAATGCTAAATTATCTTCTGTGTAATTATTAATGAATCTAGGATCATCTATAATTAGTAAAAATTGTTCAAATGGTAACTCAAAAGATGTAGCCAATCATACCCACAACCTTTCTGTATTTTATTTATTTGCTTTATTATATTTATTTACTTTAGATAAATTACCTAACGACATATTTGTTCGCAAACTCTTGAATGTTTATATTGAATGCGTTATTTAATACATCCCATTTGTTCTTGTCCATATATTTGTAGTCGTTCTCCGCAACCTTGGAAATAATTAAACATAATACAGATTCCTGTAATGGAGTGCTTAAAGTCTTAATCTTTTCTACTAAAGCCTGTGGATTTAGTTCTATGATTTTTTCCATCTCCTCTACAGAAATATCGTATTTGTTGTAAAATTGCCTTAAATATAAAGCGTCTACAACATCTTCGTCTAATATCCTTAATTCGAGATTTTCAAAGTAATTTCTGTACTTTGATGCTAAACTCTCTAATTCTTCAAATCTTACAGGTTGTATGTGACCAAAATTATCAAACCTAATAGGCTTACCACTATATGTAGTAAATGTTCCACCAGCATTCATCATGTTTACGATCAATATTCTTCGCGCTGGCTCAATCTCGGCATATGCTTGAAAGCCTGATTTTTTAGTTGAACCTTTAGTTTTTACCTCATTGTCAATTGTTTTTTCAGAGTTAGATTCAGTTTTAGTTTGCGTTTGTGCCTGAGATGTCAATAGTTTTTCCAACATTGCTGTAAGATTGTCTACTTTTGATTCTAATTGTTTGTTTTTTTCATTCGCTTGTTCAAGTTCTTTTGAAAAGTCTATTGCGTTTGCTTCGCTAATTGTGTTTGCCACTTTAATTTCACTGGTTTCCTTAGTTTCTACCTCTTTACTTACTACCTCTTTTATCTCTTTTATCTCTTTTGATGCGTTTGTCGGTCTTGCCATTTTTATTTTCTCTCCTTTAATCTAATTATTTGTGTTCTAATTTATATTTGGGATTATTATTTTTATTTTATACAGCAGTTTGCTGTTGGGTTTCTTGTTTTTGTAGTTTTAATTCGTTTTTTAATATTTGTTCAATATTGTCAAAATCCCAATAAGGGATTCTTAATAGTTTTATATTGTTGTTTTGACAATATTCGTTTTTAAGATTATCGTGTATTTGCAATGTCTCAAATCCATCATCATCATATTGTTTTTCATAATGAAAAATTCCATCATACTCAATCAACATTCTTAAATCTGTTTTTTCTTCATTCCAAAATACAGATGAATCAAACCTTAATAGTCCACCACCAACTCCTCTTAAATCATCAAAAGTACATTGTTTATCATGTGGAACATTATATTTACAAAATATAATATCTAATTGTTTCTCACCTTTAGATTCATTACATACGGAGCATCTTTGACCTTGTTGAAAATCTGCCCAAGCCATAGAAAAAATATGACCTTCAGGACATTGTATTAAAAGTTTTTTGTGTGCAGAAATATATTCTTCACTCAATAATAAATAAGATTCTTTAAACATATATTCTTTAATTTCGGGAATTGTTTTCTTTGCTTTTTTAGAACATATTGCACACCTATTTCCTTGTTGAAAATTATCAAAATTTATATTAACATTATGACCTTCTGGACAAACCATTTTTAATTTCTTTTTAACATTAATATATTCTTGTTCTGGTAATTTAAAATCAAAACTTTCAACATATTTTCTAATTTCATTTATATTTTTAGGTATATTATTAGCACATTCAGAGCATCTTTGACCTTGCTGAAAGCTATTCCAATTCATTGAAAATTTATGCCCCAATGGACATCTTATTAAAAGTTTGGCTGTAGCTTTTTTATATGTTTTTGATAATAATTTATAACCATCAAATGACTCTATATAGTTTTTAACTTCTTCATAAGTTTTAGGTTGATTATTAGCACAAATTTTACATCTACAACCACTTTTAAAACTATCCCAACTAATTTCACAATCATGTCCTTTATCACATATCATTTTTAATTTTGTTTTTGCATTTATATATTCATCAGATATTAATGTATATCCAAAAGATTCAATATATTCTTTTACATAATTATAATTAAGTTTCATCTTACCTGCACATTTTGGACATCCAATTTTTAGTTTGATTAAAGAAGAAGGTATTGGATTCCATTCATGATTGCAAACACGACATTTAAAAGTGGCTTTAGTAGAAATATTTATATATTCACCAATTAATGTAATATTGTTCTCATGTTTATTATACAATCTCTCTTCAAATTCTTCTCTTGTTACTGTTTTATATTTATTCATTATTTTTATTTCCTTTCCTATATAAGAAATATAAATGGGAAAAGCACATGTATAGGCATGTGCTTTTTAATTACCTTATATAAACTTGCAAATCTATATAAGAACCATTATTTAATTATTTTTATAAGTCTATCAGCGCACTTTTATAATCCCGAAATGAGATTGTGACACCATTTTCAATTCCCAACTATCTGTAATTGTGTAATTTCTGGAATTATCTGCCAAATCGCCATCTCTGCTCTGTCTTATCGACATTTTTCCTTCCTTGCCAATTTTACATATTTTGTCAGTTCCAGCACTAATCATTATAATATAGTCGTTTGAGATTGCGAAATCATATGCACTAGACGGCTTCACGCTTTGAGCAAGTCTCAAAGTTTGAATTCCAAACGGAGCTTGTATGTAACCTTCTCCAAGATACTCTGCACCCGCAGCAAACTTCAAGTAATCCGACGTCGGAAGTACAACATTTAATGCCGTTTTTGTACCTATAGCGATTACAGGAGAACCATTAGCAGCTTCAACTTTTTCAGCCAACCTGATGTAAGAGTCCTGGGCAAAGGTACTTTCTTTGAAGCCTGTGGCGAGCGTACTATACGCACCGTAAACGATATCAATAGCTTCTTGTTGCAATTTAACTATGAATGATTTAACAACCTGATTAATCAGATGACCATAATCATACATACCCGTTGCTACACGATATACATCCACGGCGATCCCCGCCTTTTTCACTTTTGGCACGAGAGTAACATCTTCTTCCCATAATTTCTGGAAGTGAACGTTTCTAACGCCATTAGCTACTGTAGAAACAGAAAGCAAATGGTTTGAAGGAATGTGGAAAGTCAAACTATCCCCTTCAGCCAAACTCTTTACTTCTACGAAATTAAGAGCCTGTTCAATTTCTGCCTTAGTATTAACTACATTAAGAGTTTCTTCCAAAACAGCAAAATATGCTCTTTCAAAATTCTGGAATGTAAAGGCATCTATTACAGAAAACCTCTCTTTATTAAGTCCAGAAATCTCATATGCTTCATCTACAAGCATATTGTGGAACAACTTGTTTTTGTCAGCATATGAAACCATATGCCCAGCTTCATCAGCAGTTTTAGCAAATGTCTGAAATCTATCATATCTGCCATTAGTGTTTTCTTTTTCATACAAATAATGTTTGTATAATTCTTTTCCTAATTCTACTGTAGCTACTTGTTTCTTTGAAAACGTAGCAAGTCTATTCATCATCATATATTATTACCATCCTCTCTTATTATATTTATTTAATTACGCTTTAACAACTCTAAGTATTGTAGCAGGAACAGCAGTTTTACCTGTAAATATATTACAAGTAGCTCCAGTTTCTTCAACTACAAATGCTAATCTAGTAGCACCAGTTAAATCAGCAGCAGCAGCAAGTACAAAAGTACCATTGACTGGTATTACATATTGTCCAGCTACAGGTGTTCCAGTAATACCAGAAGTATTAATCTTAACCCTTCTACCAACCCTCATTCTATAAGCTCTTACAGGCCTAGTTGCGATATAAGTGAAACTAGCTTTATTATGCAAAGGACTTCTAAATCCATTTGCATCAATATATACTTCTGCACCAACAACCATTACTACTTCATCAGTAGTCACAGCATCAGCTGTAGCAATTGTATATAAATCCCTCTCTCCAGATACCAAGCCAGTAAGTTCACCTACATAACCGTCATCAAGTGCAAGTGTAGCATGTTGTACACTTAATACTTCACCATCATCAATTATTTCGCCCATGATCTCAACGATATTAGCCATATTATATTACCATCCTTTCAATCCCTTATTATTCTTGTTTATATTCTTTTATGTAATCCGTCCAATGATTACCATCAGACTTAACATCAATAGTTGTATTCACGCTCATACGTGAATAAGTGGTAAATTCTTTATTGCCTTTTCCTTTGGTTTCAGCTTCATATTTATCACAAACAAAAGCTTTAACTTCTTTCTCAAAATCTTCAACTGTGCTAAACTTTTCAAGTTTTCCAAATAATTCTTTTCTTTCATCTTCACTAATTTTCTTTGCAAATTTAGAAAGAATAACTTCTGCATGTGTTTCTTTCTTTTCTTTAGCAAATTTAGCAATATCAGATTTAAGAGTTTCATTTTCATTCTTGAAAGTTGCAACTTCAGATTTAAAGGTTTCTATTTCTGTTTCTTTTGCAGTAAATTGTTCTTTCAAACCATCCAATTCTTGACCCAATGAAACAATAGAATTCTGCTTTTCATCTATTTGAATAGCAAATTCTGCTTTCACAGTTTCTTTTATTGTCCCTGTCATTGTTTCTTTCATTGTTTCTTTTTCTTGAGAAAATTCAGCTTTCATTGTTTCTTTTTCAGATTCAACTTTAGCAGCAAAATCAACTTTTTCAGCAGAAACTTTTTCAAGAATTTTAGCTAACAATTCTTCTAGTATAGACGGTTCAGGCATTTCACCATCTTCTTCACCCTCTACTATCCATGTTTGCATTGTTTTGGCAGGTTTTGCACCAGCAAAATCTAAGAGACATTTTCCATCTTCCATTTTATATGATAGAGCCATATACTTGTTCAACTCATAATCATACGAATAAGCATATTTTTCATCATAATCCGAAACCCAATATTTTGTATATTCATAATCTCCAGATTTATATTTTATACTGTTACATGCTTCATTCATTGAATCTCTTAATTGATTTGCAGTTAAGCCAAATTTTTGTGTAAATTCTTCTTTGTTAAAAGCCATTTTATCAACCTCACTTTCTTTGAAATTTTCTTTTTGTAAATCTATATTAATTTTTTCATTAATACCAATTTCATCTTTGGATATAAATTCTTCTGTGTCTTTATCAGCAATCTTTAATTCATCTTCTGCATACCATTCATGTTGTTCATCGGTATCAGTAAATTTTATTGCATAATAATTACCATTTCTCACCTCAGAAATTATTCCTATTTTCCCTTCGTGTTCAGGCATATGTAATTCTGTTGGGATTACGCTGTCTCCTAATTGAAATTTATTGTCGGTATCTGTAGTTTGTTTTGAGAAAACATATTTAATTTTTTCAATATCTTGACTATATTTTTCTTTGTAATCAGAAGCAACTTCAAGATGAGAATCCTTCATTCCTGGTTCATACTTTGACCCAATAACCACACAACTTTGATATCTAAATTTATCAAAATAAAAAAGACCATCTTTTTTGGTCTTTTGTAAAACTTCTATTTCAAGACTTGTGCTTTTTTCAATATTTTCCAAAATAATTTTTGATTCTATGGGACAATATTCCTTAAATATGATGCCATTAACAAAAATATATTCTCTATCATTTCCATTTTCATCTTCTAAAGTCTCATATCTATAATTATTATCTTGTAAAGACAAAATTACTCCAATACATTTTAATTTAGGAATACCTTCATGCTCAAGAAAATCTTTTTTATTTGAAGCAAGTGTAGCACATATTGGAATATACTCAATTGTTGGTTTTGCATCATCATAAGCAGATTTAGAAATAAAACTCTTATTCGAGTTCAGTCCTACCAATGCAATTTGCATATCTAAATATATAAATCTGTCATCTTCTTTTAACTTATTTACTTTTTGTACTGCAAAAGATACTATTTCACTCTCACTCAATATTACTCACCTCCTTTAAATCATGATATATTACTCTACTGCCTTAATCCCATTTTTTGAATTATCAGACCATTCTTTTAAGTAACCTTCCAACTCTTCATTTCTGATAAATAGCCAGTAGGTCTTACCACTATCCCCATTTACACCTTTACCAATATATCCCAACTTTTTATTATTGCACAGGTGTTTCTTTAAAGGAGGTGAATAGCAGTAATAAATATCGGCTTGGGTAAATATATTTTCTGCATTTTTTACTAACACATATAATCACTCATTTCATAGTTTTTGTTCTATAAGGTTATTTTTATTTTATTGGTTTGTTATTTTGTTACAAATCAAAAAGAGACTATCACAATAGTCTCTTCGTTTGCTTTTATTATTCTTATTTAGTTTATTGATTATTAGATTTAATCAATTCTTCATAGTCTGATTTGTGTAACCACTTGAAACTATTTGTTTGAGTATATCTACCGACACAAACGGCAGAAATTGCTGAAGGATTCATGTTTAATTTTTTAGCTGCTTCTTTTATACTACTGAATTCTGCAATATATTATCCTTCTAAGGATAATTGAATAACAATTTTAGATTGTTCAATACTATTTTTTTTATATCCATCTTTTTTTGCATCTATTGGATTATAATCACACCATCCCAACTCTGTTCCTTGTTTTAAATATGTAGTAATTGAACTTCTACTCAATTTAATAATTTTACTGATATCAAGTGTATTTCTAATACCATTATTCCACATATCACAAACGATTTTAACTAAATTTTTACAAGATTTTTCATGTATTTGTAGCCAATCGATATTAGACAAATCAAACAATTTTATTAACTCACTATCCAATATATTATTTTTAATCCATGTCATATCTGATTTTCTACAATCAATTTCTATGTATTTATAACCATTTCTCACGGCTAGCTCTTTCTTTAATCTATCATTTTCTTGCTCTTCCTCTAATGTCTTTGCCCCATTAATTCTAGAAAAAGACTCTTCATAATGTTGTCCACCATGTGTTTCTACAATTAATTTTAAATTATCAATAATAAAATCATATCTATAATTTTCAGACCATTTTAATTTAGAATTATAAATATAATTAATATTTAATTGATTAAAAAATGATAATCCAAATTTTTCTGGATATGAAATATTATCACTACAACAAGGACATGAAGTTTGACCATTTCTAACTGCATCAAACGTTCGTTCAAAAATTTTTCCACAATCTAAACAGTACCACTCTGCTTTATTATGCTTATTATCTATAGTACTTCTTTTATCTTTATGTAACCTAATAGGTAAAACATTTATTTCACAATATCTATTAATATTATATTCAGTATATGTGTTAGATTTATGAAACCTACGTGGTTTATCTCTAAATTTAACAGATGAAATATTAACATTATCATACCAATATCCTTCTGTATCCTCTAATTCTACATTTGTATGTCTTTTAATTACTTTAATCTCATGAATTTTCCAATCAATACCTAATTTTTCATTAACTATTTTTCTAACATCTTCTTCTGTAAATTTATTATGATTATTACTTAGTACATGTGAACATTGAACACAATAATATTTTCCATCATCACGTACATACCTTTTATAATCTTTCCAAGGCATATCTGTTAATTCTTTGCCACAACCATCACATTTAATATCAACCTTGGAATGGCTACCATCTGTTAAATGTTCAACTTTTATTTTAATTTTATTACTTGCACTATGCCATTCATCTTTAATAATTTCATATCCTAATTCTCTATAGTGTTTTATTGTTTTACTATTTACAACAATTTCCACTTCTTTGGTTATAAGTCCCATTATAAATTCCTCCTGTAGAATTATTATCCTGAAATTTAAAATAGGGAAGAGCAATCAGGATGTTGCCTTTTTCAATAAGGGTAATTAATCCTTATCTATCCCCAATATTATTATACTATTATTTTATAGTTTTGTCAATAATATTATATTTATTTAGTTAGTTAAATTTAATCTACAATTTTATCAACATTACTGCCCGCATCAGCCGTTATCTCTCCTGCATCTCCAAGACTATTCCCAGACTCTTCAGCAGTTGGACGTCCATTCTTACTTTCGTTTCCACTTAATGTATGACTACTCATCATTGGCTTAATTTTCTTTCTTATACCTAAAACATCCATCATATCATTAAGTCCGCTAGTCTCAAAAGGTTCGTATCCAAGAGAGGCTTGCCACTTAATATAATTAGTATCATCATATTGAATAGCATCTTTTAATTCTTTTTGGATACTATCATTATGAAACTTGTCTCCAAAAAATTTTACTCCCCATCTAAATTTATTTCCAGTTTTTTGTGCTAATTGAAAGTTAACAAATCTTTCAAACATAGGATACAAATGTGATACAAAATTTACATCTGCTTCAATACTAGCTTTAATTGCAGATGCTGTTTTTGCATCACTATTACCCATTATATTTGAGTTAACTCCTGCGTGTTCCCAAAACTGAGAGGTGGCTAATGATGCAATATTAGAAACTGATGATTGATTATCTGCAATATTAAGTACTTGACCTTCAAGCGGACTGCCAAATGCTACAACACCGTAGGGGAGCGCGGATTGTGCTGCCGCCAGCCAGCTGCTAATAAGCGGCATACTTAAAGTTGGCTTGCCGTCTTTGTCTACTGGTGCTTTAAGATATACTAATTTCCATGTATCAAGTTGTGATTTCGCCTTTAAAAGTTCTTTATAAATCTGAACATCAAGAACATCTTTAAACAATCCCCTTAAAGGATTCAACCTAGCAGCTTTTGTGTCATCAAAAAGAAATACTACGCTAGATTCAATAGGTATCTGTTTATAGTAATTTTGAGATATTTTTATATCATCATAAAAATCTTCAAACCATTCAGTAAATTCAGAGGCATAATCATTTAAAGAATGTGGAGCACGAAGGAAAAAGGACATATCAAATGAATAACTGTAACCGATTGAAGTACGCCCTGTAATGATGCAGTTTTGAGGCGGTAACTCTTGTAAATCTATGTATTCAGATTCCCTAATATAATAAAATTTTCCGCCTTCACGAATAATTCCTAACATTGCATTTTGAAACTGTTCTTTCGGTCTAAATTTTCTTAACCAGTCTAATGCTTTTTTATAAGAGTTCTTAAAAGCAGTTACTTCATCTTTTTTTGTTGGAGTATTAATAGGATATATATAATAATTAAAAGTTAATAATGTCGCAAAATAATATACAGTACGGGTATACTGCATAATTACACCTTCAAGATGCTGTGATAACTGAGCTAATTGCTGTTCAAATCTATGAGGTTGTAGCAACCATTTCTCAATCTCAGAAGCAGTAGGTTTATACGGAGATATATTTATATCCTTCATTAATGAGTTTCCATAATGTGGAAAATATGAAGGATTATTATTTATTTGTCTCATCAAAGAATACAATGTATTAGAATATGTTTCTATAAACTTCTCTGGTGACATATCCGTATTTAAATTTTCATTGACACTAGACATTTTTACAGTTTCATTTGTATTAATATTTGTATTAACATTTATACTTTCATTCTCTGTTATTTTTTTTGGTCTTCCTCTTGCCAATGGATATTTCACCGCCTTTCTTTTAAATATTATTATATTTAATTTACACATTACTATATTAACTTAATATTCGAACTTTTCCCATGGCCTTGATGTTGGTGCTATGAATAAATTTTCTAAATCGTCTTCTGGTTTCTCTTTTAATAAATCGTTTTCCAATAAAGAAATAAAAAATCCACCGTAAGAGCAACTTGTGTACCTGTCTTTTCGTGCTGTTCCAACAGTTTCTAATTTTACATTTCCACTAAGCATTGAAAATTCAAGATTAATTGTTTCAATAATCATTTCCGAAAATTGTTTATAAGGATGTAAATACCATACTTTTATATTTATATCATCAGTACTAACAAATTCTTTATTTTTTGAAATTAAATAGTCTTCTCCATCATTATCATCAATAAGAAAACTACACATACCCCTTTTTAATCTATCTCTAAAATCTACAGCGATATCATTATTATCTTTTGCCCCTGCCATAATAGGATAAATTATTGGTTTTGCATTTAAAGCTAATGTTTTTTCTTTTAATTCATCTATTAATTTTTTATCTAATGATTTATGTTCATAAACAGTAAAAGCATCATATTCAAGACCACGTTCCTCATCTTTCGTTACTACTGCAAGCCTTTCAAAAACTGTAATTCCAGCATTTTGTAAATCCAATACAATATAATCTGCTTTAAAATCATGATAAATTTGTTTTACTCTGAGAGCTTGAATAGCAGTATGTTCTCCTTGATGCGATTCCATATAAACATATTCACGTTCATATCCTCTTGCTGTTGGCAATCCTCGAATACATGATATAACTGTATTATCATTTTTTTTACCTTTACGAGTTGCAATATCGACAGACACAATTCTAATTTCGCCATCTATATGTTTTATTTCATGAGGATTTTGTTTCTTATCAAAGTTATCTTTTCTAAAAGGATAAAATGCTTTTTTTAACTTTTTATTTTTACTAAACATTTCCAATTTAAAATAAGAATTGCTATTTTCACCCCAAGGAATATTTTCATATTCTTCTAAAAAAGTAATCTCATCCATCGTTGCTTTATCTCTTGCTATTAATTTTTTAGTTTTAATATTATGTTTTATTGCTATTAAATAGTCAAACGCGATAAATCCTGAATCTTTACCTGCTAACATCATTTTAATTGTATCTAAAGTTTCCTTATACCACCATAAACCTTTATGATAAGCAGAAGATATCAATACTTGTCTAGGTTCTTCAACTAAAATTTTATTGTTTGCATATTCAGGCTTCATTAAATAAGGAGTTTGCCTAGCATAAGCAAAAGGTTTAACAATACTATCAAATTTTTGTTTATCCATAATCCTAAATTCTTCGCCTATTGTAAAAGTCGATCTCTCGCCCCTTCCCGATTCTTGACAAGCTACCACTTTAATAGTGGTACCATTATGCAATGTACAATTACAATTATTTTGAGTATCTGAAAAAGTTTTAACTTCTCTTGCAATATTAGAGTAATCATCTTTTAATCTTGCCATTTTACCAAATATTATTGCAGCTTGTTTCATGGACGTTGCTACAATTACTATCTCCGAATTTGGATAAAGTGTGCCACGAGCATACGCCAATAAAGCAATCAACCATGACTTTGCTGCTGCTCTACTTGCAATTGTTACAAAATTTTCACATATACTCATAAAATATATCCATATTACTTGATACCAATATAATTGTACTTTAAAATATAGTTGAATAAATCTATGAATATTTCTTCTGAAATAAGTATTCCAGTCAATTGTATTCTCTTGCCATTGCTCGGTTCTTTCTTTACCTTTTATCATTGATTTTGGAGCTTTGCTTTGATCACTATTACCACTATATTTCGAAAAATCATTTTGATATTTTCCATAACTAAGACCCATCAGAATCACCTTCATTTACATTGCCAACATCAACGCTATCCAAATCTGCATCTATATTGTCATCAACAAAGAAATTTCTAACTCCAGTAAGGAAATTTTCAATTGGACGTACAATATAATTTTTAATATATGGTTTAAAGCCATCCATATCAACATATTTTTCTTGTTGTTCATGCCATTCAGCAGGTCTAAATTGTTCTATATCTTTAATAAATAAGCCCCAACATTCATGTGATTTTCCCGCACTTGCTGCATTAGCTTTAGCTGGATCTACACTAGCAGTTTTCATTATTTCCTGAAGTTCTTTTTTTAAATCTTTCGTTGGTTTACCCTCTGCTCTTTGATTTCTTATTTCTAATATAGTAATACATATTTCTCTTAATAAAGTTAACTCTGCATGATTGTCACATTTATGAGTTTGTTTCCAATTTGATAATTCTCTCTCTAAAAATATCATATCATCCAAATTAAACGATTTTCCCCAAAATAGTATTAAATCTTCATCTATTTCTTCACTATTCATATTATTTATATTTATACTATTTATATCTATTTCATTTAAACAATCACTATCTTTATATCTAAAAGAATCCATTTTTGTATTATTCTTGTTAGTTGAACTCAACTTGCTTTTATAATAGCCAAATATAGCTTCTGCTTTTTTACCTTTAGAAATCAAACTTTCTATATGTGATTTAACTTGTGCTAAGGCTTCTTTGCTAAACCTTACATCCAAATCTTCACATGTTAATTGTAAAGCTATCTCTAAATTATTATGTATAGAAAAATACATATCATATATTGAATTGCAATGTTCTTTACATATAGACATCTTACCATTTTTATCAAGTAGGGGGTTCGTTGCTTCATAGAAATTGTCAAGACTAAGCATCTTTTGACACATTCTACAATAATTTTTTGGTACTTCTATTTTCTGTCCTACAGATTTTGGTCTTGGCATTAAATTCACCTCTATTATATTTTCTTTATTTTAACTTACTTACTTTTTCATTTTTTTGTAAACCTGCAATTTACCATCCAACCAATCAACATAAACGTCCAATTGATTGTTTGAATTTATGTACTGAATCAATGATTCATCAATATTTAGCCATTCTAAATTCTCCCATAAATAATGAAATTGATTTCTAATATTTTTTTCTATTTTCATATTTCCTTCTATATATCCTAAAAGCAATAGAGAAGAGGAGTTTCCTGTATTAAGTTGTTTTAAACGTTTTGATGGATGATTTTTAGAAAATCCAATTTTACATTTATTATCATTACAACTATATATAAAATAGACATATCCCATACAAACCTCACAATATTAATTTTTATTTATATGCATAATAAAACCTTTCTTAAAATCCCTAAATAAATAGAGAAGAAGAAAGGCTCTCAATGTACACAAACACTAAAGTTTAAATTCAAAAAATCACGATAAAACCTTTATTTCATTGTGTTATAAAACTTACTCGTCATCTTCATCCTCACCATCAATTAATTCTTCAAGAAAATCAACCAAAACCTCTTTAATGCAATGAGGGCAAAACAATCCCTGTAATCTTTCAACATATCCATCCATGATATCTTCTGCTCTACATCTTACACAGTCACATTCCTCAAAATCATCGTCTTCATCTGAATCATCATACAAATCTTCATCTTCCTCTTCTTCAACTTCTTCAGATTCCAATTCCATCTCACTAAAATATTCTTCTGAACTAAATTCTTCGCCATTAATAAAATATAATTCTATCCACTTTTCGTCTATAGAACTGTATGCTGCTTTAGTTTCAAATAATCTCATATTATTAATTTCCTTTCGAATATTATATTTATTTGTTTAATTTAATTTAAATAATTTCGTCTAAATCACAATCTTTTCCAACAACATAGTCACAGAATCCTTTTTCTTTTGCCTGATCTCCAAAAAGATACCATTCTACTCTAAGTTTATCATCATATTCTTTTGAAGATAATTTGCTTCTTGAAAGAATATAATCTTTAATTCTTTGTTCAACTTGTTCTTGAAATTTCATTTGATCTTTAACCTTAGAAGAAGAATTCCATACAAAATTTTGTCCATCATGCATGAGAAACTTAGCATTTTCAGTGGCAAAGCGTTTATGTCCTGCAATCCCTATCATAAAACCCATACTGTACCAATATGATAAATTTATTGTATATACAGGAGTTTTACTTTGTAAAATTACATCTATAAGAGCAAAACCATCATCTACACTACCACCACAACTTGAACAATACAATAAAATAGGCTGTCTTTCTGAAACTGATTTTTCTTTATCTTCTTTGTTCCATTTTAAGATAAAATAAATATAATCATCTATGATAGTCTCATCAATTTCGCCATTAATATAAAGTTTACGTTGTGCCAAATCTTCCATCTGAAATTTATCAGCCATATAGTAATTTATAGTTTCTTTTATTTCAGCCATAATAGTCACTCATTTAATCCTTTATGATTTTATTATTTTTATTTAGTTTAAAATTATATTATATTCCAATGTCTTACCATAACCTTCTTCAAACACAACAAAAGTGGCACTAGGGTCAGACATTCTTTTTAAGTCCATACTAAAATCATCAATTCCTATAATACTTCCAACACCAATGCAACCTTTTCTTATACCAAGAGATTCACTATTTGCATGATGTTTATGTCCTGAAACGATGTAGTCGATTTGTTCGTTATACATATAGGAATAATCTTTAATGGATTGCTGAATATTTTTTTCTTCACCATGAATACCTAAAATATTATATCCTTGAATATTAGTATAAATTTTATCTGTTTCATTATCAATAATTTCAATATTAGGATTATCTCTTAATATTTCTTTAACCAATTCATTGATAATTTTACTAATATTTTCGTGTGGAAAATCACCTTTTTTACCTGTTAAAACACGTAAATCTGTATGATTACCATAAGTAGAAAATACTTTAAGTCTAACATATTTACTCAACTCGTTATACCATGTCGAAATGAATCTAGCAAATCTTATAGCTGATTCAGTAATACCATATTTTAAGGTCATTAACTGTGAGATGCGAAGCATTCCTTCCAGTTCATCTCCAAGTAAGAAAGAATATATTTCTGTAAAACCTTCTTTTTCACAAATAAGTTTTGTCTTATTTAAAAGATTCCACATTCTTTTTTCAAAAATATCGGTATTATACTTATTAAGTATTTCACCACGTAAACCCTTAATCTCAAGTTCTTTATCATAATGACAATCACCAAAAAATAATGCGCCTGATTTATCAGGATTGTTTGTTTTTTGTATATATGTAGGTACTTGTGGTTTCTCAATACTTTTTATTGCATCTATAAGTCTTTCAACTGTTAACTCAAATCTAGCTTCTTCTCTTAATGCTTGATTCAATCCAAGTTTTTCAGTCTGAACTTTTATTTTTTCTTTCTGTAGTTCTTGTTGTTTCAAGGTTAATTCTTTTAAAACTTTATCATCGGAAAATCCTTCTTTTTGTGCATCTGTATATCCTTCTTCATATGCAGCAAACCATTTTCTATAAGTACTTTCATTAAAATTATTTTCAGTCTCTTTATTTATTAAGTCACCAATTTCTTTTGTCTTGAGATTGTACGTATCTTTGTTTCTAAATAAACGAAGTTTATATTTTTTAATTTCTTCATTTTCTTTACGAGATATTTCACTCAAAATTATTACCTCTCAATTTCATTAATTTTTTTACCTAATTACCAAGACTCTCATCGACCTTGAATAAAGTAGAGTAGGGGGGGTTATATATTTAAAACTGTATCTTTATTAACTATAATTACTCGACCTGTTTTATTTTTCTCACTCAATACATTTTGAAGTTCTTTGCCGAACTCGACCTTACTCTTAAATTCTGAATGGACTAATGCAATCTGTTCACATTGAATACTGGAATAATATTTCAACAAATCTTCTCTTTGCATGTGACCAGAAAACGAATGAAGATCAATTATAGAACATTTATTCTTATATGGTTTACCATCAATAGTGATAGTTTTCTGTTTATTTCCATTCTTAATTTTGCTTGCTAATGTACTCATAGCAGAATATCCTATAAACAAAATACTAGAACATGGATTAGGTAATATAATCTTACTCCAAGACTTACTTCTTCCTTGTGACATCATACCTGAAGATGAAATTATCACCTTTGGTTTATCATCAGCTATACAAGCCTTACTGTCACTTGAATCTTTTATAAATCTAACATTTTTCCATTCACATACTTTTGTGAATAATTCTAAGTCTTCACCTTCTAATACTTGACCATAAATTTCAGTTATAGCACAAGTAAGAGGACTATCAACTATTATGGGTATCTGAAATGACTTGTCTTTATTAAATATCTCATACAAAATAGTCAATATATTCTGTGTTCTATCCAATGAAAACGAAGGTATAAGCACTTGTCCACGCTTTTCATAGCATGTTTCAAGGATTACACTTCTTATTTTTTCAATATCTTTTAATCTATCTTTTTCTGAAATATTGTTTTCTTGATTCGAATATGTACACTCTCCAATTACTAAATTAGCATTCTTACAATATTCAAAATCTTCAACATAATATTTATCTTTAATTACTATATTACCTAAATCACCAGTATATAAAATTTTACTAGTGTGATTACCTTGCTTTATATATAATTCAATTTGAACTGACTTTATAATATGATAAGCAGATAGAAATTTAAATGAAATTTCTTCGTCCAACTGTATTAACTCACCATAATTATATTCTTCTATATAAGTCATAGTGGTATCTACATCTTCATCATAATATATCGGTTTAATTTCAATGTCTGATTTCTTATTCAACATTTCACAATCTCTTGTCATTATATAAGCAGAATCTTTGAGCATAGGTAATATGAATTTTGAACTATCTTTTACACATATTATCTTAGCTTTACAACCATCTTTATATAATCTAGGGAGTATACCCATGTGATCAATATGAAAGTGTGAAATAAATATATAATCAATTTCTCTTGGTTTAAATTCTAACTTTCTATTATTGAATTTATAATCTTCTTTAAGAGAATTACTTTGAAATAAACCTGCTTCAAAAAGAATTTTTTTATTATTAGTTTCTATTAATGTCATACTTCCGGTTACATCGAAAGAATTTCCTCCTAAAAATTTAACCTTTACTTGATTTATTTTCTTCTTACCCATAGACTACACTTAGTTTCATCTAATCAAACCTTTCTATGGTTTATTTTTAAAATCATCCAATAGTCTCATAATATTCATCAAGAATATTACCGCTTTTCCTACCATACTTTTTCAAATCTGCATATTCTTTTTCAGTTAAATCCCTGTGCTCTACATAATAAGTTTTCTGTTTGCTCTTTTTATGCTTATTAACTACAACATAGTTTTTAAAATTTTCATCTGATTTAAGTAATCCAAGAACCATTAATTCCTTAAAAACATTTTGGGTAATTTGTTTCAAGTGTGGTTTACACTTCCTTTACATTTTAAATTTTATAACTTATTTTTGGGTATGGAAGAAAGGAGGTAATAAAATTAATTATTATACTCCTTTACTTATCATAAGTTAGAAAAAACAAATTATTCTTAAAACCCTTTATTCATGCATATTTTCAGGGTTTTCTAAAACTTCACATATTTTACTTCTATTTTTTTTCATAGAGTCTCTTTGCCATTGTAATTGCATTTCTTTAGCACAATTATCACAATACTTCTGTTTGTTACTTTTTATTTTAATAATGCATCCACAATTGTTCTCACATTCCTTTACACCTTTAACTTCATTATAATAATCTAAATACAATCCAATATTCTCAAAATCAGTTATTGTAATAACAATTTCTTTACCTTGAACACAATTATTAATATAATCAAGAAGAATAGCACCTTTATGTAATATAGTTATTAATTTTAATTCTTCTAACTTATTTATCACTTCATCATTAATAAGCATTTTTGTAGGAATATTAGCCATTTTCTTTATATTATTATACTTTTTTATTCCACCTTTGAAATAAATACTACTATATTCTTTTTCATATTTATATTCATACACAATTTTATTGAGTTTCATTTGAACTAAGAACGCAAACATTACCTTTTTATATTCATATTGAATATCCAACAAATTTATATAATCTATTTCAGTTTTAGATATATCAATTTTTTCAATTGTAATAAGTTTTTGATCTTTCTTTAGTGCAGAATTTAATGCTGTATTTATTGTCTTAAATAACTTTTCTTTCTTAAAATTAGATACATTATTTTTACAAAACTCATTTAGTCTTTCCTCTCTTTCCTTCGGTTTTAATTTTAACACATCCCTATAATACAATACTAATAATCTTAATTCTGTAGGAATATGTTTTGTTTGAAATCCTTTACTATATATAAGTTCTGCATAAGACAATTCATTATATTTATAATTTGTCATTCTATTATAATCTCCTTCAGTGAATATTGTTTATTCAAATATACAATATCACCTTTTTTATTTGGAAATGGAAATTTTGTGACATATAAAGTATTCTTTCGAACATTATCAAAAATATACTTCCCATATATACTCCATAAAATATCTTTATTTGCACTTGGCTTAATAATATAAAAATAATCTACAAGGACATTTGTTACCATATATACATCACTACAAACTTTATTAATATTTTTCTCTAAAGTATCATTATCAACATTATATTCTCTGACACTTTCATCATCAAAATGTGTATCATCTGTGTTATCTGGTAGCAATCTATCAAGTCTTATACTGGCAATATGAGATTTTAATACTTTAATAATTTCATCATATTGTTCTCTAGTATAATCATGACTATTATTTTTATATAATATTACATCAAAATCTACATCATTATTTATTTTTTCCTTTATCTCAAAGTTAATACCTTCTATATGTTTACACAGCAAATTCATAGGATTATCACTATGAGTTAAAGGGGAGTAGATATTAAAATTTTCAATAAACTGTGTTTGTTCAGGTGAATGTCTTTCTAAATCTTTAAGTTTTTTAAAAGACATTTTAAATTTTTGATGACAAGTCATTTCATTTTCTTCGCAGTATTTTTTATATTTTCTTTTTGCATCTTTATATAAATATTTAAAAAAATATGGATATTTATTAAGTAATATACTATTATATTTATTCTTTTCTTTAACTACTTCATCTGTATCTAAAACCTTACCATTATCATTTACATTAATTTTTTGTTTATATATCCATAACTTCGGAATACCTTTCACTTCTTTGCCTATTTTTGCTTTATCAATTTGTGCTGATTGTGCCTTACAGCATTGTTTTAATCTTGATAGTGTTATTTTATATTCTTCACTATCTTTTCCATATTTTTTCTCAATATTTGGAAGTAACGCATAACCATTACTACTCTTATTTGTAATAGAACCAATTATAGAACCAAATGAAAATGTATCAGCTTTATACAAATCATCTTCAGTAAAAACTATTCCTTTTGGTTTTGGAGGTGTATATGTTACTGGTAATTCATCAACGTAAACCCCTTTGATAATCTCTAGATTTGAACTTGTAGCTAATATATCAAAATCCACATCTGCTCCTCCAAAATTTACCACTTCATGTCCATGATAATTCAGAATAATACCTAATTTACAGTATTCATACCATTTTTCAGTTAACTCATCTTTTCTCAAATTCAGTATTACATGTTCACTACGATATGTTAATGGTGATCTCATACCATCAATTTGCTTTACATTGTGTTCATTCCAATAATTTGAATAAAACTCATCCTTTTGAAGTAATCCTGTAACTTCCTTACCACAAACATGTTGCATAAATCCATAGGGGTCATACACTAAAACTTGAAAATTTCCATCTGCAAAAATATCGCCCATGCAACCGTTCTGAATCTTAATTTTTAAAAGTTCACGAATTTTTGTTCGAATATATTTATCATTCTTTAATTCTGGATTAGCAATTAAACTCTTTATCCAATAGTTATTACTACTTTTCAAATACTCTTTAATACTATATTCATTGTTATTAACTCCAAGTAAAAATAATAGCATATAATATACATTGTCATATGATACTCCACATAACCAATCTACAAACTGTTTACACAAACTTACTATATTTTGTTGGTTCAAATTCAAGGTTTGTATAAATTGATAGTTGAGTTTTAATATATCTTTTGCTTCTTTGGGGGTATATTGTGATACTCCCCAAAACAACTTATTTTTATGACAATTGTCAATATATGTATTAATATTTGGGAAACTGTTCCATAACTTAAATTGTGATTCAGTTATGATAACATCATATTCTCTTAAATCAGCCTTAATATAATTTCCATCTTCATCTTTATAAATAGTATTAATAATATAATTGCCATTGTTTTCTTCTTCACAGAAAAGATGTATAGGAAAGCAACAGAGCATACCCTTCAGAAAATTTTGTCTTATACAAAATTGAGAAGGAATCCAATCTAATCCTAATTCGTCCGCCCATTTTTTTGCCTGTTTTGGACTGATTAACCCCATACCATCAGTTCTATTCATATCCATTTTAACTAATTTAGTTTCTATTTCATCATCTATATCCCATGCTTTTTCAGTTACAAAATTTGCTTCAAATTCATTATTATTAATAAAATCTTTAACAATAATAAATTTAGGTTCACTAACCTTATAAGTGGCTGACCCTGCCAATCCAAAGTATGAATTGAACTTACTAGGGGCTATAGACTTGGTTATATCACGCCCATTATTAAGTCTTTCCCATAATTCATCAATAATATCTTCATTACATAGTACTACCGTAGAAACACGAGCTTGACCAGCAGAGCAACTAAAACGCCTATAAATCTTATTGTTGATTATTATCCCATTTTCATATATTCTTTTATAATGAGATGGATGTTCCACAACTATAGTAACATAATCTGGTATAAACATAGTACGAATAATTCTATCCTGAATTTCTGTAATTCTATCTGAATTCTCAGTAGATTTAAGAGGATTGTTTCTTTTTCTTCTTATATTTCTTTCTTTATATAATCTTTCAAGATTGTTATAATTTACTGTACGTTTTCTAATATCCCTTATACTTCTTAATATCTGACTATCAGCTAAAGCTATTACTTCTTTTAATTCTCTAGCTTCATCAAAAGATATATTTATATTATATTGAAACTCTTTTAAGCGTGAAGATTTAAATTTGCATGTATAAAACTGTCTGTTGTGCATCAACTGTCCTCCTATATTATGCTGTTGATCTTTTTTAACGTATCTTGATATATTAAATCAGTTATTACATTCTCTAAGCCTTCTGTAAATACATCCTTTTTAAATAAATCAAATAGTCCAACCTTTTGAATTGCTTTTATAGTAAAAGAATGACACATATTAAAAAAGTAAAATCTACCTTCGTATGTTTTTAGCATATCTGGAACTTGTAATCTAATTACTTTTGCATTTGCTAATACCATATCTGTATAAGCACCAACTGCTCCAAGTTTATTAATTCTTTTTTGTATATCTCTTTTAATTTCATTATTTGTCATAATTATTCTCCTATAAATAATATTTTATTAAATAATAAGGTGAGTAGGGGATAACCCAATACCCCCCATTAATCTCATCTTAAATTTTCTAACCCTTCAGCCCACTTCAAAACACTAACCGCATTCTCAAAAATATCTTTACTTAATTCAACCAAACTCTTTTTATTATTAAATTCTTTTCTTATGGTATTTTTAACCTGATATTTCTTCCAATCCACATCAGGATACATATCTTTATCATATAAATATCCTTCAGGTAAATTAGGTAATTTTACATCATCTTTAAAATATATGTAACTATTAGGCTTATACTCTCCAACATGACCTGAACAACAAAACAAAGTCTCATAACTTTTTCTATTGAGTTCAGCAATCACAGGTATAAACAATTCATCAATTTCAACTACTTCACCGTTACATTCTTTTAGTTTACATTGATTATTTTTAATAGTTTTCTGCATATATACTTTAAAACATTTTAAACACAGCAGCATATTTATATTTCACCTTTCTCAACCCTTCCAATTCTTGTATAAAGCATATTTATTACTCTCATTACACTCATTTTGTAAATTCGGAATATCTTTATAATTCAGATCAGAAGCAGTACAATATCTCTTACACCAATACTTATTCTTGCAATTAAAATTAGCACAGAAATTTATTAACATTATACTCCTTTATTTTCTAGCCATTCTTGATACCCATAATTCAATTCTTTATTACCTGCAAATTCACCATTCTCATCCATCCACTCATCCCATACTTCCACATCTCTAGCAGGGCAGGGGAGATGTGCAGTATATACATCAACTATTTCAAAAACTACACCTTCATTTTCTCTACGATGACAAGACATCGTGCCTTTTTGATTTAATTTGATAAACTCACAATTTAAACAGTTCTTTTCTTTTACTTCCTCTTCAACTTCTGTATTAACTCTTTCTATTTGTATATTCATACTCTTCTCCATCATCCGAATCTCCTTCTGTCACCGCAAATATGTCTTTATTAATCAAACATTCTGGTATTATTTCATCTTTACTTTGTGCAACTACTAAAGTGATATCATCTGGATTAAAACTTTCAGTATATTTATCATTATTAGCAATTATAAATTTGTCGGTACAAGAAATAACCCTATATGGTTTGCAATTAACTATAATTAGCATTGTGACTATCCTTTCTTTTTAAAATTTATTAGTTATTATATTTGTTATTGTTTTGAACAAAAGCCGTTAAAAGTTCTTTTTCGTTGTGTCTATCGCACTGAAACACTACTACCCATCAGAAATATCTTTAATTGATTTCCAATATCTTCACTTTTATATTTTCCAGCATCAAATATGGGAATATCATAAGCTTTTGCAATCCTTATTGCTTGACCTGTTCCACCAGAACCTTTACCATTCTTAGTCCAACACAAAACAAAAGATGAAGGAGTTTCTAAATCACTTCCTAAAACTTGATGACTATTTCTAGCCTGAAGTTTTTGCCCACCTTGTTTTAAGTTATTCCAATAAGGATGATACTTTTCAGCAATTTCAAAAGCTCTTATATCAAAAACTATTAAATCTGATTCTGAACCCTCAAAACCCTTCCAAGGCAAATATATTTCTTTCAATCCATTAACCTTATCACAACCATTTTCAAATGCCTTATCTGCACCTTCCGCATGACCAGAACGTAATATAAAGTCTTTCTGTGCCAGAAACTTTCCAACTTTTTCAAATATAGTTAGTACATCCGAAGGTGTTTCTCTAGAACCTATTCCTGCATAATAGCTCAACTTTTCACCTCTCTCTCTCTCGCCTAAAAAGACGTTAAAACTGTTTATTCATTGTATTTTCTTCTTCCTAGTTTTATTTGTATTACTATATTTATTTAGTTTCTCATACTTCAAATCATAATACTCTTTTGCGATCTCTGGATATAATTCCTCCAATTCCTTCAAATATCTTACTGCCGAACACTCCCTAACCTTTGTCCTATCCTGATTAGCCTGACAATATTCTCTATAACTTTTCTTCTTAAAGAAATTGGGTTGATTACACCATCTAGCAAGGTTTATGTAAGTACCAAAGAACTTATTTTTAATATAATTTTCATGTCTCATGATATAGGGGAGACACCCATACTTCATAAGAATCTTAATTCTTTCAAAAGTACTTATAATGTCCTGTACACTATCTTCAAACCCACAAAACACATATAACTTAGTAGTTTTCTTACAATATTTTCTCCAGAGTTCAAGTTTCTTTTCTATTGAATCTCTATCCTTAATATCATCAAAGGCAAATATATAGTCACCTCTGTATTTACATTTTGAAAGAATTGCAGCTTTTTCGTCAGTCATTAATCTTATATCCATACCTTGTTTGAATACAAAATATTTCTTTGTATTAATCAGTTCATCAATCACAGACTTCCAATCAGAATATCCTAAAATATTATCATCCAGTAAGCATATGTATTTTCTTGATGTATCCAAAAACTCTTTTACACTAGTATTAAAATCAACTTTCTTGTAATTCTTATTTACACAAAAGAAGCATCCTCTAAAACAGTGGCGTGTTAAGTATCCAATTGAATAATCAAGATAATACTCAAAATCCTTTTTATTCTGACCAGATTCAATCATTAAATTTACCCAATCATCATATAAGTGATAGTCTGGTATATGGTGTTCAATTTCATAGGGGATATCAGGAGCCTTGTCATACGTAAAGCCAGTTCCACCATATTCTACAAAATCAAGTTTTAGAAAATCTTCATCAATTTCTGTATCTGTAAATACTTTAGATATAAAGATTTTATCATATTTGAAACTTTCTTTTTTAAAACAAGGTATCATCTTTTCTCTTAATAACTCACTTGTTTTATTATTCTGATTTTTTGAATATTTTAAAATTGCATCTTGATATTCATTCCAAGTATTACTATCCAAATATAAATCTTTATAATCTGTAATCAACTCAACATTATATCCCTGTTCTTTATGATAACCGCTAATCTTCATACTACACAAGTTTGGAAATCTATGGCTTTTACGTCCAATTAAGTCAGTATCTATAATTGCTATGTTCAAATTTTCACCTCACTTTGTACCTTTCTTCTTTTCTAATCTCTTTTCCAACTTCCACAAATTCTTTAAAAGAACTTTATTCTGAGATACAATTTTCATAATTAATTAAACCTCACTATTACTATAATTATTTAGTTCAACCTTTTTAATACGCATCCTATTATAAAAATTCCTTTAATTTAAATAGAAAACGTATACTATTTGCTTCTAAACTCGAAAAAATGAATAGGAATACATTTGAGCAAGTTAAATCAAAATAACCTCATTTATCTATTCAAATTACGTCCTTTTTCTAATCTGAGTTTTATTTCTAATTTCTGTTCATCTGTATAATTCTTTTTAATTCTCTTTCTGGCTTTTACAATATCAGCTACTTTATCCAATATAGATTCAGAGAATGTATAGGTCTGTTCATTATCTCCAATTTGAAAAGGTGTTAAATTAATTCCTATAGCAGATAATTCTTTTAAACGATTATTAGCAATACCAACTGTATTAAATTGAACTACTAATATATTTTTGTTGTAACGATAAATTTGAATACCATTCTTGCAACGTATATAGTTATCATCTTTATTTGATGAGACAATACCTTTAGAATCTTTTGTCTTACCAATAAAATATGTATCCTTATATTTTAGCATTGTCTAGATTTCCTCCTTTCTTTTTAATATCATATAAATTTAATTAATATAAATTATTAGATAATTTTTTTAATTTTTCATAAATAATGTCTAGATTATTAATTAAATCATCGACAGTCCATTCTTTATAATCTTCTATGTAAGATTGTATTTCATTAACTTCATTTTCAATATCATTAATCATAGCATCAACATCATCTTTTAAATAAAATTCTGTACCTTTTTCTATATCATCTGCTTCTGCTGTGACAATAGTAAGTTCTTTTCTATACGTCATTGTTTTAAGTCCTCCTTTCTTCAAAAATACCATAGTTAAGGTGGGTGAGGGGAGTACAATTGTAAAGTACTGCCCCTCTATGTATATGAGTGTAAAATGATGGGAGTCATAAGACACTGAAAATCAACCTTTACTATATTTATTTTTTTTGTTACCTCAACCTCACATATACATTATACCATGAGGTGGAAAGCTGTGTCAAGCATTATTATATCTACTTAGTTAAAAAGTTTTTTCAGTATTTGGTGGGGAATTAGTGAGTTTTAGCAGGTATTTTGTTTTATTTAAATTTTACTCAAAATTTCTTAGAATTTAGTAAAATTGGGTGGAAATTAGACAAAAATTGAGGAAATTCTAGGGAAAATTTGAGTAAAAATAAAGGATTAAACGGATATATTTACATTAAATATGTTTAAAATAATTTTTACAATCTACATTGACACAAACAAAATCTTCTCCTTCATAAATTCCTGCTCCATTAACTCCTATGTCTACACATTCCAAACCACATAACGGACAATATTTAATTACTTCTTCTGGATATATATCTAAATCATAACCTTCTACATATTCCATAATTAGTTTCCTCCTTTCTTTATATCTATAAGTTTATATATTAATATTAAAGAACTTATATCTTAATATTAAATAATTCTTTAACTTATCACTTAATTGTATTTGCATTTCAAAACTATTCCACCAAATAACATGTAGTTATCATTATATTTATTATATTTAAGATTTACTTTATTCTTATTATTTAATAATTCTTTCAAATACCATGCCATATAATCAAGATTATCAGTGGTTTCATCGTTGAATTTATTATATTCACTATACCATCCACCAGAGAAAGAAGTATAATTGTTGTTTTTAGTTAATTTATAATGTACCAGATGAATACTTTTAAGATCAATGTTTGTATTATAATATATTTCAACAGTAATAATTTCTTTAGTATCAATTTTGTCATGGTAAATACATAACCAATATTCTTTCATGTTTTTAGTACCAATAAGTTTGAAATAATTATTACCATGTAATAAGGGATATTGCTTTCCATAATCACTAAAATCAATATCTTCAGTTTTATTATATTGTTCTACTAATTCATATGCCAAAAGATTTGATTTGCTAAATTCTTCATAATCAGAATTAAGATAATCTCTATAATCTCCCAAATTGATTATAATAGATTCCTTGTTAAATATATCCCTTATCATTCCAAATGCAAAAGAATCATAATTATAAATATCCAACTTTCTTAAATCAATTTCCCATGTTTCTATACCTATTCTTTTTAGTTTCTCATATTTTTCCTTGTCTATAAAGTGACTAAAGGCTACTTCTATAAAAACAAGTCTTCCATTTATATTTATAATCATATCTGGAATTATATCTTCATAACTAGATTCTATTTTATGAATAGTATATGGTTGTTCAATTCTTAACCACTTTAAAGTTACAGGATTGTATATAGGAAATATTATTGTGCTATTTTCACTGATTATTGTCTTTGCCAATAGATGCATGATAGTTTCACCATTTATTTCACAGTCTTTAATTTTATGAGCAAAATGGTGCGTCTTTATATCTCCCATTTTAATTATAAGTGGACTCTTACATTTAGGGCAAATAAATTCAAATTGATTTTTATTTTCATTTGTAACATTGCTAATATGTATTAAAGTATTAGTTTTTAAATCTAAAGCCATTGGTAATTTCAACATTGTATTCTCCTTATTATATCAATTTATTTTACCAAACCATTTAATTATTGTGTTTTTACCCTCATCCAGTTTAAAGTTTCCACCATAGAAAACTTTGGGATTTACAATAATAAATGATTTTCCTTCATCATAATCTGTTCTAAAGAATCCAAGAATAGCTTCACCATTTTCTAACCTAGTGGAGAGCAGTTCTTTTATAAATGATCTAACGCTATTCCTATGATATCCTAATATATTTTGTAGGTCTTTTACATGCATAAGTTTTATATCAGATTGTTCATTTTCTGGATTCCAACATAAAGTATTTTGTTGTCTATGTATATAAGGTATCAATTTAAAATATGACCCCAATTGTTTGTGCTTTCTTAAAGGAACATGTTCAAATAGATATCTTATTGTTTTAATATAGACTCTAGTGTAATTGTAATATTTTTGAATATCCTTATCAATTTCACCTTTTACAAAATATTCTTTATTAATTTTAATGTTTTTACTACTATCCTGAGATATTATTTTTAGAGACTTTAATTTATTAAAGAATAAGTCAAAGTTCTTTCTACTTAATTGTAATAACTCTTGCATCTCATATCTAGTCATATAAGAATCGTTATATATTAAGTATCCATCAAAATCTACATATGTAGCAAGGTAAAATAACTTAGTTATATCTTCAGGCACAATCTCTGGATGCTGATTCAAAACTTCATTACAATATTTAAAAAGCACAAATACAAATCCTCCTAGTTCAGTATTCCATTCTTTAACTTCTTCATTTAATTCTTTTGTTTCTATTGATTTAGTAATAGCTTTTTTTTGAGAAGGTGACTTCTCTTTGTGTTTTGTAAGGGTTTCTCCTTCATAGAGTTGAATATACTCTCCTGTATCCACATCTACAAAGGTTCTTTCAGGTTTTCTTTCTTCCATATAACTCCTTTCATAAAATTAGATAGCAAAAAATAACTGCACAATTGACGTTGCATTTCTGCACAATCGGCGTTACATTTGGTATGATGAAATAGCGGTCTTGAGTGCGGTTTCCTTCTCTATTCTCTTACGTTAATTCTGGTGATAGATAGAAACATAAAAATAGTTCCATTTTTCTTTATTGGTAAATTAGATAAAATAAAATAAAATCAGTTATATTCAGTTTTCAAAGTTCAATAAGTATTGCTATTATTATTATATCAACTTAGTTAAAATAAGTCAATATAATAATTGTTACAATTTGGTTACAAATTATATATAGTATTTATAACTAAATCATAAATATAAAAAATAAAATAATAATTGAAACATATTTGGCTTCAGCCAAATATGTTTCTCCAACCGTAGGGCGGTAGCGTAACCTTTATTGTATTCTGATTTCTATATTATTAAATTTTACACCTAATTACATTGTATCATGTATATTTTATCGTGTCAACAATATTATTATATATATTTTGTTAAAATGTTTTTCATCATGATTATGTTTAATTATCAAAAATTATAATTATAAATTTTGTTAAGTTGGTTTTAATATGAAAATCTGTATATTATTCAGATGATTTATTTATTGTTATCGGTAATTAAACTTATTCTTTAATTTGTGTATATGGTTGATTTGTGTATATGTATTGTGGTTAATGGATTATAAGGCTGTTTTGATTTGTGATCTTGAAGATATTATTATTGTTATGGTTATTGACTCGTAGGGTACGATATTTTTAATGAATAAATGATTGGATAGAATAATAAGATCATAAAATTATTTTGTTATTTATTTGCTATATTCGTTGCTATTGTATAAGGTATAATAGTTCATATTGTTGAGTTTGATGGGATTTTATTATGGTATTTAAAATGTTTGAATTCTATGAGGAAGGTAGGGTATATAGGGGATTGTTTAGGGTGGAATTGTAAAATGTAGCCCCTATGGGTGATGGTTATATAGGTTGAGTGTATATGGTTGAAATAGTTGATATGAGTGAGTTTGTTCGAAGAGGTTGCGAAAGTAAAATGTGTGTTTTGAAGATATATTTTTAGTTTTATTGGAAAAGTTGGGTGTTTAGTGTAAAATTTTATTTTTGGATTGTGTAAAATAATTGTAACTATTTGTTGCTTTAATTTGAAAATCTACAACGCGCTGTGGATGGAAGTGCTCATAGCATAAGCTGGGAATAAATGGAAGTAATTTTTGTAAACTATGCCCGGATATGCTTGTAAGACATGTAATGTATTGATTAAAATAGCCTGTAATATGCATGAATACTGCATCATAAGGCAATAGAATTATTGTATAAATATCTCCAAAGAATAAGTAATACTATGGTAATAGTGAAGGGAATTGACATGGATTATTATATTTGTATCGTTATAGCGATATAAATTGAATGAATATTGATAGTATTTGCATGTATAATCGTGTGATATAATAGGTAACGGCTACAAGCCTACAGAATAGGCTATTTGCTGTATACAATGCATGTTTCAGGACATCGGCATATATAACAGGGGATTTTCTGTTGAAGTATTATACATTATATAATACTATACAATAAACAATACTATACATTGTATAGTATATATTAAAACACAGTACTAAATAATGCAAGGTACTAAAAGTGGTTTCTGATCCCAAATTATACCCATAAAACCATACCAAAGTGGAGGACAAACACACAATATCAATACAATAAACTGTACAAGCCATACACATGTATGTATACAAGGTAACCACCAATACACTATTAATACTATATCGATACACTTTACTAATTAATAGATACACTTTGAATAGTACTCACAGACCTATAATACCAACACATAGCAGACTTATCCACAATAAGTTATCAACAACCATGTGGATAAGTACTATGGTTGCGGGTAGAAGATAATTATGTAAACCGTTTATTTGCTTTAAAATGCCACATAGGACAGAGTAAAATACCTGAATGTAATTGGATACTAAAGAAATATAATAAGCCTTAAATGTCATTTAGGCATGTTACAATTGATTTACTGTTTACCCATTACTATATCCATTTACTACACGTTACTACATAGGCAATACAAGCACATATAAGCCAAAATTAGCCACTAAAACCATATCAGACACATAAACATACTACCCAACACAATATCACGCTAAAATACCCTAAAACGTATCAATTAATAAGGGAATAAACACACACTACAATATACCTGTATACCATGCAGTAATAAGCACGTTACAAGCCACAAACAACACAATAAATTTACTGACTTCCTTCTAATGATATTTTATTTAAATAAATATAATAATTATTTATAAATAGTATTGACACTTTAACTAAATGGGTATAATATTAGAATGTAATTTGATAGTAGTAAATAGGGTTACGGCACTGGACGGAATACCCACTGAACATTGAAAACAGAATATACATAGTAGCTTTTGAAGTCCATTATAAACTTGACATTGAAAATCTTAAAACCCGGAATTTTTGCCAGTTAAACACTAATTATCAATAGTGGTTAGATTTAAAGTATAAAAATCGATTATTGATAATTGCAATTAGTTTACTGGCTATAGGATAGTATGAGGTTAGTAATAATAAATCAAGTGAATTAATGGGGATAAAAAAGCAAAATGTATAATCTGTATGTAAAGTAGCTTGTAAAGTACTTTTGAAAATAGAATAAGACTTGAATATACCAGTAAATCATATGTTAACTTTTAATAGCTTATTGAAGCGACATATTTTAAAATGTCATTTATTTTTAGCTCTGACATATGAAAGAAAATATAAACAAGTCTTATTCAATATAGATAAAAAGTCTGGTATTAGATTAACATATAAAATTGACTAATAGCAGCAAACAAAAACATATATGAACTTTTTTGAGTATCCTGTAAATTTAATCAAAATATAATTTATAGGAGCGTGTAATATGTTAAATATAATCAATCTTGATGAATTAAATAACATTAAAAAAGATACTGAAAAATTATCATGGATTTATACTCATGACAGATTAAAAATGTATTTCCGATTTTTTATAAATGGAAATGAGGAAATAACATTAGGTGTATACAATTGGAAAATGGAAAATGAAAAAATTGTAACAGTCAGTAAAGAATTTTTTTACACAATAATGGATGAAAAAATGATAAACAAGACATTTGAAAAACTGTTAAGTTTATACAATAGCTGAACAACAAAACCAAATACAGGATACCGAAAAAAGGATATATATGTTAAAATAACAATAACAAAATAACATGTATATCCTTAATAAATTTATTGGAGGTGTTTACAATGACACAAGGTAGAAAATTTGAGAACATACAATCAATATCACTTACAGAAGTCCGTAAAGCACTAAAAAATGACGGTGAATGCATCATAGGTAGTATGGAAATTACAGTTGATAGCCTAAATAACTGTGAAGTAACAGAAAACGGAGAACTACTTTTTGAGTGTACATCATGGTATGAATTGGAAGAATATTTAGAAGATTTAATGTGGAATGCATAATTTACTTGCATCCCTCTTTAATGCAGCTATAACAGCAATGTTATAACAGTTACAAGCCTGTAAAATGCAGAGTAAAGAGGTTAAAATACATAGTTTATGGAGGGAAATTGAATGATTAAAATTAATTTAACTAAAGTAATCAAGCCGAACTTAACACATAGAACGGAATTATTAAAAAAAGTATTAACAATCAAAGGTTATGAAGTAAAGGGAAATACATTAATAATTGATGATGAAATGTTAACAGTGAGAACTTGTACAGAATGGGAAGATAAAACAAAAACATATGAATGGAATGATTTTGAAGGAAGCTTTAAATTCTGGTTTGGAAGATTTTTAAATTTATCTAATATTAAATACACGTTAATAAAAACTGATTTCATAGGAAAGAAGGGAAATAATAATTGACTAATTTAAATGGCTTATCTGTAACGGAAATTGACGGAAAATTTTACATTGAAGGCTTTTATTTTGCAGTAGATAGAAGCACATTAGAATGTATTGAAGAATCAAAAGAAAAAGAATATACATCATATGAAAATGCTGAAAATGAAATAGAAGTATTAAAAATGGCTTTTCAAAATTGATTTTATACCATGTTAGAAGTCATAACAGCAATAAAGTTATGGCTTTTATAGATAGTATAAAATGGCTATCAAATAAAATTGGAAAGAAGGAAATATAATGATAAAAAGCACAATACAACAAAACTTTGAAAAAGCGAATATGTTAGTATCTGCTTTGAAAGACTCCGTCAATAATGCTGATAACCTTCAAATGTACATAGTAAGAGAGTTTTACAAAGCATATAATAATGATAATATGGATTTAGCATACCAGATAATAAATGAGGCATTCAATAAAAATTATGTAGCAGGTTATAAGTATCTTGAATGCTGCAAGTTATGCGACATTAAAGGTGAATTTTACCAAATAGCCATTGAAAATCCATTAATAAACCTATAACAGAAAAAATATAATAATGCTACTGTTTGAATGCACTATAACAAAAAATAATTGATAGTGCATTGTATAGAGTAACATTGTATAATCAAAGTGTTACTACTTTGTATAATAGGAAGTGTATAAATATGAAAAAAGAAATAATAGTAAATGGAAATTTACAAGGCGAAAAACTTGATAACAGAAAAGCAATTCTTTACAAAGGTAAACCACTTGGAGAAATTCCAAAAAGTTATAAAAAAATAAGCGTATTATCCCATAATATTGGTAATAACTACAATTCCAGTATTATAACAATTTATCAAACAAAGGATAAAACATTTAGATATGAAATATATAGAGATGGTAGTTTTTATCCTTACTATGGAAAAATTGAATTTAGTAAATGAAATAACATATTTATGTGTTGTTAGACTGTATATAGTGACAGTGTATACAGTTTATAGAGTACATAAAAGTAATGTACTACTTTAAAAAATGGAGTGATAATATTATGACTGAAAAAGCAAAAATCATGAAAGAACAATTTACAGAAAGAGAATTGATATTAATAAGAGAAGCATTAGACTCACTTGCAGCATATTATAGTAATCAATCTAATGTCAAAGGACAAGATATTAGCAAAGATTATAAAAACGGCTGCAATATAAAAGCACAAGAAGTCAGAGACATATATAAAATTTTTAATTAACTATAATAACAAGCCAGTGTTTATTGATAGCATAGAATAACAGTCTATGCTATGACTTATTTACTGGATAGTAAATAAATATAATAACAGAATAAAGGAGCATAATACAATGGAAAAAATTATAACTATGCTTGAATACTCAAAAAGGATTGAAAAAAGAATTCCGGCATATAACATTAAAACAGTATGCAAAAATTTTAGTTTATCTGAGGAAACAACAAATAAAATTGTCAACCTACAAGATAACAAAAGTTATTGTTTAAACATTAATGACGGAAAAAGTAAAATGGTTTTTACAAGAGAAAATGATACTTATAAAATAGACTTTTGGACTAATTAATATAGTATGTATTTCTCCAGTGTATAACAAGTCAAGCAATAACAATTTATACACTGGAATATTTACATAGTATGTAAATAAGATTAAAATAAATTTATGGAGGGATAAAACAATGTCAATGATAACACTTGAAAACCCAAAAATTAAAACTCGTAATATCAAATTTAAAAAATGTGGACATCAACAGGAAATGACATTTACATTAACAAGTGAAGAAGAATATGAAAATTACCTTGAGTTATTCAATGGTATAAATGACTACTGTGATAAATGCAAAATAACAAATACTGAATATGGTATGATAAGAGAATTAAATACAGGTAACAGTGATACAAGGATAACACATTATACTTTTAATCATGCAGATATTAAAAAGGTAATAAGGTATTTTTATAAGCATGGTATTTCCTTACATAATGAATATTACCATATTAACTCTATGTATGATTGTACAGGAAATTGTTTCGCAAGGTATGTAAAAGTCAAAAAGTTTAAAAATCATATAACAGTAAGATTTTCATATCACTATGACTATTAAAATTTATAATGAAAGAAGGGTATAACACAATGACAAATTTAGAAATAATCTATCACGAAAAATGTAAATCAAATGACATTTTATTCCATGAAGCATTGAAAGAATTTTTTACTAATGATAGTTTGTCCTTTGATTCCGATTTTGACTTCGAAAAAAATCTAGTACAAATAACAGTTGATAACAATTACGAGATATTAACACAGCAAGACATTGACAATTTTTGTGACTACATGTTAATGGGAAAAGTTATAACATATGAAATAACAAGTATGATAAACGATATGCCAATTGAAAACACAACGCTTTATAAAACAGAATCAGAAGCAATACAGGCAGCTAATAAACTAGGATTAATTGACGGAATTGATTATATGATTACATGGTGTGAAGAATAGCAATAACACGATAAAATATAACTTTTAATCACTTTATGAAAGGAGTTTAAAATATGACATTAACAGAATTCGATAAAAAATTAATATGGGAACGTTATAACAGCATTGAAGCACTAGATAAAGATAAAAATTATTTAGATGTTTTAGCTCTTGATGAAAATCGCACAGAAGAAGCAAAAATAATTATGTTAGAAAATTTTACAGAAGATGAAACAAATTTTGAAGATTTTAATTTTATGGTTTTAATGGCAAGTATCATAATCGAAGAACAAATATAAAACATAAAGGAGAATAAAAATGTTAGCACACTATAACGAAAATTTAATAAACCTTATCGAAAGAAAACTTACATTATACAAGGACAATACAATTGCAAAAGTAGCAGGAAAAAAGGAAGTAAAAACAAGAATGTTTAATCAAATTGAAGCAATAAAAGATACACTTGCAACAATGAATATTGAATTAAGAATCAATTATCAGGATTTTACAGCTATATTTCACGATTTAACCAATAACAGCACACAAGAAATAAAGGCACGATAAAATCCAGTTTTTATGACCTGCTTTTATGTTTTTTATCTGATTATGCCATAGTCTGGTTAATATCTATGGTATAATTTATAAAGTACATAATAGTACTTAAAATTAAAGGTATGCTTATCCTTAAAGCATGGAGGTAATTATATGTCACGTTTAAAAGTTACTCTTGTAAACAATTTCCACAATACTCAATGTAATGTAATAATCAATTACAATGAGCAAACAAAAACATTTAGATTGACACAATCACAGGACAATAGAATTAATAATGCATTATGCGGAATGAAAGACTGTGATTGTGGAACTATTCGCGGAAAATGTTATATTACTAACACTGGCGAAAATTTCCGCTTTGAAGTTATTTCCTCTAATGGATTAATGAAAAGATTATAATTTTCTATAACAAATAGAAGGAAAGAAGGTGTAAAAATGTATTATTTAGATTATTCCGACAATAACGGTTTTAATTATCAAGAAAAATTTAATTCGTGGCTTGAAGCTCATGATAATGCAAGAGAATTGAGAAAGCAAGGTTGTTGTAATTTTTTGATATCTCAATGCGAATGATTTTGTCTACTGTTAGCGCACACCATAAAACAGCAATAATAATATGGTGTGTAGCCATAGAGTAAACAATATAACAGTTTACTACTAAAATATAGGAGTGATTTTAGCAATGAATAAAATTTATCAGTCAGGAAGAATTTATACTTTAATTATTAATGGTGAATATGTTAACTCTATTATGCCACACTATAACAAAACAAAAGCAGAAATAATGCAGGATATCAGCAAATTGTATAATATTGATGTAGAATCAATTGAAACAATAATTTCGTTAAAAGAAAAATTTTTATTAAGATTGTTTGAAGTTAGTAAAAAAGAATCTGCAATAAAAGTACTAAAAAATTTAAATGATTCTAAGGGTATTTAATACCCTTTAAAACCTGTAAACAGTATAACAGCAATACATAAAAGTTATGGGTTTTAAAGCTTATTAAAGCAAATAAATATAATATAGAAAGGAATGAAAAAAAAAATGATAAAAATATATTTTAAAGGTCACGGAGTTTTATATCTCATTGGTAAAGTCAGAAAAAACTATAATATTGGTGATACCTTAAAATTAAAATCACAGAGAAGTAAATCAATTATAGTTGATAAAATGGAAAATGAAATACATGTCAAGCCGATAGACTGGGAAAAAAGATTAAAAATGGAATTGGGAATTAGATAAATATAATATCCTTCAATCTATAACAAAAAATAAAATTAAAAAGGAAGTGTATTTTAATGTCACAAGTATATCAGTATGTAACAGACCGTATTATATCGGAACTTGAAAAAGGAAACATTCCATGGGTTAAAAACTGGAAAGGACAAAAGGCAATTAACTACATAACACGCAAGGAATACAAAGGAATAAACTTAATGCTATTGCCATTTCCCGGCGAATACTTAACATTTAAACAGATATCAGACATTAAAGGATCAGTCAAAAAGGGTGAAAAATCTTCTATGATTGTATACTATAATTGGTATGAAAAGGAAAATACATTAACAGGTAAAAAAGAATCTTACCCATTATTAAAATATTACAATGTGTTTCACATTTCCCAGTGTGAAGACATAGTAACAAAATGCGACATTTTTACGCCCGAGAACGAACATAACATTATAAAAGAGGCAGAAAAAGTAATAAATGACTATATTACAAGAGAAAAAATCAATTATAATATAATAACAGGAAGTGACAGAGCGTATTATTCCCCTGTAAATGATACTGTAGTTATGCCAGACATAAAACAATTTGACAAGCCAGAATCATATTACAGTACAGCGTTCCACGAATTAACACATAGTACAGGGAATGACAAACGGCTAAAAAGACATAACAGCATGATGTCTCATAAATTTGGTAGTAAAGACTATTCAAAGGAAGAGTTATGTGCAGAAATTGGAGCAGCATATTTAAATAATACTGTTGGAATTGATAATACAGCAGTATTTCAAAACACTGTTGCATATTTACAAAGTTGGTTAAAAGCTTTAAAAAATGATAACAGAATGATAACAATTGCAGCAGGACAAGCGCAAAAAGCAGTTAATTTTATACTGGGAATTAAAGATTTTGAGAAAGTGGAAGAAAATTAAAAATAGTAAAGGAGCAATATACAAATGATAACAACAGCGTTAATAATTTTATCCGCAAAATTTTTAATTGGCATATCAGCACTCTATATTTTTGCAAAATGTATTGTAAATATCGGAATAAAGAATTATAATAAAGTAAGGAGATATAATACTAATGGATAATAACACAGAGCAAGCAGAACGGGAATTGATGGAATTTATACATAAGATAGATTATGACAATTTTAACAAGTTGCTGGAAGAATTAAAAATAATAACAAATAGTAATAACAGAAAAGGAGATATAAAACAATGAATACATGTATAGAAAAATTATCCAATGGTAACACAATTGAATACAAAATCATTAACGGAACGGCATACCATAACAGTACACCACAAGAAGTCATTAACATTCTGGAAAATGCCAGATTAACAAAAAAGAGAATACGCTTATTTTATGGTGACTCAACAACAGGAAAATGCTGGAATGAAGAGCATGATATAATAGGATATATTGGACGGTCAACAGGTAATATAAAAATACCTCTATTGATTAATAATAGCCGTTCGTTTGGTGGCGGGGCTTTACTAGACCATTGTATAATTAAAATAACAGTGGATAAAGTAACAAAATATAAGCATAACAGTTTTAATACTGGCAATTTTGAAATAAAAGAGGCTACGACAGATTTATTGTCAAAAGGGTATAACACAATGGTATACTGTAACAGCGAAAACGTAGCGAACTTTAAAACAAAAGACAAGGCAAACAGATATATAAAATTTATGACAGGAGAATCAAACAGCAAGTAATAGTAAAGGCGTAAAGCCTTTATAATATCCACAATTTACATATAACAGCATAACAGATTATAATTAGATTGTGGGTAATATAAAGCCTTTAGGGTATAAAGGTTAATATGTAAAAAAGGAAGTATTAAAAATGAAAACAGATTTAACAACACAGTATTTAAACACAATTAATTACGGAAATTTACCTATAAGGTATAACAAAACATATTTAAATGATGAAATAATTAACATTATACAAGCTAGTGACGGAACACATTATGAAATAAGAAAAAACCAAAATGGTAAATTAGTAGCTTTATTAAGCGAATGAATTTGGTATTTTATGGGAAAGGAGATTTATATAACATGACGAACATAGAAATTAAAAATCAAATTAACGCAGCAATAAAAAGAACTGATATTTATAAAATACAGATAGAATTATATTTAAATGATGGATGTTACCACAAAGAAGGAAATGTTTTGTGTAATAGTATATCAGTATATAACAGTGATAATGATATGATATGGTCTTCCGTGTATGGAATAACAATGAAAGAAGATGTTATTTTTGAAACAGAAGAAACAAAGAAAATTTTAAAAACAGAACAAAAGAAAATGTATAACTACTTAACAAAACATTTTAACAATGTGAGTATTGAAAAAATAACACCATAAATAGCAAATTTCATTTATAACAGAAAAGGAGAATAAAAACATGATAGAAGTAAAACCAGTAAAAGAAAAAAAATTCACTAATTAAAAATTTAATTCAAGTTAATTTAACAGTATCACAATACAAAACTATAGAGGATTTGATTTTTAAATTTACAAAAGAAAATGTAGAAAATTATAACTTTGATAATGATATTGATTTAACTAAAATCAACTATGAAGATATGTCAATAGTTGATTTTAGAAAAAATATTATTGAGGTATTCTGTAAAGAAAGAAAATGAAATGTAAGTTTTATTTACCTATAACAGGAAGGAGAATTTTGACATGAAAAAAGTTAAAACATTAAAAAACTTTGTAATTGCCGAAACAAACGAAAAAGAGAGACAAGAAGGTCAAAGTGAGTATATAATATTTACAAAGGAAGAATATTCTTTTGGTGAAGGTTGCAGGTATCCAGAACATGAAACAGGAAGTATAAAAGAGGCAGAAGAATTTATTAACAATTATTAAGGGAGGAACGAAAAATGGAAAATATAACATTATATGATTATCTTCAACAAACAGAGGAAGGCGAAGAAATAACAGTACATGATAAAGATTATGACACAGAGACATATTTTTACAAAAAGGAAACTGATGAAACTGATTCCTGGTCTATATCAATGGAAACGTTATCAAAACTTTTGACAATTACAAAAATTAGAAATAACAGCGTTGAAGTTAATTTGTCAAAAGTAATAGGAAACAAGTTACAACAACTTGAAAAAGCAGATTTATTTATATCTTGTGATATTGACGATATTATGGATGATATTGACAATATTTTATCTGGAAATGTGTCTGAAGAATGGTTTAAAAAGTTTGTTTGTATTTTAGATTTACAAAAGTTATAAAGATTGGAAAGTGCTTTCAATAAAATGTATGTAGTATACACTAAATAACAGAATATGACACAATTTAAACCCATGATAAAGCAAATATAATATCATGGGCTTATGTGGTGGCATAACAGGCTATCAAAAATAAATCAGAAAGGAGTAAACCCCATGCCGAACAATAACACAATCTTAATAAGCAAAATACAGCACAGCACACACATATACACATACATAGACTTATTATCTATGTCAAATGCGGAATTACTGGAATTATGGCTAAAGATCAGCAAGCCAGTAAAGCAACCACGATGGACAAAACATATTCAAATAGCAGTATAACAAAGTTGTTATATAACAAAACTGTTAATCATAATAAGAAGGGAGAAAAAGCACAATGAATAAATCAGACATGAAACTATTTACTAACACTGGCTTATTACATACAAAATCAAATTATGAGGAATTAATGGCAGATTTTAACTCTAATTTGTATAACAACAGTTTAACCTTGCTACGGCTTAAAACAGAATATAAACTAGTATCACAGGAGATCAAAAAGCGAAAGGTATTACCGGGACATATGAGCAGATTAATAGGCTTGTACAGGGCTAAAATGGCATAATAGACAGGATATAGAGTAACAGGAATATAATAATAATATGGAGGGAATTTATGACTAATCAAGAGAAGGAAATTAAAAGGCTTTTAGGTGGTTACATTGAAATAAAACCAGCGTATAATTTAAATTTTGCAATATTGAAAAATAAAGAGACTCTTTATATTGGTACATATGAAGAAATAAATGGATTTATTGCAGGAATGCAATTTTTAGAAGCAAAACATTATTATGATAATTTTGGTAAATAAAATCCCATTTTTATTGGGTAAATATTCAATAAAGTGAATATAAAAATAAATTAAAAAAATATTTTAAAATAGTATTGACATACTAATATCTTATATGTTATAATAAGGTATAGTAAAAACGTAAGACTTGAACCGTAAGGCAAGCAGTTTGCAAGGAGTTTTATAATGAAACTTTATAAAGAAGAAAATCTTTCAAATTTTAAATTTTGGAGTGGAGCAAAAGATAATGCGGAAAAGTTAACCTCTAAAGAATTTGATCAAATTGAAGCAATACTGGAAGATACTAACCCAGATGGTATGAGCGAAACAGAATTAAATGATCTATTCTGGTTTGATTTTGAAACGGTAGCCGAATGGATAGGAAAAGAAGTTTGTTCAGAATGTGGAGAACTTTTCGAATCTGGGGAAGAATGCGAATGTCAGCAAGAAACAGAAGAAATTGAAGAAGAAGAGGAAGACGAAGATAAATAGCATTATAACAGGGTTTACCCTGTTTACAGTATCATTTTAATAATGGTATTGTAAAGATGGTAAAACATCTAAAAAGCCGTAAATCCTGAACTGATAACAGCAGGTAGGCAAAGGAGTTTATACAATGTATAACGATACAAAAACCCTTTACAGTAAAAAATTATATGTAGGAGTAAAGAACACAGGAAAGAAAATGTATATCAATCTTGAAATTCATCAGGAAGCAGACACTAGAACAGCACAGACAATTGATCATCAAACAATAACAGCATATAAAACCCTTTCAATGAGTGGAAATGGTGGACAGAACACGGAAGAAATTGCAGACATAAAAAGTTATAAGGAAATGTTTATATCTGAAAATGACCTCAATACTATAATAACAATATGGAATAAATGGCATTTAAACGACATGAAAGCAGGAACAGCAAAACAGCAAGCATTTATTGATGAATGGAAGAAAACAAACGAATATGATTATACGGCTATTTGTGAAGCGTTAAAATCAGCCGGATTATATGAGGATAACGGTTATAAATATGGTCATTCTTGGCTTGTTGAACCATTACCGCAAGAAGTAATAACAGAAATAACAGCTATATTCGAGAAGTATATCAAGCCAGAACATACAGAACAAAAAACAAATAAAGCAACATTTAAACAATTTGAGGTAAAAGCAAGTTATAAAGGAACTAAAAAGGCAGAATGGAGCGACAACAATTTTAATAACCACATGATAACAGTCACCAATGTAGAGACAGGAGAAAAGGCAAGATTTGAATTTTGGGCATCTATAGCACAGCCAATACTAGAAAAGGAATACAATATATTAAACGCTTTTTACTGTTTTGTCTCTGATGCTGTAAGCGGATCAGAATCATTTGAGGATTTTTGTTCAAATTTTGGTTATGATACAGATAGTAGAACAGCTGAAAAAAATTCATGGCAAATGCAAAAAATCACTTGATAAACTCAATAAAATATATGATGGTGACATTTACGACCTTGTAAACGAATTGCAGGAGGTAGCAGGATAATTATAATAGGTGGTGATACAAGAGTATGACTAAAGAACAGCAACAGGACACTATCAAAATTATTCAGCAATATAACAATACTAATGCAGAGACAATTAAACAAAATTTAAAACCATTAATTGAGAAATACAAGTATAATTATATTGCTGATAGTTTAGATATTGGAATTCAAACAGTTTATGCATGGACAAAGACTAAAGGTAATAGACCGTCATTTTATACAGCCTTACAACTTTGTGAGTTATTGGATATAACAATTGATGATTTGATGAAAGGATAAAAAGGGGTGATATTATGACATATAGAGAAAAAGAATTTCTAGAAAAACGTCTTGATAACATTTATATATTACTTGATAAGTTACCAAATAAAAATATTGAAGGTAGTACAGAATATAAAATTCTGAATGAACTTGAAAAGATTAATAGTGAATTTGATGTTGCTTATTTGGGTAAATATCTATAACAGAACAGGCGATAATACCCAATAAAATGATGCATTTATTCCCTGATTTGACGATAGGGCAAACAGGGAGAAGGAGAATACAACAATGAGTAAAACAATAATGATTAATATGATTAAAATAACAATTAATGAACTGGAAAGCCAGAAAGCAAGCTATGATAATTCTCTACAGGTAGGGAACAGGGTAATGGATATACTGGATAATACAATAACAGAATTAACTTGTTTACTGAGTGATGAATTTGGAGAAGAATATTAAGAGGTAAAGTATGAGAATTACTGATAACAATAGTATTTGTAATGGTTGTAAGAAATTTGTACATGAATGTAATTATGGTAACGATGAAAATTGTTTAGAATACTGTTCTAGTAGGAATATGGATATTAAAGATAAATTTTCATCAGATGAAACAATAACAGAATGTTTAGATTATGAAGAGTAACAGCCTATACAGGCAGAAAGAAGGATATAATATATGTACTATGAAATTAATGTATCTCTAAATGGCAAACATTTCTTTGCTACAGCCGAAAGATCAGTAACAGTTATGTATGAATTGAAAACAATATACAATATTTTTAAAGTGAAATTTCCTGAAAGCGAAGGGTATAAAATTACAGTAACTAAGTGGGAAAATTCAGGTAGAGATATAACAGAAACGCTATAAGGAGACCAATGAAACTATTAATTTATTTGGTAAAAGGAGTAACAAAATGAGAAAAAGTTATTACGGTATGAACTTTCAAGAATGGTGTAAACTCGATGAGAAAGACGAAAGAAAAATAAACTATAAATTACAATATACTCAGGCAATGCAACCAGTAACAGCAGAATTCACAAGTGAAGATGAAGTTGACGGATTAATGATGAATAGAATTCAGAACAGCTTTATTAGAAAAGTTGAGTTGAAAAATAATGAGTGGTTTGCTGAATTGGTGTATTAACAGTAAATGAAACAAGGATTTTAAACAGAAAGAAGGTAATATAAAAATGACACTTAGAGATATAACAGATACTATAACATTACAGGGTAATGTAACAGTAAAACAATGGGATGAAGAGAAGGAAACCTATAACATTTTAACAGAAACAGATTCTGCAATATTCAATGGTAGAGTATTGGATAAAGAAATAACATACATGTATGCGATTGATGGTGTAGGGCTGGTTATAGAAGTGGAATAATAGCGAAAGGAAAAATTAAAAATGAACAAGGAATTTTCTGAATCATTACTTGACGAACTCTATATCTATACACAAAAAGAATTAACAGAGACATTAACAGAAGAAGAAAGAGAAAGGTATGTAATAATCGTTGATTTACTTCATGAAAATGATATAGATATACCTTTTGGAATTGAGATATAACAGCAACCGATTCGACAAAGGGCGAACTGTAGAAGGAGAGTATAACAATGTTTGAAATTAAAAAAGGAGATTTGCTATTTTATAATAATTCTAGTGTGGTTGAAATTGGGATTGTTACAAATATTGCTTTAGATGGATGGGTAACTGTTATAAACAATTGTACAAAACAAAATGTTCCTCCACTTAATTTCATTGAAGTAACTAAAAACTATTCGGATCAGTTAAGAAAATCAATTGAAACTTTTAAATACTAAATAACAGGAGGATAACAATAATGCGAGTAATTAAGAAACTAAACAACTGGAGTATAAAAGAAAAAACTGAGAAGGAAATACCTGAAGGCTATACCCTAAAGCAAGGCTATGCAATATTCGCTCCAGATGGTACATTTCAAGAAGATAATTTGACGTATGAACAGGCAGAGGAATTCTGTAAGAACAATCTTGATTGGACAAAAAGAGGTAAGAAAATAGTATAATAGTCCTGCCATAACAGAGCAGGAGAAAGAAGGTATAATATGAAAGAATTTGAATCCAAGACAATCTTAACAGATGAAATTAAAATAGACCATAACGGAAAAGTATATGCTATTTCTACATATACAATAGAAACACCAATTGGAAAAATATATGTAGTATATGGAACTAATTCTGATATGTCTTTGAATGAGTTATATTGTGGCACAAAAGAACATACAGCAATTCTAGCATGGAAGGATGCAAAAACCACTTTGTTTAAAATGTTTGTAGGTAAAGAGTAACAAGTAAATAAAAAGATGTTTTTATAGGCTATAACAGCCGGAAAGGTGGAAAAAATAAAATGACTAATGAACAGCAAGAAAAATTAGTAAGAGCTTTTATTCAAGAAAAATTTAATAGTGTAAAGGAAGAAGGATATAGTGAAACAGTAAAAAGGATTCAAAATCATTTAGCACAAATGGGAATATGGGAAGAATCAAAAGATATCTTGAAACAATATTTATTAACTTATTTTGGTTATTTAGGTGACGAAGAGACTGAATTTTACAATGGTGAATTGAAAATAAAAAGAAAATAAAAGGACGGATTCATTAACCAATAACAGAGTATGTATAATAACAGGAGGTAATTGAAAATGGAGCAAAGTACATATGCAATATACTATATTGAAAATGGAGAAAGACAAGAATGTCATATTGATGCCGATTGTATACCAGAAGCATTAGGATATTTTATGATGTCACATAACAATATATGTTATAACGATATTATAGATCATATGGAAGTATAATAAAACGAATATAATAACAGGAGGAAATTTACAATGTCAATATTTAAGAGAGTTTATTTTAATATCAATACACCTTCATATTATAATTCAAAATATGGAGTAGGTTGGAACACTCCTGAAGATGGAGAGTTATTCAAAAAGTCAATAACAGATTTATTCCTTAATAATGGATGGGAAATTAAGAAAGAAAGATTTAACAGTGGTTGTAACACAGTAACAAAAGACAAGCAGGAATTATATCTTCATCCTCAACAAGTATCTGGTATAGTGATCGAAGAGAATATTCCGATAATCGAAAACCTTTTGAATAATGATTTATTTACATTTAGGAATACAGATATTTATGAAGAAGTTTTTGATATAACAGATGATGAATATATGAGTATACTACAGTCCAAAAGAGTTGAAATTGAGCAGGATATACTAACGATATATAAGACTAAAAGAAAGAATTTATTCATAACAGATGGCTGGAATCCTTTGCAAAAAGTATTAAGTAAATATAGGATTAAAAGGTTATTAAATTATATAGGTGTTTATTCTTCTAATGATCTTGATATGCATTATATTTATGAGTTGTTTAAAAACATGGTAGCAGAAAATAAGATTGTAACGGCTAATACAAAACATGGAACAGGGTATAGAAGTGTAGCGTAATAAATGGTAAAATATGAATAACAGAAAGGGGTTATTATTATGGCTAAGAAAGTTTTTAGAAATCGTGTAATTTACATTGGAAAAGGAATGTATATTAAATATAATGAAAACAATGAGATTGAATTAACAGGGGATTTACTCAACGCACATTTCTTTTACGATAAAGATTATTGTGAACAGGTAGCAAAAAGTTTGATTGAAAAGTTTCCAAATACGGAAATTGAAGTGCTTAAATTATTTATGGATATAGAAATTCAAGAAGTAACGATAATACAATAAAAGAACAATTTTAACAGGTTGGTAACCATAACAGCCAGAAGGAGAATTAACCATGAAAAATGAAGAACAAAAAGACCTGAACAGAGATTTAGAATTCCGTGTAAATGATTCAGATGCATACGGAATATATAACGGTATTTCAGAATATAAAATACAGGATATTATACGTGATATCCGTAATCAGCATTACAGCACAGTCTATATCAATGCTGAAGCTATCGCAAGAATCCTAAACCACAATAACGAACTAAAACAAATTGCTCTTGATACCTATAAACCATTACCTTTTAATGAAGGTTGGACAGATGAATACAAAGCAATATACTATAAACGAATTATTGATAAAACTTTCGAAGGTACTGGAACTATACCTAATAAAGTTATCAGAGAAAAACTTACTTCTATAATTCTTGATCTGATTAAAAAGGATAATGAAGAAAAAGCAATTCAAGAAGCAGAAAATAAAGCAAAAGCAGAAAGACAAGCACAATTTAAAGTTAGTAAGGTATATAAACATATTAATCCTTCCGGTGGAGAAGAAAATGGACAAGACGGATACTACGATGCTGATATAACAGATGACAGCAATACTATCAGGTTTGTAGCAAAGAATGTATTTGACTTTGGATTCTTTACTTATCCCAAAAGAGTTGAAGGGACAGATAATGTATTTAACAGGGAATCATGGACAGATCAGGAGAAAAAGGTTAGTGAATGGTTGTATGAGTTTAGTCCGATTTATAATGGGATAAGAATGTAATAATAGTATAACAGCCGACAGGCTATAACAGGAGGGTATTATGATTTTAAAATATGTAGGCACAGAAAATAGAAAAAAATTAATTACAGGAAATAATTATAAGGTAATATTAGAACGGCATAGTTTAAATATACCAATGTTAATATCATATGGAGAAGATATTTATTCTTATGGAACAGTTCAATATAAAATCCTTGAAGATTTTTTTAATGATTGGGAACAAATAAGAATATAATCCAATAAATCCAAGATTTTATTTTCTTTAAGTCTGAAATATCAGATAAAAATATTTAAAAATACGAATAAATGTCTTGACAACAGGATAAAATAGATATATAATAATATTAAGAAGTTGAACGAAAATAAAATTTGAAGGAGTATTAAAATTATGTTATTAAAAGTAGGATTACCAAAGAATGCAAAGATTTTGCAAAACAAAGATAATGAAATTATTATTGAGATGCCTCAATTTTATGTAGAGTATCAAACTGCGGTAAGTGTGTTTTCTGTGAAAGGACATACATTAGTTGATTTTGAAGAGAATGAAACTATTGGTTATAAAGAAATACTTATTAATCAAAATGGAAAATTGGAAGTTGAGGATTCAGAGGAAGATTATGAAGACGAAGACGAGGATGATAAGGAATGAATCTAGGTGAATACATTTCAAACATCATAGAACAGCAAGGTAGGACTAAGACCTGGGTAGCAGATCAATCAGGAATAAACTACAAAACTTTTGTTGACAAGTTAACCAGAGACACTATAACAGGTAAGGAACTTTTGAGAGTGGCAAAGGTATTAAATATCAATTTGGAAGAATTAAAAAATCAAATATAAGGAGGTATAACAGGTGATAGATAATACATTTGATAATTTACTTGATGAACTTTACAAATTAACAGAGATGGAGCAAGAACATAACTTAACACTTACTGAATCTGGAAGATATGAAGAAATTGTTGGTATACTTCAAAAGAATAATGTTGAGATACCATTTGGGTATGAAGTATAAAAACAATCAAATAAGAAATTCAATTGATTAATGGAGGTATGAACATGTATGAAGCAATAGGGAACTATGGTGAATTTAATAGATATAAAATGGAATTAGGTCAAAGCAATGATATGGATGATTTAGTAGAAAGAGTAGTTAATAGATTAAACTCAATAAAACCAGTAGAAAAAATTTTTGTATATATCTATGAAGATGGAAAATCAATTGGAAGAATTGTAGATTATAGAGATATTGCAGATAGTAATCCATGTATACCTATGGTTTATTTAAATAATCAAGAATTTGACGAATGGATAGATAAAAGAAAAAAGAAAATGAGTAGGAAATAAAAATACTATTTTATATCCTGTATAACAGGAAGAAGGAGAATGATTATGAAGGTATTAAGTTATAATGATTTGAAATTATTAGTAGGTACAAGTATTGAAGAAATTGAAGCAGATAACGACTGCCATAGCTTAACAATTAACGGTGTTAGTGTGTTCAATGTATATAGGCATGATATATTTACTTTTGAGAATAATCATCCTTTACTTTATTTAGAATTGTATGATAAAAACGATGATAAGATTGGATGTGCTACCATTTCTAAAAAACAAACGTTATATATCAATATGTCGGATGATATTAAAATAAAATAAGTAGACCTTAAAAATACTATCTCACTCATAATAAATAGGAAGGAGATTAGATCATTATGTTTACTGTCAGAGGATATAGCCTCATAGGTAATGGTATTATAAAAATATTTTTTCATTAGGTATTGACTTTTTAACTAAGTAAGTATAGTATTGTAAATGAAAGGTGGTATTTATGAAAGACACTTTAACAGCATTTAGAAATGATCTTCAGACAATTGAAACTATAATAGAATTATTTGGTAAATTTTCGACTAATACATATGATAGTAAATTGTCTGATACATTTGATAAGTTTGAAAAATACATGTATGACATTGAATCTGGACTACATGACCAATTGAAAGAAAAAGAAAATTTGATGCTTAATGTAGCATCCGGTAAATAAAATAGCGGTTTCACGCAGATAGAAAGGATATAATAATGTTACCTAGAATATGCATAAATTGTTTATGGCACGAATATTCAGAAGTATTCAAAGAATGTGATTGCATGAATGATAAAGGTCAAGAAGAACAAGCACATAATGCTTATTGTGATAACAATTATTATACTGAAGATTTTTATTTAGTGGAGTGTAGGTGGTTTTCAGAAAAGCCAACGAATAAGTAGTTTTATAGTAAATAAAAATAATAAAAAAGGAAAGAGGTAATCAAAATGTCAATAAGAATTACAATAAAAATCTTATGTTTGTTTGTAGCAATCTGGTTTTCTATAATTAATTTTGGGAAAACAGCATACAAAGAGAAAATATCTGTGTTAAATTTGATTATTCAGGCTATAGCAATAACAGGATTTGTAGTGATTCAATGGAATTTAGATGATTGAATAAATATAAAGAAGGTGTTAAAACATGAACAGAGATAAATATTATGGTACATTATTCTATAACCCTTATAATGATCGTATAGGTATTAAATATGATGATGGAAATATTGAAGATGGTTTACATTGCGGTCAAACAATGGAAGTATCCATAAATAACAAATGGATACCAACAAGAATTGAAATGGATGAAGATTGGTATTTAGTTGGATTTGGGAAGTTGGATTCACTTGAAGGATTAAAAGTAAGGTTATAAAAGAAAGGATTCGAAGTGATTATGAATATGGATATAGAATTTTTATTGAGTGCAATTGAACAACAAGCGAATGGAATCCTGAGAGATATTAATGAATGTGATAAAGTATTTCTTCAGGCAGATCATATAAAAGGATTGGTAATGAGATTAAGAATGAAGTTGGGCATTGAAAGGTGAGGTATACATATGGCACTTAAATTAGATAAAATGGAATCAGATTTGGTATTAGCCTGTAAATTATGGTACGGAGAAAAAGGAATAGAAAAGGTTATAGCCGATAATGTATATGGAGATATTGAACATATAAAATTAGATAGTAAATATCATTGGATATCTAAACTATTTATGAAATTGATTGATACTGGATATTTTAAGTTGTCGACTTTCATCAACGAAATATCTCCGAGACATATTGATGGATTTGGCGGGATGGATGAACATCTTAGTGCAGCGGAGAAAGTGTATAGAAGAATGGTATCAATGATCTGTAATTTACAAGTACAAGATCATGATAAAGAAGGGAATTGGTATACATTGGTTGAATTACATGAAGTTAATGAGAAGTTTAGAGAAAAAGAAGAAGAGGAAGAAGAAGTAGAAGTAGAAGTTTTAACAAAATAAATATAATAATATTTAAAAAATCTATTGACAATGAAATAAAAATTTGCTATACTATATTCATACTAAGCAAGTTAAACAAAACCAACGAAGAAAGGACTTGACAATAATATGAGTGAAACAATAAATATAGGTAGGAAAATATTACAGCTAGATTATTTTAAAATGGTAGTAGCTAATTCTAAAAGTTATCCTGATGTTGTGGATAGACTTGGAATGAACAAAACCGTAACTACACACATGAAGAATGTTAAAAAGGTATGTGAAGAAAATAATGTAGATACTTCACACCTTAAAATCTGGAAATCTGACAACTATATTACGCCATTGAAACAGTATTCTTTATCCTCAGATAATCAGAAATATTTTGATGCTTTTGAGAACAATGAGGCAGTTAAAGAATCAAGTAAGGCAGCATATAGATCAGGCATAGGAATGTTTCTTGAAGTGTTAAGAGGACTTGACTGCGGTTTTGTAAGTCCAGATGATATTAAAATGTATATTAACTCGAAAGAAGGTTCTGAGGATACAAAGAAGAACGCACAGGCTCATGTTAATGCTTTGTTAAAATATATTGTTAAGAATGATATTAACGGAGCATATGGAAAAGTAAGTAAGGATTTGATAATATATTTGTGGTGTGGTATGGGAGGATAAAAAATGTTAAAGTATATTAAAACAGATAAGTGTCCTAAGTGTGGTTGTTCGCTCATAATAGAAGAAACTACAGAAGTTAATATGTTTGATAAAAACAAATATAGAGAACATTGTTATGGTGGCAGATGGGAAACAAGAAAATTCTCGTGTGGATGTAAAATAGAATATTGCCCTAATTTTAGCAGAGAAGAAATAAAAGATGAATGTGCTAATTCTGAAGAATATATAAAGCGTGAAAATCAGAGAAAAACATTCAAAGAAGCAGTAATAAACTTTATAGATAGTTATAAAAATACGAATGAAAAAGATAGAAATATTATGAAAGATAAAATGAATTTTAGTATATGGTGGTAAAACTATAAATATGATATTTTATATGGAGGAATATAATATGGAAAAATGGATTGAAGTTGGCAAAGAATTACCAACCGAAGGTAATGTTGTTAAAACAAAATTATCTGATAAGTATGGAGAAAGAAATATTCAGGAACTTATTAGAAAAGGAAATTTGTGGTGGTTGACAGATATGAGTATGTATGTATATTATACTCCAACACATTGGTTAAAGAAATAATAAGAAAGTCAATAAACTGGTTATTTTGTGGGGTAAAATAAGAGAGGTGAAAGAAATGAATGCAATTGAAATTTTAAATAAATGGGCAAAATTTATTAATTATAATCCAGATCAAACTAGATTTAACTTAGGTTCTTATTGGATTCATGATGGCAATAAAAAGATTGAAAAACTTTCTGAGTATGATGATTCTGGAATTTTATCAGCATTATATGCAAAACAACTATGTAAAAAAGTTTTAGAAGAATATAGACCGAAATCACTTTTTGAATTAATTCAAGACCCTTCAGATTATGAAGAATCAAAAGATATGTGGAATGATTTTAATAGTTCGTTTATGTCTTCGATTGAAAATACATTTAAGACGAGATTAAATGAAATTGTTGATAAAGTAACCGATGGAAAATTAATTGGAGATTTTAAATCAGAAGTTTCAGCAGAGCAGCTATTAGGATTAATGACTATTGCTATAGATGGTATTGAAAAATGTAAATATGATATTTATGCAAAAGGAACATGTTTTAAGGGTAACATTGGATTCAATACATATATTCATGTATTTGAAACCAGTGAAGATTGTTTAAAGGCTATTAATATAGCAAAAGATGCTATATATCTTTGCTATATTAGAATGAATGATAGTGCTTATGGGTATTTTGGATTTTATATAAAAGATGGAGATAACATATTTTCTATCTCAGAAAGAATTGATGAAAGATATCCAGATCAAAACAGTCATAAAAGAAATCACAGGGATGCTGAGAATAAGCAATATGAATTATTTCCTTATGATTATATTTTTAAATTTGAAGGCCATGATTATAAAGGGTATGCATCAAAACACATTATTGATGAGACTAATCTTGCTATTTTTAATTTAGGGGTAGATGCTTATCTTCCAATAGTAATTGCAATATTCCTTATAAATAAAATCTATGTTGGTAAAGTTCCTAATAAGAGACTTTCATATGTACATAGTCTTATCTTAAAAACAAAATCAACTGAATTGCTAGATAACAATAATAATTCGTTAGTACCAATTCAGAAAAATACGTCTTTAGCTAAAACATATGAAAATAATATTATCGTTTCTTATGATAAAAAAAAGTTCTTAAATGGTGAATATTCTAAAGAGTTTGATACAAAAAATGAAAATGATTCATATATGGATTATGGTACATTTAATAATGAAAAACAAATTTTCGTTGATTTATATGGTTCAGATTTTGATAATAGGTATTTAGATTTTAAAAATATTAATGATACAAAACTATTAGTTACGAATACAAGTGAAATTGATAAACCTTTAATAGAATCTATGACAGAACATGAAATGATTGGTTCTAAAAAAAGAATAAAAATGATTCACTATTGGTGGTCAAGGAAAGCTTTAGCAAAACATATAACTATTGAAATGGAAAAGGAATTGGAGTCTTTTGGAGGTAAAAAGAAAGTTCTTGAATGGTATGAAAAACAGATTAGAGAAAATATCAACTATGTTTATCTTGTTTTAGCTCATATTTATGGTTTTCAAGATGGAGAATATGATGATTTAGATAAAATTATTACAAAGCAGAATTTATCTTATCCAGAAAGACAGTCTCCAGAATTTTTTATTAATAAAAGACAAAATGAATATAGGTATGATGGTAAATTTTTATGTCCTATTAATAATACTCTTGTATCTTGTTTCTTTACATTTCATCCAACATCATATAAGCACTTAACATTAATTTTAAATCAGAATGAAGATTCATTTCCTAAAATTATAAAAGGATGGGAAAGAAGACATAATCATCAAGGTAATAGTATATTAGACATAATTGATCCTGTTAGCTTATTGCAGCATCCTTTATCAAATGATTTTGGGATGTGGAATCATAATAGCAATTCATTTGATTTTTCATTCTCTATAGGATTTTCAAAAAGAGGATTTGTGAAAATGTGTAAAGAATTTGGTATAGAATCTAAAAGAGATTGGTATGATAGAAAATCTGGAAATCGCATGATATATTGTTAGACTATGGGCATATAAGCAAATGCAAGAAAATATATAAATACGGATGGTGATTAATCATGAAACAAATGCCAGTTAAGATTAAAAATAAATTAAGACAAATACAAGCGACAATAGAAAAAGCGAAAATGTTAGAGCGTGAATTAACAAATATGTTTGAAGAATATGATATTGATATTTCTGTTTTGGATGCAACTGGTGACAATAAATATTCTTCTGAACCATCAACCGAGGCTTTAGCATTTATATCAAATGGAGAAGGGTATGTAGAAGATAATATTAAAGAAATTGAAGAAGTGTTTTTATATTATGTTAATAAAAGTAAATAGAAGGAGAGTTAAAATGCCTGAAATAGTAGTTGTTAATTGTAAAATGTGTCATGGTGGAGATCATGGAGAAAAGGCATCCTGTTTGACAGATATAAAGTTAATAGTAGAAGATGGAGATATTGCATTCATGCTTTATTCTGATCATGTAGAAGCAAAAGTACAAGAATTAGGCTATAAGGTTAAATATAAATATTCTGAAAGTGATAGTTTACTTCCAATAGGAATGTGGATTAGTAAATAGGCAATAAAATACAAGTTTTAATGGGAGGGTGAGGTTTTTAAAATGGCAGTATGTAAGAAATATTCTCTAGCAATTCAAGATTTGTTAAAATGTTGGCAAGATAATAAAATTTCAAAAGAAGAATTTGGTGAAACACTTATCAAATATAGTGATGGAGAAGCTAACATTTGTTTAAACTGCAAAAAGCATGATAAATGTCATAAAAGTGATTAAAATGCGAGATTCGAAGAGTTTAAATAGCAATAAAACAAATATAAGAAAGGATGATTATAATAGCACCACCTAAATTACCTTTAATGATTATGAGATTAGAGGGGAAATTGCCGTAATATTTCTTTATAATCGAAAGAAAGAAAAATTTGAAACACCTATTGATACTAAGAATTTAAAAAGAATTAAAGACCTAGATTTACATTGGCATTTAAGATATGCTCCAAACACAGGAACATATTATGCAATGGCATGTGAAAGATATACAGGAGAAGATGGAAAACGTCATGGAAGGTCAAGATATTTACATATTGAAATAATGAATCCTGAACACAATCCAGAAATATACGTAGACCATGAAGGTCATAATACATTGAATAATTTAGAGTCAAATTTACGTTGTACCAAGAATAATAAAAATTTACAACATAGAGGAGATAAAAATAAAAACAATAAGACAGGGTATAGAAATGTATCTGAAATTGAAGGATTATTTTGTGTTCAATTACAAGAAGGTAAAAATACTATGTTAGGTAAATTTGGTGATGTACATCAGGCTGGTATATTTGCAGAAGAAATGCGTGAAAAATATTATGGAGAGTACAAAGGCAATAATTAAGTTAATATAGTAATAATTAATATTACAGTTTGCTTTATTATAAATTTTAGTATATAATAAAAGTACTCGAATTGTGAATTTTATAAGGAAGTGAATCAAATGGAATATGAAGAATTGAAAATTAAGATTAAAGAAGTTGAAGATGCAATAAAAAAACTTGAAGAAGATAGAAATAGAAAGATTATTGCAATTAATGAAGAATTTGAAAAGAAAAGAACGGAACTATATTCTATTTGGGTTCCTCTTGCAAGAGAAGAAAATAGATTGAAGAAAAGTAAATAAAAAACGTATTTTAATTGGAGGAGGAAACATATATGTTATTACTATGGAAAATTCTTTGTATAGCCATTTTATTATTTGGGATATTTTTATCTACATTTTGTATCTTCTTAACTATAAAAACTTATCAAAAAATATATGTACATCATTTATATGGGTATAAAGAATTTGGATTTTTAAGTGTTTTGAGTTTAGTATTAATCGGCACAGCAATAAAAGGATTACTTATTTAAAAGGAAAATGAAAGACGGATTTTATTTTCAAAGAAAGGAGTTAAATATGGATATAAATGAAACAATGGTAAGTTTAAAATGTGATTTAATATTATTTGCTCAACATTTAAATGATAATCGGAATGATATTGATTATCATAAACTGGCTGAGCTAAAAAGTAACATGGAAGCAGTATTGAATTTTATCAAAAGTTTTAAATAAATAAAATTATTCTTTTATAATATTCCGAATTATTGTAAAATTAAAAATAAAAAGGAGTACACACTATGAAGTATGAAGATTTTACAAAATGGATGGATAAACAAGTTGATGTTGCCAAATGGCAAATAACTAATGAAGAGTTGTTTGAACCAGATATATCCTCACATGCTAATTTTATTATAAATGAATGTATGTATTTGATAAAAAATGAAGCATGTAAAATGATAACAGTGAGTAATTCCAAAGTGGAAATTTTTGATAATGCTTTATATTTGATTAAGAAATTAGAATTTTTATTAAAGGGAGTAAAAAGCCTTGAATGGTTAGAAAGTGCAGCAGATACTTTTAAAATAACCATAGCTCGGTTTAGTATGATACTGGATGAAGACGGAATTGAAAATGGGTAAAATAAGATTTTTATTGTATAATTAGTTGGAGGTGATTGATAGTGAAAAAGAATATGGAGTATTGGGATAACAGATCAACCATACCTGATGAACTTGGAATAAATAAAGTATATCTTGGAGCATTTAAAGCTGCGAAATTTCCTGGGGATGATAAGCAGACATTATTGAAGTTTAATAATTATAAGTCTGCATTTATTCGATTTTGTACAGCAATCAATAAAAACGTGCTGCATGTCACATATCAAGAAATGATAGATTATCTTGACAATTTTGAGAATATTAGTACAAGAGAATCTCAAAGAGCTTTTATTAAATCTGTTCTGGTGTTTGTCGTACAAAACAATATTAATAATTCTCACAACCTTGTAACCAGGAATGCATTAATAATGTTACTGAGCATCTAGGACTATGGATACAAAAGATGATATTGAAAAAATGTTTAATGATGAGATTAAGGAAAAGAAAATTATTGGGAGGAATGTTAAATATCGAGGAAATAGAAAATATTCAGGTAAAGTAAGATTCTCTTCTGACTATCTTACGAAAAAAGAAAAAGATAAACTTAGTGGAGGTGTTACAGTGTCTAATGTTTATGATAACATAACTTACAAGGATTTAGTGGCCTTAGATCATAAAGAAAGAATGGCTGCTATTGATGCTTTAACAAAGAAATTTGGCAATAGAAAAGAGTTAGCTAAACATTTTGAAATTAAAATTCAGAGTATTCATGATATGTATTGGAGGGCTAAGAACACAGCGAAAAATGTTAAGGCAAGTGAGCCTAAAGTTCCAAAGAAAAATATTATGAAAAATGAGGAAGAAGTTGTGGAAAAGAAAACTAAAATTGATATTATTGATAGTAGATTTTCTTTAAGGTTAGTTAGCGAAATGACTGGAGAGGAACTACAAGAAAGAATGATGAGTTTAGCTGGTATAATATTAAAATCTAAAAAATATCAAGTGTCTTTTGAGTTAAAAGAGATGGACGATAAAAGCAAAAGTGAATAAATCTAATGTTTTATAAAGAATTGGAGATATTATTATGGTAAGACCTCACAATAATGTTATAAGAACTGATGATGTTATGAGGGAAGTTTCTTCGATACTTGCTAAATATTTACCAAATACAAATGTTCAACTTTATACTGAGAGCGGCATGTTCGGAGGATTGGGTATATTAATTAAAATTCCATCAAAAGAATTTACGAGAGAATATGAGCTTACTATTTGTGAAGTAACAAATGACAAAATATAATAAAAGTTCGAATTTATTCGGAAGGAGAGCTATATGATAAAATGTGCGAATGCTTTCATATTAATAGATAATGAATTAAACCCTATAAAATGTAAGCTTACAGATAAAATGTGTGTTTGTTGTAGTTGCACAAAACATGATGGATATAAAATGAATCCCTGGGAAGTTGATTGTCCTGCTTATAAAGAAATTATGGAGGAAATTAAATGAGGAACGTTGATGATATTAAAAGATGCAGAGATAAAATGCAATCTTGTATTGATAAACTCAATGAAGAAATATCTGATTTGAAGAAATGCATAAAGGCCGATAATGCCATTCAATTTACCAGGAGAGTCGGCAAGTTAAATATGCTGAAGGAGTATTATCGGAATCAGATTATCGGCATTAGCTTCTGTTTGAATGAAGACTCAAAATTAAATAGCTTCTGTGAGAGTAGTCTATTTAAAAACGAGGGTAGTATGAATAGGTATTTTTATAAATAAGGAGTTGATATAAAATATGTATGGATTTAAAAATGTGAATGGTAAAATCATAATAGATAAATATCAAATGAAAATCGCTACTCTTGTAGATCAGTTGAAATTATATGGATTAACAGATTTAGAAATTAGAGATATCTTTAATAAATTCAAGGTTCCAAAAGCTTCAGGCGGTAATGATTTTTATTTCGATATGATTAAAAATAAAATATTAAGTACGGCAAGTGAAATATCTAAACAGAGATTGCAATAAGATCCGTATTTTATTTAGGAAGGGGCGTAGACTATGAATAGGCCAGAAGCGATGTTGCAACCGGATCAAGCAATAACAACATTAATCAATTGTATGAAATGTGAAAATTTAAAACTTTGTCGAGAAAATCATTGGGTTATTACATGTGATAAAGATGGGAAAACATGTGATAATTATGAAATTGATGAAAAATATTGTGAATCAAATAAAAGATAAATTTTATCTGTTATTGAAAGGAGTATTTAGTATGGATAAATATCCAGAACATATTTTAAGAAGATTAAGACAAAGAGAAGATTTGGAAGAAACAGACACAAGTATGGATGAAAGATTTAATAATTATTCTCCTAAAAAAGCATTTAGAGAAGTATGTGAATGGGAAGGATTCCTGGGTTGGGACGGTCAAATAAAAAGATGGATCGAAGATATATATGGAATTCAATTAGACAAACAATAAACATATAAAACAACAGTTTTATAAGAAAGGATGAAGGCATTGTTTGTAAAAAAAAATATTATAAGAATAGATTTTACCAGAGAATTTGGTAACGGTCGATACGAAGAAGAATGGGTTGCGCTATATAATAAAATAAAAACATCTGAGGAAACAGCTAAGAAAGCTGTTTTTTATTGTGGTTTAAGATCTAGTGATGAAGTGATTTTTATGACTAAAAAACAATTTGAAATTGTATTTAATGATTAAAGGAGTTGGTAAAATGAAAATAAAAATTGTTCTCGACATTGAAAGTGATGAGCTGCTATACAGTTGTCATTTTCTAGATGAAACAGGAATAAGACGAGAGTTTATCCTGAGTCCAAGAGAATTCATAAATGACTCAAAAATAACGATAGCAAAAATTCATCAGCTTGCAAGTTAATGCAGGAAAACTTGCAAAAATAAAAAACAATAACAATTCAAATATGAAGGATTTCTTGCAAAAAGGAGTGTTGTATGCAAATAGTATTTAATAAAAATGGGTGGAAGAATTATCTTGATTTTTTCAAATATCCTAAAAGTTCATTAATTCACGATATACTTTGGATCATTGGGAAAATTAAAGAAATTAGAAAGTTAGAATGTTGCGGGTTCGATAATCCGCATATGAATAATTGCAAAAAATGTTTGGGTGATAAATATTATTCAGAAGACGAAGGATGTTCGGTTTCAATGTATAGAACTATGAACATGTTAGATGTTATAGGAATGCCACTTCGTTTGTGGGCTATTTTGTTAATAAGACTATTCGGGATATTGGCAATTATATTTAGCTTTCCAATTGCACTATTGTACAATATAAAAATTCAATAAAATTTTACATTTATTTGGAGTGAGAAAAATGAAAGAAGATATTATTAATTTAATTAATAAACTTGAAGATCAGATTAAAGATATTCAAACCCCAATAGAAGGATGGTTTGGAGTATCGGAATACGGTAAAGGTAAAATTGCAGGGTTTAATTATATTATTAAAGAGCTGGAAGATATAATAAAAAATTATTAAAATCTTGAATTTATTAAGAAAGGAATAAAATGAATATTGAATTTTCTAAAAACGAAACAAAGCTTTTAATTGAAATTTTCAATAGTTATGAGGGAATGATGAGATATTTAAATCAAAGCCCTAGTTTTCTAAATAAATATACGGATAAAATTGAAAAGGCTAAAAAGCTTAAAGAAAAACTATTAAAATAAGAGGTGTGTTATGGAACAAAATTCAAATGTGTATAAAACAGGATATCATCAAAAGCCAACAACTTCTAGAGAAAGAGCATTGGAGATAATTTATGAAGGAATAAATAAAGATAATATTGTAGAACTAATCAAATCTGGAATGGTTGGCAAAGCAGATTTTGAGAGTTTTGAAGATGGTATAATGTTACATACCGGAGTTAATGGGATGTGTGATATTCATATCAAAGTAAAGTTGGAATATGCTTATGATTTTTATCCAGGTTAAAACAAGATAAAAGTCCGATTTTATTAAGGAGTTGATTTAATGATATTTCGATATGCAATTTATCAAATAACAAACACAAGAGAAATTGACTATGCCTTTATGGGGCTAAGAGATGGTATTAAACCAAAAGTATTAGATTATAATCTTGTTTATACAGGACAAATTAAAGAAGAGTCCGAGTTACATGCTTTAGAAAAATTATTTGAAATTTTTAATATTAATCATCCAAAAGATTATAGGGGTAGATCACTATCTATAAGTGATGTTATTGCAATAAATGGAGCAACATATTATTGTGATTCAGTTGGATGGACCAAGATTGAATTCGAATAAAAACTAATTTTATTCAAGGCTACGTTTTATTTCATCAAGAGTTACATCTTTTAGCAGTTCATGACGTTCTTTTGTGTAGTCTCCCTCACCCATCTCGTATTGACGGAGAAAACATGCGGCTCCAACTGGACCCAATGCTTTTACCAAGGCTTCTATTCCTGCTTTTCTTATTGTGTTAAGATCTTTCATTTTATATCACCTCAAAAAATATTTATAAATATATTATAACATTTATTTTGATAGTTGATTAGGTATTTTCTAAAACAAGTTAATAAAAATTAATTTTATAAGGAGAGATAATATGAGTTATGATGTTTATCTAAATGATTCTAATACTGGTGAAGTAGTAAAGTTTAATGAAGTGCATAATGTTACCGGTGGAACATATGCTATGTTTGGTACAGATAAAGCTTGGTTAAATATCACTTATAATTATAGTGATCAATTCAGAAAAGTCTTAGGACCAAAAGGTATTAGAATTATATACGGTATGACAGGAGCCGAGAGCTTAAATATTTTAACCGAAGCTATTTTAAAACTCAATAATGATGTTGATCCTGATTATTGGAAGTCTACTGAGGGAAATGCAAAAAGAGCGCTTAATGGACTATTATATTTTGCCGCATGTAGGCCAGATGGAATATGGGATGGTGATTAATATTGTTGTTGGCTCCGCTTAGACAAACGACATATAATAAAATTATGGAAGGATGCAAGGAGACAACCGAAGATGGTAGATGCACACCATATTTTTATAATAGATGTAAGGGTTGTATTAGATTAAATAATAGTCTAGTTTATGGATTTACTAGACAGAGAAAATTTGATTGGTAATAGGAGGATTAACAAATGATAACTGAAACAATTAAAACTGAGATTTGGGAAGACATACCTGAGAAACCAGGTTATTTTCGTCAAGTTGGAATGATTAAGGCTGAAGAAGTATTTGAACAGGTTAAAGGAATCTTAAAAAATCAGAAGTTTTTAGATAATTTAGATTATTTTCATCTTGATCATGATTTATATGGAAAGGATTTTCCTTATGGTCAATGGATAGCAGCTTATCCGGTCATTGGAGACAATGAAGGACATTACATTCATGTTGACATCATTGCAGTTAAAAATTGGAAGACGGGAGTTGATATAAAAGAAAGAGAAACTTTCATAATAGCAAAGACTTTTAGTGGTTTTGATTCTGCTGCTAAATTAGCTACGGAAATTAGTAGGTTGTTTAATGATGAGAAATTAGCTTGGGCAGATGTAAGAGCAAGGTATATTATCATTAATAATAAGAATGAAAATAAATAAAAGTATTATTTTATTAGTTAATATGGTAACAAAGGAGGGGATTAAATGTATTTGTATTCCATATATGGATACGAAGAAAATACTGTATTAAAAAGCAATGATAAATATTCCGATATAGAATTTGCTGAATTGTGTAGGAAGGCCGAAGTGTTTGATTTTCATGAAATAAAAGCTTATTCGGGTACTTCAATTAAAAATTACTTAATAAAAAATTATGGTTTTAAACCTATAAAATATACAGCGGGCTTTTTTATAGATGCGGATATTAAAGATTAATAAATCGTAAATAAAGTGAATAAAACCAAATTTTTATCAGAAAGGAATGAGTCCGATGTCGAAGCCAAAAACATTTTATGATACTTTAAAGTCGATTAGATTATCATGGACCATGAATCCTATAACTAGAATACAAGATAATGAAAAGAAAAATAAGAAGAAGCTCCGAGCTGAAGGAAAGAAAATAGCTCGGAGTTTTTAGATTAAAAGAGGTATTTTATATGGTTATTAGAAGCAAAAGTATGGAGTTAATATTAGATGAAAACGGAGATGGGTACTTTGATTATAGGTACTATTGTTCCGAATGCAAAAATGAAATTGAAGTAGGTAATGAATGGAAATTTTGTCCTTATTGCAGTAAGAAATTAAACTAGATAAAAGCCTAATTTTATTGTGAGGTAAATATGAGCAAAGCTAAAGACACTATAAACTCTATCCTGTCACTAATTGATGATGCTATGAGTACCTTTGAAGAAAATAAAACATTGATGGCAGAAAGAGATAAAGAAGTTACTGATTTGTATCATGAAATTGAACTTACAAAATTTAATGCCTATGGAGGATATAGGCTTGCTAAAGAATTACAGACAGTGCTACAAGAACGTAGACAATATAAAAATGAAAATAGAACATTAGACATACTTGTTGATTTTTTACTCAAAAATCCTCAGTTTAAAAATGGATTAATTCAATGTAGTCAGCGGATTAAGCAATCTGAAAGTAATATCGAAAATTTAAAATTTACACCCAGAGTAAGAACAGATCTTAATATTGCAAATTAAATGAAAGGGAGAATATTGAATATGGATAAAAATAGAATTGAGCAGTTAATAGAAGAAAATAGAGGGTTAATATTAAATGTTATTAAAAAGCATTATCCATCAGTATATTATACCTATGACTTTGAAGATTATATACAGGAGGGATATATTGCTCTTTACAATGCAATTAAATATTTTGATGAGTCAAAAGGTTGTCAATTTTCAACTCTTGCAACTAGATTTATAAGGAATCGCTTATACACTTATTCAATTAAGGCTGAAAATAAAATGAAGCAAATAAGCAGTAATATAATTTCTACTAGTAAAGAAATTGGACCAGGTATAACCATTTTGGACGCTTTAAGAAGCAAAATAGATATAGAAAATTCATATGTAGAATCAAGTGAAAGAAAAGAAATCATAAGCAAATTAAATAAGATTCTTCCAAAGAAAAGTAAGGTAGCATTTCAACTTATGCTTCAAAGAAAAAGTAGAAAGGAAATTAGTGAAATTTTAGGTTGCACAAATCAGAATATCGATAGCTGTATAAGAATAATCAAAAAACATGTTGAAGAAATAAAAAGAGAAGCAGCATAATATTTTTATAAAAACTTTATAAATCAAATACTGAGTAGTATAATGTATAGAAAGGATGGTTAAAATGTTAAAGCGGATATTTAAAAGTATAATTAAAAGATTTGTTAAAACATCTGAGGAAAAGAGCATAGATAAAAACAAGGTTTTATTTGCAAATATGTTAATGGAGGCAAAATCAGTTATAGAGGTGAACAATGGAGGAAATAAATAATTTATGCTTGGAATACGGATTTACGTGGGACACAATAGGAAGTTATATAAAACTCAGGAGTAAAAGAGACTCCTGGGCTATAGATAAAGGAGATTTAGATGGTTTTGTAATTAAGTTAGGACACTTTAACAATTACGGAGGGGCCGGTACACATAAACAAGGTTCATTTAGTAACATAGAAGATATTTTTAAATATATTAAAGGGCATGATAACAAACATAGCACTAAGTATAACAAGGTTTTTAAAATTGATCAATTATTAAAAGCTATATAGGAGGATTTCAATTGAGAGTTCCAAATGTGTCTAATCCATTTATGCTGTGTGGAATATTAATAGTAGGGATTTTTTATGTGGTATATATCATTTTTAAGACAATTTTTACTTTGATAGGAGGTTTGATCCAAAATGCAAAGCAAGCTGACTAATGATTTTACCAGGTATTTACGAAGTAAAGACAAATCAGATTTAACCGTAAAAAAGTATGAAAGAGAGGTGGAGCTGTTTTTAGAATTTATATTAGTAAATCATAGCATTGGCGAACAAAACATAAATACTGTTGATAAAAAAATTCTTAATAATTATTTAATGTATTTATCTGAGAAGGGGGATGGAGCATCTACTCAATCAAATAAGATGAGTGCGCTAAGAACGTTCTTTCGTTGGTTAATAAATACAGCAGAGATTATAAAAGAAGATCCAACTAGTGGAATTGAGTTGGCTAAGATACCTCAGAGGGTTCCCAAATACTTTACTATTGATGATATTAAGAAATTATTGGGTAGCATAGTAAGTAGAAATCAAAAAAGAGATAGGGCTATAGTCGGAGTATTGTTATTAACCGGCATGAGAAGATTTGAATTAGTAGACTTGGATATAGATGATATAATAGATAAAAACATTTTAAGAATAAATAAAGGAAAGGGCGACAAAGAAAGACATGTATGTATGTCTCCTGCTGCGGTTCAACTATTGGATGATTATTTGAAAATAAGACCAAATTCAGAAGACAAGGCTATGTTTTTAAGCGAAGAAAAGAAGCGTTTAGTACCAGAAACCATAAACTATATAGTTTCTAAATTTGAAAGAAAGGCAGGATTATCAACTGGGGTACATGTGTTAAGACATTCATTTGCTACGGCTTTATACCAATCAGGAGAAGACTTGAGGCGTATACAAGAACTGTTGGGTCACAATAATATAAGTACTACTCAGATCTATACACATGTGTCTAATCAGCAAATGCAAAGTGCGGTTAATAATAATCCTATAAATAATTTGATTTAAAATGTTTAATAGTTTTTAAATAGGGGTATAATTGACATATTAAATACAATATGATATATTAGAAAGGAATGATAAAAAGGAGTGATTGTGGCTATGAATAAAAAAGAGATAATTCTAAATTTTATTTCGTCCGATATTGATAAGAACAAAATAAAAAAGGTAATGCAAAGTTCTCTTTTAAAATTCAATGACCCTGTTAAAGTGTCTGCTCAATTAAGTAAGATTCTTGATGGAGACATTGATATTTTAAAAGAGAACGAGGTTGAAGAAATATTAAAAAATATTGAAGGTGTAGAATTCAAGAAAAGTGATAATATTCAAGATGTTACAAAACCCAATAAAAGCGAGATAGCAATAAAAACAAAAGATTTTAAATTTGACAGGGAGGCTGCGGAACAAATATATGTTGCATCTGTTGAGGAAACCCAGGCTTTAAATAGTCTTTTAAAAACCAAAGAAAAGGAAATTGAAAAACTAAGAATTGAGCTTACAAATGAAAAAGAAGTGAGAAAAAAATTAGAGAACATAATTTATTTAACTAAGAGACAATCTTTAGTATCTACATCCGATGACGACATCAATGATTTATATCTTAAATATCTAGAATCTGGTGAAGAACAATATCAGAGTGCAATTGTGACAAAAGGTAAGAATACAGTAATTATACCCAAAAATTATTATGTTATAAAATAAAAAGTAAAAAATTGTTAAAAATGAAAGGGTGAATTGTGTGAATTGGCTTGGCAAAATATACAAGGATAAGTATACAAAAGAGAATAAAGAGGATGCGTCTACGGTAAATTCAATCATAGAATATGAAAAAAGCTTTAATGAAAGTTGTGTTTATTGGAACAAAGAAAATTTAATTCAATGGATTAAAGAATTTAATTCAACATCTATTGGATCTCTCAATGTAAAACTATCAACATTTAGAAAGTTCTGTACTTTTATATCAAATGAGGAGAATATTCAGTATAAAGATATCAGTCTTGATTTTGGTGAAATGTACAATTATTTAGATGTAGAGCAACTCAAAAGAATTACTTTAACTTACATGGACTACAGACATATTTTAAATCAGATGTTGTCTGATAATAGTGGTGATGGATGGAATGTAAGAGATAGATTGATATTTGAATTTGCTTGGCTTGGATTAAGCAATGAAGAAATGAAGCTAATTAAAGAATCTGATATTGATTTTCAAGGCCAAGATGCTGTAGTGATTAATATTAGCAATACTAAATTCTTCAGATCTGAAGATCCACAGTTGATAGAAGACATTAAATTGTGTCTTAATGAGCAATATCATTATATTCGTAGTAAAGATGGTAGATCCAAGAAAATGCAGTATAGAGATAGCGAATATCTGATAAAGCCTGTTAACGTTGGAAGAAGCAAGAGAGAAGATTATGTTGGCAATCCAGGCGTTGTGCTTCAGGCAGCTTTCGCATATTTTGGCATTACATGTGAGGGAATAGATATATACACATTATCAATAGAAGACATTAGAAGATCAAAAATTGTATATTTACTCTCTGAAGAAAATAGTGATTATTTTGATATGGAATTTGTTAAGAATCTTTTCGATATGTCATCTGAAAATCAAATGTTCTGGTATAAAAAAGTTGCAAAGATTAAATATTCTGAGCCTTTAAAATAGTGTGATAGTCCTATTTAAAAAAATAAAATAAGTAAAATATTCTAATTTTAATACACCGTTTTGGTGTATTAGTCCTATAGACAAATAAAAAAATAAATAGTATACTATTGACTTAATGAAGTAGTTATACTATAATAATTAGACGAACATATGTTCTAGAAAATTTAATAAAAGATTTTGGGAGGTTGTTATATGTATATTTGTTCAGAGAATGACCATACTGCAATTGAAAGTTATTTAATGGTTGAAGGAGAGTTGGCAAACGGAGATAGGTGTATATTTTTAAATTTACAACTTGATGAAGAAAATGATGCGGCAGTAATAATATGCAGCAACAAAGAAAAACGGGCAATTAACATATGTCCAGCATATACTCTTGAAGAAGGTGCTGAGATATATATGATAAGAAATAATTTAACTAAGGAAGAGTTTAAAAACTTACTGTTTGAAAAAATTAAACAGAATGCTATAAATAGCTTAAAACAAAATAAGATTTTAGAAGATATCTATAATGAATTAGATTTTTGTGAGGAATGTGAAATTTCATGAACCGGAGCGTCCGGTACATACAAAAGAAATATTTAATAGGAACTTGACAAATAAAAATATAAGTAGTATAATATATATATATAGATATGTAGAGCAGCAGAAATGTTGTTCTACTTCTCTTTTTTTCAAAATAAAATCGATGTTTTATCCAGAAAGGAAAATTAATATGAAATTAGCAATTATTATTGTGTCAGTGATTTTAATTATATCTTATGCGATAAGAAAAATGATGCAAAATTTATCAAAGAGTGATCCAGTGACGTTTGTATCAAATTACAGAGTATATATGAATGTAGCAAGTGTTAGCTCGGTCATATTCTTTATGTCTTTGGTTGTTGATGTGATACTTATATTGGCTTTAAATTTATAAAATGTAGAACTTATGGAGAAATTTTATGGAAACATTAGAAAAAATACCTTGTAAACATTGTGGAAACTATAAAACATATGAAGGACATGACGGTTGTTTGGGAGAATTAATTGGAATAACAAATGCCTGTTGTGGGCATGGCAATCCAAATATTGCATATGTGCAATTTTTAGACGGAACAATTATTAATGGTAATGACGCAATAACAATACAAAATATATTAAAGAAAAATTCTATAGATTATAATGAGATTAATTATAGGAAAGAAGATAAGTTAAAATTTATGAAAGGTAATGTGAAATTTTATTCAGAATTATGGAATCTGAAATAAAAACATGATTTTATAAGGAAGGAAAATTATATGGAATTTTTACAAGATGTGCCTTGGTGGGTATGGTTAATAATTCACATAGTTTGTTGTGGAGTAGGGTACGGTTTATTTCATAATGTGAAAAATGACAGTTTAATTGCAATAGACAGAGTATTTTTAATATTTGGTATATTAGCTATGGCTGCGTTAATTTTGGAGATATTATTCTTATTAATTTGGGAAGTTATTAAATTACCGTATCGTCTGGGAGTATTTTTACGAGATAAAATAGGATTCTCATTAAGAGAATAAAACATAAATTTTATATATTTAGGTGATAGCACATGGCGTAGTGCGGTGAAGACAATAATCCGATGTGAAGTAATGGTTAGGCTGGAAACAGAGCCATAGTAACATCCCTGTGGGGTTAGACTCCCCACTCACCTAATTAACATTAAGGAGGTAAAATGATATTTATAACCGGCGATACTCATGGAAGTCATGATATTAAAAAGCTTCGATGGTTGAAAAATGAATCTTTTACATGTGACGATTATCTTATTATTCTTGGAGATGCAGCTATAATATGGCATGGTAATGAAAAAGATCTTGAAATACAAAAATGGTATGCAAAAAACATACCTTGTACTGTTTTGTTTATAGATGGAAATCATGACAACTTTGCAGCCCTTAATAAGCTTCCGATTGAAGATTGGAATGGAGGATGTGTCCATAGGATTAATAATCAAATTATTCACCTTATGAGAGGTCAGGTTTATAATATTAATGGCAGCACGTTTTTTACTATGGGTGGAGGATTCTCAGTTGATAAGCAATATAGAACTGAAGGGGTATCATGGTGGCCCGAAGAGATGCCAAGTTGTATTGAATATCACTTAGCAACATTAAACCTTAAAAGATTTAATAATAAGGTTGATTATATCTTGACTCATGAATGCCCAAAGATGTTTTTAAAAGATGTAATACCAGGTTGGGCAATATCTCGGTTTGGGAATATTGAAACGAATGAGCTTAATGAGTTTTTTGACGAGATATATAATAATTTTGAATTCAAAAAATGGTATTGTGGTCACTATCATGATGATGTAGTAGTAAATGAAAAATTTAAATGTCTTTTTAATGATGTTTTAGAAATAAGATAAAAGATAACTTTTATTCGGAAAGGGGTTCTTTAAAATGAAATGTTTTATTTGCGGTGAGGATTTACCGGAAGATAGATTTGATATTTGTGATAATTGTATGTTGGGAATCGTGGAACTGGAAGAGCGAAATTCTGGTGCCAATGAATTTGAAGAACTTTTTCAATAAAATATTTGGTTTATGAGGTAACTTAATGAAAAAATGTGGAGAAGGTTGTTATGCAATATGTGATAACTGTAAGCACTTTTATGGTAGAATAGAAACAAATTTTGATGGAGAGCAAATATATAAAGGTGAAGGTGTTTGTGAATTAGATAATAGCAATAAAAATGCATTTGATGGATGCGATGAATTTGTGTGTCAAAATGTAAAAAGTTAATAAAATACTTCATTTATAATATTAATTTTTAGAAAAGGTTAATAATTCCATATAAAAAATAAAAGAATAGGTGATTAGGATATGTTATAATTTATTATAATTTTAATATTTAAGGAGAAATTATATGGTGTTTAAAGACTTAATTTATGAATCTTTATATGCAAAATATGCAGGAACTAAATTTGATTCTGTAACAAGTTTCGAAACCTATAGGGATGAGATATTACTTATATATAAAAATAAGTTAGATGGTACTATACAAAGATATCCACATTTCTTTTTTCATGGAGAAGACGGTTTAATTAATGCTTATATAATTTTAACTTATGTATTTTTTGAGATCAAGCAAGTAGAGAACTTTGATGAAATTTATGATTTTTATAAAAGAGGTTTTTTCGAAACATACAAGATTAATGGAATTATTACTTATTTTGGGAGTTTATCAAACGCTTTAAATGAAATATATGGCAAAAACACTTTTGATCTTGAAGCATATTTGACGAAAAATAAAAGCGGAACAAATCTAAAAGAGTATCATGAAAAAACTGATAAAAAAGAATACTATCGGAATAAATTATTAGATGTATTGAATGAGGAAAATATATCTCAAGAAAAAATTCCTGAATATGTAACTAGTTTGTTTTTAAGTAAACATGGGCTAGAATACGGAGAGAGATTTTTTAAAGGATTTTTTAATTATATAGACTATGTTTTTCCAGGGATATTTAAAAAAGAAGATATCGTAAAGACAAATAAAACCTATGATCAGTTTTATAATAATATAGATACAATATTGAAAAATGAAAATATTCTTATTAATGACATTACAAAAAGTCTACTAGAGAAATATGGATGTTATGTTAAGAAAGGTGTGCATGGTGTAGTTAATGGCATTGAAGATATTAAATTGAATTATTGTAAAATTTTCAATATTCCATATTATGTTATTGATTATGATAAGTTTTATGGGAAATTGCAAGAATATAAGTTTAATTATTTAGCAGAAATATCAATTAAAATAGAAAAGACTAAAGGATACATCGACGGAATAATAAGAAAAAAATCGAAAATACCATTTAGTGTATTTCTTTCTATTTGTGAAAAATTACAAATAAGTTTCAAGCAATATGCAATTAATCTTAATGAGCTGAACGAATAAAATCTTAGTTTTATAAGAAAGGAATAAAATATGTTTACAAAGCAACCAATGATTTGTTGTATTTGTGGTAAAGAATTTATGACTGATTTTACATATTGTGGCGGAGACGTTTGTTCTACCGGATGTAAAGATGAATTTGAGTGGAGAAAAACTCTGTACATAATAGGACAAAAATATTGCGAAAGGAATGATAAGAAGAATGGATAAAGAATTGATGGCTGCAATTAAGCTTCTCCAAGAAAATAACTACATAGTTAAAAAGTTTACTAAGACTATGCAAATAGATGCAGATGATTGTGAGGCTTCTGGATGCTGCAAAGAGTGTTTAGACTGTGCTTGTAATGTTTGTATAATACAATAAAATAACACTTTTATTAAAAATTGGAGGATATTGTTTGAACACAAAGAGAAGAAAGTCAATAGTATTTATTAAAGATCAGATTGAAAATTTAAAGTCGGTACTTGAAAATTTAAGGGATGAAGAGCAAGACTGCTATGATAATATGCCTGAGTCGTTCCAGAATGGAGATAGAGGCTGTGTATCTGAGCAAGCGATTTCAGATATGGAAGAAGCTATTAATTCATTTGATGAGGCTATAGGGTCTTTAGAATCGGCGGTTGTATAATATAAAAAGAATGCGAAGGGATATAAAATATGAAATTTCAAATTTTAGTTATAAGGCTACTTGCTTCAATTTTATATTGGACAGTAACCCACTATAAGGGTTATCTGCCAACTAATGAACAGGATTTACAAAGAGATGCGTATTCATTTATAGAAAAACTGAAAAACAAAATAGGCTACATAATCAGGACAGAACAAATAAGCCCTAGCTTTTTATGAGAGCCTAATTGGGAAAAATTCAATATCATACTCCTTTTCAAGTTCAGTTTTAAATTGTTCAGTGGTTATAAAATTACCAGAGATATAATAAAATCTTTTGTCTTCACCCAAGCAGTATAGATTGTAGAGCTGATTTATTTTAAATTCTATATCTTTATCATTTAAACCCTTAGAGATTAGATTTTCAAAAATAATGTCGAATGTTGTAATATATAGTATATTGTTCATTAGTTGCTCCTTATTGGAATATATTATAATAAAGTTTACCATAATCATGAAAAAAGTTCAATAACTATTATTGAAATATTAAATAACTTTTATTTACATTTTAAATAGTTTATAATTGCTTTGGGTGATTAATGGTGCTGAGTGAGAACAAAAAGATTTACAGTATAATATTGGATAAAAAAGTGAAAGCAGATATAGATAAGATAGCCAAAGAACAGGATAGGAGTGGAAGTTCGATGGTGAATTGGGTGCTGAAAAAATATATAGATGAATATAAAGAGAAAGATAAAAAATAATTTTGATTTAGTCTTGACAATTGAAACATTAAGTAGTATAATATATATGTAAGGTTGATGAAGGGGCGTAAGCTTCTTTTTTAATAGATAATCATAATAAAATTAAATATGGAAGGGTAAAGGTAAAAGGAATGGCAAAACGAACAGATTTTAAGTTTCCGCAAACATCTACGTTTTTCAGAGTACGAGGAATAATAGTTGGAAAAGATTCACCACGTAAGGGATTCGGATTTTCATCTGGAAAGACTAAGCCACAGGATGGCAGAGAAGGTAAAGAATATAAGAGTATTCGTTTTAGCGTAAAAGCTAGTGAAACGAATATAATAACTGTCGAAGCATTTGGACAGGTGCAAAATAAGTCTTACTTCTATAGCAGGAAAGCTAAGAATACCAAAGAAGTTGATTGGAATAAGCGTTTCACTACTAAGATCGATGGCTATGATATGATATTAAGTAGCTATGATATGGCTGAAAAGTGTAGCTCAGAATTCAAAGACGGTGATCCAGTTGTGATTACCGGCAAGTGTATTCATAGTGAGTATGAGAATCCGAACACTAAGCAGAAACAGCTCCAGACTAAATTTGAAATTGGATCAATTTATAAGGCTACAGAGCCAATAGATTTCTCTTCTCCTGATTTCAAGGAAGATGCTGTGTTTGAAGAAGAGATTATAATTAATGAAGTCACTGAAGATGCTGCCGAAGGCAAAGTATATGTATATGCATACACAATCAACTATGGAGATGTGTTTGCTCCTTGTATGTTCGAAATAGACATATCTAGGAATCCAAAGTTCGCAAAGAACTTTAAGACATTGAAGTATGGTGATTTTATAAAAGCCGGTGGTATTATAAATAATCGTGCAAAGACCGAAAGTATATCCGATGATGATGGATCTTGGGGAGAACAAGTAAGAACTGTTAAGACATATGAGAAATCATTGCAGATAATTGGTTGTAGTGCTGAAAGTCTCGAAAAGGGTAAGTTCAAAGAGGATGATATAGTTAAACCTGGCAATACTGGGTTTGAATCCGGCGAATTTAATCCTGAGTTGAATTCAGACGATGATTCTGATTTACCTTTCAACTTGGATGATTAAACTTTTGGACAATTAAAATAATTAGTAGTGGGGTCGGAAGCATTTAAAATGCTAGGAAAGTCAATCCGAACACAAGTGGAGGTAGCACTTTAATAAATTTTGGAGGTAAATAGATGGGATTCGATTTTAGTAAACTTGGTGTTAAAAAGAATATTCCAAAGGTAGATTTTAGAGAATACAGTGGTCTTATTCAGTCAGAAAGTAAATGGGGCAAGACCCAGTTAGTAGCAACTCTACCAAACACAATATTGGTGGCATTTGAAAAAGGGTACGATGCTCAGGTTTTGGATTTTATAGATTGTTGTGGAGATGATGGATGGGATAAATTCGTTGTATTTATAAACAACCTTGTAGAAAATAGAGAAGAGATCGGTAATGAAATCAGATTAATTGCTTTGGATACTCTTGAAGAAATGTATCGTGCTGTAGAACCATATATGCTTAAAAAAGAAAGCATTAAAGATAAGGTTAAGTACGCTAAGATTGGTGATATACCTTATGGTGCAGGATATGCTCTTAAAGATGATTATTTCAGAAAAGAAATAAAGAGAATATATAACCTTGGGTTTAGGCCAATATATTTAACTCACGTTGAGATGAAGACCGTTAAACCAAAAGATGGAGATTCATATAACGTATATGTTCCTACTGTTCCTGAGAGATGTTCTAAGATTGTTTATCCTGAAGTTAGTTATATAATTCATGGCAAGAGAGATACGGTGGATGGCAAGAAGGTAAGAGTATTGCAGGTACAGGGCAATGATGAAACTGTAGCTGGAAACAGAGTATATTTTGATGAGAATATAGTGTTTGATTCAGAAGAAGAGGCTGTTGAAAAGTTTGATGCTAAATTCAAAGAAATGATAAAACAGAGATTGGTCAAGGCTGGAATAACTGAAGATATCGATTCAATCGCAAAGAAGCAGGAAGCTGAGAAAAGTATTGAAGTCAAGGAAAGCCTTCAGAAGATTAAGGAGCTGCCTGAGCTTATTAAAGAGATTAAGAAGCTTATGAAAGAGCTTATTACGACAAAGAAGATAGACAATGCCGGTGTCGTTGCTATTCTAAGAACTAATAGTCTTGAAACTCCTGATAGTATAGTTGATGTTGAAACTGCAAAGGTAATTTTAGAAGCTCTTAATGAAAAGAAATAAATTTGTAGTTTTATCGGTTTTAGTAGTCTTGCTGCTGGTTGGTATTCAGCCAGTAGTTAAGGCTCCGATAGAATACAATTTGGCAGTTAATAGCGACATTTCAATCGACACATTAAGGGAAGAAAAACTTTTGCAGAATAGTTATAGAATTAAGATTCAACAAGAAGAACAAAAAGAAAAGGAAGAAATAAAGTATTTTAATATACCTTTAAACCACGATATTCAAGACATTATATTCGAATATTGTAGTAGATATGATGTTGGTATACCACTTGTTTTAGCTGTAATTGAACAGGAAACTGGAGGAACATTTAATACTAAATTGGTTTATAAAAATAAGAATGGTACTAAAGATTTTGGGTTAATGCAGTTGAACAGCAGTAATCATAAGTGGTTTGCTGAAATGATTAAAGAACCAAATTTTGATCCATTAAATGTTAGACATAATCTTCATGCTGGAATTAAATTTTTGAGTATTTTAAAAGATCAATTTATAGGTAAGTATTCGGATGATGAATTAAGAATATGGGTCTGTAATAGCTATAATATGGGATTATATGGGTTTAAAAGGTATGTTGATAGAACCGGAACAATTAGTAGGGGTTATTCAAAGAATGTTTTAGAGTATAGACAAAAATATGAAGAGGATGGTAACAACGATGAGTGATTTTAATAAGGTTAAAATTACATCCGATAGTGGTATTACAGTGTTGTCGGAAAATGGAATTAAAGTAATTGATAAAAAAGAAACCTTGATAGAGCCAGGATTTAGAATAACTTGTAAAGAATGTGGGTTCAAATTCTTCATCGGAGAATCTAATAAAAAATGGTATGAAGAAAATAATATGGTAATGCCAAAAAAGTGCTGGCACTGCCGTAAGAAAAACAAAGAGAGAAATGCAAAGGTAGAAAATGGAGGGGCATAATAGCCTCTCTTGTTTTCTCAGGAGGAAAATATGAGCATATTTTGGTTTTTAATACACAGCATCACAGGATGTCATGACGAGGACTGTAGTCATTCATGCAGAGGTAAAAAAATGGTTTGCAATAAATGCGGAAGAGAATTTATAGTATGGGGTTCATGGTGAACATATGAATAATAATTGGATTAAAGATCTAAAAGAAAAATATAATAGTTTAGAGTTTGGTATTTTTCCTCCCAGAGTTGAGGTATGTAAAAATATTTGTGATATATGCAAGAACTATGTAGATGCATCTGAAATATTTGAAGTGCAGAATAGTTATGCTGGTCAAGGTATTTGCTCTAAAAAGAGTAAGAAGGTTTTTGCTGAAGATAGTTGTGATGATGATTTTGAATCTATGTTAGGATAGGTGATTAGATTGGCTTTAAGAAAATGTGTTAGATGTAAACAACTTGTTGGTGATGATGCTATTTGGGTTGAAGTTAAAGATAAAAATGGATATATAAAATTTACAGCCAAAGGTAAAATTCTATATAGGTGTTATCATAATAAATGTCTTGAAGAGTTAAATTATGAAAAATTAGGTTGGAATAGCCTATATGATTATATTTTAAAAGAGTACTTTACTAAGGAGCTGCCAAGTCTTTTAATCATGAAGCTGAAGGAATATAGACGGTTGTATACTTTTCAACAAATGAAGGGTTGTCTAGAGAGTATTGAGCAGGATATTAAGAAGATACAATACAAAGATTGTCAGCATTTGGCGAATCTTTTAGTCTGGATGCTCAAGAATAACATGGAAGATTATGTTAAGAAGCATAACCAAAGAATTGCTGAGGCGAATGAGGTTATAGAATTTAAGTTTTTGAAGGTTAACAATTCAAATATTAAGGATTTAGTGTCTGAGGATTACGATATATTAGATTGAGGTGACTATTTGAAAAAATACAAAATTATATATGCAGACCCACCTTGGAGTTATAAAGATAAAGCAAGTGCTGGTAATCGTGGTGCATGTTTTAAATATGATGTTATGACCGTTGAAGACATTAAAGCCCTTCCAGTAAAAGAAATAGCAGATGATGATTGTATATTATTTATATGGGTTACATTTCCAATGATTCAAGAGGGTTTAGACACGATAAAAGCTTGGGGATTTAAATATAAAACCATTGGATTTAATTGGGTTAAAAGAAATAAAAAATCTCATAGTTGGTTTTGGGGAATGGGAAATTGGACTCGGAGCAACTCAGAAATATGTTTAATAGCAGTTAAAGGCAATCCTAAAAGAATTAGTGCGGGAGTTCATTCTATTATTGATACTCCGATTGAAGGACATAGTAAAAAACCAGACGTAGTTAGAGATAAAATAATTAAATTAGTTGGAAATTTGCCAAGAATTGAATTATTTGCAAGATCAAAAACAGATGGTTGGGATGTATTTGGGAACGAAGTAGAAGAAAGCATTGAATTAGTATAAAATGTAAAACTTATCAGGAGGTAAATATAGTGTTTTTGTGTTTAGACTGTAATAGAGTATACCATCAAAAAACATTAAAATATGGAATGTGCAAGTCAAGAGATTGTGGTGGCATATCAGTTGAAGTTGACGAACTTTTTATTCCTGTTATCGCAGAGTTAAATAGAAAAGGATATATTACTAAATATTGTTGCAGTGGTCATTGTGGAGATAATTCTGGCAGCTACATATATTTTGAAGATTATATTAAACTTCCTAATTTGCCCGAAGGGTATTTGTATGATCAAGATTTATATCCTCATGTCGATTGGGGTAAATGGGGAGTTAAAGTTACAATAAGGAAGAACTTTGATTACCAAAAGAACGCAGTTGAATTAAGTAGAGATATTTTTAATAATGCACTTAAAGTTTTAAAATGGGCGGAAGAACTGTCAGATATGAAGGGGTGATAGGTTGAGTGAGGAAATATTACAGGAAATTGCAGATATATCAACAGAATCTTTAGTAATTGGAAACATTGTAAATAATATTAGTATACTTAATGAATATAATGAATTAATTGTGAGCAAATTTGATTTTTCTGATTCGAGTTTGAAGTTCCTATATGATTTGCTTTTTAATACTTTTTTAAATCATACAGAGGTTAATGAAACTTCTATTAATATTCAGGTTTCTAAAATGGATGAAGAATCTAAAAGTTTATATCAAAAACTTGGTGGACACAAATCATATCAGCGACTTTCGGCTATTGCAAAATCTAATACAGATTTTAAAAAGTTATATACTAAGCTCAAGTCTTACAATTTAATTCGCGAACTTGATCATAAAGGATTTAATGTTCGTAAGTATTTAGATAAACTCGTTGATAAAACACCTGATCAAATTCTTAAAGCATACGAGTTACAACTTACTCGTGTCGGAAGCTATATAAAAAATATCAGTGATAGCGTCATATTAGGACACGATGTTGATAAAATATATGAGCAATTTAAAGAGAGTCCTGATTATGGTATAGATTTACCTTACCCAATTTTAAACTCATTAGCCAGGGGATGGAGACAGGGTAAAATTTATTGTTCCGCAATGCATTCCGGATTTGGTAAAAGCAGAGAGGCCGTTGATATATTAGCTCATACTAGTGTCATAGGTCAAACACCTGTATTATTTGGAATTAACGAACAGGAAAAAATAGAAGTAGATCTTATGTTGCTTACAAGAATTGCGAATACTGTTTTTGCTCCTAAGCATGGTGTTTATATAGAAGAAACGGATATAGCTATGGGTTTATGTACAGGTGTTAAGGATGATATATGTAGACAAGCAGCCCAATATATAAAAGAACGTAGTAAAATCCATTTCCTGGAATTAGAATCTTGGGATTTCGACAGTCTCAAGATAACTTTGAAGAAACACAAATTGCGAGGCATTAATTTTGCAATAATTGACACCTTCAAAGCGATGAGGGGTGGAGATACACATGGAATGGCAGATTGGATGCTCTTTGTATACACAATTGAAAGACTAAAAAAAATGATAGGCAGTGAAGCTCAAGGTGGTTTAAATATGGGTTTATGGTTGACTATGCAAATGACAGATGAAAGTTTAATATCTAAAATAATGGGATCAAGTGCTATAGCAACCGGTAAACAAAGCAAACATCATATGGATTTTTTAAAGATGAGCAGAATGCTTGATTATAAAGATAAAGAAAAGATTCGTGTTAGAATTCAAATGCCAGACAATGCTTTCAATGGAAGCGTTCAAGCTCTAGATAAACAAAAAACATACTATATGGCTTTTACGGACAAAAATCGCGGAGGTAAGGATAAGAGTTATATAATATACGAAGTAGATAAAGGTAAAATGCTCTGGAGAGAGATTGGGCTTGCAGTATTTCATTCTGAAGCAGATGAAGAAACCGCTTTTATTACAGAATAATTTTTTTGATTATCTTTATAATTCAAATATTAAATAGTATAATATATATGTAAGGTGGTGGTAAGAAATTCTCGCACATTCGTTGAAAAAAATGCTTAACCCTGAATTGGTTGAAAAAGTTCTTCAAGAAATAGGTTGCGAGAATATACATCACTATTCAGATAGAATTACTTCAACCAGGATAGGCGGAAATAATCAAAGTGCAGTTTGCTGCTACTTAGGTTCGGATCAATACCATACAGAAATATTCACAAGATCAGATTATCAGGCTTTACCGATCCGAGACATAATAGCTGCGGTAGGCTATATGCTTCAGATAAATTTTCCTCAAAGTATGAAGAAGATTTGTAATATTATAGGAGCTGATTTTTATCAAGATCTTAATGAGCCAGAACAACCAAAACTTTTAAGCTTTCTAGATTTTATTGAAGGACATAAGCAAACCTTAGGAACCGATACTGATAAAATCAGGATTTTACCGGAAAAAGTATTGGATCAGTTTGTAAAGCTACCTTCATTAATGTGGTATAACGAGGGAATAAAAATCTCAAGTCAACAATATTACCAAGTAGCCTTCGATCCAATATCAGAGCGTATTGTATTTCCAATTTACGATTCGCTTGGCAGTTTAATATCGGTCAAAGGAAGAGATATCACAAATCAGCATGAAAGTAAGTACTTATACATATTTCCATGCACTCGTGGTAATATTCTGTATGGAGAATGGCAAAACACTGAAGAGATTAAAAAAGCTGGTTCTGTCTTAGTTTTTGAAGCTGAGAAGAGTGTAATGAAAGCTCATTCGCTCGGGTTTAAAAATTCAATTGGAATTGGTACAAAAAGTCTTACAGAATCACAATGTCAGAATATACTACGTCTAAATACAGATATTATACTTTGCCTAGATAATGATGTATCTGATATTGAATTAAATGAAATAGTTAAACAGCTTCAGTATCCAGTAACAACACAGAAGATATACATCATTAGGGATAGAATGAATCTTTATCTTGGAGAAAAGGATTCTCCGGTTGATACAAAGGATTTTATAGAATTATATAATAACTTTAAAGAATTAGTTTAATAACAATTCAAATATTAAATATATAAAGGAGATCAAAATGTTAAACTACTCTATTTCAAAATTACTTTACAATACCCTTTCAGTCAAGAGAGATGGCAAAGGTAAAATCGTCCAGAGATATTCCAAAGCAGATGTAATCAAGATGCTCAATGAAGATCTCGGAATTATGGGCGTAATAACAGACCTCGATATCGTATAAGGAGATTAAATATGAAATGTGTTATTGATATTAATGCAGTTATTGATATTGAAAAATCTGTTGAAGATCAAGTACGCAACCTTGATGAATCCGGTATGAATGATTTCGTTAACGGTATGAAAGAAGAAATTAAGGATTCTTTAATTGATGGTGTATTTTATGGTTGTAATCAAGAAGATGCAATAAAAATTACAATTGATTGTAAAATATCCGAATAAAATTCGACATTTATCAGAAAAAAATCAAGAAATTAAATTGTTAAAAGAAAGAGAGTGTGATTAAATGCCTCCTAGAGATAATGATAATACGTATGTATATGAACCTCCTTATATTATAGCATCCGACATAGCGAGAAGTGTTGAATCAGTTCGCGGTAGAAGAGCAGAACCTTTAAGAACACCGGCTCCTACATATTCACCTGCAAGTCTACCAGATTGGAGTACTGTCTTTTCATCATGGGAAGATGACAGTGATGATAAAGAAAATGAGCCAGAATATATTCAAGAATATAACTACATTCCAAAAGCATTTAATTTTCATAAAACCAATCAGTCCGAAGAAGACTTATTCCTTGGAGCTGAAATCGAAGTTGATTGTGGTGGTAAAAATCACGATGTTGCCAAAGAGATAATAGATATTCTAGGAGATCAGAATGTATACTGTAAGCATGATGGATCTCTTGATTCAGGCTTCGAGATTGTAACTCATCCTGCAACGTTGTATTATCACCAATCTTTAGATTACAAGAGGGCATTTAGTTACTTGGTTAAATTGGGATATAGAGCGCATGATGTAAATACATGTGGGTTACATGTACACTTTAATAAAAGCTTCTTCGGCAAAGACAAACTCCATCAGGATATGAATATTAGCAAGCTGCTTTATATCTTTGAAAAGTTTTATCAGCAGGTAGAGCTTATTGCTAGAAGAAAACACAATGATTATGCTAAAAGATATTATATGGAAGAAAATGAAACAGTTTTCGATATGTATTCAAAAGCGAAATCAGCCAATAAATATGGAGCTATAAATTTAAAGCATGATGATACTGTAGAGATTAGAATATTTAAGGGTACACTGAACTATGACACATTTATGATTACTCTTCAGTTTGTCAGAAATATTGCCAAGATTGTTAAGAGGATCTCAATATATGATATTCAAATGGTAACTTGGGATAGTATATACAATAAATTCTCACCTGAACTGAAGAAATACTATGATGATAGGACCGAACAGAAAAAGCAAGAAGATTTAAAAAAAGAAGAAGAACGTAAGAAGAGAGAAGAAGAAAGAAATCGTGAAATGGCTGCTTCTTTTGGGCTTACAAACACTAGAGGCGAAAGAAGTACTTCGACGACTAGAATACAAACTATAAGTAATAATGGTGAAGAACCAGTATATGCTTATACTGCGCCTAGTTTTAGTTTTGATTGGGCTTCTGCTATAGCACCATTAGAACCACTTAGGGTTAGAAACTTAGATGATGTTCAACGAGATGTGACTGATATAAGACAAAGGATTCGTAGATCTAACAATCCGATGGAAACATTAACATTTGAAAGACAACTTAATGAATTGGACGCAGAAGCAAGATCGTTACGACAAAGTAGAACGGCATAACAATTAAAGTATTAAGTATTAGGGATGGTAGGTCCATCCCTGGAGGGTTAATGGTTATAGATTTTGTTGGGGTTTATAAAAGATATGTTGCTATGTTGAATGATATGGAGAGAAACAATTCTATTATGACTGACGAGGCCAAAGCAATAATTCGTAGATGTTGTAAGCTAGAAGAGTGGTTGGTTAATGCAGAGTTAAAGGCTCCAAAGAAGAAAAGGAATAACAAGGAGAATATAAACAATGCGAATAAAAAATAAATTTAAATTCTTTTATAAATACCCAGAAGGTAACATAGAGCGAGATATATTATATACGGCAGAAAAGCAAGATAAGAATTATTTTAAAGTAACGTGGAATAGTCCAAGTTCAGAAAAAACAGAATCAACTAGTTATCATATTAGTTGGGTTACAAATGCCCTTGAAGAAAAAGTTTGGATAATTCAAAAGTAAATAAAAAATTGATTTTATCAGAAATGAGGTCAAAGATGAATAAGAGAGAATGTCCGGTTTGTGGAACGATTATGAATCACGATAGTATGAGTGGTCCGATGGGAATGGAAGAATGCCATTATAAATGTCCGAATCATTGTTATTCCTATTCTTTTGAATATGGCGGTACTGAATATTATGTCTGGGATTGTATGTTGGGATATTATTATTCAGATAGTAGAGAACGTCAAGATACCATCGAAAGGAAAGTGAAGAAGCTTGTTGAATTGGCGAAAGCAGACTCAGAGGGAATTGAAGGAACGGCTAGAAAAACAAAAGGGTTATTGTGAATGTGGGTATCCTCTTCCTCCAATGTGTAGGACATTTAGAGAGTCTTTTGGAGTAGGAGTTATCCAATTCTAATATGTTGCATATGAATGTCCAGAATGTCATAGGCAACATATTAGAATTGGATAAAAATATTATTTTAGGAGGAACAATGAACAAAATTGGTTTAGAAGTTGGGAATTTAGTACTGGCAAATGGGAATAGAGGTACAGTCCTTCAGGTTGATATTAACAAAGCTTTTATAGAAGTAGATGTTTTAATAGATAACAAGAAGAGAATTGTTAAACAATGGTTTGGTAATGATGCTTTGAAGTATATCGGACCCGATAAGAATATTAAGAAAGCAGAAACTAAGAAGATAGTTGTTGAGCAAAAAGAGGAAGAAATTACTCCTTCGGTGAGCTTAGAACTTGGTGTTCCAGATGAAAACGAAGAAAAGGTTGAGATTAAAAAGAGAAACAAAAAGATTAAATAATTAGGAGATTATATTTATGGGATATCAAGAAAGTTATATAAAAATGAAAAGTAGTAATGATTTTGAACAATTAATAAAAACAATTAAAAATAATGGCGAAGAAGCATTTAATATGGCAACACCAGTTGAGATCATTACATTATTAAAACCAATCAAGGGTAATTTGGCAATGCAATGTAAACCAAACAAGAAATACTCATTTAGGTCAGGAGAAAAATTCATATATGTTGTAGGAGAAAGAAGCGGTCAAAGAAGTGCAGAAAGATTTTTTGAATATTGTAAAAATGTACCTGAATCAATTATAAATGATTTAGAGATATATTTTACTGAATGTTTTCCTTCATATGATATATTTGAAAATAATGATAAAACTCAGATGGCTTTGCATGATGAATTTCTATGGAGCTAATATACGAAGTTTAACAATTTAAAAATTAAATAGTGAGGTGATATATTATTTCAAAATATTCGTTTAATGAAAAATATTTCGATAATATTGATACAAAAGAAAAAGCTTATTGGATCGGATTCATATGGTGTGATGGATACATATGTAAAAGATTAAGAAACACATCTATATCATATGAATTTAAATTGGCTTTAAAAGATACCGAAAATACTCATTTGGAAAAATTAAAAAAATGTCTAGATGCTAATTATGAAATAAAAATATATAAAAATTCTGTTGGATTTAAATTATCTAGTGGCGAACAACCCTATGAGTGCAGATTATATATATGCAATAAATATTTTGCAAGCAATTTATATGAAAACTACGGAATGGTTCCTAATAGATCAAATATTGACTTATTAATTAATAAAATACCATATGATTTTTACAAGGATTTTATTAGAGGTATCTTAGATGCTGAGGGAAGTTTGGGCCATAGCTATATTAATGACAGAAGTCAGAAAAATAAGTCACTAAAATTTAGAATACAATTTACAACATATGAAAAAATATTAGATTTTATACAAGGCTATTTGCTTTCCGAAGGGCTGTTATTAACTAGACAGAAATTAAGTGTTAGACATGAAGGAAGAGATATGTTTGCAAAAAGACTTCATATATGTGGCAATGACCAAATAATGAAAATTTTAAATCATTTATATTCAGATGCAACAATATATCTTGATAGAAAATATGAAAAATATTTAGAATTAATTCCATTATATAATAACAAAAAGCGAAAAAATCAAATTGAACAGGCGGTATAGTAGATGATAAAAAATTGGATAATTAATACTAATCCGCCATATTCACATGATATTTTATCAGATATTTTAAAGTCTCGTAATATTAAAGATATTCAACATTTTCTTAATCCTGTGGAGTTTGATCTCATCGATCCATTTGAGTTAAAAAACATGAAAAAGTCAGTAGATATAATTTTAAATGGCATTAAGGAGCAAAAACGATTTGGGGTATTTTATGATGCAGCAGATTGTGATGGATTATGTGCCGGTCAAATAATGAGATCATACTTACTAAATTATATAAGTTATATTGAGATATTTTTTCTCGAAGGTAAACAGCATGGCATCGATCATCTAAATTTAGATGATGTAATCTCAAAAGTGGATATCTTGATAATAGTCGATTCGTCAAGTGATAATTTTAAGGAACAGCAATATCTCAAGGATAATGGTGTCGAAGTAATAATATATGATCATCATCCAAGCGAAGAAAAAGACATTGTGACGGTAGTAAATTGTAAGCATGGTAGCTACCTTAATCCTGAACTTTCTGGCGGAGCCGTAACATGGAAAGCGTGTATGGCAATTGATATTACTACAGGGCAGGAATATAGTATAGAGACTCAAGATTTGGCTGGCATTTCCATATTGGCAGATGTATGCAATATTGGTGAAGACTATCCCGAAAATAGATATATCGTGAAACAGGCTTTAGGAAATCTTGAGAATCCAGCTATTAGAACCATTATAGGAAAATACGATTTTACTAGTACAAGTGTATTATTTTCAATAGCCCCAATTATCAACGCCGCTGCAAGAACGAGTAACAACAAACTTGTAATTGATTTCTTAAATGAAAGTAATCCTGTAAGACTTGCGGAATATTTAAGAATTCTAAAAGAATTTAAAGAAAAACAAGATGAATCGGTAGAAAATTCGACTAACAATCTTGAATTTCAAATTAGAAGTTTAGATTTAAAAAAGTCAAAAGTTATATATGGATTTACAGACTCAAATGAATTCGCTGGCCTCATAGGTTCAAAACTATGTAACAAATATAACCGACCTGCAATAATATTACACGAACCCAAAGATGGTGATGACGAATATAAGGGGTCAATGCGAGGTTATGGTGTTGATGATTTTAAAGCTATTATACACAAGAGTGGGAAAGCCAGATGTTTTGGGCATGTCAACGCAGCAGGTATAAGAATAAAGGTTAGTGATTTTGATGAATTAATCAAAAGATTAAATAATCTTTTAAAAGATACAGAATTCATAGTAAAAGAAGAAGCAGATGTAATTTTAAAACCATCAGATATAACGCCAAAGTTAATTGAAAAGATTACTGAGGTTAATAAAATTTCAGGTCATGGCTTCAAGCCAATAGCTGTTGTAATAGAAAATCTTGAACCAGATGGCTGTGTTTTAATGCAGAACAAACACTCAAAATTTGTCGTTGAAGGAATTGAGTGCATAAAGTGGAATGACAGTAATCTAGCAAAAGAACTTCAGCCAGAAGAAGATTGTAGCGTGTCAGTAGATGTATTAGGTACATTGCAATTGAGTAATTTTGCAGGGAAGAAATCAAAACAGGTAATTATTCAGGACTATAAAGTAAAACAAGAGCTTGACTTTCTGAAAGGATTGGAGGACTAGATGAATATTAATTTTGGTGGATTTGGAGGTTTTGATTTTAACTCATTTGAGAATCTTCAAGAACAGTGTGAAATTGAGGTTACTCTTGGTGATACAATTATAGAAAAATCTTCATTACCGGTTGTCTTCGCCAGAAATCAGTTCATGCAGATGGTTAAGCAACTCTCTCAAGATAGTAGACCTATAAAGATAGTTTGCTATCGAAAAGAATATACAGATGAAGGACTAGAACTTCAGAATAGTTTAATTTTTAAAAACAATAGTTATATTAAAGCCTTTGGCGAAAACTGAATCAAATTCATATTTTATCGGAAAGGAAAGTTAAATGGAGAATTTCGGAATATATATTAATAATCGAGAATTAAATAATGTTAATCATTTATGCACATGTGGAAACACGTGGGTAACAGATCAGAAAACCCTTCATTGTGATAGCTGTGGTACTAATACTTTTAAATTTATAAGCGAAGCTTATTCTGGCGGAGCAGTAACAAGTAATTATTATCTTAAATTAATCGATAAAGGCGATTGGGGTTTTATAGTACAAAAATGTAAAATCAATGCTAAATATGATAAAAGAAATAACACATTAACTAAAACTAACGAAGCTGGCAGCACTATGTATTACGATTTTAGGAATAATAAATTTGAAATAAAGCCTATTCGTGGGGATAGCAAACCTATCACAATTAATAATATTCCTCAATTCTTCAGAGAAATTGATGAAAACAATTTTTTAAGGGTTGTCTCAACAGATAAAACAGTGGATCTATTTAAAATGGCAAAACAAACATATGGACATGGTATGTCATGGAGTAGGCCGAGTAAATTGTCTTTTGGGTTGGCAAAATTGTATCGTATGCCGTATTATCAAATTCTTGCAAATGCAGGATTTACATATAATTTTCTTTACTCATTTTCGAGGATAATTAATTCAATAGATGGATATACCAGCAGAAGAGAAGAATCTTTAGCAAAATATATTAATAAAGAAGCAACTAAGCCCAATGAAATTATTAATGTGCCAAAATATATGCTGAATTACATTAAAAATTTATCACTAGAGTCTTCTGGTTTACTAAACATAAGAAAAATAGATGAAAAATTTGGAGCAGATAATGTAAAGAATATCTTAGATCGTTTTATTGATGAACATGGTAATACAGCTATTACAACTTTTTTAAATTCATATTGTACTCAATTTTTAGATGTTGTAGATAATTACAATTATGAACCTAAGAGACTCGCTGAATATATTTGCAGAGAAGTGAAATTACAGCAAGGTATTGTAAGTCCTAGTGACGCTCTTACTTTATTGAGAGATTATCATAGAATGCTAAAAATGATGCAACTGGATTCTGAAAAATATAGTAAATCATTAAAAAAAGACCACGATATAGCTACTATGAATTATAGGATAAATGAAGATAAATATGCAAAACAGGCTTTCCAAAATATTGTCAATCAAAAAACATATCAAGATTTACTTTTTAAAGACGATAAATATATTATAGTAATACCCAAAGAACCTGGAGATTTAGTGGCTGAAGGTAAAAATTTAAGTCATTGTGTTGCTTCATATGTCAATGATGTAACTAAAGAAAAATGTAAGATTATATTTGTAAGAACTATAGATAAGCCAGATGAATCATTGTTAACTGTAGAGATAAGAAATGAAAAAATAATACAAATAAAAGGATTTGCAAATAGGTATGCTGAAGACGAAGAAAGAAAATTTATCTATAAGTGGGCTACTAAAAATAAATTATCATCAGTAGCTTGACAAATACAATATTAAGTAGTATAATATATATGTAAGGGTGGAGCAATCCGCCCTTCAGATAATCCAACAAATATAAAATTAAAAAGGGAGGTACTATGTACGGAGCAATCGCATTTACAGTCGAAGATATCATGGCTGACAGGGCTACGGAATTTAAATGTAAGCTTTATGGAATTAAGTATACGAAAGATAAGTTGGTGGAAACATCAGTAAGAGAAAAAGGAAATCGGTACACCACAAGCATGAAGACTATAGAGAAGATATTGAATGGCAAACCCATTGTTGATATCAAAGTCTTTCAGGGCATACAGATTATTAGGTCGGACAGGTAATGAATTTAAAAAAAATCTATTTTATCAGTTTAGGGAGGCATAATGGAGTTACAGGAATGGTTGCCACTTCAGTTGTCGCAAGATATATTAAATAAAAAATACCGTTTTGATAATGAAACTCTTGACGAATGGTTTGATAGAGTGTCTGGTGGAAACGAAGCTATTAAGCAATTGATCATAGATAAGAAATTTCTCTTCGGAGGAAGAATACTTGCAAGTAGGGGATTACAGAATCTAGGTAGAAAAATTACTTTTAGTAATTGCTATGTAATTGAGCCTCCAGAAGACAATATTGAAAGTATTTTTGATTGTGCTAAAAAATTAGCACGGACATATTCATATGGTGGAGGTTGTGGAATTGATATTTCCAATCTCGCTCCACGTAATGCTAAGATAAATAATGCTGCCAAGGAAACTTCTGGCTCAGTATCATTTATGGATCTCTATAGTCTCACCACTGAGTTGATCGGTCAGGCAGGACGCAGGGGAGCTTTAATGATTTCAATTGATTGTACTCACCCTGATTTAGAAGAGTTTATTGAGATTAAATCAGATTTAGATAAGGTTACAAAGGCCAATATTTCAATTCGTATTAATGATAATTTTATGAATGCTGTAATTAACAATAATGATTGGGAATTAATATTCACCAGAAAAGAAACTGGAGAATCAATTAAAAAGATTGTTAATGCAAAAGCTTTATTTAGAAAATTAGCTGAAATGAATTGGAATTATGCGGAGCCAGGAATACTTAATTGGGATCATATAACAAGCTGGAATTTACTTAGCGAAGATAAAGATTTTAAATATGCAGGAGTTAATCCGTAAACTTGTATGCGGATTTAAAACCTTCTCTGATTGACTTGGAAGATGAACATACATCGACAGGGCGCAAGGGTAATGCCAGCGTGAGAGACTAAGTGAGAAGGACATAGAAATATGTATGCGATAGTCCAGACCACGATTAGAATTGTGTTTGATACTAATTGAGGCAAGGTGCAGAAGAACCTCTTCCAGCAGGAGGTAGTTGTTTATTAGGCAGTATAAATTTATCTGAATTTATTGTTAGTCCATTTACAGATAAAGCAACATTCGATTATGCTGATTTTAACGAAGCTGTAAGACAAGGTGTTATTGCACTAAATGAAGTCTTACATGAAGGTTTGACATTACATCCTCTCAAAGAACAAAGAGATAGTGTCAATGATTGGAGGCAAATTGGATTAGGTACTTTTGGTTGGCATGATGCTCTTATAAAATTAGGTATTAGATATGGAAGTAAACATTCATTAGATTTGGCAGATGATATTGGATTTAATATGATAAATACTGCCATAGCTTATTCAGCGGAGTTAACTAAAAAATATGGCAGATATCCAAAATATAATCAAGATGCTATATTTAATAGTAAATTTTTTCTACAAAATACAAATGCAATAACAAAATCTCTTGTAATGCAATTTGGACTTGCGAATAGCCAACTTCTTACCATACCACCAACTGGTTCAATAGGAACTATGCTTGGCGTAAGTACGGCCCTTGAGCCAATGTATAACATATCATATACTCGCAAGACTGAATCATTGCATGGTAAAGATCAATCATATAAAGTTTATACTCCAATCGTTGAACAATATATGAAAATTAAAAATATAGTTAATGAAAGTGATTTGCCAGATTATTTCAATACTGCAATGACTTTAAATTATAAAGAACGTATTGAAATGCAATCCATCTGGCAAAAACATATAGATGCTTCGATTAGTTCTACGGTAAATGTCCCAAATAATTTTACAGTTGATGAAGTTGAAAGTTTATATATATTAGCATGGGAAATGGGTTTAAAGGGAGTAACAATATATAGAGATAATTGTGCTAGAAATGGTATTCTTACCAATACTAAAGAAATAAAAGAAGAAGTTATATCTGAAATACCAAGAGGATTTATTGAAGATGTTCCTGAAGGATTAACATATCGTAAATATAAACTTAGGTCTGGCTGTGGTAATCTATATTTCTTCGTAGGTGTAGATGAATCTGAAGGTAAAATTTATGATTGCTTCACCAATACTGATGGCGTTGGTGGCTGTATGGTTAACACACAGGCTAATAGTAGGCTCTTGTCAGCAGGTATGCGAGGTGGAATACCAATTGAGTATTTAATTACTCAGCTCGAAAAATCGGGTACATGTGCAAGCTATCAAGCTCTACGTGGCAAACAAGTTGGCATGTTAAAGGTTAAGAGTTTAGTAAGTAAACACATATCTAAAGAATTACAACAAGAAATTAGTGAATTAATTGGCAAACCAGTAAGTGTCGGTAAATCTTGTGCTTCAGCAATAGCCAATGTTTTAAAAAATATTCTTAAAGAATTAGAAGAAGTCGAATATGAACCGATTGAATATCAGATAGCTACAAAAAAGGAAATTGACGAAATAAAACATACTGAATGTAAACATGAAAGAATGCAAAGATCCGGTGGATGTTCAGTGTGTCCTGATTGTGGATTTAGTAAATGCGACTAATTCAAATATTAAGGAGTATAAATAATGGATAGACTTATTTTTGCAAAGATGAAATCAAACGCTGTTATTCCCTCAAAACGTGAAGAAGATGGTTGTTATGATATATATGCTTGTTTTGATGAAGATTATATATATTTAGTTCCAGGAGAGATTAAACTTATTCCTACCGGTATCGCAAGTGCTTTTGACAAACAATATCGTGTATCTCTAAGAGAACGTGGCAGTACAGGGACTAAGGGACTAAAAGTAAATGCAGGTCAGATTGATTCTGGATATAGGGGAGAATGGTTTGTACCTATAAATAATACAACTAACAAGCCTATTGTAATCTATAAGGATGAAGAAATAAAAAATAAATATGCTTCAGATACAGTTATTTTTTATCCATATACAAAAGCAATAACTCAAGCAGCTCTTGAAATAGTTCCTGTTGTAAAAATAGTAGAATCATCTTATGAGGATATATTACTAATTACATCTGAACGTGGATCAGGAATGCTTGGATCTAGTGGAAAGTAAGGAAGGTTTAACCGCCTTTCCTTATTTCTGAATAAAACGATTATTTTATGAGGATTTAAATATGTATGATTTAGCTGTTGATGGATTTAGTGAAATAAAACCACCTAAAGGTGGTTCGGGCGTATCGAAATCTTGTGACCATAAGTATATATTAATACATACAACTCACATTTGTTATACAAACCAAACCGAAGATTTATTTTATTGTGAAAGATGTCTGGATTATCAAAAAAGAATAAGATAATAAAAATTAAATTTTATTTACTTGTAGTGTCGGAATAGGTAGACGATAGTAAGCCGTTTTCAAGGTGTTTGTAGTGAGCAGTAATGCATATGAGCTACATCAAGCATGGGACATCCGGTTAATAAAAATAGCCCACCATGTAGAGTGCAAATCTCTACCTACAAGTATTTATTATTAAAAATTTAATGGGTAGTGACCTACCACTAGAAGGAGCCAAATATATGTTTAATTTCTTAAAGAGAAAAAATGGGGAAATAATCTTAACACCCTCAATGATGATTGAGAAAGCAACCGGTATTGTAAATAATGCAATTAACATGTTTAAGGTTGCAGTTGATGAAATTGATAAAGCAAATTCTCTCTTAGGTGACTCAAAAGCTGAGAGTGAAGCAAAAATTAAAAATCTAGAATCTCAGCTTTCTGATACTCATAGCATAAGAAATGAAGCAGAGTCTTCAATTAAAGCCAATATAGTTCTTAAAGAAAAGCTTAGTCAGTTTATTGTTTAATTTTATTAATTTGCGGAAGTTTCCGAGTGATTAAAGGAATGGGATAAATGGAGCATGTATACACTGTGAACCATTTGCAAATCTCATGCATTATGCTTCGTGGGTTTGAATCCCACCTTCCGCATAATTTATAAAATGATGATTTTATGGAGGTAATATGTTTAAAAAAATTAAAGAGTTTTTAGATCTACAAATACAACTGCTATTGAAGCAATTAGAAATTGCTATAAAAATCTCAAACGATATTGATGCTAGGAAACAATGGAATCTAGAAACAGGAAGAAAGTTTAATGACTTAATATCTAAATATCCGATATCAGAAGATGAATTGCTGTCTATTTCTGAAACTGTTTGTGATTTTGTCGCTGTAACTAGGATTACAAATATTAAAAAATATCTGTTTACAGATTATGATTTGAAATTACCAAGGCGATTAAATAAATAAAATACAGATTTTATAAGTAAGGGAGAAAAAATATGGATATCAAATTGTTTTCATTAATAGTCAAAAAATTAGGCAAGTCAGATCTTGATGATTTTGAATGTACATATGATGGTAAGATTTATGGATTCAAGGGTGTTGGTGATGATAAGTGGGATGATGAAGGAAAGTATCAGTACAAATATGAAGAGGGTCAATTAATTGAAATGAACGAGAAGTACAAAGAAATACAATCGTTTAATTTTGGTGTAGCACGTTCAGTTCAAAGAAGTGGTTCATATTTTTCTGATTATAATTATGAATATGATCCTTATGAATTTTTTGAAATTACTGAAATCATAATACCTGAAAAGATTATTCCTGCCCATACGGAAAATAAATGGAATAAGTTAAAAATTGATTTAAGGGTAGTTATTGATGAGGAAGAAGAAAGGGCAAAACAAGCTGAAGCCGAAAGAATTAGATTAGAGGAAGAAGCAAAAGCTGAAAAGGAAAGACTGACTAAACTTTATCCTATGAATAATAGCACTATAATTCAAAAAGTTAATAAGAACTTCAAAAAGAGAGGCATGGAAAAATTCTCTATTATTGATATGAGAAAAGAATATTTTGATATAGCTGTTAAAGAAAAATTAGAAAGTCAAGATTGGATTGACTATCATAGAAAATTGCAAACACAATAAAATGCTTGATCTATTCAGAAAGGAATTGAATAATGAATAATTTTGACTGGCTTAAAATAATGGATAATGGAGAATTTTGTGACACAATTATTAAGGCTGGATTTTATGAAATGACGGTAAATGAATTTTGCCGTTGGCTAAAAGAAGATTTAGAATCTGAGTTTTATAAGAAAGGAAAAATTAATGGACGATTATCAAGAGTTAGCAAAATTAAAATGTGAAAATGATGAGCTGAAACATCGATGTGCATCTTATGAAAAAATACTTGAATGTTATGAAAAGATGATTTCAAAAAGACAAATTATTGAATATTTGATAAATAACAGGTTTGATTTTAAATAAATCCTGAATTTTATTTTAAAGGAGATTTTATGAAAATAAAATGCAAATATAAACCAGGAGACATTAGGATTATAAAAAGATTTCTTATATTACCCAAAACAATAAACGGCGAAATTAGATGGTTGGAAAAGGTAAAAATAAAGCAGCGATTTGAATTTTATATTGATGTTGTCATCCCATTATCAGAATGGACTAATATTGAATGGGTAAATTAGGGAGAAAAATATGAATTTAAAAATAAGTAAATTATGCGAAATTTTAGCTTTTAAGTTTGGACAAAAATCATTATATTTTGAGTTAAAACATTATATAAAAAATAATGAAAGTCATTTTAGAAGAATACATTATTGGGAAAGAGCTATGGGTAAAACCTACACTCTTATTAAATTAGCCAATAAGTTTAAATGTCCAATTGCGGCAAAAAGTCAATCATCAATAAATTATATAAAAAGATTGGCAACACAATTAAAAATAAAAGACTTAGTAATTCTATCATGTAATAATTCTATAAGAGGCAAGAAATTTGATAGGATTTTATGTGAAGAAGGTATAGATGGAGAATTCATACATGAAGTATTAAAACCAATGTCTAAATGTCTAAATGTTTAGTAGGGTATACCAGTGTTTATTAAATAAAATTTATTTTTTGTTCGAAAGGAGACAACATGAATAGTGAGGCAGAAGTTTTACTTAATGAAAATAATAATGATATGGTAAAAATAAAAACCGGTCAGGAATTTAGAGAATCAGGATTACTTTGGTTTATAAATTCAATACTTCATACATTTGGTTGGGCTATAGCATGGAATCCAGATACAGATGAATTATTAGCAACCAGAGTGAAATTTAGAGGATTTGATGAAAAGACTTCAACGGCTGGATATCAAAAAGTAAGTCAGTATTTGAAAGATAATATTGATGAGATATTAAAAGAATCTTTAGAATAGGAGAATTTTATGTATCAAAGGCTTTTTAGAATAGTATGTGATGATTGGGAAGTACTCTATGACATTGATAGGAAAATGATATGTCAAGGCCATGAAATACTCTGGGACGAATGGTTTAAAGTAGGTCAAAAAAATCCAAATGCAAAAATGTGTTCCATATATCTTACTGAGAAAGATCAAGATGAATTTGACTTATGGGATTTTCCTGTATATTTTGATAATCTACCAGAGGCAATAAGAAGTAAAATATCATGCTAAATACAGGAGATTGTAATGACAAGAGATAAATTTAAACTATATACTTGGGAATTAAAACATAGAATAAATCAACAAAATATTATTGAAAGACAATGCTCAGTATGCAAAGAGTGGAAAATAGAAAATGAAGAAAATTTTTATTATATTAATAAAAACAAAAAAGAATTAGGGTTTTCAGCTCGATGTAGAGAATGCGGAAGAAAATATTCAAGAAAAAAAATTACTGATGATCCCACATATAATAGGGAAAGCGCAGCAAAATTTTATAAGGCAAACAGAGAACAAGAAATTGAGAGATTAAGACAATGGCGAATAGATAATGCACAAAGGAAATATGAATATCAAAAAAAGTATTATGAAGAACATCCGCATCAAATAAGGGCTTATAATTACAATAAACTGCATAATGCGTTGCATGATATTACTATTCAAGAATGGGAAAATTGTAAAAAGTATTTTAACCATCGATGTGCTTATTGTGGGCTACCAATAGAAAAACATTTGGTTACTTATCGTAATACATTGAGGTTCACTGATTTTCACAAAGAACACGTAATACATAAAGGGAGTAATTACTTAGACAATTGTGTGCCAAGTTGCAAAAATTGCAATAGTCAAAAATGGGAGTTTGCTCTGGAAGAATGGTTTAATGTAAATAACTCAATATTTTCTCAAGAAAGACTAGAAAAAATTCATCAGTGGTTAAGTGAAGATTACAAAAAATATATAAAAAATTAATTAAGTATATACTTTTATGGAGGATAAAATGAAAGAAAATTTAACTGAAGTAATATTTATTCTTGATCGGAGTGGATCAATGAGTCCTCTTACAAATGACACAATAGGAGGTTTTAACACCTTTATAGAAAAGCAAAAGGAAGTATCTGGTGAAGTACTTCTAACTACAGTACTCTTTGATGACCAGTATGAAATACTGCATAATGGAGTAAATCTCAAAGAAGTAAAGGCTCTTACCAATAAGCAGTATTTCACAAGGGGTTGGACGGCTCTATTAGATGCTATAGGTAAAACTATTAATACTGTCGGAGCTAGGCTTAATAATACTCCTGAAGATGATAAACCTTCAAATGTAATAATGGTTATAACTACTGACGGAGAAGAAAATTCAAGTAAAGAATTCAATCAGGCTCAGATAAAAGAAATGATTGAACAGCAAACTAAAGTATACAATTGGACGTTTCTTTTCTTGGGAGCTGGGATAGATAGTATTGCTACAGCTAAGAGTTATGGAATAAAAGGTAATATGGCTTCAAATTACTCCGCTAGTAGTATTGGAACACAGTCTTTATATAACTCGGTTTGTGATTCGGTTGCTAGTTATAGAGCTACTGGAAAAATTGATGCCGATTGGAATAAAGATATAAAATAAATATTTTATAGAATAGGAGAGTAAAATAATGCAATTATACAATTTAAGCAAAGCATACAACGAATTATGGGAAATGGTCGAAGATCCTGAAATGGATTTAGAATGTTTAGAAGATACTATATCCGGTATCGAAGGTGATATTGAAAACAAGGCCGAGAACATAGTTAAATTCATGAGGTCACTCGAAGCCTATGAAGCTGCAATTAAAAAAGAAGAAGATAACCTTACCGCTAAAAGAAAAACTCTCGAAAATAGGCGTGAGAGGCTCAAAGGATATCTTGATACTAATTTGAGGACTATGGGCATTAAGGAATTATCTGCTGGTATATTTAAGCTCAAGTACCAAAAATCTCCGCCTAGTGTTAGGGCTGATGAAGCCAATGAAGGCCTTAAAGCTTGTAAGCGGTTTTGGGTTCAACATCCTGATACTCTTGATAAAAAAGGTTTATTAGAGGCTCTAAAAGCTGGAGAGATTATACCAGGAGCAGAAATATCTCAGGGAGATCATTTGAGAATCAGATAAATTTTAAATATATATTGACAATTCAAACACTTAGTAGTATAATATATATGTAAGGATGAAGAAGGGACTGAGAGATCGGTCCTTTTAAATCCGATAAAATCCGATGTTTATTCAGAAAGGATATTAATGATTAAGGTAGATAATATAGAAGTATTTAATCTTGAAGGTGCTATTCGTGGGATGCGTAACCCTTTAGAGAGTTGGAGCCAATCAGATAGTAAATGGGATTTACAAAGTCTAAATATTATTGAATATGTAATAGGCCCTAAAGATAAAGAATTAGCTTTAAAACTTATAAAAGCTGGCTCTGACCATCGAAAATTTCTTAGGCAAATATTTATATCTATGGATATTACAGCTCCTATGACTTGGTGGTGGGATCATGACACTTATAAAGTTTCGACAGTAAGGAACAGCACTTCTAGAATGCACAAACTCGGAACTAGGCTATTGACTCCAGATGATTTTAGTTGGGACGACGAAGACGGTGTAGTGAATATTACGCCATTAAGAAAGTATACACTAGATGATTTAAATAGCCGGATAGAACAGTTTCAAGAATTAAGAAAAACAAATATCAAAACAGCTATGAAATTGTGGAGAGATATTATATTGGATCTTCCAGATAGTTATAATTTTCTGTCTACATGGACAGGTAGCTACGAAAACTTGAGGAATATTTATCCTGCAAGAAAAAATCATAAGCAAAGAGAATATAGAGATTTTTGTAAGATAATTGAGGGATTGCCTAATGCAGAATTTATAACAATTAACAATTAAAATATTAAGGAGTAAGATACATGATAAAAGATTCAGGAGCACGTAGAGAATTTACTAGCGGTGCGGTAAGAGATATAGCAGAAGGAAAGGGTCGCTGTGACCTACTTCCTTTAGATATATTAGGTCATTTTTTAGAATCAGAAGTTTTGCTTAATATAGATGAATATATATGGACAGGCGATGCGAAAGCTCTTTGGAGTGCAATAAAGAGTTTTTGTCAAGAATATTCAGGAAAAATTCCTGATGTTTATACGGCATCATTAGAAGCTTCAATTCAATATGAAGAAGGTGCAAAAAAATATTCACCCAGAAATTGGCAAAAGGGCATAGATCTTCATTGTTTTATTGATAGTGGAGTACGGCATTATCTAAAGTTTAAAAGAGGTGATAATGATGAACCTCATGATAGGGCGTTTATATGGAATATGCTTGGTGCTTTGTGGACACAGAAAAATAAGCAAGAGCTTATCGATTTGCCATTTGCAGAAACAGTACAAGGAGGTAATTAATGAATAAAGTTAAATGCTATCTTGCTGGAAAAATGTCGGGGTTAACTTGGGAACAGATGAATGGATGGAGAGAAGAAGCTACAAACCTTTTTAACAAAAAAAATAATAATATTCATCTAGAAAATCCATGCAATTATTACAATTTTGAAATAGATCCTGCGTCATTTTCAGATCATGAGTGCAAAGAATTTGATTTATGGCTAATTAAAAATTGTGATGTCGTTCTAGTTAATCTTGGATTTTCAAGCAGTATAGGTACAGCTATAGAACTTGAGTTAGCTTCTCGCTTCTGGAATAAACCTGTAATAGCTTATGGATATCATGATGAGGTTCACCCCTGGATGAAGCTATCAGTAACAAAGTTTTGCAACTCCCTAGAAGAAGCTATTGACCATATCTTAAAGTTTTACGTTTCAAATATATAATGGCAAGAATTGAACTCTGTTCCAATTTTGAATGTAAACATAAGTATTGGTGTAAAAAATATTGCACGAAATCTCACGATGACTATAAAAACTCAACAGATCTAAAAGATGAGTGTAATGAAGCCAATAATTATGTTTTATTCAAGAACTGGAAATATGAATAAAAGTAAGATTTTATGTATTAATTGGAGGTAATATGTTTAAAAAAATTAAAGAGTTTTTAGATCTTCAAATTCAATTATTGTTAAAACAATTAGAAATTGCTATAAAAACTTTAGATGAGACTGACTTCAGAAAACAATGGAATTTAGATACAGGTAAAATGTTTAATGATTTAATATCTAAATATCCAATATCAGAAGAAGAACTGTTATATATTTCTGAAACCGTTTGTGAATTTGTTGCTGTAACTAGAGTTACAGATATTAAAAAATATCTATTTACAGATTATGAATTAAAAATACCAAGGCGAAAAACCAAATAGAATTAAAGTTTTATCAGAAAGTGAGGTTAAAATGAATTCAAATATTATTAAAGATTTAGTTAATGAAGAACTGAGAAAAGCAACTGAAAAATTTAAACCACTTAAATCAACGCATGAGGGATATGCAGTAATTCTCGAAGAGATTGATGAGTTATATGATGATATAGATTGTATAAAGTCATATATAAATAAAATATGGGTTCAGGTAAAAGCCAACAATAAAAATGTAGACACTCCATCAATGGAATATTCAGTTGAATATCTTTATAGTTATGCTTTATTAGCTATAAAAGAAGCTATTCAAGTTGCTGCAATGGCGAAGAGATTTCAGATGGATATATTTAATTAGATCAAATTAAATAGTGGCAGGTCAATCCTGCCTTTGACATAGAGAGGTGATTAATTGAGGGAAGAATTAAAGTGTATGATTTATAAAAATCATTTAAATCAATGGGAATATGGCGAAGAATTTTTAAACTGGCTTCAGAACAATGCCAGTAATTTTTCTGGATTGTTGCCACTTACAAAGTATATGGATATGAATCTTGATACAATAAGAAGAATAATTGATAACAATAATTTGACTATGAGTTATAATCCACAACTTAATAAACATTCTCCAGAATATAAAGCATTGTATCAAAATTATGATTGGTGTTATGAAAAATTTATGGTTGAGGGTTTAAATCATGATGAGATGGCAAAAGAAGCTAATGCTTCGAAAAGGGTAATTAAAAAATGGATAACAGAAATACATAGAATAACACCGGAATATAGACAAAAAACTACTAAGTTTACCAAACAACAACACGACCTATTAATAGGATCTTTACTTGGTGATGGTCATATAGATAAACGTGAAACACAACCAGTTTTTATAGTATCACATGCAAACAATCAAAAGGATTATTTGTTTTATAAATATGATATATTACAAAGTTTATGCAATAAAGAACCTTCTTTTATAAATTCTTCAACTAAAAAATTTGGGGATAAGGAATATGCTGTACAATCAGCATATAGAATTTGCACTAGAATTTATGACGAATTTAAAGTATATAGAAGTATGTCAAAAAGAGAATTAATAAATGAATTAAACGAGTTTTCTTTAAGCATACTTGTATTGGATGATGGATTTAGAGGTAAATCATATTGGAATATATGTTTGGCCGAATACTCTCAAGAGGATATTGAATTTACTTTAGCAGTTTTAAAAGATAAATTTGGTTTAAATGCTCGTCAATCAAATCACGATAAACGGTATATAAATACTACCTCAGACTCATCTAGAAAACTAGATGAAATAATACTAAAAAATATTCCTAATAATTTAGATATAATAAAGTACAAAATTATTGAAAATAATAATATTTGTGATGAGCAAGTTAGATTGATGATATCTTATAAAAATGAAATGTATTTATTGACAGATTTTGCATCAAAGTTTAATATGCCATATAACTTTGTTTGGGACAAATACAATAATAAGTATTGCGCCGAGGAAATCATCCATATGTATCATGGAGGTAAAAATGAAAAATTATATAGTGCATCATTTACATGATGATACTAGTAATTGTAATGGTTATGCTGATTCGTGTACTTCATATAAAGAATATATTAAACTTGCTAAAAAACAAAACATGAAAGCAATCGCTTTTTCAAATCATGGAGGAATATATGATTGGATTAAAAAGAAACAAGATTGTGATAAGGCAAGTATTAAATATATTCATGGTATAGAACTATATGTCTGTACTAAACTTGAAAATGATGAACGTGGAAATCATATAGGATTATATGCTAAGAATTTTACAGGTGTACTTGAATTAAATTCTTTAATTTCAAAGTCTACTTCAAAAGGTAAATTGTCTGATAATACTGATAGACATATGTATTATAATCCAAGGATATCATTTGATGAATTACTAAGTACATCCGATAATATTATAGTTACAACCGCATGTCTTAATTCATTATTGTGGCATAAAAGAAATAATGTCGATGAATATATTTATGTTGAAAGATTTCTAAAATGGATGTCTAAGAATAGTCATAGATGTTTTTTAGAAGTTCAATATCATGGATGTAGTGATCAAATTGAATATAACAAAATGCTTTATGCATGGAGTAAACAATATAATATTCCGTTGATAGCCGGTACCGATACACACTCATCAAATGCATATAAAGCTGAATGCAGAAAGATTCTTCAGAAGTCCAAAAAGAGCTATTATGGTCAAGAAGACGAATTCGATATGATCTGGAAGACATATGATGAATTAGTTTTAAAATTCAAAGAACAAAATGCTTTGCCCGAAGAAGTGTATTTAGAAGCAATCAATAATACTAATAAGCTTGCTGATATGGTAGAAGATTTTAAACTTGATAAAACCTTTAAATATCCTAATTTATATGGTGATAATTCACTAAAGCAATGGCAGCAAGCAATCAATAAAAAATATAAGTATAAAAAAGATAATGGTATTATTGATGATAGTACTGGTATTTATATAAAACGAATTCATGAAGAATTTGAGGCAATGTCAAAACAGGGTATGGATAGTTTTATGCTATTTATGTCTGAATTAGTTGACTATTGTAATGAGAATGGTATACCCTATGGTTTTTGTAGAGGATCTGTGGGTGGAAGTGTAATTGCTTATATTACCGATATTACAGATGTAGATCCTGTAAAGTGGAATACAGTATTCTCACGTTTTTGTAATGCCGATAGAATTAGCCTTGCAGATATTGATATAGACTTCGCTCCTGAAGATAGACAAAAAGTATATGAATATATTATAAAAAGATTTACTCCACAAAAAACAGCTTATATTGCACAGTTTGGAACACTTAAAGATAGAGGAACGATTGAGACTCTTGCTAGAGGCTTAGAATACAAAGATTTAGATATAGTTATGAATATTAAAAATGAATTTGAAGAAATATTCGCTGAGTATAGTAAAATAATTCAAGAAGAAGTCAACCTTGAAGAGCTTGAAGGCGATGCAAGCGGTATAGATTTTGATTACCATGATATTTATAAAAATAGAATCAGAAATACTTTGGCTGTCGATAAGGTAGATATTCTCAAAGAAAGATTTTTAAAACTCAAATCTGATAACAAAGATATATTCTATTATTTCGATGGCATTAAAGGTACTATAGTATCTAAGGGGAATCATCCAGCAGGTATAATTGGATCTCCAATAACATTACCGGATAACTTAGGTGTATTCTACAAAGATGGTAATGAAGATATGCCTGTAGCTCAATGTGCCATGAAAGCAGTAGACTCAGTTAATTTTGTTAAATTTGATATACTAGGATTAAAAACCGTTGGAGTAATGAAAGATGTTTATAACTATATTAGCTCTCATTATTTAAAAGCACATGAAATTGATTGGAATGACGATGCAGTATGGGATGATATGATTAAATCAAAAGTTGGCGTATTCCAGTTCGAGGGGGACTACGCATTTGACTTACTACAACGCTTTCAGCCTCGCTATATAAATGACATGTCATTAGTTAATAGCGCATTAAGGCCATCTGGTAAATCATATAGAGATAGGTTAATTGCTAAAGAGTTTAATCAAAACCCATCTCAAGCTATTGATGAATTATTAAAGGAAAATTATGGATATTTAGTTTATCAAGAGGACACAATTAAGTTTCTCACTGATATTTGTGGTTTTAGTGGCTCACTTGCAGATACTACTAGAAGAGCTATAGGTAAAAAAGATATTGAATTATTAAATCAGCAATTACCTAAAATACTTGAAGGATATTGTAGTAAATCTGATAAACCAAGAGAAATTGCAGAACAAGAGGCTAAACAATTTCTTCAAATTATAGATGACTCTTCTGAATATCAGTTTGGATATAATCATTCAACTGGTTATAGTATGATAGGTTATGGTAGCACTAGACTAAAGACATATTATCCTTTAGAATTTATTACTGCATATCTTAATAGAGCTGAAAATGATATAGATGTTCAAAATGGAATTAGTTTAGCTAAAGAAAAAGGAATAAAAATACAACCTATAAAGTTTAGAAAATCTCATAATAATTATTGTCTTGATAAAAGTACTAATAGTATTTACAAAGGTTTGTCATCGGTAAAAGGATTTGGAGAAAGAAATAATATAGCTGAACAGCTATATAAACTAAAGGATAAAGAGTATAAGAGTTTTATCGATTTACTTTGTGATATTGAAAACGAAGCTTCTGTAAATCGAGGTCAGCTTGAAATATTGATTAAACTTGATTTCTTCAAAGAATTTGGAAACATTAATAAGCTTCTTAAAAGTGTTGAAATCTTCAATAACCTGTATGGAAGAAAGCAAATCAAGAAAGATCAGATTGAACAACTAGGATTGACCGAAGAGATTATTAGAAAGAATGGTTGTAAAGAAACTGCAAAACAGTTTAAGGATTTAAACATTATAGGAATGATTAATGATGTGTATAACTCTATTGAGGACACCAAAATATCTATTGCTGAAAAGCTGAAATATGAATTTGAATATTTTGGTTATTGCCAATCGACCTATAAATGTGACGAAAATTGTGTTTTCATATTTGAAGAGGATTTAACCTATACTCCTAAAATCAAATGTTATCATTTGTTAACTGGAGAAATCGAAGAGATAAAAGTGTATATGAATGTTTATTATTCACAACCCACAACAGATAATCCAGAAAGAAAACAATTATTAAAGCCTTTTGATATTATTTGTATTGGTAAAACAATAGACAGACAAAGAAGTAAAAAGAATCCAAATCCAACATGTGAAGAAGATAAATGGTTGCCAGGTGAAGGCACAGAAAAAATCATGTTTAGCTGGACTAAAATTCAAAGCATAAACAATTAAAAAATTTAATAGTAAAGGGTGATTATTATTTACCTACTCAGTTTCGACCAGGCAGGAAAACTTGGCTGGTCTTTATTTGACACTGAATCTAAAAAACTTATAGACTATGGAATTGAAGATTTTACAAAAGTTAGAACACCTGAAGGAAGAATCTCAAAAATCAAAACCAGAATGAATGAATTAATCATAACTACCAAAGCCGAAGTATTTGCCATCGAGAACATCCAATACCAAGGTATGCTTAATGCTTATACCTTCTTAGCTAAACTGCTAGGAGTAGTTGAGAACAATTTTTTTGAAAAAGAAATGGTATATATAATGGTAAAATCCTCTGAGTGGAAAAGCACATGTGGAGTTAAAGGTAGAAAAAGAGAAGAACAAAAAGCTAACG
>Ga0209728_1000044_pt1 | contig 121089 bp, 256 predicted proteins | sample RifGroD1_FD_183997 | JGI IMG/M metagenome (GOLD analysis project Ga0209728, IMG submission 183997) | Groundwater microbial communities from Rifle, Colorado, USA - Groundwater D1 (SPAdes) (version 2) | ecosystem: Environmental > Aquatic > Deep subsurface > Groundwater | place: Rifle, Colorado... | reverse complement strand
CTCTTTCATTATTGATTTCAATCTTTTCACCATATTTTTTATTTACATCAAATGTTTTATTATTAGGTGTCCATAAAGAATAATATGGACATAAATGTTTTAGGTTTTTATCTGCCAATGGAGTATTGTTTGAAAAATCACACCAATAACATAAAGGAGTTGGTTTTGGAATATATTCGTCTTTTTCTAAACACTCTTCAAGTTTAGCGAATAATTTATCTAGTTTCTTTACTCCTCTATTATAATAACCTTTTGTACATGCTTTTTGTTTCGCTCCTATGAAGATAAAGTCATAAATAAATTCGATTGGTAATTTATCATATAATTTTTCACATGCCATTGCGTATATAAACATTTGTAAAGGTGTTACTACTTTATTATCTGGATATATTGCTTTAGATGTTTTATAATCAACTACTCTTAAATCTCCATTTTCGTTAATATCAATCCTATCAATGAATCCGCGAATAGTATATTTATTTTTATACGTAAAACTAAATCCTTTCTCTACTGCTAATACACTCCAACCATTTTCTAACGGCATAGTTTTTAAATGATCTAAATATAGACTTATTTTTTCATCATATGTCATTCCTGATTTATTGCATATTTCGGAATAAGTATCAAAGTATTTTTTCTTTATGTCTTTAATTCCAAGTATATCTTCAATTTCGTTTTCTACCTCTATACCATTTAGAATTTCTATCTTATGTATCTCTAATCCATTTTCAATAATTTTTTGAATGTACCCAAAATCAGGCTCTTCGTCATCAATTAAATATTGTCCCCATTTTTCTTTTCCCATATGACCTAAAGTGCCAAGCTCTAATGCTAATGCTGATTTATCAGAATGATGCTCGTCTATATATTTTAACTTATATCTATAAGCACATTGGTCAAATAAATCTAACCTACTGTAACTAAATTTTGAATCACTTACGAAATATTGCATGGTTGAACTTCCTCCCCATTTTTTGTTTTTATTTCATATTTATGTTTCATTAAAACCTCTAAAATTTCTTTTCCTTTGTCACATGGACTATCTTTGTGATCAAGTAAATTTGCATCATCCCATAATATATATACTTGACAATATGGTGTAAATGGCATTGCTATTTTAAGAAGTTTTTCTGCAAATTTATAAGCTTCGTTACTATTGGTGTCCTTAAATTGTTTATCAAATCCAATAAATATTTCTTTAGGTTGAAGAGATAATATCATATTCCTTTGTTGTGGAGAGATTGACATACCACATACAGCAACAGAAAAATTATTTTCACCATAAAAATCCTCACATTTAAGGCAACTTTTTTCCCCCTCAAATATTATTACTTTTTTTATTTTTTTTATGGCCTCTTGAGTATGATTCAACCCATATAAATTTAATGCCAATGGATGATTATATTGCTGTTTTTCTACTATTAAAGGCATGTATTTCTTTTTAGCTAATATATCATCCTCTCTTAATGCCCTACCTCTAATGCCTACTAAATTATTATTTATATCATAATGAGGAATTGCAATCTTATCATCTTTAATGTAATATTTGATTCCATACTTCTCCATTGTTTTAATTGATATACCTTCATCGATCCATGATTGGTAATATATTTCTTGAAATACATCAAGGACGGTATTATTTACTACAGGTAATTTTACTATTGGTTTTAAAACCCTTTTATATTTCTTTATCCAATCCCAATCATCTATAATATAATCCTTATCAAGTTTGGAGAATATTGAAGACATATGGATATTCTTATTAGTAAGTGCAGCAACATATTTGATACATTCGTAAAAACTAAGTTTAATATTTCGGTTTAGTTTAGAACGTCTTACTAATTCATAAACATCAAAAGTATCACTACATGCAGTATAACAATGAAATGTCTTACTATCTTTAAAGTAATGTAATTTATATGATCCTCCACTACTGTTGTGACAAACAGTTTGAAATAATAAATTGTTGTCTTTATCTCTATGTGAAGTTTCACTACCTAAATCTTTAAGGAGCATTATTATATCTTGTTCATCTAATTCTTGTTTGATTCTTTCTTTATCAAGCATTATTATTCACACCCCCTAAAAACTAAAGAGGGCTTTAGTTGAATTCTCTTCGTCTTCCTTATCTATTACTAGTTCTTTCTCATCAACTGAATGTTCATCAAGTATAGCATCAATCATTTCAATTTTTGTAGATTCAACAGGAATAACCTCGTATTTATTATTTGTAAGGAATAATTCCGTCAATCGCATATTGCCAAGATTAACATACAACCACAACTTCACTCTTGAAAGTTTGCCACGCCTTACTTTATAAATATGGTAAACCATGTTGGGCACAGGATATATTCCTTTTGATAGTATGGGTTTTAATGAGTCTAAATCTGAAGCAGTAGGCTCCAATGCTACAATTCCAAGATCAATTTTATCAGCAATTGCCTTGGCTCCACGAAGTACGTTTTGGTCAGCATCTTTTACATTCTTGTATTCACCAGTTGTTTGGGTTGAACTATCAATATGAACATTAAACTTATTACACATTGCTTTTAATCTGTCTGAAAACATTAATAATATTTGATCTTCTCTTAATTTCATACCTTTAGATATGTTTGCAATCTCAGCCATAAGTTTCATGGATGTATGTAGATAATCAAATAATATATATTGTACTTTATTCTCAATTTGATATCTTCTTATAACTGTTTCGATGTCTTCAATATTAAAATCAGACATATATTCAATCCACAATGGAGATTGTTCAATAAATTCTATTGCTTGATTTACTCTTTCCTCTTCATCTCCTTTGTATTTACCATCTAATATTTTATCCTCTTCAACTCCACTAGTATAGGCCACAAGCATCGTTTGTACTTCTTCAATTTCTAATTCTGTTGTAATATAGAGAGTAGGTTCTGATACGCCTCTATACATCCATTTCTTTTCTTTTAAATCCCATATGTAAGGTACAGCATAACTACATGCGTCTCCTGCTGCTAAACGACTTTTCCCCAAACCAGTTGGTGCCGATCTTAGATAAAACTTTTTTAATCTTGCTCCTCTTGCGATAGTATTCATTATATTGCTTGCCATTGGAATACCCATGTCAGGTGCTTCTTTGCATTTTTCTTTTAATTGATATAACCCTTCTCCTGCTTTTTGACCTTGATTGTTTATGTTCATTAAATGCTTATTTTTAATATCTATAACTTTTTTTTCAATTATGTTAAAAATATCCTGAACAGACAAATTGTCAAATTTTGCTTGCATTTTTTCTTGTTCTTTTGGTTCAACAATTGTTTCATTGTAAATTTCATCAATATCAATTCCTTGTTCAATAAAAGTTCTTAGCAAACTGAATTTCTTCATTCTTTCATAAGAATAATCAAAATTATTAAGATTGCTATTATCTTTGCACTCGATAATATAATCCATTCCATTATTCTCGTTAAATATTTTATACTGTAGTTCATATGGAGATAAATAATTGTCAATCGCTATGTAATCAATACTCTTTACGCCTTGTAAATATAAATTGTGTATTGAAGCAAAAATCATCTTATGAAATATTTCTTCAAAATCATCTCTATCAACAGTGTATCTACTATCACTTAATAGTTCAGGATTTTGTAATAAACAACCTAGTATTTGAAGGTAGCTTCGCTTACATGATAGACTCAGTGTGTTCACCTCAAATCGTTAATATTAATTAATTTACTGTCTGTATTTTCAACATATTTTTTTATTTTAACTACTTTGGGTATTACTGCTTCAGTCATATTTAAACCATCTGCTTGCTTGATAATTTCATTTTTCCTTTGTTCATACTCATGTGCTTCTGCATATGTATAGGGAATAATTCCCACACAATCAGATACAATAGGATTATTTTGCAATTCATAAAAATATTTTAACGTAGTCAGCATACCTTTATAACTAAATTTATAAGTATTATAATAATCTTTTAATAGTTTGTATGTTTTTACATTAAGTTTTGGTATCTTCAGTAGACTTTTTAAATAATTAAACAGAGCATCTTTAGCTAGTATTTCTTCATCAGAAATCTCTGCTTCGGGTTGAATATGAGTTTCCTTTTGTAGTTTGTCTTTTACTTTTTCTACTTGTTGCTTTTGCTTATTTTTTTCTATTTTGGTAGTTTGCTTAGACATTGCTCCGAAACAATCTACATGGTAATATTTATTTTTATATTCAAATGCATCTTCTTTTTTTACAGTCATTTTACAAAAAGGACATATACATGGTCTTCCTCTTCCCATTGAAATCAACTCCAATACATTAAGTGGACAGGCATAATATATTAATACCTGCCCACTCTTCAAGTTTATACTATAGCGATAGTTCGTTTGCTTTGTCTACTAAATCGCCGTAGATAACAGACATGACTTCTACTTGTAATTTAGTACATTCGCTTACTTTTTTACCCTTCCCAAGATATTTTTCTACTATTTCTACAAGTTGAGTAACATTGTCAGAGTTAATGAATTTCTCACCAATTGCTCCAATGACAGACATTAATTGATCGTAATCCAACACTTCTGATTCAAATGTAGTTTTTTGCTCTTGAAAAGAAACTGCTTTAATCCCTTCTGCCTCTTCTTGTTTTTCAATCGCTTTAATAATAGCTTCTTCAAGATTTTCTGCTGTAAATTCTTTGATATACGTATCAATGTAATCAAATCTACTTCTAGCAAAATAAGTGTCTGTTTGAGCAAGATATCCAGATGATTTTATTACTTTTTTATCTTCGTCTACACCATTTGATTCTAGATATACAACAATATCACAGTTATCGATAATTGGTTCTAATGCTCTCTTGTCTCCTTTTGGAAGAGTTAGTCCGTTTTTATTTTCGGTTTTGTGTGCAATAAATATAACCGTGTATCCTGCACCAGTTAATTGATTAATCTCTGTCCAATATTCAGTTTCATATTCTTTCCATAAACCAAAGCCTTCGTTACCATCTTTTAATCGAGAGACACCATACACACTATTGATATACTTTTGGCAGTATTTTGCAGATGCCTCAACTTCATCAAAGATAATAGTACAATATAAATCTCTTGCTTTACCTACAGTAGCAACGCTAGTTAATTGTTTATTCCATTTCTTAAAATCTGCCCATGAATTAATTGGAACATGCGGAACTCCTGAAATAGCATTCAAACCTTTTTCAAATGGGAGATATAGTGGTTTTTTCATTCTTGTTGCCTGTAGTGTCTTGCCCAAATTGTTGCCCCCATAAACCATAATTGTTTTTCCCTCTAAACCTTTTGCAACAACTGATACTTGTGGGTTAAAAATATCCAATATAATAATCTCCTTTCAATTTGGAGGATAGGTGACATCACCTATCCTTATTATCTTATTCACTAATTAATTCAATTTTTTAACTTTTAAAATGGTAAATCTTTGCCACTTTTGGGAGTGGAAGATGCAGTCTTTGCACCAGAACTACTAGGTTTTTTATTTTTTAACTCTTCAAGATGCTCTGCTCTTACGGTCATTGCATTTTTGATAGTCTCTACACTAAACAACAAGGGACTGTCTTCGATATACGGCTCTGTGCCACCAGTAAATATCATTTCTCTTGTTGTAATAGTAGTTGTAGTTTCTTTTGGTTTCCCAATTGCAACCGCAGTCACTTTTTTATTTGTAAATACTGTATTAATTAAGTCGCCAAAAATTTTAATTGTTTGACCTGCTTCATACATAGAGTCTACAGCATCAATATATTCTTTGTCTGCTACGATAAACTCCATTGGAACAACTTTTCCATCGTAAATTGGAACTAATCCACTAATGATTTTTCTTCCTGTTAAATCACCAGTTTTTTTATCTATTTCATCATTAATCTTATGTATGAATACTTCCACCTCAAACTCAGCTTTTGGTTCAAACTCTTCTCCAGGTTTTAACCTATTAACAAAGTTTGTATTAATTTTAATAGAAGACTTTAACTCACCAGCAGGATTGTAATAATCGTTTACCACTAATTTTGCTCCAGTAATTCTTACTTTATCAGCTTCTTCTTTGCCTACCTTTGCAATGGATTTGTACTCATCCATTATTGTTGTCAATCCCTTGAATACTGAATTATCGTTTCCATCTTTTTTCAATTTATAAGCGAAAACATCAACCGTATGAATTGAGTTTTCCTCTGTTTGAATAACGACCTCTCCGGTTATAGCTTCCTTGCCTTGTACTTGCTTTACTTCAATATTGATTTCTGATACTGTTCCTTCGATAATCACCTTGTTTTCAGCTTCTCTAAGTAGTGTATTTGCATTGTTTTCAGTCATTGTTTAATTCCTTCTTTCAATATTTTTATTTTATTATTTAGAACACAAGTAGTTTGAAAATATATTGAAAGAAGGTGGACTTAATCCGCGTTTAATAGGGACTCTATACTTTCTTTTGTTTTTTATACTAACACCTCCTTAAATAAAATATCTACACTAAGATTGTATTTATATACCGCATTGATATTAGTAATTCTAGTTCCTATATTTTTCTACTCCTTTATTTTTTATTATCGTATAACTTTTACATCAAAATTAAATTCTAGGCACTTTCTACTAGCCAAATAATCACACCAATGTACAAAATGTTGTATTTTACTTTTTGGTCTTGGTAAAACTTCTTTTTTAGTTTTGTAATCAAATATGAATTGCCCCATATGCGACTCAATATTGTCAACAATCATATTTAATACATTTTCATCTATACAACTATTTATTTCTGTATTAGACCTAATCATTTTTGCAGCAATTAAAGGATGTTCTGTGACTGTATGAGAACTATTTTCTATACCTGATTTATAACTATCGTGTAATATTAAAGATGAAACAATTATATCTTTATCATCTTCTGTGTATTTAAAAATATCCAACCTAAACATTTCTACTGCGATTCTTACTGCTGATTGGGTATGTCTAACCAAACCTCCTTCTCCTAAAGCATAATTTGGGTGATATTTTCCTGAAGATGATGCAGGAATTGAGAAAAAGTATTCTGGTAAAGTATTTAATGTTTTCTCTGTAAACTCTTTAATTTTAGGATTTAATATGTATGATAGTTCTGTTTTGAATATATCTAATCTATCCAACTATTTACTCCTTTCTTCTTAATAAATTATTTATTTCTTAACCTCTTAATCATTATACCATACTACTCATACTGATGTCAAATGTATTTATTTTATAATTTATAAAAATATTTCACATCTTCATTTTCTCCATAATCCTTCGAAATCTCACTTTCATAGGATGTAATATATAACATAATTATTTATACCTATTTAATGACCGCAAACCCTACTGTCACAACAGTTTCAGGACTATTTTAACCATTTTTATGAGAATTAGAGTTTTTGGTCATTTTAAGCATAAACCTATAAAACGAAAATTTCTTGAGGTTATTTAATATCATCTTTCCAACTAGTATCCATAGCTCCTACACTTCGATAATTACATACTGACTTACTTAAACTAGTATACAAAGAATCCGTACCAATACTATTAGCAGTATAATTTGAAGCAAATTGTCCACTAATACCAAAACTCTGAGCAGTTCCTACAGCATCAATATTTGCCCCCAAGAATAAGAATTGCCAATTATATGTATTAGTTTGATGTTCAATCATTTCTTTAATTTGCTTTCGATTAAATTCTTTACTCTGATTTTCTTGACCATCAGTAGTAATAACAAAGATTACTTTACTTGGTCTATTGTCTTCGTTCAATTTATTAAGTCTATCTCCTACAGTATTAATTGTTTTTCCAATAGCATCTAATAAAGCAGTCATACCTCTAGCTGAATATTCCTTAGTAGTCATTGGTTTCACTGTTTTAATATCTATTCCATTGTGTAGAATTTCATATTGGTCATCAAATAGAATTGTAGTTAATAATGCCTCTCCATATTCTTGCTTTTGAGTTTCAATAAATGAGTTAAAACCTCCAATTGTATCAGCGACTAGAGAATCCATAGAACCAGAACGATCTAAGATAAAGACGATTTCAGTTAAATTGTTTTTCATATTATTTTCCTTCTTTCTTAATTTTCTCAAGAGCATCATTTAATTGTTTCAGAAAATGTGCAGGATCATCATTGGAATCTAGAGTTAAATTGATTGTAATATTATTAATAATGGGAGTTTTAGATTCTTTTACATTTTCTTCATCTTTCTCAACTTCTTCTACCCAATCCCATTCTTCTGGTTCATTATCTCCTAAAACATCAGAAATAACTCTTACGCAACCATTACGTTGTTTAATAGCTACAATGTCCCAATCATCATTTTCTGGAGTTAATTCTTCGTTATAATCATCTAATGATATTCCATCACCACTGTATCCTTCCGCTATATCAATTTTATCATAGAAGATAAAATCACCTTCAAGGTCATTCAATAAAGCGAATAGAACTCCATTTCTCATTTTAAACAACATAGAACTATTTAAATCAAATTTCTTCATTTTAACATTCCTACTTTCATTATTATTCTCTTGATTTGCGTTTACTTCATTTTCTATGTATGGTTCAAAATCTTCTGGTAAGAAAAAATCACCTTTATTTGATCTTTCTGTGGATTCTAAAACGATATAATGAGAACAAATCTCTGATACGAATAAATATGGTTGGTTTTCACTCTGTGCATACTTCCACTCGATACTACCATCTAAATTTCCACAATAACTTTTTGAATGAGGAGTTACCTTCATTCCCACAATAACATGTTCTCTTTTCAATTTATCTAACTCCTTTCTATAATAAATTCTTACTGAGCAAATTGACTCAATTTCTCTCTTAATTCCAAATGTGTATTAATTTTTGCTTCTGCTTCATTTTTAACCTGCTGTGTATTGACCAGCTCTAATTCTAACGCATGAATTTTTTCTTGACTCTGAATTTTAGATTGATTTAGCATCTCGTTTGCTTTGTCAATTTCTTGAACTGCTTGCTTAAACATAGATACTGCATTATCAACTACTCCTACTGCTTTTTCAATCATCATAGAAGGTGTTAAAGTTGTTACTACGACATTCTTTTTAAATAATTTCTTCATTTTAACATTACCTCTTTCATTTATAATTTATTTTATATAAGTTAATATTTTAACTCCTCTCCACTACTCTAAACAACACACCATTATTACTCTTGTGAAACTTGAACAATTCATTACCATTATGCAAATCATTTTGAATATAATAATACTCAGAATCTTCTTTCATAATTATTCTGTATGTATCTTTGTTAAATGTGTAATAATCTTTTAGAAATACTAGTTTTTGCAATAATATCACCTCCTTTTAAAAACCTTACAACTCTATTGCATCAAACAAACACTACAAGAACAACCCATGCAATCTCCTTTATAACCTTGTTCTTCACATTTGTCTGCGTCTTCTTGCATTTCTTTAGTCATTTTCTTTACTACATATCCATTTTCGTGAAGTAATTTAATCGCTTCTTCAATTTTATTTTCAATTGGCTTGAGCAAAATATATTCCCACGACCAAAGTCCTTCGTCAATATCTAAATAGCAATAATGATCTCCTAACTCTATAACAGTAGTTTCCTTTCCAGCATATTCTAGCATTTCATCAGCAATATCATATTTTTCCATGAGTTCTTCTAGATTGTCAACAATTAATACTTTATCTCCAACTTTCATTTAATAATCCCTACTTTCCTATATTTATTTTCTTATTTAATAAACTCAATAAAATTCCTCCAAAATAACAATTCACTACTACTTCTATAAGCAATTCTCTCCAAACTATCTGCACACCATTTTCTATACTTTTCTTCTGACTTAAATCTTGAATCAATTCTCTTTCTTGCTTTCATTACCAAAGAAACGCCTTTCATGTCCGATATTTTCTGTGAGTATTTCTTTAATTCGAAAATATCAAGGTCAACCTCTATACAGCCAATTGTATCAGGTAGAATGTCTAAAGGAATAGTATTTACTGGACAGATTATGTAACTAAATGCAGGAGCGCAGCAGAACCCATTCTTATAATCACTCAGACTTGCTTTAGCCTCTATACCATTCATGTCATAATGGTATTTTCTTGGTGCTATTCTAACCTTTTTAATTCCTACACAATCAATTATTTCTTTTCTCTTTTTGCCAATATCCAAGTCCCACATGCCACCTACCTCAGTGGCTAACATTTTATAACCCCAACCAAACAATATGTATTTAGATATTTCTTTTAATAGAAAATGTGTTTCGGTTTCATTCTTTGGTCTATTGAAACTCAATTATATGTAATCACCTCGATTCTTAATTATTTATTTCTTAACCACATATTAATTATAGCATTTTCACAACCATATGTCAATATTTTATTTTAGTATTTAATAACTTTTATTCATCTTTATACCAGTCACTAATTCCATCTTCTTGAGATTCGCATTTTACCGTCCTCATCGAGTGTAATTAATTTTCTGCTTTCTAAAGCAATTGTACAAGAATCCTCCCAATAATATTTACAATCTGAGTTTCTGCAATGGATCATTGTCAATTAAATTCCTCCCTTATTATCACATAAAAATATCCTTTCAAGTTATCGATATGTAACTCCTTTATACTCTTTCATATCATTTTCCAATTTAACTTCCTCTTCTAATGAATATTCAATATCCAAATGTTGCAGAGCACTCGAAAACCCATCCATAAAATCGTCAGGATTCCCATGAATGTTATCATTCCAATATATGACATATTTTTGATCTTCATCAATTAGAGCAGTTTGTGCGTAATCTCCGAATTGAGCATCACTAAAATTTACATCGTCAATTGACGTACATTCACCTTCATTGATTAATTCATTTAATGTTTCTTGATTAATAACTACTACTTGAGTTAAATTTAACATTGCTTATTCTCTCCTTTCAAATAAATGTTCTTTGAGTTATTTGTTTTCTATTTTAGCATATGCCTTTATACATCTTTTACAAGTAACGTTCTTATCTTGAATATTTTGAATATCTTCACCAACATACTGTAAACATAAACTCATGTTAGACTTTAGATATGCGATATGTATGACTCCACTTTTAGTTGCCTGAACCTTCTTTAAGTTCATATTTATTCTCCTTTCTAATTTTTTTCATTTAAATATGTTTTAAGTATATTTTCATAACTTTCTTTACATATTTCAAATGATTCACTAATAGACATAATATTAGATATTGGATAATCTTCATGGACAGTTTGACATTGTAAACAATAAAAACTTATTAATGTACTCCTATATCCTCTACTATTAGCAGTTGATTCAAAACATTCTATTGTACTTCCATTTTTAAATTCAATTTTAATTAAATATCACCTCCAAAAAATTAATATTTTTAATATGGGGAGAATTAACTCCCCCACCATCATAACTATTATTTCTTCGATTTAGCACCAGAAGATAATTTATTTAACCTATCTTCTAATTTCTTAGCATCATTTAACACTAAACTCATAGATTGCTCATCTGAAAATCCTACATTAACATAAGCATCAAATTGATTCTTTTTAGCAATTGCAGTAGTAGCAAAATATTCTGTATTATTCGCATAATCTTTGTACATATTAAATAGTTCTTCAGCAACTCCATATAACAAAGGTTTGTATTGATCTACTAACTCACTCACCATTGGTTTAGCTAATTTAGGATTTGACATTATCATTTCAATTAATTTATTAAACATATTTATTTCCTTCTTTCTTCTCATGTTGTATTTTTATATTTTCTGAAAGATATTCTTATATGTATAATGTTAAACTACAAGCAAGTTATCATCACATCCTTAAATCCATTTCATTAATCCTTCTCACGCCTAAACATAACCTTTCTCAATCTATTGATTAAATAACCTATTCCAAGCATTCCACCTATACACAAAATAATCACTAATGTAATTGTTGCTTTAATAAATATGGGTACTAAAAAGAATGCCAATTTTATTGCTAAGAATGTTAACATTACTCCCAACATAATTAAGAAGATTGTTTTAAGTTTGTGTATCATTTATGACACCCCTATAGAAGATTTTCTAAATTTATGAACTACAAATGTTCCAATAAAAGTAGTAAATAGCGTACTTAGAAATAACCAATCAGGGGCTTCAAAACCAAATACGCCAGCAAACATTTTCAATGCTACAATACCGATCAAAATATGAGCAGTATAGTTTAATTCTGGAACACGCTCAATTAATTTAACAAATACTTGTGCTACTTCTCTCATGCATAATATTCCAACCATTCCACCAATTAATATTACCCAAGGTATATCTGATACTCCGAATGCTGCAACTACTGAATCAATACTAAAAGCAATATCTGCTAGTTCTACTGATACGATTGTTGCAAGTAAACCTTTTTGTAAAGTGTCATTAATTTCATCGTGATTTTCATCCCTATTCCTAAAGAAATTAAACACTATGTAAGCAAGATACAATGAAGCAACTAATTTAATCCAAGCAATCTTAACTAAATATACTCCTAAAACGATTGCTATCAACCTAAATGTATAAGCACCAGCAATACCCAAAGTTAACGCCAATTTTTGTTGTTTCTTCGGAAGATTTTTCACCATGATCGCCAACACCAGAGCATTATCAATTGATAAAATAACCTCCATAATAACTAAGGAAAGAATCAGAAATATATCAGCAGGACTTTGGAATACCATTTTTAATTCTGTAAGATTGAAATGATGTAGATTGATAAGAATATTATTTATAAATTCATTCATATTAATCACGCATCCAATCCATGATCTTTAACAAAACCAAAAAGACCATTATTATAACCTGCGCCCACTGCTTCAAATTTCCATTCCTTATCTTTACGATAAATTTTACAAACCGAAACTCCTGTCTCTAAACTAAAATCTTCTCCTAAGTCAAATCTAAGCAATTCTTTGTCATTCTTGTCCATGTCAAGCAATCTAACATAGGCATTATTTACTTGACCAAAGTTTTGCCTACGATCTTCAGCATCATAAATTGTTACCACAAAATCAAGAATACTAATACTAGGAGGAATTTCATAAAGATTAACAATAATTACTTCATCATCTCCGTCTTTCTCACCTGTTAAATCATCACCAGTATGTATAATTGCTCCTGAAGGATGAGATAAATTCTTATAGAAAATAAAGTCAGTATCATTAATGCTTTTTCCTTTTTCATTGCAACAAAACACTGAAGCATCTAAATCAAATTCATCTCCATTATTTGCTTGAGCATCCCATCCTAGAGCTACTTTAATGTTTTTTAAGGATACGCCTTTTGTTAAATCTAACTTTTGACCTTTAATTAAATTGATTGATGACATTTTATCATACTCCTTTATATTTTTATTTATGGTGTTAATATAGTTTAGATCAATCCATTAATCTTTGCTAACTTCTCCCAAGATGGATATTCTGAAAGCAATAAATCATAAAGTTTTTCATCAATAATTTCATTAATATTTTTTATTTCAAAGAAATTAGCATTGTCAATTAATCTACCTTCCATTTTGTCTAATTTCTTAAGGAATTTAAAATCCTCATGTCCAATTCCGATAAACTGCCAAAAGATATTGTAATTTGATGCTTTGATAATTGCTTTTTCTGCTTCTATACGATCATTATTTTCTCCATCTGTAATAAAAATTACGAATGTTGGAATATTTGATGGGTCTTCAACAACATACTTTTTCATAATATCATTGATTACAGGAGCATAACTTGTGCCTCCCCATGAATACTTTACAATTTCATGGTCAACATAATTGTGGAATGTATTTTCTGTAACTGATTTTGCTCTTTTACAATTGTTGTTGAATACCCAAACATCCAATGTATCATCTACGTCAAATTTTAGTCCTATAGGGAGTATTCTTTCTACTACTGATTGAACTGTTCCATTTCTATATAAATCTTCCATGGAGCCAGATTTATCAATTACTAAAGCTACTCTTGCAGTTACATGTTGAAGTGATTTTTTCTCTAATGAAATTTTAAATATTTCTTTCCTTAAATCTAGTTTCTTAACCTGATCTACTTGTGGTTTGATAATATTAGTTGGAATTTCAACTTGCACTGGAATTGGTTTTGTATCCTCTGCTTTTTTAAATAAATTACTGAAAAATCCCATTAAATTCATTCTCCTTTTATTAAAATTATTTAATTTAATATTTGTGACTGATTAATTCGTCACAAGCAATCTTCATCACATCTTCAATATAAATAATTATATTTATTTAATATTGTTTAAAGAATTTTTTCGCTTAATAAACCTATAAACTCCATAACCAATTGCCCCTAAGATAATTAACATAATCAAGAAACTAAAACCAAAATCACCATTCGTTACAATTACAGGAGCAGGATGTGTGTAATAGTATGGATTGTACCAATATGGTGAATACCAACCTGGAGCAAATCTTGGATGATAGCCATATGAATAAGGTGTTCCTCCGAAATGAAATGATGTGCTATTACCATTGCTATATGTAGATCCTAAAAATGTTTTCTTTGTTACAGTTGTATTACTAGGTAAGGATTTTGAAGCATTGTTTGTTGCTGTTTTTGAATTTGATACACTAGTTGATCCACTTGTAGAAGGAACACTTTTACTTACACTATTTGAGGTTGATGGAGTTGAAGTGGATGTACTAGATGGTGTTGATTTTTTGCTTAAATCAATTGAACTTTTAGGTGTTGTACTTGTTGATGTACTAGGTGTGCTTGATTTTGTAGAAGTGCTAGTAGATGGTTTACTACTAGATTTTGAACTACTATTACTGCTACTTTTAGAACTGCTTGATGTCCCTGCTAATGTAATAGTAGGTGCAAACGCCAACATAAATACTATTAGCGTAATCCACAATATTTTAAATTGTTTCATTATTTTGTCTCCTTAATATTAAATTTATTTTACTAATCAAGATTTATACAATTATATTTGAATATAACCAACAATTTGTGAAGGTACAATTTCTAATGTAGAAGGTCTTTCTAAATCAACAAAATTATAACCAGTGAATTCGCCTGTAACATCGTCCGTTTCAAAAGACCAATCTTTACATTGAACATTGATTGTGTGTCCACTTCGTAAAAATATTTCTAATACTTTCAAAATTATATCACCTCCTTTCAATTAATTTATGTAAGATTATTTATTTTTGTTTCTTTTTAAATATAGTGTTAATCCACTTCCAAGTACAAAACCAACTCCCAAAGCTATAGCGATCCATTCTACAAAAGTTCCAACACCAATGCCAAAATACATTTGTTTTCACCTCCTTAAATACAATGAATCTTGTTTTTCATTTTATTCCTCAACCTTAACTTCTTCTTTTTTGTAATCTGGTGGTTTATGATCTTCGCCATTAGTTAGTGGTCTTTTATAATATGCTTCCCATGCTCTACGCCATTGATATTTGTTGACCATACTTGCCATTGCCCAAAATCCAACAATTATAATCCAAATCCAGTATTCCAAATTTATTCCTCCTTTCTAAAACCCTATATCATCATGCCATTCAATATTAACTTCTTTAGTATCGAAGCAATTTATAATTGAATTTGTTGCCAATTCCATATCACTAATTATATCTTCTAGTGTGCTATAATCATCATTATAATCAATTATGTACATCTCAATTTTATGAAATTTCACCAACAATACACTCATCATTATTAGTACATTCTAAAGTTATATTTACAGGTGTATCATCAGGAGAATTGTCATTCTGTAGCAAATCTATTAATTCTTTTTTAGTCATTCTACCTACTCCTTTCCACTTAAATTCTTAAATCTATAGGTATTTAATTGCATAATATAAGCAATATATTCCTCCTAATAATCCTATAGTACCACCTGTAAACCACGCAACCCAGTATAATGTCATGTTTTTACACATCCTTTAAAATAGCACTTTATGTATTATTACCTACGCCTTAAATTGTGCTTATAATAACATTTACTAAAATAAGAATTAATATCTTTAGTTTTTCTTGCAACTTCTTTATCTGCTTCTTGTTTGAGATATGCCACAATCTTTTCAGCCATTATTTTACCTCTATATAATAAATACTATTTCTTGTATAAATTATATATTGCTTCTCACTAATATCAACATTAGTCACTCTTGAAGTTGTAATAGCACCTTTACCAACTAACATTACCAAACTTCTACCAATTAAAATATCTTTTCCAAACTCAACTGACAAATTAACAAAATCACTATGTTTATCATTGCCTAATGAATCAGTAACTTTAATGATAACACCTTTTACAGTTAAAACTTTACCATTTACCACATTTCCTTCTTCGTCAATATAGATTCTATACAAAGGATTGCTATTAATTGTATACCAATTACCATTAATATTTTCTCTTTCCATTTGAGTCAATGGCCTACAATCTGCTTTGTTAAATTTTACATTAATAAATCCAAAACCTTCTTCGAAACTTCCTATGTAATGTGTATCATCTTCTGAATGAATCCTAATTTTGTCATCAATATTGCGACCAATATCACCTAATTTATGTATAGCAGGGCTATTTGCTTTAAGCATCATCATTTTATTCATATTGTTCAATTATTTACTTCCTCTCTTTATTATATATTTATTTTTACATTTAGTCAAACTTTAATTCTTTTGAATTATTGTCGATTCCTAATTGCTCATTAAGTTTCTCATATTTCTTCATGTCTTTCTCAAACCATGAGGTATCAGTTCCTATGTAATTCTTTAACCATAAGACACAATTTTCTCCTACTAGGAAAGTAAGACATCCGTAAAGGCATAATTCCTGTGAGCCTAATTTTACTTTCTTTGATAGGTGATAGTTTCTGGTAAGTTTTTGCTGAACCATCTAATATGATAGTAGTTTATTACCTTTTACTTTATTTGTGTAAGTATCATATACGTGATCGTGTAGATTTAATATTTCCATATTTATTATCACTCCCTTATTTTATAATTGTCTTTCTACGATAGTTTTACCCATAGAACTATAACCACTAAAACCAGCAGGATGAAATTCATTTACGGCATTGACAACTTTCCATCCAGCACTACCTAAAATATTAAGTGCTTTAATATAGTTATTGGCATTTTCTACCTCTGATTCTTTTATTCCATCATAAATATATATTTCATCTCCGACTTGATAAACTTGGGCATATTGATATTTCATTATTTTTCAAACCACCTTTTCATATTATTTTTTGATTAAATATTTAATTTTAGGAAGCTACAACTTTGAAACCTTTTTATAAAATTGCAACTTCCTAAAACTTGACACCATACTTTAAATACCTAACTCTTTATAATCAAGTGGTAACTGATAAGGCAATTCTTTTGCTTTAAACAATTCTCTATTTAACTTTTTACTGTTTGAATTAAACTCAGATACAATTTTTTGATATTGCAATAAATATCCTTCTAAATTTTGTTGTTGAAAAGATAAATCGCTTCGTACATCTTTTGGATACTTACTAGCATCTTCGCCATAGGTTTCTTTTAAATTATTAATTTGAGTTTTACTATTAGAAATATTAACTGCTTGTTGTTTTGAACCTTGATAAAGATCATGAAATTGTTCATAGTTAAATAATACATTATCGGCGTTCAAAGTTTTATCCACAATTCCATAACCAGTTTCAGCAGTTTTATCTAATACATGAACAGGGAATAAAACAACTTTCCCTATGAATCCAACTACGCCAATGGCAACAAACATTCCTAAAACTAATAACCATATTTTACCTAAACTTTTCATTTATTATTTACCTCCATTTATTTGATTCTTTTTAATTTGTTCTTCATAATTACTTCTTTTTGATTCTTCAGTTGAATCAACTTCATAAGTAATTGTTCCATATCCTAAATCAATTTTATAAGGTACAGGAGTTACAAAATAATCACCTCTATGTTGAAATGGGCCTCTACCAGCAGGATCAAACCAAAAAACATAATCGCCACTAGAACCATATGCACCCATTTCATCTGGTGCTTCACCTAAAGCATAACCTTCACCAACTTGACTAGGAATCCATTGTTGTGTAGAAGTTAATCTTTTACCTCCAGAAGTAATTTTCCCTCTAACTGGGAATCTCCCAATTACTCTCCCTGCACTCATTGGATAAATCCATGTTAATTGATTTGGATCATTGGTATTTTTAAGTCTATTGATAATATTTTCTCTTTCTAAACTACGATTAAAATTAGGAGTAGGAGTTTGAGTCATCATACTAGCTGCTTGGGTTTGTTTATTTGCATTTTGTTGTGCCATTACTTTTTGAGCATCTGTTTGATTACATCCTGTTAGAATTGTAGATATAGCTGTTAATCCAATAATACTTCCGATTAATTTCTTTTTCATTAATAAAACCTCTTTCTTTCATAAATTTATTTTATTACACTTTAAAATGGAATTTTCCAGATAGACTAAAATACTATATCTTGCAATAACTTTCCCTGATCAATTATTTTAACATTTAATACTTTTAACCTATCAGAATTTTTTATATTGTATTCAGATCCATACACACCAATAGTTTTAATAACTCCTGTGTCCTCATTAAAATATCCTAAGATTCTAGATGTGTTTGTTTTTATGTATTCATCTTCTTTACTTCTTTCTGCTCCAGAAACACCATATACTCCATCTAATTTGTGTCTAGTTTCATATGTTTCAATTTTAAATGCACATAATCTCCCATTAATATTTACTCCTTGGTCAAAAATACTCTGCTTTATTTCCATTTATTCAACATCTCCTTTCAATCCATATAGTCTATCATTTAACTCATCAGACCATTTAATCATAAGATTCTGATCAACATCTTCATATAAACTATATTCATGCAATGCTCTACATAATTCTATAACTCTATGTCATTCAAATATCTGCTTTGGCATAACACCTAGTGGTGTGGTTTAGATTGTTTTTCGTAATTATATGTATCATCCAATACTTCAATATTTTCTTCCCTAAAACATAATCTTCCATTACGTTTATCAATTTCTGCCATAAAACCATCATCATAAGTTAGTTCTAATCTATAACCAGTTCCACCAGGATTACAATCATGTTTAACTGTTCCGATTTTTCCTAAATAACTTTCAAGTTCTTGGTAGTTAGTATCTTTCCATCCATCTAAATTGATTATTTTTACCCTTTTACCTGTGTAGTTCATTATTATTTTTCATCCTTTCATCCTTTCATCATACGATAGAACTAATTTTTTGTAGTATTTAACCAATCGCAATACTTTTGACATTCTTCTTTGGTTTTAAATCCGATTTTCGTACCATATTCTTTAGTTTCATGTAACCCCTTACTATCTTCATTAAATTCATTTACTATCTGACAAAGTTTAAATTCATTATAACTATAATCATCTCTATAACTAGAATCTTTTGATGGGATATAAGTTTTTGATATATAAAATTTTCTTTCTGATTGATATCGACTATCTCTTTTATTGAATTTAATTAGAGATAGTTCTGATGCCTCTGGTACAAATTTATGTATTAAATTGCTACAATCACAGTTTGTTTCTGTTGTTTTACCATTTGGAAAATTGGCAACTAATTTACGTTTACCATTACATAGAGAACACTTATCTTGACGTAACCCTTTGCTATCAGCGAAATATACCTCTGATTTTTCAATGTAATCTTTTAAAGTATCTCCTATGTTGCTTTCATAAAATTCTTTTTCAACTTCCCTTTTAAGATTTTCTTCTTTATATTTTAAGTCTCTTTCTTTTGCGTTTATTTCTGACTCTCTTTTCTTGTATTTCTCATTCTTCTGCTTGAGTTCAAAATTTAATTTATTGAGACGTTCAATTTCTTCACGAATATTAGGTAATAAATGCTCTCTAATCTTATCCTTAAATTCTTCAACTAATTGATCTACTTCGCTTTGTTCATAATAATTCTCAAATTCATCGTAATCCATTTATTAATTTTCTCCTCTTTATTTTATTTCCTTTAAACTCGACTTTTTATTCTAGAACCAAGTTCTTATAATTTATATGCCATTTATCACAACATTCTTCGCAATTGATTATGTTGCAATTTACACAAGTTATTAAACTCACTTCATTATATTTTAAGGTATCATTCATATATCTCTGTGCATCCTCTAATGGCATCTTATATTCTTTAGCAAGTTCCTTAACTACATTGTCATTTATTGAATAACCTTTCATTGTGATCCAACCTCCTTCCTAATCTACATTTGTTCCAATACAGATTGGTATAACTTCACATTCATTCATAATCTTTCTCCAAGAAGTCTTTTCTCCTTCATCTTCGAATTCAATGTCCAATGTTTCACTATCAACTAAATTAATAGTAAATCCATATTCAAATTGTGATTCATCTTCTCCACAATAATCATAAAGTAATCAATTGCTTGAACAAGATTGTTTGCTAAAATCCAATGCTCATAATCACCATCATTAAATTTATATAATTTTCTTTCTTCCATTTATGTATTCCTCCTAATATTTATTTTATTAATTAATTCTTATATTTAATTGACAGAATGGACATTTTTCATACTCGTGAAAGATATCATGCTCTCTACAATACAAAAATCCTACTTTTGGAGCAAATTTATCAAAAGTTTTCACAATAAGTTGATCATAATTACCCGTTGTAATTTTTGCAATAATATCTAATATAGGCATTCCTGCATCCGTTTCTAACCATTTTCTTTCACTATCATATTCTCCTCTAAAAAATTCCTCTCTTGTGTATGTAGCAACAAACTCTAATGGTGTTTTATATTTAAGTGTAATTTTCTTTTTCATTAATTAAACACTCTCCTCAAATTTATATAATCAAACTTCTACGGCATCACAAAATACTCTCCATACTTTTCTTCCACCACGAATTACTTCCCTAAGTCCTTTATAATATTCACAAGTTGGTACACCCCAAGAGTAATTAGAATTTATACAAGTACATACCATAACTTTATCTTTGAAATTCATATCAATAGAATCTTCATGTTGTCCTAATTTTCTCTTTATTGGACATTCTTCAAGCAATACATTAGCCGATATATAACCAGTGCTTGACAAACAACATCCACAAGGCTCAACTTCTTTACCCTTAATTGAACTCTTTATAAATTTAATTTGATCTAACTCAAAACCATTTCCAGTTGATTTGGCAGGTGGAAAAGCAATCCATATTTTGTCATTGATTTCTCGCTTTATCATTACATAACCTTTCTTTTTGTAAAACTCTGAAAATTGATCAATGATTTCTACCTTATCTCCTTCTCGATATTTCATATGTATTTATCCTCCAATCCTATAAAGAATTTCTCTAACTTCACAATCATCGAAATCATCAAGGTCTTCCACTTCTTCTACTTCAATAATTGTTCCATCATGGTCTAATATCACTGTAGCAGTTCCCCAAAATGTACCTTTGATTTTTGCTTTAACTTTTTGTTGCATTTATGTATTTTTATCTCCTTTCTTTTATGTATTCATTATAACATGCGTATACTATAAAGTCAAATAATTATTTTACCATTTATACAACTCCTTCACTAATCTTCTTACCGAGTTTACTAGCAGTTCGGATAGTATCATCATTCTCTAAACACACATTAAATTTACCCTCAATGGCTTTAGCTTCTGCATTCTTACGTTGATACCTTTTGACAATTCCATTTTCGCATGAATTCTCATAATACAGATGATAAATTCTATTTTCTAATATGCTATTATGCCTATATCCACGTCTATTGCTTTGACTTACGTCATTAACCATATAACTAGGCATATAGTTAATATAACTAGGAATATACGTTAAATTCAAACCAACTTTTACAAGCATTGAATTGGTTATTAATACTTGGAAATCATCTTTCTTTTTGTCTAATAACTCTTTTCTATTATGAGTGGTAACGGAAGATTTTAATGTAAAACATTTAATATTATTAGATTTCAATAATGTTTCAATTCTTTTAGAAATTGTATCATCTTGCATATATTTACCACCATTATTAAAATCAATATAAATACAACACTTTCTACCTTCTGATATTTCTTTTAAAACTATATCTAGTAATTTTTGTTCTTTGGGTAAAATACATTCTGTAATACATCTTGGTTGAACAGAAATATAAGCCTCTCCTTTATTAATTTCAATATTATCCCATTTAAATGGATTGTTAATATAATGCTTTATAATAGAACTCTCATACATCTTTGCATTAAAAGCATTTGCTGATTTAATTTCACTCCATAAATAATATTCGTTTCGCTCCATTTCTTCACTTTGATTAATAGGAACATATATTTCATTTAAATCAGGTAAAGCTTTACCCAAATCTGACAAAGTAGAAAAGATATAATTTTGAACTAAATATTTACTAAAAATAATTGGATTGATTCCCTCAATCTCTTTAAACTCGCTATCTTTAATCTCACTTCTTCCTGAACGATGGTATTCTCCATCTTTTCTTTTACTAACAGCCATTAATGTTCCATACGTCTTTATAAATGCTTGCATATCCATAACATCATTGGCCTTGAGTTTGTTTGGCATTATTCCTAATAATAGATTGTGCATTGACGAAGCATACCCATTATTGCTTGTACCAGAGAGCAAAATTATCTTTTTTGCATAATTAAATAATGTTCTAGTTGCGTTGCCAATAATTGATTCTCCATTATTTTGCTCGTGGATTTCATCGCAGATTATGCTATCAAAATGAATGTTTTTTGTTTTAATAAATCGAATTAAACTTGTTTTCTTTGTTTTGTCATAAACTGATTGCCATAATACAGCATTACAATTTGAACATTTATAAGTTGACTTTTTAGGACTACCTTCAAAATCTTTCTCTGTAAAGAATACATCTTCCTTTTTTCTTAATTCGTTCTGAAGTGGTTTACCACAGTCAGGGCAACATGCTATAGTAATTTTCTCTTTAACTTCTTTAATTGTTGAGTAACTATAATAACCACCACTTTGAACCTCTTTTTTATGCTTTATTTCCATTGTTTTAATATTTACGCCAGAGACTCTTTTTGCGTCAAGTTTAAATGTTTCTTTTCCAACTAGAAAATATGTAGGTTTATCGAAATTTAACTGATTTTTATTATATATATTAATAAATTCAGATGTCTTCTTAATAATATGAATATCTACTTTATCAGCAATACTGAATTTTATTTCATCTTTCCATTGAGTCAGCGTAATTGCAGGAGCAACAATTAATGTTACATAATTATTTTTATTAGGATATAAATGACAATGATTAGTTTTAGATGATATGGAAGTTTTGCCAAAACCTGCTTCTGATGCAAAATACACAGTCCTATCTATTTTTAGTAATTCTAAACCACCTTGAATAACTGGAATCTGACCACTTGATGGAACTATCTTACCTTCAAACATTTTCTGATTAATCTTATTAGGATCAAACAAAACTCTTACATTCTGCTTCAATCTTTCTTTAATTGGTTGTAAAAAAGCAAATATATAATCTTCTATATCTTCAATTTTACTCCAATCAAAATCTTCCTCATATCCAATTAAAGTTAAAGCATTTAAACTTTGTTTAAAATAAGTTACATTAATCTTATAAACTTTCAAATCAGTATACATTGGATTATTGGTATAAACAGTGCATTCACTAATGCAACCATAATTACTATAACTACTTTTATATTTAGCTTGTTCTATTTCTTCTTTATCTAAGATTATTTTAACAATTTCACTTGTTACAGGTAAATAATGAATATTCCTCAAATATTTTGTAAGAATCTCATTCTTATCTTCATTGTTCCAATTAATACAATAATCATTTATTTTAGTATTATAGATTATTGTATGAGTCAAATCATTTTCCATTCTATCTGACTTATAACGATAATGATTTTCTCTACCATATAAAGTTTGCTCAAAGAAAATATCTTCTCTATCTCGCAAAGAAATGTGATAAGAATGAGAGATAATATCAGAACATATTTTCCTGTTTTTAATATGTAAATCACATAGAGAAATTAATATTGATTCGTTACTGTCTAATATAATTAAATCAGCATTACAGTTTATAGTATTTTTATCAGTTGTTCTCAAGTATGGTATCAAATTAATTACTCACCTCCAAATTCTTTAATAATAAGTTTTCCATTATCTGAACATAAAATATTTAAATATGGTAGACTCATTTTAATAATCTTTGTTTCTGTAATACTCTCGCCATTATCATCCTTATATTTACTTATTTCTTTCTTTTCAATTGACTTAGTTCCTCCAATAGCAACATGTCTACCAGTACCATCTTCTAATGATATTTCACCATTAATCATTCCTGATGCTAGGAGATTACTAATTTCACCTAATTTTAATGGTTTAGGAACTACTAACTTTTCCTCACCTAAATCTTTTAACTCAGTAATTCCCTTGACCCATTTCCATATAGAATCATTTTTGCTAATATGAGTTTCAGGAGATTCAGTATATTTATTATTTTCTTTTGCAGTATCATAGTCGATGTAGGGATAATTCATTGATTGATAAATATTATATTGGGATAGTTTAAATTCTGGTTCTGAGAGGATTATTTCTTTGATTTCATTATATTGTTTAGTAAAATCCATTGCTTGCATAGTATTTGATAAGTCATATGGATGGCGTTTAAGGTGAGCTACGAAGATATATTGTTTGAATTTAGCGTATTCTTCTAGATTTGTTTTATAGATTGAGTTTTTAAGAATGTCGAAGTTTTGAGATAGTATGTCTAATGAATCAAGAAAATCATCTTTTCTGATTACAAATGCTATATAACCTGATTTGTAGTCTTTTAATGTTGTTGGGTTATAGAGTAATTTTTTATCAATAACACTTTGAAGATAGAAACGAATTGAGCGAATTTTATTTACCATTCCATATGGAGGATTAAAAAGCAATAATGAAATTGATTGTTTTGGAATTTGTTTTAATGTCTCAAATGCTTCATTATATGAATCATAGATATTTGGATTCTCAGAAATGATTTTGTATCTATTTTCAACAATTTCATTAGCAATTTGAATAAAATTATTGCTTGTATTTTTCCTATCTATAATTGAAGAGAAACAGTCTAACCACTTTCCCTCACCAGCCCATAAATCAGCTATGACCACAGGATGTTCATTATGAAATCCAATATTGAACTCACAATTCTTTTTTATCATGTCATATTGATTTGTGTTTAACCAGTGGTCATAATAAATTATTTCTATAGGAACTTGATTATCTAAACTTTTCATTGCCAACTCTTGGTAAATACCTTCTTTTGTATAATAATCTTTAAGAGCATTTTTCTTTAACCAGTCAATTTCTATCCTACCAAGCAATCCTAATAATCTATGAGTTTCTATTTCTTGTGTAGGATAAAACATCATTTTGGAATCCGCATGTCCTGGGTATGCCATTTAATCAACTCATTTCTTTTTGGTTATGCTAGATTTAGTATTTGTATTTAATTTGGAAGGAGTAGAAGGTTTAACATTAGTAGATGGTTTTGTTACACTAGGAGCAATTACGCCAGTTTTAGGCACAACTTTTTTCTTATGTTTTGTTTCTCCCCAGTCGTCCATATCCAAAACTTCATCTTCAAACCAAGACATTTCTTCTTCATCATCGGTTTGAACTTGCTGTTGAGGTTGTTGAATTTTATTAGATTTGGCTCCGCAACCGGACAATACAAGAGTTGATAAAAGTAATATAGAAATTAACTTTTTCATTATTTTTAAACATCTCCTTTTTTATTTATTTATTTGTGTGTTTTATTACTTGACTTAATAACAGTATATAATATTTTGTGCTATTAAGTCAAGTATTTATTTATTAATTTAAGAACGAATACTAGAATTTAAATAACCCGTCATAAAACATTTCTTTATATGGAGTGTCTATACAGTGTCTTCCTGCTTCATATCTCTTCAAAAAGTCTAATACTTCTCTACCGTCCTGTCTGTTTAAATCAACAAACTTAACTAAATTCATCTTACCTTCTACACATACAATAGCCCAACTATGACCTTGATTTGATTTATATACATCGGTTCCAATATGCACTATATTCTCAATTGTATTATGTAATATATTTACTGATTCTTGGCAATGTGAGATATCATTTACATTATTATTTATAAGGTTTCTTAGATATGAAGTTTTATCATGTATATCGCTTTCAATATCTGAAAATCTGATGCTATTAAATGTCTCATGGTCTTTAAAATTTGATTCTATATTTCCTATATCTAGAAAATCTTTTAGTTTTATTTGTAACCACTTTTTAAATTTATTCATATTGACCTCCTAATGTTTTACTTTAAAATTTGTGATTTAACGGATATTAACAACCCATACAATGATTGCATCTTTTGCTTGGGTTTAAGTCACATTTTCTATATGGCATTTCTTGACCATATATATATCAAAATATTTTTTACTAACATCTCTCTGAATCTCTTTCCAATTTGAATTTTCATCTCTTCTCTCGGCTTTCCTTAGTTCAAACTCCACTATATCTTTTTTATTAATTCTACATCCAATTAGAACATGATAATACCCTCTTGGTTCTTTCTCGTCTGGAAGTTTTATATTAAAATCATATTTTGTTGGATTGTACAACTTAATTTCATTAATATTTTTAAGTATTTTAATCCTCATGTCATAAGATTCCGGTGAAAAATTGGCGACATAATATTTTCTGCCTCTCCAATCCATATAAATCCTCCTATAAACTAGCATTTTTAATTGCCAATATTATGTTTTTCTTTTATCTTACTTATAAATTCTTCCACTGTAATTTTACCATCTGCATATTGGTCAATTAAACTAACAGCATAATCACTAGGTTCTAAACCTTCAAATGACATAGATGCTTTAATACTTGATATTATGTCTTCGCGACATGAATCTTCATAACAATTTATTAATCTTCTTTTACCTCTTATTATAATTAATCACATCCTTTTCTAAGAAACAGTGAGTTATCGAGAATTAATAAAACATGGTCGTGAAATCCATTTACTGTTACAGTGAGGGCATACGTTATATTCACAATGATTTTCTTTAACAATGTTTGGTTTATCAAAATGCTTCTTGCATATTTCGCAATAATACGGAGTCTTTCTAATCATTATTAATCTACTCCTTTCAAATTAACTAGAATCGGTATTTTTATGTGTTATACAAAATTATTTATTCTTGGTAATATAATGTCATTTATGTATGATTTATCTATTTCAGTCGCTATATAATCCCTATTATTATTTATGCATGATAAAATTTCTGAACCACTGCCTGCAAATGGTATATAAACTAAATCCTTTTCATTACTTGCAACTTTAATAATATTATCACAAACATCAGAATGTTTTGGAGTAAAATGACCTTGTTTATTTTGATTGCCATAAATCCATACATTGCTTCTTAGTTTACCTCTTGGATCAGGAGTATAACCTCTTTCTATATCCTTTTTGTTTCTTTTCTTCAATACTTTTTCATAACTATCTACATACGGTTCACGAACATCATCAGAATTAAACGTATAATTCTTTTTATCTTTCACAAAAGAGGCACAATTTTCATAAAGTTGTCTAAATTTATTCTTACCTCCTATCGGGTTGCCATTTGGTTTATACCATATGTTTTCTTGTAATGGTGTAAATAATGTTTTTGCTAAATGAACCACTGAATGAAAGGTAGGAAATAATCCCCAAATATATATACTGCCATTAGATTTTAAAATACGATTGCATTCTTTAAGATAATTATATGTCCAATCAAGATAATCCTGTTCAGTTTTCCATTGATTATCCCACTTCTGTTTTACAACTTCAAAATAGGGAGGATCTGCTATTATTAAATTAACACAATCATTTGGTAATGATTTCATATAATTAATACAATCCTGATTATGTATTTCGTTAAATTTTAAAATTGTACATCATTCCTTTCTTTAATAACATCAATCATGAGTTTTGAGCTGATTATGTAAACATCCAAACCTTTGCATCACAACCATTACAAGTTATCCAAATTTGATCATGTTCGCCAAGAATATCAAAACTTCATAAGTTATCTTCTGTGACATACCAACCTTCACTTTCATTATATGAATGCTCTTCTTTATCTTTTGGCCTAATTAGATTTACTTCATTTCTACATGTACTACATATTATTTTAAACATAGAATCAAACTCCTCTTTTAAGTTAATTCTTTACCACAAATAGGGCAATAATTAATATTGATATGCTCATTCATAGAATTCACTCCTGCTACAGTTCTGATTTTAATTCTTGCATTTCCTTTACAATCATTATCATTAATCCAAAAAGATAAGTTATTATTTTCTGATAATTCCTTACCTCTTATACAATAATTACAACCTTTTCTTTTTGTAATTGAACAATCATATGGCATTATTTTATCACTTCTTTCCTAGCAAATCAGTTTTTGATTTCCTTTGTATTTTAAAAGATATTATCCCATGAATCCTCTTCGTCATTGTTTTTAACACTTAGATAACTAGTCCTCATAATCTCATACATTTTACAATCATAATAATTGCCATCTATTAATTTATCGTTTTCTATATAAGTCCCTACAATCCTCCCACCATATTTTTTACACATTTTATCATAGGACTTCTCAATTGGATTACCCACATATACAGCAAATTTTAATTTTCTAAATTTAAACTTCTCAAAAATATCTGTTAAGAATTGCTTTAAATCTTTTGCAAATATTATATTTGGTTTTTTGAAGTTGACTATTTGCATTCCCCATGCAGTATTAGAATCTCTGTCAATTGCATAACTTAAATACCCAATAATCTCTTCCTTATGTATACTTACAAATTCATGCTTTGACCATGTACTATCAGTTGTTTTATATTTATCTCGGTAAGATGAGCCAGATAAGAATTTGTATTTATCATCAAATGTAATATTAGCAAATAGTAATTGTAGTTTTTCTTCATATTTATTAGCTATATCTAACAATCCTTTAATTCCTCCTTTGATGTTTCTGCGATTATCTTTTCACCGCAGCGTTGGCATTTTTGTAATTCGTTTGAACAGTCTTCGCAGTAATTTTGATAAAGACAATTAACTACTTTCTTTTTACCACATCTAAAACAATTAATAAATTTTATTCCTCTTGCTACAGATTTACCGCTGCATGATTTACAAATCATTTTCTTAACTCCTTTCTCTAACCGAATGAAAGGTTAATTTTAACACCCTATTCTTTTATCATATCGTCCATAATATTTATAGATGCATTATGATCTTTTCTTGATTTTAATCCATCCCAATAACCGCAATTTGTTAATTTCTTTTTCGCCATGTCGTTTCCAAAATGAAATTTGTATTCTTTTAATTCCTTTAACCACTCAGCTAATTGCCTATGATTATCTCCACATGCATTACAAAGGTTTTCTTTAGCTGTTTCCTCTGCATGAATAATAGCATCTTCTAAAGTCATATCTACATCACCTTTCTTTATCCTTTAAATGATTAGTCTTATGCCATATTGTGTTTTCTAAAAGCCTACTGTAGCAACACTTTCAGAAAACACAATATTATATTTTACTTTGTATTTTTCAAGAAATTCCTACTCCAATAACTTAAATCCACCCTTAATTAACCAATCCTTAATTTCTCTGACCTTTTCAATGTCTGTACCTTCTGGAACTAAAATACTATTAATATGAGCATAAGTTGAAGATTCTCCACTTCCCGTATATTCATCAGATATAACTATGTAAAGCCAAATCTTATCATTAAAGATTAAAAAATATTCTTTTGTACTGTCAGGTAATGGCATATCAAAATCATAAGCATTTTCCTCTAAATCTACTTCTTTATTGAGATAATAAATGAAATCTTCAACTTCTTCTGGTTCACTCCTATATGGATCTAAATCACTAAATTCTCTTCTGATTGTTTTAAAATAATCAGGTTCTTTTCTTCCTGTGTTAGATATAGAAATCATTTTGCCTTCTTTATCTAACTCTTTATGTTTATACCATACAGCACCTTTAGTATTATATTTAGTTATTTTCATGCTTTGTTTTCCTTCTTTCATTTTCATCTTCTACGATTTTATAAAATTCACTTGCTTTTAATTCAATAAATCCTTCAGGATTTTCAAAATTATGCTCACTCTTAAAAGAACAATATATCTTATCTTCAATGGCAAATAACCTACTTTGTGTTTCACCATAAACATTAAAATATAGCATTAACATTGGTTTATGTAATGGTTGTACTCCTTTCTCTTTAAGAGTATCTTTCCATGCTTTACCTATTTTAGATTTTGCTTTAAATGCTCTTAAACCATTTTCTAATTCTTTATTAAGCAGTTTACCAAAGTCCTCAATATCTTTTTCATTTGGAATAATATAAAAAGTATCTTTAGTTGAAGCATATTCTTTTGTGTTAATATTATTGTTAGATAAAAACTCATGGGAAATTTCCCTCATTATTTTATCACTTACTATATAATCCATATATTCTTTATGTAATGGTGATTGTTTAGTTACTTCATAATAATTTTCCATTATTTAATCTCCTCCACTTCAACTTCACAATCTTGATCTTCACTTTTGATAATAATATTAAAAGCATCCTCACATGGCAAACGCTTTTCTATTTCTGTTTTAGTAACATACCAAGGCACTTTGCCATTAATTTTTACATTGCCATAACCTTCGATAAAACCTTCTCCAAGTCTAGCTCTAATTTGTGCAAGATGTTCGGCATGTTCATAATGATCATAAAGTGAGAAAAATACATGTCTAAAATCATCCATCCATTGTTCGTCAATTACATTCTCATCAATCTCAATTATGTATTCATCGATTCTGGTTACTTTTGTTTTAAATCTTTTCATTGTTAATTCATCCCTCTTTCTTACAAAATATCACTTAAAACTTCTTCTAGTTCTTCAAGAACATCTTTTTCACTAACATCATAATCTCCAAGAAACTCTTCAATTTCAAACTGTATTTTCAACCTATTCCACAACATTTTAGCAATATTTTCATAGTCATATCCTTCAACCTCAAGGTTCGTTTAAACAATGAATTTTACCTCTCGCTTGACTAGAAGTATAGTGAATGCTACCACTACTATCTATAAAACCTTTGTCGCCTTCTTTAACTTGTAATTTATTTTCACTTAAAATTGTTTCAATTTCATAATCTCTAACAACACGAATTTCTTCACCAATTTTATGAATCATATTTAATACCTCTTTCTTTTATTTCTCCATTAAAACAGATTTTTTAATTGATCTCACAAAAAGACTTTAATTCATCTAAAGAATAAGTTTGAGAATGGCATTTAAAATCATTTCCATTATTATCTGTCAATTCAATCTCTAACATATAACTATCTTCAATAATCTCTGAACCAGAAGGAATAATTATAGCGATGTCTCCATTTTCAAAATATTCAATATTATTAAATTCAGGCACTTCAACATTATAATCTTTTAGAGTTTCTTTATCCGTCAATCCCCAACCATGATAATATATTTCTTTATCCCACATACCTTCAATATTAATTATTTCTACCTTATCTCCAATTTTCATAATTTATCTCCTCTCTAATCCGTGCAAATATTCACTTTAAGGGAAATGTCATGCCTTGTAACCATTGCTACAAGGCACTTTCACTTCTCGACTTACTACAAACTCTTCATAATCTCATCAATCTCAAGTTCAACTTTCTTCTCATTAGAAAGCAATTGATGCAATTTAGATTCCATCACTTTTAGTTTATTCTCTTCTTCTTTGCGACTTACAAAATCTAATTTAGATTTAATATCAGTAATCCAATCCACAACATGATATCCAGATATAACAAAATCAATTTCCAATTCTTTTGCAGACTTCGCATATGAATTAAGTTTAACTAATAGATAAGTTAATTGCTCTTTATTAAGAACTTGAATATTAACTCTTACACCGTCTAGTTCAATTGAACAATTAGTAATTGGTGTGAACTTTTGAGACTTTCCTAACTTAATTTTCTTTTCCTCGATTTGCTTTTTTAATTCCATAATCTTTTGATCGTTAGTTTTATTTGCCATTTTTATTTCCACTCCTTTATTAATTCTTTATTTGAATTGTATGTTACTAAATATTTAGGGTTTATTTCATTAAATATTCTTTCAGGAGACGCTTCTCTTATTAATGTTTCATCTTTATGTCCTCTGTCTGTAGTGTAAACATTATAACCATTGTCTCTATTACTATAATAAGAATATGATCTATACCTTTCTATATAATATTTGGTATATTTATTATTAATTTGAACATAGCATTTAGTATGCCAATAATTATTTTTATTTAATGATTCTTTAAATTCTGCCAATGTGTAATCTAAATAAGTATCATACTTAGGCTCTCTAGCAGAATAACTACTGCTCTTTAATAATTCATCTATCAAATTAGAATAATCTTCTACACAATTTTCATCTATGATATCAATTATATTTCCCGTTAAAGATTTTATTGAATCAATTTTTCTATAATTGGCGTTTCTATCATAGAAAAAATAAGTTTTAGTTTCCTTTTTATCATCATTATTCTCATAAAATCTACCCAAATAAATTAATTCATTATTAGAATTGGATTTATATGTTGCACCTAATATTAAATCCTTACCATCAAATTTCTTCTTCTCGTGTCTTAGGTTGTTTAATTCTGATAACTCTTTATAATCAGGAGAATCAACAGGAATTAAAATGATATCTTTATTATTCCAACCGTAAACGAATTCTCCTTCTAATCCTTTACCTTTGATAGAACTAGCATTTTCAAGAATGTAGAGAAGGTTTTCAATAGACACTTCAATCTCAAAGTTACGAGGGTCAAATACTCTACAATATGATTTTCGATGATCCCATCCCGAATTGTAGTCTCCTACTTTCTTATTAAGTACAAATCCACTTGTAGGGACATTTTCAAATTCTTGTGGTTCAATCTTTTTGTCACGCCATGATTCCCATGATTTACTTTTTCTAAGAACATTCTTTTGGTCATAATAAATAACATATGCTAATTGGCCTGTGTATGTATCAGAACGATTTTGATAACCTACTTTAATGGTTTTAGGTAAAAATATTGTACTATTAATTTTATTCTCCTCCTTTAATTTCTTTATTATTTTCATCAACCAATTTTAAGAAACCACATTCACAACTGATTGTTACAATTTCATCTTTTACACTTACTTGTAATTTTGTATCTTTCCAACTACTTCCACAGTTTGGACATTTCTTATATTTTCTAGTAATATTGACAAATTTAAATGCATCCATTAAATATATCACCTCCCTTCATTCAATTAAATATGCAATTCTATAGTTTTGAAAAATTACTCAAGAATAAATCCATTAAATGAGATTCCCTTTCTTCCTTAGTTGTATTGTTACCATATTCATCAAGTTGGTCTAAATATTTATTAGCATTCTCTTCTGATATTAATAAATTTACTTTTTCTGCTAATCCAGCTTCTCCAATTAATTTTGCCAATGCACCAATAATTATTAAATAATCTTTATTCATTTTAAACATCCTTTTCTTCTCCTTTAATCCTCTAAACTAACATCATATATTCGACCATCGATATCAATAAATTGAATATCCAAACTATCTAAGCTATGAATCGGTGCATCAGAAGCAGTATCTCCTAAAGGATAATCAAAATACATTTTATATTGTTTTTGTAACTTTCTAATATGTCGTTCTACATATTCATATCCATAATCCCCATTCACATAATCCCTTCCAACCAATTTATCAATTTCTAATAAACATTCTGCAATTTCATTAAATGCTGACTCAACAAATTCTTCTTCGGAATACGAATAATCTCCATCATTATAATCTCCAGACATTTTTACAATATAAATTGGTTCTCTATTATGTATAATATTTTTTACAATTTTCATTTTACAACTTCCTTCCTAAATATTCTTTTTTAACTTCATCTTTAGTTAGATTATATTTGTTCAATAAATAGTCTAATAAATCATTATTATGAATCATTTTCCCATTACAAAAAGGACAATACTTTGGATCAACACCTGTATCCTGAATAGGTTTACCTATTTCAATCCATCCTTTTTCTATATCTTCTTCAGTAATTCCATATTTCTCTTTTTGTTCTTCAGAACCATCATATTTAACACGATATCTACTTGCATATTCAGAATTTATATCATCATTTACTACACATTCTGTACAAATACTGTGACCACATTTTTCACAACTTTTTACAAATTCTTCATAGGCACTTTCTCCACAATAATCACATGAATAATAATCTACACTCATAATTTTAATACTTCCTTTCTTTTATTTGGTTAAATTATTCTTTTTTTTACTTAGTTTCCCTTAATACTCTTTTAGCATAGCAATATGGACATTCTTCATTATCATCATATTCATCACAATGACAGGCATTATCAACATATTGAATATATTCGTCTTTTAGACATTCTAGTGCCATTCTTAATTCACTAATCTTTTCTTCTAAATTCATTTGTATTTCTCCTATAAATCTTCTATTCTCATTAACTTCATACCAAAACTTATTTTTACAGGTTTATTAGTTAATTTACTTTCCATAACTGCTTCTAAAATAGCAAGATGTATATTAGTTTTTCCACATTGTCTTCCTTGAGATAATAAGATGTGTGAGTAGTCTCTATCTGGATAAATGATCAATGTTATAAATCTCCTTTCTAGAACGAAACCATAAATTTAAAATATTATTCCACATGATAGTCATAATTAAATGTATTTAATAATTCACCATTGTAAAAATAATGACTTCCAATACTAATACTTGCGTTAGTATCATATTTTCTCTGAAATTCCAATAAATCATCTAAAGAATTTAGTTCAATGATTGAAAATTCTTCCTCAAAATCTCTTTCAATCATACCATCAGTAACCCTATGATTTTTTCCTTCTCCATACCACTCTTTGTCTGCCCATTCTTTATTTCCTTTATAATAAGGTATGTCTTCTGGTGAAGAAGCATATCTCCTATCAATCCATATTCCTTTGACTTTTCTTAATTCCTCGTATTTTACCGATTCTCTAACCTCTTCACTATCATAATTATCCTCATCATATGTAAAAAATATCATATATTATCTCTCCTTATTTATATCTATTCAATTAAAAGTTAAATTTCCTCGGAATTATCTTCTTCGTATAAATACTTTTTAAACAGTGTTTGAGCCTGTTCTTTCCCATTTTCAATTGCAAGATTTCTAACTTCATCTTTAAAATAATCAAATAATGTTTCTCTGTAAATCTTTTTTAGTGATTGTATATTTTGCTTGGTTAAAGAAGATAGAACGTCTTCTGGTGTAACATCTTTAACAATTTCTTGGATTACTTTTGATCCAATTTCATTAATAAGAAGTTCTTGATTTTTTACTATTTGATTAAGACCTCCGTATCCACCATTTAATTCCCATTTACTACTCCATGAATCTTTTCTCAGACCTAAATGTTTGAAAACTATTTCTGTCCCAGAATTTTCTAATTGACTTTGGATGGTCGCTCTTAAACTTTCTTCTGAGAAATTTCCTTTTACATATCTTTGTAATTCCTCTTGGGTGATTTGTTTTACGCGATCAATAGAAATTTCTTGTTTGTTGTTGCTCATATTTTATTCCTCCTAAATTTATTGTATTTTAATTTTATTTTGAATATTCACTACAATCTCCTGGATGATCGTATACATCTATCGCATTACAACAATAACATTTATTTTTACATTCTTGCAATTTATCACATTCCAAACAACAAATGTAATCTTGAGTAATTATGCATTCTACGTATTTACAAAATCCCATTTAAATTACTTCCTTTCTTTCTTTAATTCAAATAATCCATTGATCCTATTTCTTCAATTCAATTATTTTTCTTTCATTTACATCATATTTACAAAAGTATCCGTTTTCAGATATGTAAGGAGACATAAATCCATAACCTGCGTTTCCAGCAGAATCTTTAAAATAATAATAAATTATTCTAGTATCAATGTCGTAGCTAAGTAATCCAGAAATATTAATTAACTTTTTATTATCATCTTTTACAAATTTTGCATTTGAATCACATCCTACTAAACCTATAGAGACACATAACAATAAACCTAACAGGGTTAGTTTTTTCATTTTATCATCCTTTCTTTTCTACTTTCCATTCCATAGTATCTCTGAAATTTCAGAATATCTAATTAATATTTTATTTTCTTGCGTTATAGAGTTGTAACTATGTAAATTAAATACAGCAAAACTATCTTGAGAAACTTATTAAAACTATTTTTAATAAGTTCTTCAATATTATTAACTTCAGATTCAATATAATAACCATTTCCATTTCTCATAATAACTTTCCAATAATATTTAATCATATTCTTTTACGCTTCCTTTCTAAATTAAACAATTTTATTCACATTTATTCATTTGTGCATAAAAACATTTCTGAACATTCCGTACCACACATTCTGTCTTCGCAAATATAGTCAATATGCTCTGTTTGGTTATAACACATTGTACATCCTTTTTTATCATTAACTTTCATTAAAGTATATTTCTTCATATCTTCATCAGTAAATTTATGCATAATATGTCCTCCTTTCTTACTCTTAAATTAATTAATAATTTATCCTACTTCCTAAAATATTTATCTGTCTCTTCAAAAGTTAAATATAAAATAACATCTCCATATATTTTTATCTCATCGTCTCCTGTTTGTGCACATCTGTAGTAGTTCCCGACTTTAAAAGTTGGACTATATGGTATAAGATGAACTAATTTCATATAACTTTCTTTTAAAACTTCTAATAATTCATCTTTCGTCATATTTTCAAAATCCATTTTATAATCTCCTTATCCTAGCAAATTGGTATTTCTTGGTATTACCCTTACTCTGGATTTCTGGGTATTCCAATCATAGCAGGACTACCTATTACTATCTTTTTAAATGTAGTAATTGTAAAACAATATTTTTCTGTCCAAATATATAAAGGTTTACCATCTTCATTTAATTTAACTGCAACAAATTTATCATTAACATATTCCTCAAAATATTCTTTAGTAAAAATAGTTTCTTCATCCCATGTTAAATCTAAAATTATAAAATCAACCCATTTAGTGTTCATATTGTTTTATGCTTCCTTTCTTAATTTAAAATTTTCACACTCTAAAATCGGAAGAGATAATGCCCCATCTTCATTCTTATCGTTTGGTGCAAATTCACATAAATACCAATCATAAAATATACAACGATCACATTTTTTACATATAGAACCTATTAATCCTTCATCTATCCAGAAACTCATTTTTAATCAACTCATTTTCAACATATCCCTCGAATTCGATATTTGAATTGAGGAAGAATAGATTACACTACTCTCCCTATCATTTCATTGAATTGTTGTTCACTGATAATTTCAACACCTAAATCTTGAGCTCTTTTATTTTTCCCAGATGTAGATGTCACATCATTATTCAAAAGATAAGAAGTATTTTTGCTTACTGAACCTGATAATATCCCACCAAGAGAAGTTATTAGTTCTCCTACTTCATCCCTATTTTTGAAAGTAGTCACCTTCCCAGTTACCACAAATGTTTTTCCTTCAAGACTATTCATACCTTTATCCTCCTTCTTTTCTTCTTTTTTGATATTCACACATTCCAATAATTCCAAAAACATTTTCATATTCTCTTCATCTTGGAAATAATCACAAATTGAATTGGCAGTAATATCTCCAAAATCATCAATATTTACAAAATTTCTATATGATTTTGTTGCTTCTAAAAATAAACCAATGTCATTATTAAAATGTTTCGTAAGTCTCTTTGATGATCCAAATCCTACATTTTTTATACCAAGAGATGCAATTAGTGATGTCATACTAATTTGTTTTGCATTTTCTAGAGCAATCATTAATTTATTGAAGGATTTAACCCCAAATCCATTCATCTTCACAATTTCTTTCTTGTATCTTTCTAGTTTGAAAATATCCATATAATTCTCAATAAATCCATTATCAATAAATGCTTCTAGAGTCGCTTCTCCTAAGTCTGAAATATTAAAACATTGCTTGCTCACAAAATATTTTAGTTTCTGAGTTAATTTTGCTTCACAATTAGGATTAATACAATACAAGTTATTGGTTTTTGCTTCTAATCTTATTTCTACTTCGCCTTTACATGTTGGACATTCTGTAGGTAATTGCTCAGTATTGCTTCTAGTAATATTATTTTCAATAGCAGGAATAATTTTATTGCGTTTTGAAATTTCAATGATATCATCCTTACCAAGTTTTAAATTCCTAAATATGTCTAAATTATGAGTTGTCGCTCTTGCTATTTCAGATCCTTCAATATTGATAGGTTGAAAAACTCCAGTTCCAATAATCCTACCAAGTCTACTTGTATTCCACTCGGTATATAGATATTTAGTTTTGAACCATGAATCCTCAAACTTGAAAGAAATTGAATGTTTAGGAAATCTAGCTACCTGACCTAAAGATAATCCATATTCTATATCATCAAAAGATAAAACTAGGCCGTCAATCGGGAAGTCAAAAGTAGGAATGTCTTCAATAATCTGTTCAATCATTTCCTTAAGATTATCCTTTGTAACCATCCAATATTGTACAGTATAAAATCCTTGAGATTTCAACCACTCTAATTGTTCTTGTTTTGTTTTAAACTTATTTCCTTTAATAATATTGAATGCACAAAATTCTATATTTCGATTCTTACATATTTTACTGTCTAACAATCCTACAGAACCATTAGCTAGATTTCGGGGATTTGCATATTTATCATCAGGGTTTAGTATTCTTGAATTAATTTCATTAAATGATGAATATTTCATAAAGTTTTCACCAACAATTATAATTTTATTATTATCATCAATACTTAATGGAATATTTTTTATGCTATGTACGTTATGAGAAATATCCTCACCAATATTTGTTTCTGAATCTCCTCTGGTAACTAATTGTTTAAATGTCTTCTTATAATGTGTGGCCCCAGTTCCTCCATCCATCTTGAGCATCAATACACCTTGTTTATTTCCCAACCATTTTTCTAGTTTAGGTATTTCTTTTTCCTTATCTAATGACAATAAAGGAATTTCATGTTTTACTTTTGGCAAATCTGATACTACTTTGTATCCGGCTCTTTGTGTAGGTGAATCACTTAGGATTACTCCTGATGCTTGCTCTAAGGACTCTAATTCTTCAAACAATAGATTGTACTCACGATTCTCCATAATGGGTTTATTTAGGTTGTAATAGGCGTTACAGGCTATATTGAGTTGATTGGTTAACTCTTGTATGCGATTAATGTTATTCATTTCTTATTCCTTCTTTCTTAAATTAATATGGATTCATTTGCATCTCTACTAACATTATACTACATCCGAACCCATATTGTCAAATATTTATTTTATAATTTATAAAACTAATTTCTATTCTACAGTATCCTCTTCTTCATCTATCATAGAAGCAATGTATTCATCGAAAGCATCAATAAATTCATATTCAACATTAGTTAATTCAATTTTATTATGCAATTCATCAGCAATCTCAAATACCATATCCATCAAATTACTAAACGCTTGATAACCTGGATCTTTATCTAATTTTTCTTTAATAGTTTCACTCATTTCATTCATTATTAATTACCTCTTTCTTTATTTTACTACTCTCTTACTCAAACATTTCCTACCGTCCCGATACCCAACCACAAATCCCATTTTTCTCAATCCATATTCATAAACATCTCTTCTTCTATTATCAGTCCAATAAACACTAATAAAATCTCCATCTTTACAACAATTAGACTTCTCAAATTCAACTATCTGTTTCTTTGCCCATAGCAACCCTTCTAATCCACATTTGCCAGTTTCATGATCGGTTAATATATCTTTTTCACCTAATATTAATTGCCTGAGATGCTTCTTTTTATTTGCAATTGCTAATAATATTACATAATCATTAGATTTGCTTTGCTCATGTTTCCAAAAATATATCCCTATTGTCTGACTATTTTTAAGTTTATGAGTTTTAAAATATCCATAAGTGTGATAATCGCCATCATATTTTAGTTTTTCAAATTCATCCATATCTAATCCTTCCGCATAGAATAAATTCACAATTTGTTAGGAATTTTCTTAATACAATTCCTATCCACCACCAACATTTCTCTAGAATATTCTCCACGTATTCCAACCCAATATTCCACAATAATAACTACCATATCTTGATTATCAAAATTGAATTCATAAATTAAATATACCTTAGTCTTTGGATGTCTTAATACTGAACTGCCTACGTCTCGAAGTGTACCATTATTTTTATGAATAATGGGTTTTACTATTTCTGCTTTAGATAAATCAAATAGATTTACATTCATATGTTTTACCTTTCTTAATTAGAATAAAACTTCTCTTTTATTTACTCATAGTTACAGGCACAAATCTATATTCTTGCTTATATAACAATTTTTCTACATCACCTAATTCTTCTACAAACATTGCAAATGGCCTTACATAACATTCATAATCACCATATAAAGCATGATATACAACCATCAATTCATTTGTTTCTGTGTTCTCTGCTAAGTCCATCACATAATAATAATTACCTTTAAAGTGTCTATAAACCATATTAGTCTCAAATTCTTCTATACTAATCATTTATTCATTAATCCCTTCCACGTTATAATCACCATATTCCATATTTTCATCTGACAAACATTTCTTAGTAACTGGATAACCTAATTCCTTTAACAATCTAATCCAATCTTGATTAGAAATTCTATGTCCTTCACAAAAGAAATCTTCACCCAAATTTACTTGTAATACTTCAAAATCTCCTGATTCACAAGTTATTAATTCAATTAATGGTTTAATACTCATTTATTTTTCCTCCATTTCACTATGACTTATTAATCTAATATTTCCATTTCTTAAATTCTTTTCCCAAAACTTGAAGAATTCTTTATATGAATAGAACACATATTTATCTGGACTGTCTTGGCTAAAATGTTCTGTGTAATGAATCAATATCATTTATATACCTCCTTGTTTATTTCTTGGAATAATTTAATTAAATCATCCCTTAATGAGCAAACATCAATATCGTCTATTAAATTACCTCCATCAAATCCTTTATAAGTCCCATCCATATATTCCATCAATACCTCTTCAATCTTTTCCTTAATAATATTTAATGGTTTTATTAATTCTTCATCAGTTTCTATATTCTTTCCATCAATATCTAGTTTACAATTTGGACAATAAAAATAACACCCGTTTTTATCATCTTCAATAGATGTAATGTCTTCATCTTCGTCATAGTGTTTTAATGTTTCTTCATCCCATGATTTTGCATCTTCATATTTATTACATTCTGGACATTTATACTGTTTCACATTGTTCATTAACTTTTACCTCCTCTAATCTCTCACCTTAAATAAATACCTAATTCCATCCCTAATCGTCATTCCATTTTCTAAAGAATATTTCACAATCATATCTTCATTTTCCCTCATAAACTCAAATACCTCTTCCTCATCTTCAAACCAATATTCTGCATCTTGCCAATTATTCGGGTCTAATTTTATCATACAGTTTCATCTATTTTGTTGTTATCAACCTCTAAAATAGTTTCTAATAATTCACATTTTCTTAATAATTCATCTCTAATTTCTCTTATTTTATCAGGCAATTTACACTCGTTATCATTCCAAACATAATAGCTTAATACATTACACCAATTCTTACCATCTGATTCAAATATACTAGGGCATTTATCCAATACACATTTCATAATTTAACTCTCCTTACTACATAATTATCCTTAACCATGGACATGATAATCTCGTACTAAATTCATTCTCGTCCTAAATCTAACCTTGCTTTTATGGCAGGGTCTTTTTAATTAGAAAAACAAGGAAGGTATGATATTATGAACATTAGAAGAATTGTGATTATAATTCTAGGTTTAATAATTATTGCTACCCCATTTATAGGCATATTGATTTATTATTTAACTAAGTAACCTCCCTTATACTTTCAAATATTCATAAATCCTGCACTAGAAACCTTTACATGGAATCTCATATTCCATACTTTTTTGTTCAACTCTTTAATTTTACCTTCTTTTAATAATCCTTGATAATATTCATCTTCTTCTTTACAGGTCACATATCCACCAATAAAACAAGGAGTAAAACCTAACTCAAATTTTATTTGATTACTAATTCCATAGACACCGCATTCGCCCATGTATTCTTCAAAAGAACATGTTCCATAGCACATAATTAATCACTCCTAATTACAGCAATCCACTTCTAACAGCTTTATCATATCCACTACTAAAATATTCTGGTTCTTTTCTTTGAATTGTTTCTTTATAACCAAAACCACAATGAGGACACCAATTATTATCATATGCATGTTTAACTTCTGGTTTAATATTGAATCCACATGATGGACATTCTTTATATTGGATTAATTTAAATTCTTTCATTTAATATCCCTCTTTCTCTTAAATAACATTAAAAACAACTTGCTCATACCCTAAACTAATAACCAACACCTCTACCACTTCTTGCAAATTAACCATTGCATCATTAAACAATTTCTTATCTTTACCAATTGCATTAACAACATTTTTCTGTGCTTGTGCAGATAATATTTGAGTGTCAGAAGGACTAAATTGATCAAACATAAACATGTTGTCTTCATTTATAATTCTTGAGTTCTGCATATTTTGCTCTATATAAATAAGTTGGATTCGATTTTTTGGGATAGATATATAAACTTTCCCATTTTCAATTTTAGTTACTTTTATGTATTCAAGACTACTGACTCCAATTCCAAAATTATATTCAAAATTCAATGTAATTTCTCTTAATGTGATTTTATCAAAGAACTTATCCTTATTAGTTATTTTGCTAAAATAATTATATTTACTTTTTAATGAAGTGATTTCACCTACCTTTCTTATTTCATTTTGAATTATAGTTGGGTCTTGCATTTTCTTTAATTCTGCTGTTCTTTCAATATCTTTTTGATAATCTCTTAGTTGCACTTGTTCTGTTGGTATGGGTTTTGGTACAGATAAGTTATGATATTTCATATAAATATTTGCTGTGAATAAAGCTCCAACAACCAAGAGGATAGTGAATTTCTTCATATTCAATTATCCTCCCTTAATCCATTGTAACCACATATCATCTTCTGGATAAAATATATCTCTATTTCCAGATTTATTAAGATTATAAATCAATTGTCCTAATCTTAAATCAGGATATTGTTTCCAACAATCACGCAATGCTTCAATGATTTCATCAATTCTATTTATATCTCTCATTTTTTAATCTCACTTCCCTTTCTATAATTTCCAATCAGAAATCTTATTTTTAACCATTTCTTTTAATCTTTCATGAACCATGTAATTTACTTCTCCATCGTCTACGAGCTGATATCTAACACTTTCTGCAATTGCTTCTGGCAATAATTTGTCAATTTCCATTTCAATTATCTTTTGAATATTTTCATTAGACATTTTCTTTTGAACAATATCTTTGATGATTTGCTCCAATCCTTTTTCTTGAATTATAGTTTCAATTTCATCTTTGATAATTTGTGTTAACATATTTATTTCCTTCTTTCTAACAATGTTTTTTAACATATTGTTCAATTTTACATTCACTTATAAAATCCATAATTCCTTCATTTTCACCTTCCATACTTTCCAATAGATTTATCACACAACATCTCCATGTTTCTGAATCTATTTCATATTCATTAAGAATTTCTACATCAAAGACTTCACGTTCATCACCATTATTATTTCTAATTAAATACATTTCTTCATTATAATCACAATCTTCTCCCTTAATCCAATCAGATTTCTCTTTTTCGGTAAGTGGTCTGATGACTTCAAATGTTTGCATTTCTGGAAATTCAGATTCTGGATCACACCAATATTTTCTAAAATCTTTTTTAGTGTATGGGAGATACTTATCTTCATTTTGTTTTTTCATTTATTTTCCTTCTTTCTAATTATTATAATCGTTTATATTGAACTTCCCAAAATACTTAATATTGTATTCATATAGTCATCTTTATTTTTATGCTCCAAAAGTCTAAGTTCTTCAACAATATTATAAAGATTGCCCAAAATAAATTTATAATCACTAATATCCAAATTAACTTCTAAATCTTCTCTTAAATTGGTTTGATCAATAATTTTCCTATCTACGTAAACTTTATTTGCTTCAATATTCCTAATTACAAATACATTATCTTCAACAATCTGAGTATTAATATCTAAACTTTCTACCTTTATATTTTTTGTAACGGCTAAATTACCTATTACAAAAGCATTATAAGATAGTCCTACCATCCTACTAATCATATCAAACAACATTAATGCTCTATGTTCTTTAATATTTAATGATGTATCTGATAACACTCCAGTTATTATTACATCTTCAATTAGTTCTGAAATATGTAATACATTATCAGAATCTTTCATGTTTTTAAGAATTTCTTCCTCAATTTTATTTCTTGCAATAATTATTTTTAAATTATAGTGTTTTACTACATTGAGTTTATATTCGTATTTCTCAACTTCTGAAAATCCAATATAAAATACAGGTTGATCATTGTTTAGAATAATTTCTCCTTGTTTTACAGTTGTTTCATTATCATTAATCTCTGGTTTTTCTACATATCCATCAGAATAAGAACTGCTACCTTGATGCACTATAATTCCTTTTGCTTTTGGAGGTTGAGTTTTAATTTTAGCATCAATAGTTACTTCTTCAAAATTAGATTCATTTTGTTGATTTGATTCTTTACGTAGGTGTAATTCATAATCTTTAAAATTATTAATTCCTTTATTTTTTCCTTTTGCTATGGCAACACCTCTTAAATATTCTAAATCATTTTTATCATTACTTTTAAATGTAAGGAATTTAATCATATTTTTAATTTCTTTCTTGTTTACATAATAACTAATTGCATTCGTAAATTCATTAATTTCATCTTCGTCACCTTCAAGCATTGTTTCCGCACATAGTTTTTCAGCATAAGTCTTAACTATATTTCTAAAATCATAAAATTTACTATCCTTAATAACATCTTTTCTGTCTGGCGAAGTTAAATTTAATGCTTTATCACTAATATGTAAATCACCTTTTAGATAAGGTGTATTTTCTAGTTTAGTTACTAATCTACCTTTATAAAATATATTTAAATTATCTCCCCATCCATAATTATTGTTGAGTGCAATCCAACCTTTAAAACTTTCTGCGTCTTCTATAGGTAGTTTATAGATACTGTCATCACCTTGAGTTAAATCCTTTTTCTCCTGCAATGTGTCGTTGTAATAAATATCTAACTCATGAATATATCTTCCCAATAATCTTACTCTTTCTTGAATATTAGATGAGGAAGCAGTATTAAAGTCAAAATTATTTAACACCAATTTGAATCCCTCATAGCGATCCTCAATATTTTCAACTTTGATTTCAGTGTCATTTGTTTGAATCATGTTTTCCACATCAAATGTAATTAATTTATTACCTGTATATATTTGAATGAAATTACTAACTGTAATATTACTGAAGAAACCCATGCCGAAGGGGTTTTCTGTAGACTTAATATCATCATCCCATTCACTTTCAGCAATAGAAAATAGAGCTTGAGGTTTGGTTAAAATTTGTCCATTGTTTTCAATAATTACTGTTTTCTCATAATAATCTACTGTTATTTTAACCTCTGTTGCCTTTGCTCTCTGAGCATTTTGAATATCTTCATCTAAGAAGCATAAGGTGTCTTTAAATGTGCTTTGTCGAAGTAATTTTAATTGATTAATTACATTTACCTGTAGTTGAACTTTATTTTCACTCATTTTATTAATCTCCTTCATATTTAAATTCTTATAATATTATTGTTGTTCATATATTACTTTCTCATTTCTTATAATTTTATTTATAAACCATTTTCCTACATACTGTCTCCACCCTTCTCCATGAACTTCTACACCATCCTTATAGATATTTTCACTTCTAACCTCGCCCTGCTCAATAAAATAATTTCCATTATCATGAGAAAAATAATTGACTATATCTCCTATCTTCAATGTTGTTACGTCAAATAATGTATCTTCTTTATTTTTCATATAATATAATCCTCCTTTAATATTGAAATAAATCTCAAAATTCAATCTACTTTACTAATCTCAAATTAGTATGTAAGGGTTTGCGATCCTCTACAGCATCATAAAACTCTTCATATTCTTCAGTGTATTCCTCATACTCTTCAAATTCCTGAATTGAATTATCTTCACTATAATAATCTCTCCATGGATTTTCATCACAATTCCATACATTTGTTTCTTGCCACTCTACAAATAATTTTTGATGTAAATCATGGTCTAAATCAAAAGATGAAGTAAATTGGGGGTTACTTTTAAAACCTGATGGGACAATAGAAAAAGTTTTTATAAATTTTATCCAGCAGTCATCGCATATTTCCGATTTACAATTCCCATACTCACCTAAATCAGTATTTGATGTTTTTATATTTTCTGCATAAGAGCTAAATACATTTCCACATTTGTTACACAATTTGCCTACTACAATTTGTTCAGTTCTTGTAATCTCTACACTTTCAGTAATAATCATATTAATCTTCACTCTCTTTTCTCTTTATTTGGTTTGTCCCTTAAAAAGTATATACGAATTGAGATTAAAAATTCAGTGGGTTAAGAATATTTAATTTTTTGTCCTGTTTTATGTATTAATAAATTATACTTTTGTCCCAAAAACAACAATATAACATCCCATTATCCTCATAAGAAATTCTAAAATCCCTCTTCTCTAATTTTCTTTTTCTTAACATTTCTCTTTCTAATGCTTCAGTCTTAGCAATCCTATCTTTAAGATTACGATATTCTAAACCAATCATAGCGTTAAAATCATTTTTTACAGGAAAGTCTGTGATACTTGATATAGTTGCCATTTTTATCATTCTCCTTAAATTTTATTTTTATATTTACTAATTTGTTCACAATATGTTTAATCATTCAAAATTGTTACAATTGCATGTGCTAAACCGAACGAAATTGTCTTTCTATTTGGTTTGGATGAACTGAAATCTCCGTAGAATAAATCAATCCTGTGGCCTTTAATTCTACCTCCGACATCCAAAGCTTTATAGATACCGTTGTACCTTTTATATTCATTTTCTTTGAATGTAAGCATTACTTTGCTACCTAATGGAATAATACTAGGGTCTACAGAAATAACCCTTGCAGATTGAAGTGTGTGGCCTTTGAGATTAAACCCTGAAGCAGTAATACCATACTCAGAATTACCTCTTGATTTCTGGCATGATTGAAATGAAAGGTCGTAGGCTGAGACAAGAAACAAGTTTTCTTCTTTAATAATAACTTTTTCTTTTGGGCTTACTTTTACTATGTATTGTTTTCTCATTTGATTTAATATTTCACAAGCATCACTCCTTACATAATTAGTAAATTTTATATTTTTATCCTCATTTATCACATGATTTGCATTTGTACTACTGATGAGAATAAATACACTTATCATGCTGACAAATAATTTATTGTGTGTAAATGTAATTTTCCTCATTGTTTGCTCGCTTTCTTTTATGGATATATTTATTTATTGTATTAACCCTAAGAGAAAAGGGAGAACTATACTCCCACCTCTACCATCGTTCTATAATCCATTAAAATACATGATATTCCTATAGAATTAACTATTTGATCTATTTCTATTTCGTCAATTACCATGTGTTTAAATGGGCAAGTTTTAATAATACCCAATTTATATTCATTTTTCACTACCTCTTGCCTATTTACCTTTTCAATATGGAAATGGATTCCAAATTTTATTTTTGTTCCCTTTTCTTGAAGGAGATACAAGATTTTTTTCGCATCGTCTATATTTGTATATGTACGGTATCCATTCGTATGTATTTCCGAATAGGAATAGATATTTTTTCTTTTTCGTTTATCATACGAAATGGAATTAACTCCTACAAAATTACCTCTACTGTCTTTGAGTACAAATACTTCCTGTTCTGCTATCAATTCATCTACCCCTTTATAATTTTTTAGTGAACCCAAATGTTTGTTCCTTTCTGAGCTTGTTTTAGGAACACATATTCGCCCTCTGCTCAATTACATTATCCCACTTTGTCCATCAAATTGCAAAACAAAAATTACATGTATATAACCATTCTTTCGACAAAATAACTTAATTTATAATTTAATTATATTTATACTCTCACACCTTTCCAAACTTAAATTGGGATATAAGTCTACAGCCCCATTATTTAGGGACTGTAGACTGTATTTGTTTGTAACTTTCATAAGTTTCTTTTAATCCTTGCCAACCCCTTTCATCCAATTCTAAATCACTGAGTATATATCGAAAATTATCTGAACTCAACTCGCCAATATCTGCTTCCTCTTTAAAACATCGGTCAAACATTCCACTTTGAAATACTAGGGTTGGATTTAGAAATTTGATGCCAGTATATTGACGGAAATTTTTAAATCTTGCACTAATATTTCCTACCGTAATTCTATCATCTCCAGCGCTACTCTTCCTGTCCAGCGTTCTTAGAAGGTAGGGAGTGTCTTTGGTTTGAGATATAGCGAATCTACCTTCCGCTTCACCATTACTACGATGATAGGTGTCTTCTATGGCTGCTGCAACGAGAATATCCATAGTTCTTGGGTCTACACTAATTGTTCTTGGGTTTGGAGTCTCTGCGTCATTCTTTACATTATCATCTACATCCCTAGTTATGGCAATTGTATTTGTTTCAGGGAATATATCATTAATTTTTAGATTTCTCATTTCTTCATACGAATGACCTTTTTCTGTTCTTCCTCTAACATTTTCAAATAATAATGCAATCATTGCTTTGTCGGCATAATTATAGAGCCGGTCACAGTAAGAATACATTTGATCTCTAGAGATATAAGAATTTTTCTGAGCTACTTGATGAACATATTTTGGAAGGTCTTCTTTTTTATCAACCAACTTCAAAACATTCATTGAACTGTAATTGTTGAATAAACACCAATCAAGATACTGCATAATAATTGTATAAGCAACACCCAATGATTTCACAGATTTCTTTTTCATACCAATCAATAATTCTTTTACTTCTTCATAACTAAATTTACACAAATCTTTGTTTTTATCATTTTCAAATCTACCTACACTTCTTAAGATAGAAGTATTAGTCGTTCGAGTGCTTTCATTTGGATATTTTTCATTAAGAAAACGATTCTTTTGATCTTCATTGAATAAAGTTCTTTCGATAGTGAACGACATTATACAGCAACCTCCTTTTCAGAGACAATATCTTTAAAATACTCTGAAATCTTTTTAAAAGTAGATAAATTTACATTGTTTTCAATACCAATTTTCTTCCAAATTTTATTAGACTTATCAAAATCTAAAGACTTTAATACCTTCACCAACTCAGATTTCCATTCTGTTTCATATTTCTGCCTTAACAAATCTCCCAATATAATATACCCAATAAACATGTTGTCATGTGCCATATAAGTTTTTTCTCTGGCATCTGATAATTCTGTATTAAATTTTGAAAAATTAAGTCCAATGACATTATTAAATAATTCTACCAAATCATCAATTACTTCTCTTTGTCTAATAACAGGTTTTTCTTTAAGATCATAAACAAATTCAATAGCTTTTGATAATGTATCAAACATAACCAGTTTGTTTTCTAATTTCAATTCCTTGGAATCTAACCCTACTCGATTAAACATTTCATTTTCTCTTTGACGATCATTAATACCTTTAGCAACTTCCATATTTGGATTTGCGGTATCTTTAAAATCAACCCATTCTGTCTGAATAGGAGCAGCTAAACTTTCTTGTTTTATAATTTGATTCGCTCGTTCTTCCGTGACATGATGAATATATATCGAAGTAATTCTATCAATTTCAGGTTTAAGTTCAACAACCTTAATCATCCCACAAGTACGATTTGCACCATCGATTATGTCCACAAAAGTTGTGATATTGTCAGGTTCAATTAATAAGGTTCTAGATTTTGCATCGTATTTAAACTTCTCTTGTCCGTTTATCTTTCTAATGTTCCATATGATTGCATTTGGGCAAAATGTATTGTCTAACATTGATGAAGTAATTTCTGTAACTTTTTTCCCACCAACATTAATTGATTCAATGATTTTGTCTCCACTTCTTCGTTTCAGAAGTTGTCTTTGAGTATTTGGATTATAAGTTAATAATCCATTCCCCATATAAACACTATTATTTTGATAAGTCTCTTTTGTACATAAAAATTGAGTTGGAGTAAGTTGATCAACATTATGCAACAAAATATATTTAACTTTGTCCTTTTCTAGTTTTTGATACGATTCTGCTAAAGATAAGTCTATTTCTGTAAAAAATTCTTCTGGATTTATTTCTGGTCTGTGAGTATATCCAAAGAGGTACTTTGTAAATAAACACAATTCGGTTTCTGAAGCATAAACCAATGGCGTAGCTTTGGTAAACAGACCAGTTGTAAGTCCTCTTGGGATACCTCTTTCTAATAATTTAACTATAACATGTTCCATAACCTTGTTGTCATTAGAATAGTCCTCAATTACTAAATCAAGAACATCCTCAAGAACTTGACGATCTTTTTTCATATTATTTTCCTCCTTTGACATATCAGCAACAAATTAAGTTGCTATGTATTGATACCATTATATAATAATATATGCCGATATGCAAGGTTGATGCTTAATTACTTTAATTATTTATCTCTATGATTATAACATTGTTCATTGAGATTTGTCAAATGGTTATTTATTTATAGTTGTGAATAGAATAGGAGGTGTACAGAATCACCCTATTCATAATAGTTGTCATAAATATCTTCCTCATTATTAATGTTGCCGTTGTTCTTACCATCCTCATTGCCAATATTCTCATACATTTGCTGATTCTTCCTCTCACCAGATATTAAATAATTAATAACCACTAATAACAAAGTAATTAAAATAGTTGGAACAGATGTGATTATTACAATAATGATAAATTGGTCAATGAATTGGAAACTAAATAAAATACTTTCATTTTTTACCAATTTAGCAATATAAACAATTAATGAAACTACAGACAATATTGTAACAACAAAACTGCCAATAAATAATTTGCTTTTAATTAAAATATCAAATAAATTAACTTTAACTTTGCCATTTTTCTTCATTATAATAAAAACAACAACACAAGTATAGAGGACTCTAGCGGGTAATCCTAATAGAAAATTATAGAGGAAAACATTATTAAAGAATTCTTGAGGTTTATGTAATAGAGAAAATATTATTGGACAATATGCATATTCCAATATTCCTGTAATTACAAAACCTGCTAATGTGAACATTGCTGTTTTAAATATTAAAAGAATAGTTATTTTGTCAGAGTTTTTTACTACTATGTATATCATTGATGTGATCATGAGTGCCATTACCGATTTTATTACAATAATTTGGGGAACTAATAACATAAATCGCAAAACACAAACTAATATTGATGCGGGCAATGTTGCTATCATAAGCCATTTTAGATTTTTCTTCCACATATAGATGTCGAATAAGTTGTCAAGTTTATTTAGGAATGTTAGAGTTATGATTGCAATAAATGCTTCTTCTGGGATGGAAACGAATAGTAGGTTTAATACAGCATTAGTAATAGATTGCATATAGGGTTTCCTTCCTTCTCTATTATTAGGTTTTTGGTTTGTTTTGAGTAAGGGTGTAATTATTATGTGCTATTACTTATTGCTGTAAATATATCATAAATGTTGGGAAATTAAATTGAATAAAGTATTGCAATTATGGGATAAGATGGGATGTTGTGAGGTTTGTGAGATTTTATTTATGTATACTAATACCATCTACAAGAGAATATATACCATAACCAACCTTGCTTATCGAGAAAAGTTCTAATAATAATCCGAAACAACTTGCAATAACAATTATTTTTAGATTGAAGAATAATAAAATGGTCATCATTGTTACCCATGAAATTAAGTATAATAATGACCATTTTTTAAACTTTGCTCTTTCTAATGGTTCTGTAATCAGTTTGTTTGGTGTGTCTTTGGGAATATATCGAAAATTTATATATAATCCCATTGCCCAACAAAATAGAAATAATCCTTGTATGTCTAGGTGTGACCAATATTGAAGTGTGTGCTTGACTATTAATGCTGATCCTATGAATTGAATGGTAGAAAACGTGATGCATTTTGTATATTCACCGAAATGATATCCTCCTGCTATGATTCTTAAACTACTGAAGGTTAATGTGATAATCATAGCAGGAAGTATTACTCCGAAAATAGATGCTAGTGATACCATTATGAATCCCTTTAATATAGCACCCCATATAACCATAAAACCATATGTGAAAACTTCTATTTGATCCTCTACAGTTGGATATTTGCCATTGTTCGGGTAATTTTTAGCTAACCATTTAGCTGAACGATTTGATACAAATTCAATAAAACTCATTAAATTATTTAATCTTCCTTTCTTTTATCGTGCATAGGCTACCTGCTGTCCTGCACTTGCATAATTATTTTGATACTGAAATGTTTTCTGGGTATTCATGTTCATTAAGTGTTGAATAGCTTCCTGTTCATTCATTTTAAGATGTATAACTCCTTGCGCCTTGAGTAAAGCCACCTCTACCTTTAACATTACATCTGGAGGACATTCAGATACCTTCTGAACTATTCCCCTTTGAATTAATCTCCGTTTACTTACACAACGAATTTGCTCACAACTAACAATTGATTCTTGTGGTAGGCCGCAATTTTTTATTCCGACTTGAACGTGCGTGGGGAGTTGAGTTTTTCGTCTGCTGGTGAGAGGTAAAATAATTGAGGTCGATGAGAAATGGTTTCCTACGTCGTTTTGCACAATTAAACACATTCGATTTCCTCCATATTCTGAGTCCATAGCATCACCTAGGTTTACGTAGCAGAACCACCCTCGTCTAACTTCAATACTTTTTATCTGTTCCATGTCATTATTAGTGTAGTTTGAATACCCACATGCCATCGTTAATTCTTGCAAAGACACCCTTCCTTGAGAATGGTTTGCAATTATTTTAAGAAAATCAATTTGTGGATATGAATTTATTTTAGCGGTTGCAATAAGAGTTAAGTATTCAGAATCGGTTTTCATATCTGCTGCAAATCCATTGATCGTTCTATTTTGGCCTTTTGCATGGAGTACATAATTAGCTAATTTCTTAAAATCCTTTTTGACGTTTTCCTCAGAGGTAGTTGATTTAGCAAATAATTTGTTGAACATAGTAATGCACATCCTTTTCATATTTAATAAGATATTTATAATTTGCCTTACGTGATAATATAATTATATCCTACTATGTATGAATATGTCAACACAATTATTTGCGATTTCTTATTAATTTATATTATGATTATAGGGAAGGCTGAAACCCTCCCTATATGTAGAGTGAGATTATTTCATACAATTAGGAGTTTTTGGTTGATGTGAAAATAACCATGATGCAAAAACATTTGAGAACATCGTAGCAGACAAGGCAACTACTCCAGCGATAATAGCGTATTTTTTCATTTATTTCACCTCCTTTCACGTTAATCTTCTACATCAAGCATTATGTCATCTTGCATAACAAGACTCTCATAAGTCTGTTGTATTTGTTTTTCTTTTGTTAACAAATAGTTGATAAACATTAAGAACCATGTGATCAATATTATTGGTGCAGATATTACAATCGAAGTTAAAATCAACTGATCAACAATACTAATATGAATAATGATATTATCAACAATTATTAACTTTGCTATATAAATAATCAATGACACTATTGATATAATTATAGTTAAGAAACTATTTGTAAAAAATCTATTTTTGACTATTGTATTAAATAAATTTACCTGTACTGTATTGTTCTTTTTTATTACTACAAACGTCAAAATACATATTTCAATAATTCTTGCAGGAAGTGATATTATTATATTGTATATAATTTTATTATCAAAAAAACTCATTTCCTTATGTAGCAATGAAAGGGAAAGAGGATAATATAACAATTCAATTAATCCAACAATAATAAAACTCAAAACTGTAAAAATTATTGTTTTAAAAATTAATTTTTTATCAATACTATAACTGTTCTTTATAACCACATATAAGATTAGTACATTCATTAATATAAAAGCAATTAAAGACATTGTTGGTTTTGGTATGATTATTATGTATCTAAACACATTTATTACCATTGCCACAGGAATTGTTGGAACCATAACCCATTTTAAACTGTGTTTCCACATTCGTATGTCCAACATATCAAATCGTTTTAGAAAAACCAATGTCATAATCACAATAAAAGCTTCCTCCGGTATACTAACTAAAATTGTGTTTAATAAAGCATTTGTTACACCTTGCATATGTATTACCTCTTTCTTATCCATTTCTTAACCTGTAATAACTATACCATAAGACAAGGCGTAACGCAAGTATTATTTTATTTATTGATTCTCTATTTTATTCATATGTATTTTGCTAATTTCTTTAACCGAAAAGTAGACGATTATAAAAGCAAATAATCTACAAAGCACATCTCCAGGAGACCAAATACTTCCTCCTATATCGAATATATCTGATAAAAATATCAATCTTGTTGTGTGATCACCTAAAACATGAAAATCGCTAAACTTAGAAGCATTCATAATCACATTATATTGTGTGTAACCAGTTGAATAAGAGATATCGGGAAAAATCGGCATCTTCCCCTGATTAAAATGCATTACAATATAATTCAATGTAAAGCCACACAAGAGACTACAACATGCAATAATATACTCTTTATACTTCTCATACCTTAATAGAACATCAAGTCCTAGAACCATATATGATCCTAATATAGCATTTTTTATTATATGTTGATATTGAAGAAAATAGTAATTCTGATTCATTATTGTGTATTGTAGATAGACATAAAATATCGACATAAATATTACTGGATAGAAACTCCATTGTTTTAGTATTGGTTTTATTAGATATGATTCTTTGTGTATTTGGAGTTTGCCTAGTTTTATGTAAAGATGAAGTTTAGAGAATAGCAGTGATGCTATGAGGGTTTCAACCAATGGTTAACACCTCTTCTCTTATATCTATTGTGTTTTGTATATCTATTACATTTTTTGTCTTTTTCTTTCTAATTCTTTTTTCTGTAGATTTTACATGTCCTGCCCATCTATTTGCTGGTTTTATTAATTCATCATCTTTTAATCCTTGTTTATTTCTCCACTCTAAAATAGCTATTCCTAACCCTGTCTCTTCATGTAATTGTCTTAATGTTTTTTCTATGCCATTATGTATTATCTTAGTAACTTGTCTAACAGGTTTAAACATTTCTTCTTTTGTTCTAAAACCAAATATTTTATATCTTTGCCAAAGAACAGAATAAGATAATCCTGATATCTTCTCCCAATCTAATACAGTTTTCGATTCTCCATCAATTTCAAGATATACTGTATTTCTTTTATTATAATCTTGAACTTCTTGAGTCGCCCATCTGCAATTATCTGGTTCATATATACCGTGTGTTTCTATTCTGTCTATAGTCAATTCAGGACTATATCCATTCTCTATTGACCAATGATAAAACTTCATAAAATCACTTAACCACTCTTTACATATAATAACTCCTTTCGCACCATAGTATTTATAATTGTCGTTGTTTTCATTATAGCATCTCTTTCTCATTCCATCGTAAACACTATATATTCTTTTGTAATGTGGATATTTATCTCTGATTGATCTATCTTTATTCATTTTAGTCGTTACTTCACTTGAATAACATCCACAACTCTTACTTCTCTCTTTTATCAAACTAAGTTCACTAACTTCTCTTATTGTTTTATTTTCACAACTGCATTGACATAACCAATATCTATCATAATGTTTATTTGTTTTATCAGATATGCCAATTACAGTCCATCTATTAAACGTTTGACCAATTAAATCTTTAAACTCTTTCAATTAATTATATCTCTCCTTCTTAATTTGCATAAGCAACATTATTTCTAACTTCAGATAATCCGAACTGTATAGCAATTCCTCTATTAATTCTCATTAAATCTTCCTCCAAACAAAGGCCAACCATGCGACCTATTGAATCCTTCGTAACCAGTTGTGTTTGTTCGCAGAGTACAATACTATCCCTTAATAATCCAGAATTATTTTTGCTCAATCCAATATGCGTCGGTAATTTTGACTTAGTAGTAATTGAACTCACTGGACATATATGCAAAACTGAACTGTGGATATTAGCCATTCGGTTCGAAATTAACACACATGGACGAACCTTTCCTTGCAAAGATCCTCTTCCTTCACCTAGATCAACTAGGTATATCCCACCTCTAACCAACTGTTGCGATTGTTGAACTTTATTTACTACTTGCATAATAATTATCACTCCTTTTTATTTAACTCCGTGATAATTATTATGACCAATTATTTGTCCAATATACATTGTACCATATATTTATTTCTACATTACAATCACATCCTTTTATCCTCTCTTCTATCACTCAACAACTAAATAACCCCTACTCCATTGGTGGAATCTTCAACCATTCCCACTTCATAATTCTCCTTACAATAGCAGTAAACAAAACAATCATTATTGCAGAAAGCAAAAATAACAAAGATCCTACACCTAAAGTTAATAAAGTCTTTAATAATCCAAACATTTTCATTTCTTCTAATATACTTAATCCTAAAGTCCAAGATCCAATCACTAATATTGATAATGCAATTATTAAAAGAATTCCACCAAATATCCATGATATAATTCTTCCCCATAACGGTATTTTAGTTTCTGGTTCAAATTCAATAATATCATCATCCATTATTATCTTACTCCTCTTCATAAAATACAGGATGAGTAGCAATCATATCAATCAAAGTAACTCCCATCCACCAATAAATACTGGAATTACTTTTAGGTAATCCAATTATAGACAAAAGTATTATTGCTATCATTTGAATTAAAACAAATTTACTCCAATATCCTTTTATTTTATGCATATAATCTCCTCTTTAAAATTAATTAATACTTATTACACTTACTTTTATTCCCCTCTATAAACAATTTAACTTCTTCATATGTAAACTGTTCCGTAATAGCAGGATGCATCCACTTTTCCCAAGCAGTTTTTAAATCGCACTCAAATATATTTGATTGCTTAACTAAAATCCCTGAAACTTTTGACAATTCTAATTTAAACATTTTTGTTGTCCTTTCTTGCCTTTAAAACTATTCTTTTCTGGGAATCTAATACAATTGTAATCTCTTCACAAATTTCTGTGCTTCACTTTTTAACATAGGTTCAAGTCCTACACAGGTCAATGACCCTTTTTCTACTTCATTGCACCCATTATCTCTAATATAATAGAATCCTGCATCAATTAATTTCTCTAAATCCTTTTGTTCACCACGTAAAATTATTTTCTTCTGATCTTTTTGATACCACTTCCAAAAGATATCTTGATCACAATAATCTACTGCAATTATCGTCGCCACATGGCCTATTTGAGCGCACACCTTACCAGCAGACATATTTAATTCACTATTAACAATAAAATACTCCACTATTTCATCTTCCATATTACATTTCTCCTTCCTAATTCCATGCTTCCACTAAACTTTTACACACCACATCGTAATTACATAATCTCATATTTAAACCTTTCTCATAACTTAAATACTCAGTAAGCAAATAATATTTACTAGCCATTAATGTGCAATCTTCTATTTTATGACCATTCTCACCTTTACGCATTAAGCAAGTGTCATAACTTTCGCATCCACAACATTTTAATTGACATATTCTACAATTTGGTATTTCTTTCATATTTATTATCCTTTCTTTTAATTAGTCTTGTTTTATAACCCAATAACCTTCATCTAATCCATGTTTCATTCTCTTTTCTTCTATAGATGACTGCTCTAATTCTCCATCTTCAATCCAAGTAACTTTATATTTTCCATCATTTTCCTTCTCTGCTTTGAATACAAAATCACAATGAGAAAAACGCTTTTTATTCTTTTCATCTAATTCAAAATTAAAAATATCTTTCATGAAATCAATTCTCCTTTATGAATTCCTTCTAAATAACTCTATGATTGAATTACTGGTTCATAATATTTTGCACTTCTAGTAATCCATTGTCCGTTCTCATAAAAAGTAAAGAATGGATAACCACGCTTATATTGAATATCATAAACTATTTTCTTTGTACGAGTTCCTGATACTTCATCACAACATGATTCAGGTTTCTTGCTTTTGACGTAAAACATATTGTTTACCTTCTTTCGTATTTTCACTTGCATCTCCTATGTAAAGAACAATACTTTTTACAAAACAAAAACGAACATTTAGTAGGTAATTTATCACATTTAGTAAATCTGTTTTGGATAGTCATCCATAAATTAATTAATGGATTTATAATATGCCCATACCAGAAATTTGATACAGTAGGACATGTTTTATTGCAATTATTTTGACAATAATCAAAATCCTCTTTCTTCGAACAAAAATTAATATTCCAATTCATAAAATTTAAATCCCCTTGATTAATAATTTTTAGTTCCTTCTATTTTCTTCATGCTAACACTAAAGATATCAAGTTCTTCCATAGGTATTGGCCTCCTTAATATTTGGATTTTAGATTCTGAAAGCAAAATATTAATATACTTTCAGAATCCAATCTTATCCTCTTATTTTAAACTCTTGCTCTAATTTCCGCTAAACTTTCATCTCTTACTAATTTCCCATCAATAAATACATCTTCAAGTAAATCACGACCATTATAATTATCTCTTTTCTCTGCATTTAATCTGTCTATAAGAAATATTTCTCCATCATCAGGATCTTGTAACACAGAAACCATACCTCTTTGAGATTTTTTAATTCCACCAATATCAGTTTTAGGATCTTTAAAGATGAATTTCTCTTTTCCATCAATAACCGTGTAAGTGGCCTTTAAAGCCATCGAAAATGTATCTCTGGTGTGATAACCCAAAGAATAACTTCCAACTCCATATACGATGTTTTCAGAAGAGAATCCTTTTGCTTCTAATTGTTTGAAAGTTTCTTCAGCAATTTCTGGACTAATGCTATCGCCATAAATAATTCCGATATGACTATCTAATACCTTATATCCTTTACTATTAATAGTACCTCCAAAGGTATCCCACAGAGATTCTACAGAACCTTTTTGCTCTAAGGTTAACTCTGCTTCCTTACAAATGTAAACATTAGCACCATCAATATAATAATATTGTTTGTCATGTCTATTCCAATCAATTTCAATAACAATTTCATAATGCTTATCTTGAAATTTAAAAATAGCATCTTGCCTAGAAATACCATGTTCTCCATGAGGTGTATAATTTCTTATATCGTCAACCATTCTCTCCAACATAATTTCCTTGCAATCTTCCAGATTATCACAATATTCTTCATTGGTTAAATCTTCAACAATCACATTCCCACAAATAATTTTCACTGGAGAGCCACTGTCAGGACGAATGACGGTCTTACCATCTCTACTCATAATATCATCTTTTAGTGTAGGTAAAATATTACCAAGAACATTGAAATAATCGTATCCATCACTAACTATACTAACAATACCGCTAGGAGCCACTTCTGTAATCATTCTCTTAAAATATCTCAGATCGTCTTGATATCCACATTGAATACTATGTTCCGTGGCGAGAACGCTTGCACCAATAAGGTCATTCTCTACATTCGCGCCATAATATTGTTCTAAATACTGAATACTTGGCAAAGTATCTGTTCCAGTAAAATACAGCAAATGTCCTGCACCTGTAGTAACTGCATCTTCATGACCACTCATTCCTCTATAACTAAAATTATGACATTGCCATTGAATATGATCTTTACTATCACATGTTTTCTCAGCCCATTTTTCACAAATATCTCTATATTTCTTTACAATTGTTGTAGCAGTAATTACTTTCCACATATTTGCAGAAATCAATGTTTCTAAAAAATTTGTCAACCAATAGAATTCTTTTTGAGTATTTTCAATTGTAAATACAGGAACTTTCATTGGAATAAGGGTACCTTCTTTTACCGCTTTAATTTTAATAGGTAAATATCCTAGATCATGTAATGCTTCGATATGAGAAGTATCAGCACAATTATCTCCTAATGAATTCTTAATGATTCTTTTATAATCTGCAATTACAGTTCCTTTATCCATATTGAAGAAATTTTCATTGAAATTTTCAATTAAATAATCCTTGATAAATCCTTGTAATCCAAAGAATACTACTTCATTAATTCCTTCAATTCTTGAATGTCTTGGTGTAAATGTAGAATAGATTTTCTCTGTACCTTTTTCACTCATAATGAGGTGGCTAATTTTATAAGCATCTGTCATTAACAATGGATTTGTTTTCATATTATTTTGCCTCTTTCTTATTCATAATTTTATATACTTCAATTTTATTATTTAAAGATTCATTCATAATAGTATCAGTAGTGAAAACTTTATCAATTAAATCTGTCTTAAATATATCACCTTTATAAATTGATTCTTCACAATGTCCAACAACAAGATAAATCTCTGAAGCACCAAGCTCTCTAAGTTGTTTTGCTCCTAAGATAAATGTACCTCCGTAACTACTCAAGTCATCTACCATAACCACTTTAAATCCTTTTTTCTTAACATCTCCAAAAACTTGAAGACTAGTAATTTTACCTGTTTTAAAATCTCTGTGTTTAAATCCTACTAATTGATTAGGAACAGCAATCATTTTACTATAACGTTTCTCTGCTCCGGCATCAGGATAATACACATAATCAGTATCATTATTGAAATTAATTTTGTCTTTAATATCATAAAATATATCAACAGACAAGAATCTAGTTTTACAATTATTTAATAATGCAGGAGTTACATTAGAATGTGGTTCTAATACGTGAATATAATCAAATCCTAAACCATTAATAAATTCTGCAATATATTTTAGTGTGAATGCTGAACCTCCTTCCGATCTATCCATTCTACTATATGGCATGTACATAATATGTAGATCAGATTTTACTTTTAATTGATCTAGGTATTTCTTTAGGAATAATAACTTAATCAAATCTGCATCTGATTGATATTTAAATGTAGTTAATGAATTATTAACACCTCCTAAAATTTTATTAATTTGTTGTTCATTGATTTTTGTTTCCCCATTTGGGAATGTGGTGAAATCTAATAACGTGTCGTTTAACCAAATCAATTTATCACCTTCTATAATTTATTTATTTTCATATTTACTTAACCATTCTTGAACATACCACAATTGACCACAACCACCTCCAATGTCATCTTGACCTGCAGGATTAAATACTCTTGTATTATATCCATCAATACTAAATGATTCTGCCACCTTTTCTATCTTACTTAAATCTCTAATTCCAACTTGTTTCATAGTTTCATCTGCTGTACAAACTGTGCTAAATGTAAAATTGAATCTATGTGAAGTAAATAAATCTTTTAATCTTCCAAGTTCATCTAATGAAGAATTCTCATCAGTTACACAATAATTAAGAAATACCTTTCTACCTGTAGCTTCAGACCATATGATACCAGCATCACGTAATTTTCTCAAACTCATTTTATTTTTAAATGGAATTAAGATATCTCTCATTGTTTCATAACCACGATGAATAGAGAATTGTAGACCTACGTTTGGAACAGCTTTAGATAATTCAATTAATCCACCAAAAACCTCATCATCATTTACTCCAATGGTAGAAATCAAATATTGAGCATTTCCCCATCTTAAACCATGATACATTTGGAGAATACTATATTTCACATTATACCAGTTAAGCATTGGTTCGCCCATACTCATAAACATAATTTGAAACTTTTCACAAGTGGTATTAATAGATTCTATATTCTTGTCCTTAAGTATATATTCAATTTGACCAACAATCTCATCTACAGTAAGATTACGAACAAAATGCTTACCAGTACCGCAGAATTGGCATCCTACAGGGCATCCAGACTGCACAGAGCAACATATTACAGTTCGTTCTTCGAATGTTCCATAGCGATAAAGTACGGCCTCGGCAATAGCATCTCCAAAGTCAAATATGTATTTCCAAACATTACCTTCTGAACTCTCTAAGCATTTAATATTTTTAACCATTTTACATCTCCTTAAACATTATTTCTCAATTTAGTATATCATATTAAGTTATAATAAGTCAAGTATTTATTTTATAATTTCCAAAAAGCATAAAATTTGATTTTTATGGGACAAAATGGGAATCGTTGATTTTGAAACCCTTGTTACAGTAGGGTTATAAGGTTGGATTATTTTGCCAATACATCAGCTTCATGCAAAATTAACAATTTATCATAAAATTCTTGACCAACTAAATTAATAAACTTATTTTTTGCTTTTTCCGAATCTTTATTGAAGAAAGGTTGCATATGCCATTGTATGTAATTTGTAATCAGTAAAATTGTTTCAATATCAAAATCTTGCTTATTAAAAATGAATAGACTATCATATGCAGAAACATTATTATGATTATAGTAATGTGCAGTGTCAGTATCTTCACCCTTAGAGTTTTTAAATGCTTTAGTATATCTCTTTCCAATGTCATGGTACATAGCTGCCATATTTAATTCAAAATCATCAAGTAATTCTTCACAAATCTGAAAGCATTTTAAACAATGTTTTCCAATAGTTAAAGTGTGAAATGGATTGTGTTGGTCAATTTTATTCAATCCATTTTCACCATTAAATAATTCATTAGTATCAAAATTATAGCCCTTTGTATTCCATATAATATGTATATCCGACCACCCTTCATAAAACTGTGGTATAAATATACTCTTATACATCCTATCCAAAACAAATTCAGGAACTTTTCTTTCTCTTTGTCTGTTTTGTTCTAAGCATTTCTCATAAGGGGTAGCCACTAAGTAACATTCTTTAACGCAATCAATCTTTTTTAATTCTTCAAGAAACGCTTTACGCTTCTTATAATTAAGATTGGTAGCGTCATACAGTACATTTTTACCTTTATTTAAATCACTTTTAATCCTTCTGTGTAACTCTACAAATAATTCTCCATTCTTATCCTGAAAATTAACATCACCAAACAACTCAATTCTTAATTGGTCAGAAGAATGTATAACCGCATTTTCTTTTTGTGCTAATTCTTGAGCATAAAATGATTTCCCACTCGCCACAATTCCAATCATCATGATTAATTTGTTTCTTTCCACTTGATCCACTCTTTCTCTGAATACTTTCTGAATTCAGTTCTCAAATTATTACAGAACACATGCCAATTAGATTTATAATATTCCCATTCACTGCTTTCATTTAGCACAATATCATTATAATATTTATTTGCTTCAGAATAATCCACAATCTTTCCATACTTAGCACATTGAATGCCAAATAATAATATTCTGATACAATGCCAAAGACTTTTCTTAGCAATATAAGGAGCAAAATCTTTCTCAATTATTAACTTCTTTCTACATTTGTCATAGGAGTTAGAACATACTTTAGATATTGATTTTCTTAACTCAACTTGATTGATTATAATATCAAATTTCACAGACTCCTTGATAATAAATTTCTCATCTACAAATAGACATTCAAGAGTTTCAATTGTGTTCCTAATAATCATATCTTTCCATTGTGATAGCTTATAAAAATTAAAATGATTGTCACCTAATTCTATATTATCTACAAATTCTTTATAGTCGTCCGTAACGACAATTACATAATCATAATCTGATTCATTTGTGAAGCAACTATATACCCTACTGCCATATTGATAGATATTTAATACTTCAGGATTATTGATTAATTCATGAAGCGTATTCACTATTTTCCTCCTCAATATCTAAAACATCATCAGATTTAATAATTCCTTCCAATACTTTAAAATGAAAACTCTTGTGTTTATAAGCTGAAAACTTTTCCTTATTATCAATTCTTACAACAATGCCCTCTTTAATATGCGTCTTACCAATAGGATCTGCCCCATCAACATATTTATTAACTCTCTCCATTAAATCTTCTTTTGTTGTAAACACAAACTTATCAAATTCTGGACAATATTTAATACCCATTTGTTCACAGCGTAATTTAACAAGATGCCAAGGCATTTCCACTACAAACCCATCTTCATTTGTCATTGTCATACGATAAACATAAATATCATTTTGTCCTGTTCCACAACCATATGTAAATCTAGTAGTTTCGCCATATTCTTTAATAAACTTCTTATCTTTTGTTTTAGCATTGCTACATTCTGGCATTACTGTAGTATTTCCATTGGTATATCCTACGACTTCATAATAAATTGATTCTCCTTTATGTAATTTGCCTACAAAATAATCATGCCATTGTTTTCTAAAATCATTGTCACCATAGAATCCACCATTATAATCTTTTAATATAACTCTTCTAGTACCTGTTACATAGTCCCAAGTTCTTTTGGATTTAGGTTTGATTTTTGTAAACGACAAAATCTTATGTATCCAATATGGAAGAATCTTTTTCTGATCCTTGATTGCATTTGAAGTGCGTTGTGATGTACCGTGAATTTTTAGAGTGATATAACACAAATCACCTTCTCTAAATTGTTGCGTATTATAAGCAAGCTGTGAAGTATCAACATGTTCAGCAAAGAATGGGAAAGTATCTTTTTCTACTTTCTTATTTTTCTTTCCTTGTATCGTAGGATTATTATTTCTTTTCTTACCTTTAGGAATATACTTTTCACAAATCAATACTCCATTAAGAGTTGTAATTGTATCTCCCTCTTTAAGATCAGTAATATTACAAAATTTATCAAGACTTTTCAATGGCATAAATAAACCATCTGATTTTTCTTTCCTAAGATTAATTGTAGTTACTTGACGTTTTTCAACATCCATGTATCCACCTGTTTGATTACCGTTAGCATCTCTTTCTCTAAGTAATTTATTTTCTTGACAATATTCAACTCCTAATCTACCATCTGTTGGAAAATAACAACCCAACTCTCCTTCTTTTGTATCTAGACCAACTATCACAAAATTACCAAAGCACTCTCCTACTTGAAGTCTATCCGCATTAGAATGTTTTCTCATATTTTTAATTTTAGTTATGTATCCATTATAACTCATTATTTATTACGCCCTCTCTTTTATTTTATTTATTACATCCGTTAAAACCCACATTTTAACGTAATTTGTGTCCTTGTATTGTGGACTTTTTACTATATTTTGCCAATTATATCCTCTCCTTGTGTACATTAAGGTTTATAAATATCAATTATTTTGCTACTTCCATCACTATAAATAATTTTACCTTGATTAATTTCCATATCCCTTTCCTCTACTACTAAAATTTCAATACCATTAAAATCTGAGAAATAACCCTGACATTTAAGATGTTCAGCGTGTTCATCCTTTATCTTGATAGACACAATATTCTTCATAATAACATCATACCCTTGTTTAAATACTTGAATTTCTTTTACAATTGGATGCATTGCATCTATTGCTTTTAATACATTTTCAAACCCATCTGTGGTGAAAAGTTGATCAATATATTGTCTATCTTTCATTACTTTATCTCCTCTCTAAATACCTCGAAAACAATATTTTAAATGCTTTTTAGTAACCATGATTCTATTATGTAAATATTGTCCTCAATCAATATACTATTAATATTATTTTTTAGATATTTAATAAATTTTTTATATGCTACTGAATAATCAATAGCTGGAATTTTTATACAATGAAATTCTATATTACTTTCGTCATATATACCAATATAAATATTCATTATTTATTATCTCCTTTTACAAATACTTCTCAATATAATCTCTATCCTGTGTAAAAATAGGAATATCCTCATCAATTACCCATCTAGTACGCATAGTTCCATCTTTATCATATTGCTCTTTTATAATACACACTCCACGTTTTTGATAAGTTGGCAAATCATTAAAATTAATTTCCTTTTCTTGAAACAACATTTCTTGAATTTGATTATTATTAACTTTGAATAATCTCTTATCTCCAAAATGATATCTACCTACCATCTCAATAGAATTTCTAGTAGCGTCTTGTTGTCTCCATACGAAAGCATTACAAACTTCTTCTTTTGGGATACTAAAAGCTCGACTATCAAACATTGCTGTATTGATTCTTGACAAATATTTATTAGCTAATTTTGTGTTTTCTTCTGTGTCTTCATATTCGTCTATAAATATATCTAAATTTTGAAAAAATGACTTATTAAAGGCTAATGTTGCCATGCTTGCAGAAACAGAGACCATTTTCTGAATGTTTTTATCAAACCATGCTTGAGTTGTAAGAGAATCATAATCGGTAAGTAGTAAAGTAATTTCATCACTTTGAGTATAAGCAATCTTACATCCCATAACATTTTCACAAAGATATTTTGCAGTATCCCACATAGTTTTCATCAATACCTTGTCGAATGGTTTTTGAAATCCTTTAGTAAATGAGTGGAACGCCTTACCATCAATCCTAAGCAAACAAGGGAGTCTCTTAGTTAAATATTTACGCTCAACATTTTCGTAACCCTTCATACGGTCGCCTAATGAATCTTTACTCATAATTTATCTTCCTCCTTAAATATCCTTTAAAATATTTGTTTGCTAGGATTTGCTTATCTCTTTACATCTATCCCAACCAGAACAATATTCTTTATCGCATAAATTATTCCAAGTTCCATAACAATCAGATACTTCTTGCTCTTGTAATTCTGCTCTAACTTTCATAAGAATCTTACCTAACATATTCTTACCTCTGCCACGACATATTCCCCAATAGATATCATTCCACGTATTTCCTTCAACCAATTCTTTCTTGCCAGTATTAATTAATCTCTGTTTTAATTCCTCATTCCTTGTAAATTTATCTCTAATACAATCTTCCATAACTTTATCCTTAATCTTCTCCCAATCATGCCTTAGAGTAACATTCCTACCTTTTCTTTTAGATGTAGAAGGATCTATATTGCAGAATTGTTTTCGTCTTTCAATATCTATAACCTTTGCTGATTGGAAAGCAGATTCATTATTTTGATATAATAGTCCTTCATATTCTACTGGAGCAGTATAGAAATTAGATAAAAAATAGTATTTGCCTTTAAATTCATTAATCATATTTTATATTTACCTCCTTATAACAATTCAACATTATGATAAATCAACCTATGTTTATCATCAATCCATCTATCCTCGTGATAATGTCCAAAATACCATTGCCTATAATCTAACTTCTCTTCTAAGACCTCAAAATACTTGTTAATGGAAGTTAAACTCTTTACCCATAGTCCTGCCATTAGTTTCTCAAAAACTCTTGTAGAGCAATCATGTGAAATAACAAGATCGATTTTCCAGTCACACTTATCTAAATTATCTAAACCCTCCTCATACTCAGCATTAGATGGCATTTCTCTTTTCCACCATGATTTACCCTCCGTCCTATTTGCTTTATCAATTGAGTCAGCTCCACCAAAAGTAAATATTTTTGTTCCATTGATATTAAATACCTGTCCACGCATTAGATGTATTACACTATCGTTAATAAAATGTACTTTCCCACCGTTCCATATTGAGACTGGCATCTTATCTAGCATTGAATGGTTCTCATGGTTTCCATCTATCCATAAACTAACATAATTTTTCTTATGTAACCAGTTTAACCAATACTCCTCTTCTTTGTCTAATGAAAATACTAAACCAAAATCACCTGTAATAATCATATAATCGTTTTTAGTCAGTTCTTTTTGAAGAGGGAAGTTTTTCATATTAAATCTTGACATGCCCATACTTCCATGAGTGTCACCACTAATAAATATCATTTTATTTATCCTCCTATCCTCCTATCCTTCTATCCGCAATCCATGAATTCATTTACATAATAAGGAACTAATTCTCCACTATATTGAATTGTGAAAGGTTTGCCATCTCGTATTTCAATACAACAATCCATACAATAATACTCGTTTAACTCGACTTTATTTATATTTTTACTATTACAGATGGGACAAATATGTAATTCAACACTTTTTATATTTTTTAATCTCTTTTCTGCTTTTGCCATTTTATGTATCACTCCTAATATTTTATTTATATATTCATAGTAACATACTAGTAAAATAAAGTCAAATATAATTTATCCAGTAACTTTCAACTTCTCAACCAATAAACTCAAAATCTTTTGAGTAAATTCCTTATCATCCCCATGATCCATTCTCTCAGTATCGACAATTAATATTAATTCTTCTTCTGGACTATCATAGTCCTCTCCGTCATTTCCACTACGTTTAACAATATCAAATTGCCCAAATCCAATATCAGCACTCCAATAGATTCTCATTCCACCTTTATTTCCCTCATGAGGACTCCAGAAATCTATGTTGTCAATTTGTAGATTGATATTGTTTACATCAAATTTTCTTGGCATAATTTATCTCCTTTTCTTAAAATTATTTCTCCATAAATCTTCGTTTAATTGAATCTGCTGCATCATATAATCCGAATTTATTAGCAATCGCATGTAGATCATACATTTGCTCCACCAAAGAATCTTGTCTTTGTGGACATTGTTCTACTTTTTTAAGTTGCTCTTTCCACATTGAAATTGATTCATTCTTAATGCAATGAGAACAATCTTCTGCACAATCCCATCTACAAGTCATAATTTGTAATTTTGCATTATAGTTTTGATGATAACATTTTGTAATACTATTACATAGTAAATCCATTTATATATTCTCCAATCAATTGAGTATTTTATTAATTACTATATTCAAAATCAGAGACATCGCAATATCCTTTAATAAAAATGTCTTCATAATAAGATTCTGCATTTTCTAATGATTTCATATCAACAGTATACACTCCATTTAATGTAGTAAATAATAATAGTTTGCTATACGGAGTATGCGTAACTTTTGTACATAAATACATTTTATTATTAAATTTAACTCTCATAATTTTACCTCCTAACCATCGAAATCAAAGGTTTATCGGATTACGTACTTTCCATTTATATTTCTTCTTTGTTTTCTCATCTTGTATGTAAAGTTTATGATCTTCATTTAACCATTGATTAATTTTATCATATCTCTCTTGAGTATAGTTTATATTATTTTTATACCATTTGTCAAACTCGAATTCCCATTTTTGACTATTGCACGACTTACATGCAGGAGCACAATTATCTAACCTATTACTACCATTATGTATAACGTGCTCTTTATGTAACATCTCCCACCTTAGTTCACCTTTAAACATATTATAATGATCTTTTAACTTAAGTCCACAATACGCACAACTATAATCAAAATATTTTAAACAAGATTCCCATTCGACTTTATTTATGTTGTGTGTCGCATTCATTTGTTTATACTTAGAATATTTACCAATCTGTTCTTTATGATCTTGTTGATATTTACTAAAATACCCATCGGAATGTCTCTTTTTATCTCTAATTTGTCGTTTCTTTTTAACTTTTGGTTTTTGTGCATAAGTAGCATTCGCTACTTTTCTAATATCTTTATTTTCATCTAACCATTTTGAAGAGTTTATTTTTGTACATTCCTTACAATCTGGGCGTAATCCATCTCTCTTATTATGAGCTGTCTTATAAAAATATTCTTCAGTGCAAGACATCCATGGATCTTCATTTGGAAATAAAATATGGTGTTTGTTGCATTTCTTTTGTATTTCTCCTTCATTGGTTATTCTGTGATTTTCTTGATATGGAATCTTTTGTCCTCTCAATTTTTAATCTCCTTTATTTTATTTATTAATATATTGGATAATGGCATAGAATCTTAGTTTCGCAGGACTACTCTTCAATTTTTTCTAAACTATATGACAAAAATGCTTTTTTAGAAATAATAACATCTTTTTGTTTTATCCATTCTTCAGCTTCTATTTGAGAATCAAATGATTCTGGTCTAATAAAGGATAGCGGAATTACAAATATACGATACTTATAATTTGCATTGTCTTTTACAATTTCATAGTATTGTAAAAACTTATTCGTGCTTTTGTTAAATATTGCAAATGTATGACTATTATCCACATTATCAAAATATTCCTTCTTAAAATCACTAAATGACTTCATAATAAAACTCCTAATACATTTTATTTGCCTTCAAATCCTCGATTCATAGTATTATAAATTACCTGTCAATAGCATCTATTACTTCTTGGATAGTATCAAATTCTTGTTTCCCTAGAATAGTTTTATTAAAAGTAAAATATTTAAAACTATCTCCTTTAGATGGGTTTGCTATTTTTAAAGTGTAAATATCAACACCTTTGTGTTCATATACCAAAACATACTCATTTTCCAACGTTTAGCACTCTCCTTTAATTAACCTTTACATAATATTTCTCACCCATTATACTTAAAGACTTTCTCCTTTGATATTCTTCCCAACATTCTTTATCACAAACAGGAATGCCATGATAATTAAAATCATACATAAATTGTACTCCACAAATTGGACAAAACATTGGTTGATTAGTGAATAATGCCATTATATCATTTCCTTTCTTAGAATAAAACTAGATGTTGAAGTGGTTTATAAATCAAAATATTCATCCATTAACTCTCTAATCCTATCTTCTATTATTTCTGCCTCTGAATTTTTATTACTAATCATATATAAAAATCAATTAACTTTGTTCTAATAGTCTTAATGTCGTTTTCATCATACTTGTATTCAATAATTCTTGTCTTTTCCATTTTTTAATTCCTCCTAATAATTTAAATTTACTTTCCAATAATTTTCTCGATATCAATCATATAGCCTATTGCTAAATCAATACCTTCTCTTTTACTACTTAGCCGTTTATAATTATCAAGAGCAGGATATTCTATTTCTCTTACCAATCCGTTTAAAGATTGTCTAGTTTTATAAAGTTTATCTCTTAATTCATCCCATGCTTCTGGATAATTCATATATTAATCATCTCCTTTAAATTATTAACATATTTCACTAGACAAAATTTCACATGCTGTTTTAGCATCTTTAAAAGTTGAAAAGGGATTAATATAACCATCTACCTCTTCATTATCATTGTTGATAACTGAAATATGAAATCCTGTTTCTTCTTTTACTACCGTCAAATATAATCCATCTTTCCATTTAAATTTCAACATCTTTAACACTCTCCTTCTTACTAACTTTTTCTTTCTTTACAACCTTAACCTTCTTCAAAACACTCTCCAAGTACATAGCAATACATTCAATTTCTCTTTCTACCTTACCTTTACCTAATTTTAATCCATTTTCTACAGCCAAATTAACATCAGAAATACTTTTACTGCTCCTGTATTCCCATTGGCCTTTAATCTTTTCATTAAATTCTTCACTTGTTTTAGCATTTCCTAGCATAATATGCTCTGCTATGTTTTTAAGAGTGATTGATGCCATTGTTTTCAACTCCTTTTAATACTAAATTACAAATATTTCATACATATCTTCATCAATTTTTAATTCAGAAATACTAGTGTTACATTTCCACACAAAAGCTAAACTAATATTATCTGTATAGGAATTGATTCCATGTTCACTTGATTTTAAATACAGTCCAGAATCTTTTGCTTTTAGCACAAATCTTACATTGTCATTTTGTATACTCATTACTCTTCTCCCAATAGTTTGTAATGAATAATCTTCATGATCAGCATGATAACCTAAAGAACCAATATTAAGATTAACTAATTGTTCGGATAATAATTCTTTTGCAAATTCTTCTGTATCTGCTTCAACTTCAATTTTAACTAAAACATTAGCAATAAATTTCATATTATTCATTCCTTTCTAATATCCCATCAATCCACACTTTCAACGTACTAATATTAAATTTTCATCGTCACATTAATATCAATTTGCTTCATAAACCAAACATACCAAGGTTCAAACTCTTCATTGTTTGCAGAGTGTTCATCTCTATATAATATAAATTTCTTTTCTAGTTGTTCTGAATCTTCTAAAGACATAAAACTTCTTAATATTGCTGCTGTTTTCCACATAACTTCTTGCTCAGATTCAGTTTTAGGTTCACCAATATATTTATACATTTTACTTCCTCCTCTAATTCCATTTGAAGAATAATATGATTTGATTATTCCTCATTATTTCCAAGCATTTTAAATTCTTTTTGTAACCCTTCTAATCCTGTAGAAATTACTTTATGCATTACAAAACCTTCAAATTCACCTTTTGCTTCAAGAATAGTTTTATCCATCTGCTCATTGAAACTACTTTGAATAAAAGGAACATTGCTTTCAATCTCTTGCTGTAACATCTTAATTCCTTTAAGAATAGCTTCTTTATCTGCTTTTGTTGGTGGTTTTTTCTCACTTAATAATGCTTCAGCTTGTTCAGTTAAAATCCTAAGTGACTTTCCGATTTTTTGCATTTCCTTTTCAAACTCTTTCTCAAATTCTTGCCGTTTATCAAATTGTGGGCAGTCTTCAATCGTTTTACCATTTAACCGTCTGAGTGTAACTGGTACGCCATCTCCCACATTCATTGATGTAATTGCTTCAGCAAATTGTGAGTATGACATCTCAACTTCAATATAAGGTTTTGTGTTAGCGTGAAACCAATCCCTATTCAGCATTCTATCAATTTTAGCAGGAGCAATTTTGAGTTTAATAGTATGACTATGTTGAATAGAACTCCCAAATAGATTTTGACTAAAACTGCATGAACTCCTTGTAAGACCTAACATTGCAAAACTTTCATGTTCCATGGTTGTACGTTCATCCATTTTTATGTGTCTCCTCTTTCTTTAAATACCTTAAATTATCTTCTCGCAAATCGCCTTTAATTCACTTGCATAAGCAATCATTTTACTAACTGCAATTTGCTCACCGTCATATTCATCACAATCACCTGTATAAGTTACTATAACTCCGATATTATTTAACTGATGATACAGAGTATTAAATTCTAATTCTAATATATCTGATAAATATTCACCATTAACAATAATTACACTTTCATAGTGGTTTAAATTTTTCAACTGTTTTTCATTTATTGCATCAATAATATGACCATTATTAGAATATAAATAAGGATCAACTTTATAATAATTATCTTTCTTACCACTTACTTTAAATGGATTATCTAAATCAATTTTAATAATGTCTTTGCTAACTGTTTTCATAATTTCTAATTCTGGGATAAAAATTGTCATATATGTTTTCATGATTTATCACATCCTTTCTAATCTTCTTTCAAAAGGTATCACATTATTCTTAAAGTCTTTTGATAGATCCCCATTCACTTGTATTAATAATTAATGAAGTGCCATTTACCAATTGAATAATCATAGAAACTCCACCAATATCTAAACCATCTTCAATTAGGATATCTATGTTGTTTAATTTATAATTTAAATCATCAATATTTTTATCAATATAATCTTTAAAGTCTATATATTTTTCTTTATCTAAATACTCATAATATTTGTCAATTTCATATAATACTTTTCTGGCTATACCTGAACCAAAAAAATTATTAGGTACTTTATTCCATACATCACCATATATCGCATAATCTCCATTATAATAAAATCCCTTATACATTTGAAGCATAATTAAATCATTCCCTTCTAATTTCTTTAAAGTTCATCCTTGATGATTTTATTCTGGATGCCTATCTGAAAAAGTCTTCATCCAACTTCTCAATATTTCCCTTGCTTTAACTTCTAATAAATCAGAAAATGCTTCCATTAAATATTCCGTTGCACCAAACATATTGGTTACTCCACTTTCTCTTAGATTGTCAAGAAATTCATAATACTTTTCATTTGAGTTCATTGATAATTCCACCTCTCAATTTTATAGAGATGAGACTAGACGCATCTAATCTCTACATCATAAACAGTTTCAACCTCTTCAATTCTTGACTTAACTTCTTCTGCTTCCTCTATTGTAGATCCAGCAAAATCAAACCACTCAGGCCACGTTGTATTTGCGTGGTCTTTATAATATACACGATATTCTTTACCTTTTGGATCATAATGTCTTTTAGCAATCTCAAATGTAATTTCATTACAAGCATGAATACATCCCATATCTAAAGATTCGCTACCCATTTCTTTAGCAAATTCATTCCTAATTTGTCTCACAAGTGCATCTTCTGCAAGAAATCCTCCATTGTTGTATTTCACAATCTCGTCAAATGCTTGATGTAATTCTATCTCTGATAGAGACTGAATTCTTCCATATCCCATCTTTGCTCCGCCTCTCAAAATTTATTCTTACCCTATTCTACCATACCATTAATTCATAAGTCAACCACATTAATAAATTTTATTTTTGCATTTATACTCAAGACTTGTCAACAATACCATTATGAATTTTATTTAAACATTCTAAACAATAATCAGTCTTATCCTCGTCAGGTTTGACACTTGATGAAAAACTGTCATCTCTGATTTGTTTACCACAATTGTTGCAATATTCATTCCATTTCCACCATAGACCTACTTGCCTAATATTTAGTTTCAAATATTATTCACTCCTTATCCTTAATTATATAACCGTTAATTTCACAATATTCTACTGCCAATTCATTCGTCTCAAAAGCATTTAACCACATATCTGTTCCGGCAAATTGTACTGCCCATTGCCATTGCCCAGTTTCATTTGTGTGAATAATTTCTACTTGCATATCATTAACAACCTTTCTATTTCATAATTTCCAAAATAATATTACTAATAATCTCTGTTTTATTCTCATTGCCTCTAATCTTAACATTCAAACCATTCGCTACTTTAATCACTTCTTTAATTTTCAATGATTTTAAAATTTGTTTTACTTCTTTGGGATTATTTGATATTTTAATAGTATTGATAATATCTTGCATGATTTACACCTCTCATGCTAATTATACTTGATATTACTATGATTTTCCAGTAATAAAGTCTATAGAATGGTTGTTTTATTACCATGCTCTATATAAGAATTTTTCTATCACCGCATAGACTTCGCCATTACAATATAGTTTTACATGATATATACTTCCATCTTTCTTAATAACTCTACCTCTCGCATATTCACCAGTAGGTTTGCCTTTTAAATAAAATTCAAAATCAGAATCATGGATTGTTACATCTTCATTAGTAGAAAACACACCTTTTACCCTCCTTCATAACAGATTTAAGGTTTATGCCTTTAACGAGATGATCTTATAATATCCTCATATACTTCTTGCATTTGAGCTTCTTGGTCTGCATGATATTCTTCAAGAATCTCTTTTGCCATATCTTCTGAAATACCATTTAACTTAGCAAATTCCTTTATGTCACACTTATTTTCTTCACAAGAATGACAAATTAACTTTTCACATATATTCATTCTGATATCCTCCTACCTATTCCTAATAACCTTCCAATAATACGAAACAATCTTTTTTCAAAACTAAATCTTTTAGCATTGGATCATAAAGTTTCCCTGCTTTTAAATCTTCTGGATACTCCACTTGACATTCCTGAAATACTTTTTCTCCGAATTTACAATAATAAACATATTTCTTAACTTCTACTTGATTATTGCAATTTTCACAACATCGTCTTATTCCACATCCAGCCATTATATTTCCTCGCTTTCAAGTAAATTTGTTTATTATATTAAACTTACTTTTTAATAAAAGTATCACATTCTTTAGGAATAACAAAAGCATTAAAATTATATCCCATACCATTCAATGGTTGATTATTAATAGCAAAAGATATACTATTATTTGCAAAACCTAACGGGATTGCATCATCTCCATAATATTCGGCATTCAAATCATCTAAATATTTACCTTTTATACCTTTGCATTTACAATGTTTTTCTTGATAATCAAGACTAAAAACGTCTCCACAGTTTTTACACATTAATAATTTCATTTTATTTAATTCTCCTATTCATCGAAATTGCCATGCCTATTCAATTTCTTCTTTTTCAATCAAAGTATTAATTGTGACCAAAACATTTCCAAATTCAATTGCTAATCCATAATTCTCAATAAAAATATCAGAATATGATTCTAAAAGTTTTGACGCTTGATAATTTAGAGAATTTAATCTTTGTAATTTACTATCCATTTTCTATCTCCTCCATGCTTCCATTTGCTCCGTAATGCTCCGTTTTTCAAACATATAAATACTTTAAAATCACTGTTTTATTTCCATTTTAATTCAATCAATTCATTGTCGAAGTATTTTTTTAATTGATACTTTAATTTATCTTTATATTTGCTGTCTTCAAAGTTGCATATTGTGATTTTTAATATCTCACCTGATTTGCCAAAAACATTAACATACTGTTTTATCAATTTCTCAAAGTGACTCATAATTCCACTTGCAGAAGCTAGGTTTACTAATTCTTGTATAGAGCCTTCATAACTACGTTCATCCTCATTAATGTTAATTTTCTTTATGCATTTACAATCTTCATGCACTACTTGAAACATAATAAGAATTGCGTTCTTATCCTCTCTGCTTATTTCGTCACCTCTGGACAACTTTTCATTTATCTCTGCGAACATATTGATAATTACTAATTCTATCATTGACTTGTAATCATCAAAACAGGTTGTGTCAACAATAATATTCAGACTTTTATTCATAATCTATCACCTTTCTCTTTTCAATTAAATTATCTATTTCATTCGGTTACGAATCTTTTAATGTATCCGTAGCTTCGCCAGTAATACTTATAACATCTAGACCACAATGCTTTTTATGATGTTTAACCCATTGATTAACTTCTCTTTGTGTATGTTGCTCAATTGATATAATTGTTCCAGCAGGTTCTCCTGTGATCCAAGGTATATTTAGAGTAAAAGTAATTTTTAAAATAATTATCACCCTTTCTTTTTAAACTCTACTTTCGTTCTATTGATTTTTCTCAATTAATCTCTTAATTTCCAAAATATCTTCCGATTTTTCTTTAAGCGCATCAATTTTCTTTAAATACTTTTGAAGTTCAATCCAAATCTTCTTTTCGCTAATATTTAGCAAATTATATTCTTCCTTTGTTAATAATTCTTCAGGTTTATCTGTTTTGATATACCAATAGAAATCATAACCATCAAATTGCCCACCATCAATAATTACTTCTACACTCTCATTATCACACACATTAATCTGAGCTTTTTGAAACGCTTTTGTACTTCCAATTGCAGTTTCATCTTCATAGACTTCGATTGGATCTTTAATATAAACTACCATATTAGGTTTAACTTCATTCCATGATTTCATATGTTTATTCCTCCTCCAATTTCAATTAAATCTTTTGTTTCCTCGGAACTATCCAAACAAAATATTCTCCAATATACTTCTAGCTACACGATATTTAGCCAAACGTTGATAATCTTTTTTTGTTAAAATATCAATTCTAGACATATCCATATTGTCATTTAAATCTGCTAATTTTACTCTCATCGCAAGTTCATCATAACATATACGATTTATATATTCATCATAATTCTCATCTTTACGTCTGGTTAAAATCAAAACAATATTTGCCAAGTCACAATCCAATCCTTGATCTAATAAATCTTGAATCGTTACTTTTGTATCTTCTATAACATCATGTAATACAGCAACAATTCTTTGTTTCTCATCTTTAAGTTTCATCATAACTCTGAGTGGATGTAAAATATAAGGTTCTCCACCTTTGTCTAATTGTCCTGCATGAGCTAATGATGCTATAGAAATTGCTTGTTCTAAATTCATGTCTAATCAACCACTTTCTTCTTTAAATGTAACAAACTACTTGATACATTTCAATTCAGGCACTCTAAACAATCATCTCTAAACATTGCACAGTATCCGCACTGACATTCAATTTTAGTAAGCAGAGTGTAATCGCCACTGTATTTTCCTTGTTTTATTTGTATATGATCATAATCCCACCAATTATTTTCTTTGCAGAATGGACAAAATATCTCAGCTTTTGTTTTAATAAATACTAACTTTTTACTCATGTTTTACCTCCTATAATTCCAAATCGATATAACTGTCACTCAACACAATTGGTCTAGTTACTAACACCAACATCTTTACAAACTCATCTTTAGAGACTATATCTCCTGTTCTAAACTCTCCACCTCTGCATTTGTGAATATAGTATCTCTCACTCTCTTCTAGTCTTGTAGCTACTAAATCTGCTGTATCTTGGACTCTTTTATCTTTAAAAAATAGATATATTTGTATTTATAATTGTAGCCAAACATAACTTAAAACCTACCTTTCGTGTTATTTAACGAGTAACCAGTTCAAAAGAGTCTCCATTATTTAAGATATAAATTCCATTAACTTTATATCCTTTACTTTGATAATATTCACATACTATGGTAAAAGCCTCATCTTTTGTTAAAATAAAATAATTCCCATTAACTAACATAACTTTTAATTCGTATAATCCTTTGAATAATTTTGTTTTTGATTCAATTCCTGCAACCATATGACCTTTTATTTGAAAATGATTACAAATAACGGTATAAACTTCTTCTTTTGATAATTTTATTGCAGTTATCATAAATTTACCTCCCTCATACTTGTTAATACTTAATTATACTTCCAAATGCTTTGATTTTCAAACCCATAATTGACATACGATGAAAGTATGAGTTCGTAGGATAATTTTAATGATGAGGATATTGTACTAATTGTAGAGTTGTTCTATTAATCCAAGCTAAACCAGAACTACAATTAATAGTGATAGATCCATCATCCCAATTTATTACAAATTGTTTACTATGGCATCCTTGCGTTTCACAATATAAATCCTTATCTATATATGCATTACCTTTTAAATCTCCGAAATGTGTGATAATAGTATAACAATCATTCTTATCAATTGGTTCAGCCACCCAATTACATCTACAACTAATACAAGGTTCTTTATCTTCTCCTACGGTTTTATGTTTGCAATTAGAGCATCTTTTAAACATTAATTTACCCCTACCTATCAAACGATTCTTTTAAGGGATCAAAATTATTAATATCCTCCTTTTACAATACTTCCATAATATCTTTAGATTCATTTTCCCATGCTTGTATAGGACGAATAATAAATTTTGACTTTGATTCTTCTAAAGATTTAATTTCTTCTGCTCTAATATAATTACGTGTTACATCACTTTTAAATGTATTCTTCTCAAACCCAAAATCTTGAGCAATTTTGTTGGCATTAGCAATTGAGTTAGTTTTACAAATAATAATAAACTGATGTGAAACTTTATAATCTTTCCAAATTTCTTGTGCTTTAGGTAAATATCTTTGGACAGTAGTTGCATAATAATTCTCTTTTCTTGACATAAATTATCACTCCTTTTCTAAAATACTAGGAAAACATCATTTCAAACTATCTTTTGCATTAAATATATCACAAATCTTTTCATCAAGCCCATAACTAGTACAACCTTCCCAACTACAATTCAAGCATGATTTCAAACCAATTTTTCTAGTTTGTTCTTCTATAGTGCGACATGGGAATTTACAAATTTCACATTGTCTAATATCTTCATTACATTCGGCGCATAAATCATTTTCCGCACTGATACAATCTCCCTCAAATCCACACTCTTTACAAATTCCATGCATAATATTAACCTCCTTAATATTCAAAATATTTACACCCACTTAATATCCACAACTAATTTACCGATATCCTTGCCTCTAGTTGAATTAAATCCAAAACTAAATTCTTCGATATTTTCCATTTCCCAGAAATCATAAATATACAATTGTTTGTTTGGTCTGATATGATTCCCTAACCAACTATCTCTTCCAACTAATTTACTCTCTTTATCACAGAAATATTTATGAGCATTAGAAAATAATTCGCAAAGTTGTTTTTCTAATACATCAACATATTCTTTGATATAATTTCCCCAATCATAAAATGAATGTTCTTTATTGTTAAGAATTTTAGGTTTATTAATTAGAATTGTTTGTCTAATTGTTTCCATTATGTATCTCCTTTTCTCATTTTAATTGGAATAAAAGTGCCAACTTATTCAGTCTTATCTTCGTTCTTTCTGTGCCAACTCAAGAAAATAGTACAACAATCTACATTAACAGTATCATCACAGATATATTTACTACCAATTTTGAAATATGGTTGTTCTTTTGTGTCTATTTCTTGACCACATGCTGTACAAATTTTAATCATTGCCTTACACCCCTTTCATTTAAATGTATTTTTCGTATTAAATAATACTGCATTTATTTTCTTCGCATGAATGGCACAACAATTCTTCACATATTCCTTCTTTTTCTCTCAAAAAATCATTCCTATCAATTTCTTTAATAATTTCTGATATTCCATCTCTTTGAATTTCTACTGCATCATATGAAAGATGATTCTTTTCTCCGCTTTTCATTATTACTTCAAAATATCTCATTTTTACACTTTCCTTTTCAATTATATTTTATAGCTTAAAAGCAACATTTCGAATGAAAATATGGGATTATATTTAGTAACCCCATATTAATTTCTTTTTCTCTCTCATCAGTTCTAATTCTTTGAGTAGTTTTACCGAATCATCCTTTAGTGATTGTATTACCGCATCCAATTGTTCGGGTGTTAATTCTGCATCTAAAATAATTGTGGCATCTAATAATTGTTCCATTTTTTATCACCCTTTTCAATATAATTTAAAGCAACTTTAAAAATTCTAACATGCGATTATGAAGTAACGCATCTTCCAAATATACTTTCTTAGGATATTCCTTCCTTTCACGATAGCATGAAAATATAAACTTATGGAATTACTCCAATTCTAAAGTAGTTTCTTCATACTTATTGTCAAGGACTATATTCACAATCTTTTTGCCTATCAAGTCACTAATATTCATTGCACTCCAATCTAAAACATTTAGTATAACCATTTTGTCATTGTCGCCATCTTTTGTGATTTTAACTTTCATAAATGCAACACGCTCCTTTGACTTACTCCTTGATACTATTATACAGTCTATCAATACAAAAATCAATAGACTGTATAAATTTATTTATTGTTTTATAATTATCCCATAAGTTCTGGATTTCAAAGTATTCGAAAATTTACTTCCTTTTCTCATTCAACAAAACTAATTCTCTCTTATCACTTCCACCATGTTTCTTACTAATCATAGACCTAATCACCTTCAACTCGATTCCATAAGAAATCAGAGTGCCAACTTCTTGTTCCATTTTATCAACAACCTTAACGTCTTCATCTGATAGCCAAGGTCTTATATTTTCACCTTTGGGCAAATTATGTATCATTCTTAATTTATAGGCATCATATCCATACAAAGTTGAATATACGAGATTTGTAAAGGTAATGTCAAGTTCCAGCTTTTCTTTATTATTAAGTAGTTTTTTGGATGTTTCATTGAATTTGGCGATATATAACTTTCTATATTCCATAATTTTTTCTGTCTCAGGAAGATTAAAAATTAGCAATACCATTAAATCTTTTGTTAAATCGTAACTTCCGTCTTCTAATTTCTGATAGTTGAAATAGGTAAAATCTTTGATAATTTCTGAATTAAGATTATAAGAGTTCACAACATCTTTGATTGTAAATTCTATTATTTCATGACTTAATCCCGTTTCAACTGATATCTTATTACTATTTATGTACATAATTTTATAAAACTCCTTTATATTGCATTATTTAAGCCTAACGTATCACTAACTATTAATATTATTTTCCTTAATCCATCATATATATCATTTTTATCTACTCGAATAATACTATTGTCATTATAATTTAATATTTTTATTTCCCTTATTTTATCAGCATTATTTTGTAACTTATTTTTGTGGTAATCTTCGTCAAATTCAACAAACAATTTTATGTCTTCTATATAAAAATCAACAAAACAATTTTCAACTTTGTGTTGTCTATGTATTTTTAATTTAGGAAATAGTCCCGTTAATATATTATAAAACATATTCTCTGAGATTATTTTTGGTAAATCTCTAACATCATAAACTCCTATTCTCTCTAATTCTTTTTTGGCTAAATAACTATTCTTTCGATTACACTTTTTTAACACCTCAATAGTAAACCACTTAGACATTTTGTAGTAAGGTTGTTTCTTGTTTTGTGAGTTAACATAATACGCAATTTCATAAATTTCTGGGATGTGGTTCTCGCTACTCAATTTATAAAATTTTAAAACATCTTTTATTTTGGTGACTATTACTTTTCTCTCTGTTCCTAAAACTTCTGCTAAATTTAAACTATCGGTGAATACCCATGAATCTCCTTGCAAAATTGATGCTCTATCTTTATCATAAGTTACCACTAGACCATTCTTATCCTTTTTAACTTTTGCCATTAATTATTATTCCTCCATTTATTTTATTATTTATATATAACCTTTAATATTTGTCTTTTATTTGTGCAAACCCAAACAATGTAATTTTATTCAAATTTTTCTACTAGAACCCATTCTGCTTTATGATTTTCATAACGATTAGGTACAAATTGCAAAACTCTAAACCCATGTTTATTAAATTCTCTTAATCCCAAGTATCTCTCAGATGAATACATAGTTTGGGTATCTTCTTCCCAATAAGCGTTTTCATCTTTTAAAATTTTATCATATGGCATTACAAATTGTAAAATCATCATATCTTGTTCGATCATATTAATTACCTCTTTTCTTTTTATTTATTTTCCATCAATTCAATTATTTCTTCTGCAAAACCTTGTTCAAAATCATATTTACAATTATGACTATATTTATATTCTCCATTTTCATTAGACCATCCATCACTAGATTCATACAATTGACATTCTGTACAAATATCATTGTATTTTTTACACATATATTCTCTAAATGTATACCATTCTTTAATGAAATTTATTTTATCTTGTTTTATCATTATTTATTTACTCTACTCCTTCCAACAAATTAATATTATCATATTTATTGCCAATAACCTCACCTATCTAACAATTCTGAATTCTCGTAAATATTACCAACGACTTTTATAGTTCTTAATAGTTTTACATCAAATAATAAAAATTCATCTGTTTGAAATGCTGAATCTTCAAAATATAAAAGTTGAGAGATATCTCTTCCTTCGATATGTAAGATATCTCCCTCGTACATTTCCTTACCATTTTTATCCTTTAATCCTACATATTCCATCATTTCAATAGCATCGAAATTCATGGTTGTTAAATATCTTTTCTCTTGATTCTGTGAACTTAAAGCTCCCTCAACATATCTCTCTCCTATTTGGAATGGAATAAAACCATCAAAATATATCATATTTTTATTTAATGGTTCTCATGCTCTAAATTTTATTTCCCTGCTCATTTATTTATCCCTCCCGTTTCTCTTATTATCACATTCAATCCTAAACTCTTCAAAATCATCCATCCAATTACCCTTTCCAATAGAAATTACCATGTGAAATATCATCAAATTTAACTCCTATATCCTGAGATGATTTATTTTTTCCTTTTATAGTTTCTAATAAAACATAATAAGGAGTTTTTTCATTTATTTTATCCCAACCTAGATAATTGTTAAATTGAATAAAATAGAAATCTTCAGATGATAAATTTTTAATCCAACCATTACTCATTTTATTTCCTCTTTTCTCTTATTTTTACTTGCTCATATTATAATTAATATAATCTTCCCACAAGATCCAAATTTCTTTTGCAATATTAGTATAATCCTGTTCTCTTGTTACAGCACCTTCACCAAAATATTCAACAAATGTATCAGTAACAATATTTTTAACCTCTGTAGCATTGTCACATTCAAAAATCTTTAATACAATATTTAAAGCTTCTACATCATATTCATCTTCTGGAATATTGTCGTTTAATAACATTATTTCTGAATTATGTTCATAAAGTATTTTAGTTATATTATCTAATAAATTACCTAATGTTTGTTTCATTGTTTTCACCTCCTTAACATAGAATAAATCATACATTTTATTTTGATTATTCTCTTAAAACACAGTATACCAATAATTAAAACATTTCCTATATCCAGCTCCTATTAACGAAAAATCATTGCTATTCCTTACCGTTTTATCAGAACACCATTTTGCATAACTTTTCCTACCACTATAATAGCATCGAATATATCTGTTTTCTTTTTCATTGTAATATACTATCCACCATGAAGTTTTAGATAATTTGATTAATTTTCTCTTATCAATTGTTTTTCTATAATACCTGTTTAGTTTTTGTTTCTTATATTTCTTCTTTGATTGAGATTTTAACCAGTTTGCCCATTCAATATCTTCTTCCCAATCTTCAATTATATCCTCTAAAACTTGAGCATCCATTTTCCAATAAACATGTTCTGTACCATAAGACAAATCGTTTTGAATTAATCCATTACCAAAATCAAATGGAAATCCTTCTAATTCTTGATATGCTCTAATTTCTTCTAAAATATTAATTGCATCTTCTTTAGTTTTTATTTCTTTCTCGTTGTAGGTGTAACTCAAAATATCACTCCTATTTCAGCCTATAAAATTAATGTAAAATATTTCACAATTTTACCCCATCCAACATCCATTCTTTTCTCTAAACTCCTTGACAGTTCCTAAATCCTCCATTCCTTCCAATGTGATTCTTACAATCAACCATGAATCATAAAACAATTCAAATGCTTTACTATCAAATCTCTGAGTCATAGACAAATGACTTTTTACATGACCAATAGAATTCCATGTTTTACCTTTCTTGGATTTGTGGATATATCCATTTCTGAGGCCAGAACTATATTGTTCATCTCCATCAAATGGACTCTTAATTTTATAAAACTCTAACATTTATTTACATCTCCTCCTTATATAAAAATTTTCATACTTGCCTTAATAACTCTACCATCTTCCTTAAAATAGCCATACTTAAACAAATCACCAACACTATAATCATCAACTACTAAACTTTCATCACCTCTTAAAATATCTTCTATCTCATCAAAAATAACCTTTGCAGTTTTCTTTGTATGATGTAGCAAAACAAATTCCTCACCTATCGAAATAATATCATAAGAACCATTTTCTTGACCGACATAAAAATCAGTGACATAAACACAGCCTTCATTTAATAAAATTCTATAAATATTATTTATCAATTTACCATAGGCTTTCTTAACTTTTCTTCTGGATTGTAAATCAGAACCATCATATTTTTTATATGCTAGACGTAAGGGGTAAAGGATTATATCAAATGTTTTAGTTATGATTTTGTCAACTAACTCTTTAATATTTTGTTTTCTTGTGTAATTTGATATATTTTTAGTCATTGTTCACTCTCCTCAACTTTCTCATCAATCTCATGGCTCAGCAACCAAACCAATTCATCGAAATATTTATTATCTAGAATATCCAATGCATTTTTCAAAGGAATATCAACATCTTCCACTAAACTTTCAATGAATTCTTTGCGATTCTGATAACCTTTTGATTGATAGATTTTGTTTATGTCTTTTGTCATTTATTTAATCTCCTCCCCCTCCTTTATATCATCTGGAATAAATAATTTGAATTTTCTCTCTACTGCTTTCTTCCACGTATTATATTTCTTATAAAATTTACGTTCTTCCGCATAACATAAATATACTTCACCTTCACTAAACTCATAATCATATTTCGCTACTGGCACAAAAGCTGATCTTTCTATATTTGCATCAAATTTTATCTCGACTATAATTTGACTAATCTCTTTATTGTCATATACTTTATAACAATCTTCATTCATTTTTAGCATTCTCCATTTCTTATCCATTATTTTCATCTTAGTTAATAATTCTCTTACATCATCTTTGAAGATTCTACTTACGCAATCTTCCCATGAATTTAATATACAATCACTGCATTCCATTCCATTATTCATTAAACCTAAAGCACAATCTAATAATGCCTCGTCTTTATTTGTTAGTTCATACATTTTTATAATCTCTCCTTTACAATTAGGGACGGAATAGCCGCCCCTATATTAACTAATTTTTAACTAAATAAATCTTCATCGTCTCCATAATCATAGTCTTCTTCATTCTCTTGTTGCTCAATTATTCTCAATACTTCGTCCGGTATCATTGCACGATTTAATTCATCAATCTCATGCATTGCTTGAATGTCATCCTCAGTCATTATATATTCTTCTTCGTATGGTTCATCATTTTCAAACATATCTTCAAATATATCTGGTTTTTTCTCTACGTAATTTTTCTTATTTTGTGAACAAAAACCCCTATGTTTTGGCGTTTTATCCGCAAAATATATTATATCCTCAGTCTTTAATCCAGCTTTCTTTTTATTATTAACACAATGCACAAATTTGTCATGCTCTTCTTTGTCATAATTCATCATTATCCACTTATAATACGTAAAGTCAATTCCAAATTCCTTGCCAGTATCAAGAAGTCCTAATGAGTGTTCTAAGTTATAATACTTTTCTGCTTTTTCATCACTATTAAATCCATAATAGATATCAGAAAGCAATGTATCAGGATTAGAATCTAATAAAGCTCGAATACCATGTTGTTCTTCATTAGCATTAATCCAATATAATAATTCATTCTTCCTAATCATATCTTTTTCTGTCGCTGTACCCTTTTTCTCTTTCTTGATAATAGACCCCAATTCTCCATTTAACACTTTATTATTATTTTTGTAAGCCTTACTTCCAGTGAATATCTTATTACTATTTCTATCAAGTTTCTTATAATATTTAATACCCTCTTTGAGATTTAGATTTGCTGTTTCTTCATCTGTAAATAAGGTATAAATATTACAACTCTCTCTTACTATCTTATTAGGATCATCTTTATAATACCAGTTACCTGCTGATTTATATCTTATCATATTCAAACCAACTAATATTTTATTATATTTATCAATCGTATCATCAGTAAGACCTAAATCTTTATTTATTATTTCAAATGTTGGATATGCTATTTCAGCCCTACCACCCGATATAACCATTTGATCACCAATTGGACGTTTATACATTCTGCATTTCAAATAGCAATAATATAAAAGAAGTTTCAAATGACTTAACTTTTCCTCATTATAACCATATATTTTGTCTTTTTCTTCTTTTTCTAATATGACAAATTTATTAGCAAAATCTATTGTCAGCGAACATATAATCAAATCTTTGAGTTTATAACTCTCTATTAACGGACTACCTACAATGTCCTCTTCGTCGAATAATGTTTGTATAAAAGATTCTCTTTGTAACATATGTAATATCTTTTTAAACTGAGATACTGATTCTTTTTCTCCAGTCCTTATTTTAAATTTACATTGTTTTATCATATTGTCTATTGTAAATCTAACAATTCCTCTTCTATCTGTTCCCATATACAAGTAATCTAAAACACATAATACTTTCTCATTGAAATCTGCTTTTTCTAAAATACTCTTTTCTCCTTCTTCTTTAGTATAGAAAAGTTTATTTGGAATTTTAGAAAATTCTCTATTTACTTCTTTGTTTATTTGTTTAATGTTAATTCACTATCCTTCTATAAATTTTATCATAAATAAGGTAAAAGTTTACCCGTACTAAATCTAGTACGCTCCCTGTAAGGTATACCTAAGTTTAGGCGTATCAAATTCAGTACGCCCATTTAGGTGTAATAAGAGAGACTAATTCTTAATAAGAGTTAATAATATTCTCCTACCGAAAAATAAATTTATTTCTCTTATTATTTTGTTCATAATTTTTTACTTCTTGTTCAATAAATTCATTATAATAAAAATAATATACATTTAAATTTGGGAATCTTTTGTTTGGTGCTATATTATGTAATTCATAACCTTTATCCATTAATATTCTGGCAAGTTGCAATGACATAATACAATAATCTTTTTGCAATATACTATTTGCATTTGTTTGTTGTATATTTGTTTGCGATGGCATTAAATTAATCATCCTTTCATAATTGATTAATATTTTATTTTCACACTATGTAAACCCATACACAATTAATTTCTTGCTCATGTCTAACTCCTCTCACCCATATTACTACCACATATAATTATACCATTTCACTAACCATATGTCAACACATTTTATTAATTTGTAAAATCTTTTCACTAATTTCAATCCACAATCACCACCTTATATTTCTAACATCTTGCAATATACCATGCAATTGTTTATTAATTTTTTGAACTTCTTTTCCATATTGATCATTAATTCTTTGATTTTCTTTTTGATAAACTTCTTGAACGACATTTTTAGCATCATCATTGGCAGTTTTGTATCCTTCATTATACATTTTTATAGCAAAATCTGACAATATGTTTGTAATATAATCTTGATTATTTATAGAAGTAATTTTATTAAAAGTTTTAATTACTTCCTGCGCCATTGTTTGTAAGTTCATTATACAATTTCTCCTTTTTATTTAATTAATATTGCATTATCAAGGTTCCCACACAAAAGGGACATAATCATCTTCCTTCAATACAGGCCAAGCACTATCGCCATCTCTAACTTGACTTTGCAGAAAATCACAAATTAATTTTCCATAATAACTATTTAATCCTTCTGCTATGATATATTCACAGTAGTCATCTAGATTATAATTGCTTGTTGCTACAATTTTCATCTCACATACCTCCATTCATATTCAACAATCTCTTTCTTCTCTACTTCATAAGCCACATTCTCCTGTGAATCACTTTCAAAACCATAATCTTTATATCCATATCTGATATAGAATAAATTTACTCTAAAACATTTTCTATCAGACATTCTCATATAAATATGAGAATAATGCCTTCCATGTTCATCTTCCTCTTCTTCGCCATCTTGCTCTACATATTCCCATTCTTCATTATCAACGATTAATTTTGATTCATCTTTAATTGCTTGCATTTGTTCTCTGGTTAGATTTATTTTCATTATGTAATATCTCTCCTTTAATATTTTATTTTTCTGGCATTTGATAAATTGTATATCTATTATTTTGGCAAGTAAAAGTATTTTCTCCCAAACGAGAATAGTGTTCATTATAAGCAATCCACCATTGAATATCATCTAATACTGCTCTTACTCTATCTTTTGTATTATATTGACCTAAAACATATGAATCATTAGAATTATTTGCATCACCCCATACTGTATCGGAATCTCCACTAATTCCTTGATAATTTCTCAAACTGTTTTTATCTTGACTTCTAATCCACATATTTATCTCTCCTTAATATTTATTTAATTTTAATCTTGAAAAGGTATATTCACAGCATTTTCATAACTATAAGAATCTGCTAATTCCATCCTAGTCATATTAATAATAGAATCACTATCCTCTACTAATTCTGAACAATATTGTTTGTGCTTTTATAAACTGTGTTTCGCCTGTTTCATAGATTACTAACCAAATAAATTTACTTCTTGCCATATTTAATATCTCCTCATAAATTAAATTAAATTAAATTACTTCACACATATCTTCACAACAAATTCTTCTATTACAAGTTGGACAAATTAAATTAACTTTCTTATCTATTGCTTCTGGTAATTTAATTGTTGCCAGACACTCAATACCCAATCTATTATAATCATTCCATTCTTTTGCATTGTGATAAGTGCGACATTTTGGGCATTCATATAATGTTTTGTTCATATACATCACCTCTTTTACATATCTTCCATTAATAATTATAACATATTAACCAAAGAATAGCAAACATTTATTTTACAATTTAATTTTTAATCTTCCTCAATTGTATCTACTAAGGAGAATATTTCATCTACATCTAATTCTAATTCTTCTATTACCTTTGCTAAAGAAATATCTGCTTGATGATCTTTTCTTTGAAAAGCTAATTCAATCATATATTCATCGTATTTTACTTCTTTTTGTTTTCTTTTAATGCTCAGTTCGTCCATAATTAAAACTCCTTTCATATAGAATCAAATGTAAATTTGGTTTGGTCTAAATAATTGTAATATTTTCTCTTGTACAATATGCACATATTGGCACAACAACAGTATGTAATTGATTTAATGTTAAGTTTTTGTCTATAAATACCTTAAAACACCTATGTCCTCTTGAATTATCAATTGGTTTAATCCAAGTGTAATAAGTTTCATCTTTTAACACTAAACTTATATTGTCTTTACTTTGCCAATACTTTTCTACATTTTCTTTATTTTTGTTATATAAATCATCAAAAAACATAGATGCTTTATCTCGATTATTTGTAAATACTCCAATCTTATTATTACAAAATGGAATCATATGCTCTTCTTGAAACATATTAATTATGTAGTCTGTAAGCAAGGGGTTGTAATCATTGTCTAATGCTTCATAATCTGAATATGAATCTCTTAATGTATAAATTTTACCATTTCTATTATTCTCAATACTCATAGATCCATCATCTAGATTTGTTCCTGATATATCATATCTGTATTTACTCAATAATTCAATTAATTCACTTCTAAAACTAATAAAATTTAAATCATTTTTATTCATTATTATTTCCCTCCTCTTTATTTTTATCAACTCAAATAAAATAAAACAATGCTTTTCTGGGAAATGACTATTTTACATATGGTTGATAAATAGGGACTTTTGAAATATATTTACAAGTTTTATAGTCTGTATTGCATTCTTTATATGTGCAGTTTAGGGATATATTTAGAATGCTAGTATAAGTTTTAGGCAAGTATTTAACACACCATCTTATATCATATTTGTTCAATTTATTTACTCCTTTCAATCCCGTAAATTAAAGAACTTATTGGATATTTAACTATCTAATAGTTTCAATTGAAATTATTTCTGACTGTTTGGTACATTTTATCTCCTATTCGATAAACTAATATAAATAATTTCATATATTTAAACCTCACTTTCCAATAAATCTAACAAATTTTCTTCTGATAATTTAACACCATTAAGATATGGTTCTCCATTATTATTCCATACTACTCCGATTACTTCATGCAAATATTCTATGTCACTTTCATTAAAATTATATTTAATTATTTATTCCTCCCCTCTTATTCTTTACAGTCCTTAACTACCACACCTTTTTCATAATCATCTCTCCCACTAGGACTTAATACTGTAAAATCCATTCCCATTAATTTCATTAATTCCAATCTCATATTTGATAACCATCTTTTCTGTGCCGTATAAGGATTGATGAATGAAACAGTCTTATCTTTTGCCATCATTGCATTTATAATTATTTTTTGATATGGGAGAAGCTTAATATCAGGATTAAAATCTTCAACAAGTGCTAATAGATTATTATCATAGTAATCTTTAAATTTTGCATATCTTTCTTTAAAGCTTAAATTATCTTGATCTTGATCATTCATAAAAACAACCTCCTTTACTCTAAATACTATTAACAAGTTGAATAATCTTTCGAGTATTCATATTTTCAACTTCACTATCCAACAACACATTCTTAAATTCTTCTTTACTAACAACACTCCAAGATCCATATCCATCTGGATATTTTTCAATTTCTATATTATACTCTTTCTCCCAATCTCTAATTTCTTTCATATTATGTTTAGTAATTTTCTCTATATCCAGTGCATGTTCTAAGTAATAAGTTCCTGTAGAATGTGGATATTTATTAGAAAACATAGAAGATAAATCTTTAATAGTTTGCTTATCTAATTCAAGAATACTATTAATAGATTTAAGGTTATCACAGTAGATTTTAACTTCTTGATATTCTTTATCTATCTTTTGGAGATATTTTAGATATTCGTTCAATTTCTTAGTTTTTCTACTTTCCACTTCATTCAAATACTCTTCTCCTGCTTGAATAAGACTTTGTTTTACCACATTTCCAATATCATTATAGCATGTATCGCATATATAATTTCTAACTAGATGAGCATTTTCTTCTGGTAGAGGATAGTAATTAGTTACTGGATAATATTCTCTATCATGGAGCTCTTCCTCTTGTCTTGAGAATACTTTGAATTGATAATCACATAGATCACATTTAATAATTTCTGAATTACTCATTTTAATTTTCCTTCTTTCATGTTTAATTTCCCAAATATTCTTTTATCAAAATCCACAATGCCTCACATAATTCCATTCCATAAATTTTACCTCTAACTCTTTCATCAAGTAATCTTAAAGTGCAATCTATGCAACTACAACCTAATAACATTTCAAACATTTGTCCAACATTTAGAAGTGGAATTGACATATTAAATGGTTTGTTATTACCGTCCCATGTAAACTGTTTCCCACTTAAAAAATCATTTTCAAGACATACAAATATATCTCCTTGTTGTTGATGCTCATTCCACCAATCTTTAAGTTTATTTTGTTGAATTAGTGATAATTCTTTTAGTTGATCAATATTAATTCTTTGTTTCATTGCTTAATTCCCTCCTTAACTTATCATATTCTTTTTCAGTAATTTCAACTGCTTTATATACCTTAGAAAAATACTCCCATAACTTTTCATTTTTATTATAACTAATACTGCAAAGTCCTGTGATATTATCTGATTCATCTAATTCTTTAAAGTATTTATGCAAATTATTACTCCTCCTCTATGGTTTCAATTGAAATTATTTCTGAATCATCTTTGCTATTAATAAATATTAAATCTTTTTCAAGACCATACCTATTATCTGTGGTATCAAAAAATTCATCTCCAATTCTGAAAATTAATCTGAAAGATGTCATATTATTATTTCCTTCCTTAATTAAAATTGTATTTGATTTAAAAATAATTTCTATTAACATAAACAACCTTACATTTATTATCTAATAAATATTTCTCAGCACACCAAGCATCATTCAGTTTCATATTTTGTTTTTTGTGAGAATTTGCAATTTTATTCATCTCATCTAATAAATATTCTGGAACCTCATATATTGTTGTTTTAAAATGAGATTTACTTTTAGCAGTTTTTAAATCATCATATATCGTAATTTTATTAGTGATACTATCAAATACTCCTGCATCAGCATTTACAAATTTTATAGGAGCAATTGCAACTGCGATATGTGCTATTATGAATAATACCATTGATCCAATTATTACATAAATCATTTTATTTATTTCCTTTCCATCATCCGTTAAAAGTCGAATTTTATCGGAAATTGTAGTTTTTAAAGTGGTTTGGGAGTGGGGTTGTAAGGTTGGGATATTTTGGATATTGGTTAAATTATACTTCCTTTTTGAATATAATAGTTTTGTTCTTTTTCTAATTCTAATAATCTCATATGTTCAATAATTAAACTTTGTTTTACAGAACTTTTATTATTTAGCTCAGAATTTGGTATTTCAATCTCTAACCACATATCATCTTGGATACATGTGGCTCGAATATTTGTTTTCCCATTAATTCCTCTTTCAGATTGTATATTAGTTATTTCAAATGTTAATTCTTTCATTGTATATTCCTCCTCTGTAATAATATCAGGCTCTTCCTTTGATAATTCAAGAATTCTATCAAATTCATCCCTAATCCATTGTGGAATACAATTAGGTAAATAATAAGAATCAATATATTTATCATCTGAACCTATCATGCTACTAGCTTTATTGGCAGATATCGCTATCCCTGCTCCCAATAAAGCTAAACTTGCTATTGTCCATTTATTTAATTTCTTTCCACTAACTTCATAATTATGTGGGAAGGTGCATAAACAACCATATTCACTATCTTCGGTGTCAAACATAATTCTATTATCATTATTACATACATATTGTGTTTCTCCCATTACTTTTCTCTCCTTTATTTAAGTTGTAATATAAAACTAATTTAATCTAAGTTAACCAAGATTCTCTGTAGTCTGCTCCTCGATAACCCGAAATAGCTAATTCCTTAATTCTTTCCAATGTTCCATCTAATGTTGCCTTTACACAATCAATTTCTACTAATTCTCTATTAGGACAATCATCTCTATTTGGAATATCAGAACTTTTAATTACAATATAAACTTTCATTGCAGTTCCTTCTTTCTCTTATTCTCCACTATCATCCCAATGACCATTATTCCAATCATTTGCAATTTCATCTTCTACATAATAATGATAATCACTATTTAGAATATCACATAATTTACCTAGAACAGAACATGGTGAGTAAAACCCACAAGAAATACATGTGCCTGACATCATTATGTTTTAACCTCCTTTACATGCTCTGTGACATCTCGCTTAACAATCTATTGGTATCAGTCAAAGTTGCATTGATCAATGTCTTAGATTCCCCTTCTGGGCTGTCTGATAGCAATTCTGTGAGGTATTTAATATAGGATTCTAAGGCATTGTATATAATGTTTTTCTCTTGTTTAGAAACTTCTAATGTTTGAGTGATTTTCATTTGCTTAACTCCTACTTTCTTTACTTAGTTGATTAATCCTAAATACTGGTGCAATAATTCTACAGCATTGGTTAAAGTCCTTACTTTTCCTACATCATCCATTGAGACACTTCTTGAATAATCTTTTTTAATTTCAAGCAAATAGATGATAGTTTCTTGAATTAATAATTCTGTTTCAGTCATTGTTTTTTAAATTCCTCCTAACAAACCTACTTCATACCAAATCCATATCGTATAAATCATTATGCATTTTTGACATTACCTCATATAAATAATTACGATGTTCTGGCGGAGTGCAAAGGTCTAAGATTTTTAATAAATGTTCATATTCATCAACTGTGAATTTAATTGTTTTCTCATTGTCTTTGGTTTTAGATATTAATTGCATTTATGTTTTGCTCCTTTCTAGTACAACCAAATTGCTGTTCTATTTGCTTTACTTTATTTGCCAAAACACTATATTTTCACTTTTGATACCAACTGGAATCGGATATTTTGTTACCTCTAACCACTTGTCAAATAATCCGCAATTATATAAAGTCAATAAATCCCTTCTAATTATAAGTTTATCAATTCCGTATCTTTTGTTAAACATATGCCACAAGTGAATACCCTCTGATAAATTTCCAGTACATGACAATAGTGATGAAGGATGTCTATACATATGCCTAAGTGGTATCTTTAAATCTGATGCTTCGAATATGAAATCTCCATTCTTTTGTATTTTAGTTACCATGTTATATTTTTGAATATTGTCATATTTAATACCATCACTAATTATGAGTTTATATTGTTTTGCTTGTGCTTCATCCCAAATTAAATCAAGATATTCATCATTGTCTTTTTGTCTATTGAATATGTAGAATGGCAGATCCTCCGATATATATTTATGGTCTGTTCTAATGGTACATAATTCAAATTTATCAACCAAATTGCGATATTCCTCATAAGTATCTGGTATATAAAATTTGTGTAGATTTAAATTTAGATTAACAATGGTATTTAGACTTTCAATTTTATCAAACATTTTTCATTACTCCTTTTTAATTTAAATACAAACAAATCGCAGTTTTAATTGATTACAAAATAGTAAAGAATGCCAATATTATTAATGCAACCATAATCATTCCTATTGCCATCATTGGAATAGTGATATAATACAATCCTTTTTGAAAGTATTTCTTATTTGCACTTGCTTCATCAATCTTAGCACAAACACTATTACCAAAATCTTCAATACCTAATCCAGAAGAACTAAATAATAACTTTACAATCCAAAACACATTTATAACCCATATTAATAGAAATGTTCCAATAATCTTTGGTGGTGCAATAAATAGGCTGAAAAACATTAATATGCTTGTAATTATTAATACTTTTATCATGAGCATAGTATCTTTTAACATTTGAATAATCCTCCTTATTAGTTGTTTTAATAGCCAGTTACTTGCTCAGTAATTTGATACTGAAAATTAGTGTGTAATTTAAAACGCCTATCACAACCTCTGCAATAATGACCTGTATTTACAACTCCTCTACCATTATTAAAAGTTGTAGTATCTCTATCATATTGATAAGTATCTGTACTATGACAATCTGGACATTCTACTCCATCATCCATTGTAAAATTAATTGATTCGATTTTCATGTTTGTTACTCATCCTTTCTATTTCATAAATTTATCAATCTGTTCCTTATAAGTTTTAAGTTCTTCCCATTCTACAGCATCAACTAGAAATTCATACTTAGGATCATCGTTGACTAATTTTACCTCAATCTTTTGTTTATTTAATGTATTGTCATAAATTGGCCCTGCTACCCATTCAATTTCTTTATCAAGATAGTATAATCATTGCATTTATGTGGTTGATTTTTGCTTAGTAATTCAGCATCATGTTCAGTTAACATTTTACCACTTCCCTCTCACTTCATAATCTAATTTATCTGCCAAATCCCAAAACAATGTCAGCAACTCGTCTCTATCTAAAATACTCTTTAACTTATCACAAATAAGAACCTCAAAATTATCATCAGAAATCTTTTCAATTTTAATCATTTGTTATCATCCTTTCTTAATTCCCAGAAAAGCTAAGTTTGATGTTATGATGTGACTTTTAAACCATTATCATAAACAAATTTAAAAGTCATATCTTTTTCATAATTTAATTGTTAACAAATATCTCCATAAACTCACTATTTCTTACATGAAACCAAAACTGATTATCATCTTTTTCAAACATTACAGCAATATGTTTATCTTTTGCTCTACAAGGCAATGTATCTCCATAAGCCCATCCTACTGCATATTGAGACAATAATTCCCTACTATAAGATTCTGTAAGTGTTTCAAATCTACAAGGAATACCAAAATCATGTATACTTCCTGCTGACCACTTTTGCCAATCAAAATTTGAACTATCAATTTTTCTTAATCTAGTTTTCTCAATGTTGTATCTAGTGAATTTATTATTGTAATCAATACAAACATCCAAACAATTATTTTTACATATAATGTCTTTATGAGTATCATGTTTTTTCATCCATTCTAGTCTTTCTTGTCTCATATTTTCTCCAACTTTGCCTACAGGATTTCCACCTTCTCGCATGTAAATAATACAAGGGAAATGATAATCTCCTGCAATCGCCATATCATCTAAGACTAAGCCACATCTATGAGAATCAGTTTCTTGTAATCCACGTACATTTCTTTGATTGTTTAAATTCTCAATGCGATATTTAAGAATAGGATACTTTTCATAAACATCTTTAGATACTGTTTTTGCTACTTCGAGCAATTGATTGTATTGAGCAGAGGAAATAATTCTAATATCCGAAACACCTAAACTAGAAGCAAACTCAATAGTATTTTTTAAATCACTTACAGTTTCTTCTGTAACTACAACCCCAACAGTGACATAAGTAAGTTGAGAAATTTCTTTGATATTGGAAATAACTTTATCCCATGCTCCATTAATTCCTCCTGCCATTGCGTCACCAAAGGCACTACAACAGGCATCTAAAGATATTGAGAAGTCATTTACTCCTGCATCAATTAGTTTATGATATAAATCCATTTCAGCGTATCCATTTGTTGAGATAGCAATACGTTCTACACCTTTTAATTTAATATATTGAACTAGTTCTACTAAACCTTTCCAAACTGTAGGTTCTCCACCCGATAGTCTAATATTTTTGAGATTATCTTTAGTCCATAAATCAACTATGTATTTTGCTCTTTCCAATGTCATTGTTCCCTTTAAGTCTGGTCTAAGTCCTCTGCAATAAGGACATTTGAAATTACAAGCATCTGTTAAAATTAATTCACACCTCATAAGTTGAGAGTCAACACTTGTTCTTTTGCACCTATTGTCATTTAGTGTATAGAAACCGATATTTTCTAATTTCATTATTAATCATTCTCCTTCTAATTTCAATTCTTATTTAATCAACTGAGGATAATCATGAATTCCCCACCATTGTTTATATTCCTTAATCGCTTCACTAAATGTTTCATCTTCAATTTCTACAATATTATCAAAGAATTCATCACTAGCAGTACAACCACCATAACCCTCACCAATAAATATCATTATGCAAAATGGATTTACTTCTCTCATTGCTTGTAAAACTTTATAAGCATTATCATCCATATAAGGCCAAGACATAATTATAACATTAATATCTTTGCCATACTTTTTAACCGCATCAATAGCATCAATATTTTCAATGTCAGTCCAATAATTATTATCAATATTCCAACTATGTTCTGATTTCCATGAAAAATCATCTGTTGCCTTTATGTCAATGCCTTGTTGTTTTAATGCAAAACTTAATGATCCTGTACCAGACATAATTTCTAAACATTTTCTACTCCCTATCCATTTGGATAAAGGAACAATCCAATCCAAAGACACAAGAGAAAATCCCATTTGTTTAATAAATTTATCACGTAAACTCCATTTGTTAATATTATTAAACATGTGTTCAGGATAGGAATTTGGAATTTGTTTTTGATTTATTTGAGATATGATAGAATCAATAATGTCATTTTCTTCTGGTGAATGAGAAATTTCTTGCGCTGAGAATGGATACATTTTACCATCTCCTTTTAAAATTATTTATATATTAGTATAACATATTTGTTGAATAAATACTATCCAAATAAAATCAATATTTTCTGGTATTTCACTTTTCTCTTTTTGCAAGTTCTTCTCCCAATGTATTTAATTTTAGAATAAGTTTTTTTCTATATTCTTTTAACTCTTCTCCATCATCAGCATAACCCCAATTCAACCAATCATTAAGATTATTGTTGATGTCTTCATATAATTCTTTTGCAAGTTCAAATAAATCTTTTTTAATTACAAATACTTTCACATCATCTTTATCTAAGACAATATAACTTCGATACCATGATGCAACTAAATGAAAGTCCCATCCTTCAGCATCAAAATAAATTACAGTAGGTAAATTATTTTGTAAAGAATATATGAAAGCATCCATGCAATCATTTGGAATATCTGTCATATAACTTGCTCTTTCTGAGAATCCTTCTAACTTGACATTAACCCATCCATCTTCAGGTTTTGTTAACATTTTGCTTCCTTCTTTCTAAATTTAATTTTGTTTACAGGTTTCTTTCAACTTATCACAAAGATCACAAATCTCCCAAATAATTTCATGTACTCCTTGACCATCTCTTTTATTTGCTCTTTTAACTATTTGATCTAATAAGTCATCTCTCTTTTTGAATAATTCTTCAATTTCTTTATCAAACATTAATTATCATCCTTCCATTCTAATAATATTTTAATATTTTTTCACGTTTTGTTAATTGCTTCATCGTCTTTAACATCTCCATTCTCTTCTGTTAATTGTTTATAAAGTTCAACATTCAATTCTTTAATTTTTGTAAGTAAAAATTCCTTTTGCTTCTCTAACAAATTTATTTGTTTTTCATATAGTTTAATCTGATCTTTTTGAATATCCACTATTTCAAACAGTGGAATTATTAAACCTTTCATTTGATTCTACGTTCCTTTCTTGCCATATTTTGAATTTCTCTTAACGCTTGCAATATTGAAGGTATTCTAATAGCGGTATGTCCACTATTCAAACTATCAATCAACCCATCAATATATGCTTGGATAATTATTTCTGTTTCGCTCATGGATAAATCCTCCTACAAATTTAGTTGTTTATAGATGTCGTCCAACTCGTCCCTTGTAATCCCAATATACCGTAAACTTTCCTTTGGACTAGAATGATTAAGAATCGACTGGATTCTGGTAATATCAATTCCTGCCATATAAGCCTGATAACCCATAGTTTTTCTGCAAGAATGTGTCGAAATTTGTTCTTTTATGCCTACTGCTTTTGCTGCATCACTCAATATACTATGTGCTCTTTGTCTAGTTATTGCTTTATCTCCCTTTCTAGACCCAAACAAGACTGTCTGATTGGATGGTAGTGAAGCAATATATTCAGTCAAAGCATCGACCACGTTTGAACTAAATGGGAAGGTTTTTGTTTTACTTGTTTTATTTTCCTTTACTGAAACACGATCTCTTATTTTTCCATTAAAATCTACTACATCAGATAAATTAAATTTTAGTAAATCACTAATTCTTAAACCTGAGTTAATTCCTAATACAAATAACGCCCAGTCTCTAAGACTTTGAGATTTTAAGTAGACTTTCATTTCCTCAATTTTATTCTTGTCTCTAATTGGTTCTACTGTTTGCACCTGCAATACATCTCCTTTCTAAATCTTCACAGTAAGCCCCACATTGCCCTTGTAAGTGTTCGTATTCACATCATTAGCACTAACATACACCGCGACAGATAAGACGATTAGAGCAATGATTACAATTTTAATTCTCATGGTTATGACACCCTCTTTCTCATAATAATATGTTTAGTCTTATGAATAATTATATTAGAGTTTTTTAGTTTTATAACCATAAGACAATCCAAATTCTTTAATAAATTATTTTTACATTATGTAGTATCACATTCCAAAATAAGCAATCTCAAGTAATCCAGTTTCCTTTAATATCCTTTTTACCAGTGGCCTACAAATTTCTTTTGACTTTCCATGATCTGTAAGTGTAATAGATTTTTTAGTATGTATGTTTTGAAATGTAATGTGAGAGCCTTTTTGACGCAATCTTATCCAATTGTATTTCTGTAATAGTTGGACTAAATCATTTAGGGAAAATCCTTTCATTCTCATTTATAATGATCACCTCCTTTCTATATAGAATAAATATAACAAATATTTATTACTTTAAATCAATATTATAATCATACTTAACCGTATTGTCTGGAACTTCCAATATATAATCAGTGCTTTCTTTAAAATTAATACCTATTAATACCCATTTCTTATTTTTGAAATTAGTTTTATATGTTTTTATTTTTGCAATATCTTTTGTATTAACTATATGAGTATCTGTAGAATTTGCTGACTCTACTTTTTGACCCAGATCATCTTTAACAATATAGTAATATCTAAGAGTATCGCTAACTCTTCCACAACCTAATGCAAAATTACCTTCTATACCTTGGTTGTCTATTGCTGTATAAATGGCTTTTTCTTGAATAAAAATTCTTTCTTGTTGAACATCTACTAAATATAGAATTCCTCCATTTAAGCAAGCAACTAGAACACCCATCATACATCCTACAATCACTCCTAAAGGCGTTGTAACTAATAATAAACATATTCTACCTAATAAAGAATCTGCATCGTCTAAGGCCCAAAACACTCCTATGCATAAACCTATAATTGCTCCAATTACAATAAAAATCATTTAATTTTCCCTCTTTCATATTAATTATCTTATAGTTTACACAGAATAGAATGGTAATTTTATTTTCTACTAGTCATAAAAACTCTTGATATGAATTCAGAAGTAAAATAATATTTACCTTCTTTTTTAATAATGAAATCTCTTGATAATAATTCATTAAAACAAAAATATTTATGCCCAGTTTCATTGTATTGTGCTTCAATCTCTTCTAATGTAAAAGGATACCATCCTTCTTTTTTCTGTGCTAATCTTACAATATGTTTTGCAGAAATTTCTGTTTCCGAATTTCCAAATGCTCCATAAAAATGTTTATCCGTATTTATAGCGTATGGAGTAATTATTAGTTCTGCACAGTAAACTAAATTCATTTTAAAACATCTCCTTTTTATTTATATTGTCTTCGCTAAGAATTTCATTACATAGTTCAATACATTGATACCTAAAAAATCTTCTTTCCAGTTCCATTACATTCAGAACAGACAATTAATAAATCATTTGCACAAGTATATGAAGGATTTAATACATATTTGCCACCTTCGCACCATGGACATATAGAATCGTAGTAAATTTTTGCGCTCAACACCCATCTCCATAATTCTTTAGCTTCATCTTCTGAATTATCTAATTTTTGTTAAATATTATCTAATGTTTCTTCTTTTAATAGTTCGATTAATTGCTTTTGAACTTCTTTAAAATTCTCAAGATTTTTGTCTGCTTCATTCATTTAAAACATCTCCTTTGTAAAATAATTATCTTTCCATTTAGTATGATAAGAAGAAAATCGTTCTCGTTTAAAATGTAATTGGATAATAGATTTAATCCATTGTTTCGAAGCATTTATTAAACACATTTATTTTCAACTCCTTCAATCTTCTTAATTAAATAAAACCCTACAAATGTTGTGTATTTACCTCTATTACACTCCTTTGGATTATATATTACTTTTCTACTCCTGTCTTTGTTTGTTACGCCATATGGGCCTACTTTATGTGACCATGTTCCATCATCATTTTGTCTATACCAATGATAATCATCATCTGCCATACAAAAATGCGACTTTCCAACAATCATTATCTGCAATATATTTTTCATATGTTGTCTTAAGTAATTTATAACCTAAACGTCTTAAATCTCTCCTTGCAGAATTAAGTATCTCTTTGCTTGTTATTTCTATATCTTCGTAATCTCTCCAAGAATCTTTACCTTTTCCTCCTAAGTATCCTGGTTGACAATAATCATAATCTCTATAAGGTTTATTGGTGTATGGGTTATTAAGTTGATTAATGGCGTATGTGTAGCAATTATTATTTTCTCTTCTTGAGAATTTTCTTGCAATTGAATCATTGAATGTTAAACCATTGTATTTAGATATTGTTTGATTCATCAGCTTTCAATCTCCTTTGCATAAATTTTTTAATAGTCTTTCTAGAGATTCTAAAGTAACTTTCATCATAGGAACTGATTTGATTTTGATTTTACCATGATGGATTTTTAAGTTTACAGCCCTAGTATCAAATTTATAATCTCCAATTCGATATGTACCATATCTGTCTAAAACAGCACCATGTTTTATGAGTAAGGAGTTAATAGAAGCAATATGATTTTCTCTTGCAATTGAAGCCATTTTTATGTACCTCCTAATAAATTTATTTCTGTATTTATACTAACATAAATATTACAAAATGCCAACTTCAATTAAAATGCAATTTTTATAGGGTATTGAGATTTTGAAAGTGGCTTGAGAGTAGGGTTACAGGATTATAAGTATTTGGATAATAGCAAAATCACCAAATAAAACCAATATCATTTAGTTTTTGTATCCTATCATTTGATAATTTATCAGTTTTGTATTGTTGTTTTTGCCTCCTTACCCATAAGCCCAAATTTTTATCTTTATAAACAAAAGTATGTTTAATCTTACAATTTTTGAAAATATTCATATAATCTGAAAGTAAACAATACATATCATCCCATTGTGTATCATATTTGTCGGTTAAGTTCCATACAAATCCAATATCATTTAATAAATTTATTCTATCTTGAGAAATCTTCTCTTTTTTAAAATTTTCTCTTTGTGTGGAAGCCCAAATCTGTAATCTTTTATCTTTTATAGGTATGGTCATATCTCCATATTCATTTTTAAATCCAATTAAATTCTTATACATTTCATTCCAATTTGCCTCTAAATTATTCCAATATATACCGATGCTTTCTAGTTTAGTTATCCTTTCATTTTCTAATGTACCTTTTTTATATCTTTTTTTTTGAGTTATTATCCATGTATAAAGTTTTTCATTTTCATGTTTTACTAATAAATTTCCATTTTTTAAATAATAATCTTTTAATAAAACATATGATTTCTCCCATTCTTCATTTTCATCTATACTCCATCTAAAATTCAACATATTTAATTTTTCTATTCTTTCAATACTCATTGAACCACTTTTAAAAATTAATCTTTGCCTAGCTACCCAAATACCCAATGCATTTTTATTAACCACTACAACATTACTATGTTTATTATTGACGAAGAATTCTTCTAATTGATTGTACATATTTTCCCAGTTATATTCAAGAACATTCCATATAAAACCTAGATTATCAAGTTTTTTAATTTTATCAATATTGAGTATTCCTTGTTTGTAAGATTGTCGCTGTGTTCTAACCCAACAATAAAAAATAAAATCTTTATAATTTCTAGATACATCACTATGCCCATTTTTAGAAATAAAATCTTCTAATTGTTCATATCTAGCATCCCAATTATCAATTAAGTTTTCTTCAATTTTACTAAATAAATCCATAGCTTCAAGAGTTTCATCAAAAATCATAAACTCAGAAATATCAATATACCTTTTCTCTTCACCATCATTTTTATCATCGTCTTTATCTAACTTATCGTTTTCTTTCTTAACTTCCTTCTCCAAATCTTCAACAAAATTCTTAGCACCGATATTATCAAAATTATTAACCAAGTCAAATATAACTGGTGTGTTATTCTTTCCAGCTTGCATAGCTCTTCCAATTTGCTGATAGTAAATAATAGGTGATACAGTAGGTCTTAATAAAATAACCCCTGTCACATCCTCAATATGAATTCCTTCATTGAACATTTCAATGCTAAATAAAAGCTTAACTGATTTAGGATTTTTATTCTCAATAAAAGCCTCAACTTCTGCATTACCATATTCATAATTGCTATAAACAGAATAAACATTAACTTCTTTTGTAACTTTTGATTGCTTAAACCATTCTACAACAGTTTCTTTCATTTCATCTAAATGAACTTTGTCTTTACAGAATATAATAAATTTACCATTATAATTTTTAGATAAATGTTTCTTTAGAATATTAGGTATTCCTTTACTTTTATTTAATTTATTCTTCATTGTTTCAATTTCTTTTAGCATTTGTTTTTTTGATTCTTCATCATTCTTACTGTTTTCTACTTTAGTTTTAAGATTATTTACCTCATCGTCAAATGTGTATAATGCACTGATATACTTAGGCATGGGTAATATTTTCTTTACAATTGCTTCGGCAAGACTTAAATTATTAACAATATTTCCATTGAATAATTCTTCTCCCATATTTCTAGCATTGTCTAGGAATCTAATATGAGTGGCAGAAGTACCTAATACTTTTGCATTAGGGAATGTATTTAATAATCTTTGAACTCCATCTCCCCATTGCTCAGCTCCGCATCTATGAAATTCATCAAGAAAAATATAACTAATATTTAAAGATTCGATTTCTGCATCATTCATGAATGATAATTTAGAATAGGTCAGTAATTTAGTGTTTGGTAATTGTTCTCCAGCTTCTTTTTCTATTTGCTCCAATATGTAATTAGAAGGGGCTAGAATGACCTTGTTTGCTTCAGGAGCGTTATAGACACACTTTAGTATCAAATATGATTTGCCTGTGCCTGTGGCCTGAACTGCTGCAACTTTGTTTTCAATTTTCCATAGTTCTTGGATCTTATCGTAAGTTTCTTGATTGTGAGGATAAAGTTTAATATCTTTCATTTTGTGAACACTCCTTAAAATATATTTGACTATAATATAACCACCTTTTGATAGTCTTATTATAGTCAATATATTAGTACAAGTCAATGTATTTTGGAATATTATTTATTACTTCATCTTACATTAAGATCGGCGAAAAGTTCATCGAATCCAGCAAAAATAGTATCATATTTATAAGTTTCTAACTTATCATCTTCATTTAGTACAAAATTTAACGCTCTCATTTGGTTAAGATAATGAATTTTCAACCTTTCCAATTTATCACAAATAATCTGATTTTCCATCGACATCTCTTTCCAATACTTTGTATTTCCTTTTATTTCTGATACTCTAATTTTAATTTTACGAGTAGCTTCTTTTAAATTATTTCTGTTTTTGATTATGGTTTCTACATCTCTCATATGTACACTCTCCTTACTATTTCTTTTCAAATTATAGGATAAATTTGTTATTTGTTTGGATATAATCAGTTACTATTATATACTATAGTAACTGATTATAAAATATGTATTAATATTATATATTAATTTAATCCTGCAAATTCTTTGTATATCTCTTGCCTTGCTTCTTCCGCACGTATACCTGCTTTATCTAAGTCTTCAAATTTAAACCTGCCAAAACATGTTTGTTTTTTATTTACTTGAAGCATAACCAACCATCTCTCGTCAGTTGAATCCCAAAAAACATTTCTAAACCCACTCTTATTATTTGAGCTTTTACTCTTTCTATTTTTGCTATTTTTCTCATGTATAGTAACCCTTAAATTTATTTTTCTATTATCAAGAGAACTATGAAGCTTATGTTCTATATGATCAACATGAGTACCCTTCTCTGCGTTAGTTACTTCTCTATGTAAACAATGCAATATGGCTTTTCTTTTTCCATCGTCGTCTGTGTAATATTCCGTGGCTTTTGCGTAATAATCTTGAATACAATGATCCCATCCGGCACTCCAAGGTAAATTCTGTTCTATAAGTTTAGGTAAGTCCTCTGTATCTATATAACCCTCCATAATTATTTCATCCATCTTATTTGTAAAATAAATTGTTGTGGTTTCTCCATTTACTTTATAATCGTTGAATCCTTTAAATTTTCTTATACAACCACATGATCTTCTACCTTCTATTAATCGTTTGGCTGTAACTATATAGTTTTTATTTCCACATTTGCACTCACACCTATAGTATTCTGCTGTCTTGTGTTTTTTAGTGTAATCTCTTTCAATCACCTTTAATTTACCAAATACTTTTCCAGTTAAATCTTCTACGTTAATACATCTCCTCAATTTATTATATTTATGCAAACAAGACTTAATACAATCAAATTAACCACATCCTCTCATAACGATAATTTATTTTATCTTGGTTTGTTTTTATGATATGTTTTGTATGATCCATTTGTTAATCCTGGCCTAGTATCAATTTCTTTTACCATTGGACACTTTGTACAACGATAAAATTGACACACTTCACTTCCATTGCTTACGATTCCTTTAGTATCATATTTCCAATTATGAAATCCAAAAAAGCAAGACATATTCAATTAAATCAACTCCTCTCTTTTAAGTTTTAAATCCATTCAACTTCAACTTTCTTTTTAAGAACACCTCTATAGACTTCTGGATGACCACATTCTTCAATATTTACATCTTTGCATTCAAAATCATGATTACACTTAGGACAAGAACAAATCATAAATTGTAATTGATGTTCATATCTTGATTCGCTATCACTAATATCATAACCATAAAACCAATTTTTACACTCCGGACATTGAATGGCAAGATGCCTAACTGGGGTTGATTCAAATTCTACTCTCATATTTACTTTACTCATTTTACATTTTCTCCTTCCATTAAGTTAAACTTAAAATCTAAATCATTCACATTCAAAATTGTTACTTTACCATTAGGTAATTTAACTGTTAATAACTCATCAATATCCCAATCTGGATTATCTTTTATTCTTTCTAATATTTCAATTGGTTCACCATTATAAGTTGCTCTTTTTGGATTCAATATTTCACCATTAAACGAAATTTTAAAACTATCTCCTATATCATCATTAATATCACATAGTTTAATGTGCAATTCATTTGACATAAGAGATATTAAATAATCCTTAACTTTCGAAGCTAACTCCTTACTAAACCATTCGAATTCCTCATCACTTTTTCTTCCTGCTTGAGTAGAGACTGCGACTGGTTCATTATCTAAGAAATACATTCTATAACCTACATAGGAGTCTGTGCAGTACCAATTTCCAATCCAGTAGGCTTTAATCCTATCTTGTTGTAGGTTAAATCCAAATTCGAAGTCAAACTCTGAACTAAAATTTTCTATATCCACATAAGATTCATTCTTGTTAGATTTATCAATTTTATTTGCGATATCAATTAATTTCATATTATTTCCCTCTTTCTCCTAATATGCTTCTAATTTCTTCAGGAATATCCTCTTTGTCATTCCAATACGCCTGACCAACTCTACATATCCCAATCAAAGAATTATGATCTCTACACATACTAGACCTTCTTTCATAAGCAGAACAACTATGTAGTCCTTGCTCATCTACAGTCAACCATTTACAAATAGCCCCTTGTTCTTCTATGTTGTCAATTATATAATCCTCTAAATGATCTTCGTTTATAGTTTCCAGAAAATCAGGAGATAAGTTACTTGATTCATATTTTAGCACAAAACATAAATAACCTTTACAACAATGTCCACATCTTAAACATTGAGACATTTTCTTTTCCTCCTTTTAAACTCTTTTATTCCACGCTTCAATTGCTTCTTCCTTAGTTTCAAAGTTTTCATTCCAACCACCAAAACATTTAGAACAATTAGGATTATACCAAACATCTCCATCATTAAATTCTACATGGGTTAAATGTGATACTCCTTTACAGAATGGGCAGGATTTTAATTTATCATTGTATTCTGATGTGATTCCCATACTAAAAACCTTCTTTCTTTACTTTATACTGAATTCCTGTTTCATAGGACTTCATCAACAATAAATATCTCTTTCCACCAATCTTCAATTGATATACCAGAACCCAAACCTTTACCATAATCGCTATCAAGTACAATATGGTGCCAACCAGTTAAGATAACTTCCCTTATCTTGACTACACTTCCAATAGATCGTCCACAATGTCCTTTTTTTTCTTAATTCAACTGTAGTTCCAACTTTAGGGATAACGTCCCTTCTTAAAAATTGAATATATTCTCTTAATATATTTGAATAATTATCCTCGATAAATCTTTCTAATCCTTCTTTCATTACAATTTCCTCCTAAAAATTTCTATTCTTCATTTACAAACGCTACTGATGGGAACGCCCATCCCTCTTCGTCTTCTTCAATAAGATAAGCATCATAATTTTTGCTTTCTCTCTGATAGTTACCTTTGTGCCTAGATAAATGTCCATTTCAACAGGTATAGGTGGATCTGTCATTATGTCATATAAATCATCCTCTCCACCAACCCCCAAATTGTTCAGCTAACTCTTCATATGTTTTTAACATTACCTTTTGTCCATTTTCAAACATTTATGTTTACCTCCTTCATAAAAATACGATCAAATCTATCTTTGATTTAAACTACATTTGCACCCAACATCTACAATCGTCACAAATATCATAGAATTCAGATAGTCTCGAATTAACTAATTCCTCTATATCTTTAAAATCCCATTCCTTAGTAATTTCATCTGGATTATTTCTAATAATATCTGCTTCTCCTGCAATTAAGTTTAATAAGTCTTCAATTTTCTCTTCATGATACTCCTTATCTTTATTGGTTAATTGTTTCAATAATGATCTACAACATACCTCAATTTGTTCAATTGTTTCTGCTTCTTTTGACGCAAATGTTAATTCTCGTAATTTCAATCCTTCTTCTTCGAGTTTATAATTCCATTTTGCCATTTTAACATCATCCTTTCACTACAAAATAGGTATGAAATCGTCATTTTAATTTAAAAATTTCTTTTTAGATATGCCATAAGCAATATAAATCCAATTCCCACCACACCTACAATAAAAGGAAAGTATTGATAAAACCAATCATCTTTAAGATATTTCTGAATATATTCATCTTCTGCCTTTTGTTCTTCTGGGGATTTATACATTAATTCTCTTATTCCACCTCGTGCCATAGATGCGCCTCCCAATAATTATTAAATACGTTTACATTGATATTCCCAGAATCCCCATTGATCCAAATGTCCGAAACCTCTTGATAAAGTATCAGAGATATCAGTAGAATATTCTACTTCTATGTCATTGGTTATTATGTACTCCTCTTGCTGTTCGGAAGACATTGAATTCCATTCCATAACACTAATGTTGTATATAGGAATATTGGTTTCTGTTTTTCTAACACGATCATAATAATCAATATCATATTCATCTGCTCTGCACTTACAATTTTTAGCTCCGCAATAATCATCTGCTTTCATTTTATAAACACTCCTTTTAATTTAATAATAGGATAAGTTGCATGGTTCCAAGGATTATATCCCTTTGTTATTTTAACTCATTTTATTTAATAATATAATGACTTCCACTCATTTATTACAATATCTAATTCTTGATTCTTAATATATCTCCAAAAACAGTTTTCAGTTCTAAGATTATGACAAGTACCATCATCTTCGGATTTATCATCTATTATTGGAAATAAACCTTTTGATTCTATAAATTGCTTTAATTTATAATTAACAACGTAAAATGTTACGTCTTTATGTTGTTTAGAAAATTCTTCACGATACTCATTATCTTCTTCTTCGTCTTGTTCGTAATTGCCTAAACATTCTAATTGAGCCACACCATTTTCATCAATATAAATAGTATATCTCTTAAACTTACCATCCTTAGTATTGTTTGTGCAAATTACTATATTTTTAGCATCATTCACTATGTCTGGTCTTCCTTCATTTTCAATAATAACTAATTGTCTTGACATTTTAATCATTCCTTTCAATTTTACCTATCTAAAAAAATTTTATCTTTAAGTCTATAATAATGATACCTATCTTTAAAATAACCCTTAGAGATTAAATATTCAGGAGCAGAGAATCCATTAACTGACGCTCTTTTAGATAGTTTTCCATATTCTTTTCGAGTGACAAATTCATTAGTATAAGGATCTTTCCATGATGTTATGCCGGATTTCCAATGCATTATTTGACTCCTTTGTAGTTAAATAATCCAAATACATAATTCGCCACTCATTATCTCAATACCTTTTAATTTGGTAAAGATTCTATAATTGCTAACGCATTACAAACTTCATCTTCTGTTTTGCATTGAAATTTTCCTCGCTCTGCTCCATAACTGTTTAAAATACCCCAATTGAAATAACCATTATAATCACATACTGCTACCGAATAACCATTATCTGTTGTTACAATACTTGCTACCCATCCATTAGAAAATGGAATTGAGGCTCTGCTTGGGATTCTAAGTTCATTCATATCATTTATAACCCTTATTCCTCTGTTAATGAAGTCTTGAATTTTCATTATTTAATCAATCCTTTCAAATTTTATTTAAACTATAGATTCTTTTGCTCTTTTTAAATATTCCTTTGCCTTTTCTACACCCCATGCGTGAATACCTCTTTGAACATATCCAATAAATGTAGTAGTCTCTTCAGAGTTAAAAGTCTCCTTAAACTTTTTATAACTATCCATCCATTCAATATTAATAACTCTTTTTCTCCAACCAATTTTTATGTCACCGTCTGGAGTTGATACAATAAACCAAGATGCACATTTATCACATGAACAATATTCATTTGGTATTGCATTGAATTTTAATTCATTTAAGTTATATGCATCTTTAAAGACATCTTGAAACTCTTTCAATTGTTTCTTATTGTTGTGAATTTTTAAGCAATATTTATGGTATGGTATTTGTTTATAATCTTTTTGTTCAATAGTTACATAATCAACAATATTGCCTATAGTCCATTTGTTTCCACACTCAGGACAAATATCATCTTGATCCGGTATATTCTTAAAAGTTCCTGACCGTCTTTCGCAATAACAACCAAAAGTTTCTGGATCTACCGTTCCATTCTTAACCCAATCAGGAGTATCTTTAGAAAATTCTTGATCATATATAAACATTGTCTGACCAAATTGATCAAATTTTAAAGTTCCTCTCCAAACAAATTCATTTAATTTTATATTTTTCTTGTTTTTTGCTATATACCTGATATCCATAATACGATGTAAAGTTTCTAAATTTGTGATATAACTGTTTATGCCATTTGCAGTATTAAAAATAGTAGAATCTAAATCAAGTTCTTTAGATTTATATTCTACCTCAACATAGACCCTAGCATAGTGATTTCCATTAGAATACTTCATAAAAGTTTCATAAGGAAAATAAGGACTTCCATCATAAGCGAACATATCTGGAATAATTTCTTCTCCAATGTTTGCCATTTTGCATTTGATGCTATTTGGTTCAGCATAATCATTTAAATTTAGGTGGACACGATCTCCGAATTTTGAGGATATACTTGATTCAAATCTTTGAATTTCTAACATTTTATTTTCCTTCTTTCATTCTTAAATTTTAAGCATTTAAAACACTAGTTTTAAAGATTTAATAGTATATTAATATTCCAATAATAAAAAATAAAGATACCGCACCAATAGCTATAATTAAGCAATCACTATTTTCTTTCTTTGTCATGTATAACTCCTTTCTCAATTAAATACCAGTCTTATTTATATTTAAAATCCATAATAGCATCACCTAATTCTGTAATAGCATCACATATTTTTTTCTTCTGGCAATTGTCACAACCTTTCCCACTGTTAACTCCACATGACAACATATTAAATTCATCTGTCAACTTTGTTAATTGTTCAAGTATTTCTTGTTCTCTATTCATTTTTTATTCCTCCTAAATTTTAATTTGCTTATGATGACCTGTCAGAAGTGGCTTAAATCTTCTTAGGATCAATAACGCATATTAAACGCATGTGTATTTGTAGCGTATGCAATTTCATGGAGTTCAGATTTAGTATATTTTGATAATCTGGCATCAACCTTTTTCATACCTTTTGAAAATTCTCTGACTTCAATTTCATTTGTTATGTCCTTATAAGTAATTGAATTTTTAACTAGATGAATAAGAACCTCTTGTAAATTTAACATAACGATTCCTTCTTTCTTGATTTATAATCATACTTATCCTGAATCTTACCAACAAACTCATTCAAATATTTCCTAAACACATTGCTATTAGCAGAAGATTTATAATATGAATAACTAACATTGCCCTCTTCTACATCATAAAATATACTTGCTAACACTTTATTAATCCATCCCTGAGTTTTTAATGGCACTTTGATATCATATAATTTCATCATATGAAGAATTAAACTGGTATCATTACTCTCATATCTTGACTTATAAACAGTGATCTCTTTGTTATTAACTTTCTGATTATTAATGATTGTTTGTTCTGCTTGAGATACTAATTCATTAACAATCTTGTTTTTAGAATTAGTATACTCCCTATCCTCCTGTTCTTGCTTAGATTTCTTTTCTTGTTCTTCTTTAGTTTTTCTGTCACACCACTCTTGGCGATAATCAATTAGTCCTTGCACTTCTTGTTTAATGGCTCCAGATAGTTCAATGAGTTTAATATCTGCAACATTGATGAATTGATTGTTGTTTTTACGTTCATTAATATTTGACAATGCCATTTCTAAATTATAATTGGTGACATTGTTTAAATAATATTTAATATCTTCATGAGAAGCATCTCCTGTAATTGATCTGATATAAACATGAACAATTCCAAGATCAATATAAACTCCTGCATCTTGTTTAGTAGTTTTCTCAATGTAAAGGTTTTTATATGCCTCATCATTGATAATATCAGCAATGCAGGTTAATTCTTTATTTCTAACTACTGCCTTATTATCTTTGATATATAAACATTTCTTGGAGTTTAATTTTGATAATTTCTTAGATTCTTGTTCTGATTTTAGATTGTTGAGATAATCATTGTAATTCTGAGCATTTGTAATGTTTGAATCTTTTACTTTGATTGGTAATAATATTCCAACAAATTCATTTTGATTATTATAAATTGCTAAAGTATTTACTTGATAATTGTTAACAATGCATATTTTACAATTGAGAGATTGAATGAAGTTATAATATTCTTCTTTGATTGCAGGATATATTTTAGATGTAGACTCATTATAAGGCTTATATCCTCTGTCTAACTCCATTATGAGTATGTTATATTCGGTATCTTCTAGGATTGATTGAGGGATAAATTCAGTAATTATTGGTTTTCTGGATTCATTTTTAAGAGTCTGAGATAAGGAATTAATTAATTGAGTGTCGAGAGGAAATTGGTTTATGAATTCAAGTTGAGATTTCTTTAGAAGAGATTTTTTGATTAAAAAATGTTTGTTTGAGACATATTCATCGTTATGTATTACTGTTTCAGAGAATAGATTTTTGAAATTAAAGTTTGACATTTAGATCGACTCCTTTAAATTTATTTTAATATTAAGGGAGTTTGTTAAACTCCCTTATGTTTTAGCTTACCTACTCTTCAAATTCTCCTTCAGCATCTTCTAAAGCATTGACCAAGCCATCAAAATCTTCGCTAGGCCCAAGCATATCTGCAAGGGAATAAACAATTTCTAAAGGTACTGCGTAGTCTTCAGACATACATTGCAAATAATGTTTACGGCTTTCATAACCATTTGCTTGATATGGATTTTCACTCATATGTAACAACTCCTTTTGTATTGATTGATATAATTATATCATAGTGCTGTATGTAATACAATATAAAAATAAATATTTCCCTCACAAATATCCATTTATTTTTATGGATTTAGTGGGGAAATATAGTTCTCTATTATTGGTTGTATTTCTTTTGTAATCTTTCAAGTTCGGCTAATTCACGTTTTTCAATATCCTTTTGCTCTTGTTGGTATTTGTTACAGCATTCATCTCCATTTTTAATGAACGCATCAATTCCGATATCTTTTATTTCAATAACTATCGATGAACACAAATGCATACCAACTATTACTTCAGGATAATTTTTTTGAAAATCTTCATCACATGCTTTTCTCATCTCTTCAGTATTTAAATTCATTTTATATATACCTTGCTCAACGTTTCCTCTATCACCAGCATAAGAAGATATGATATATAGATATTTAAAATTTTTGTTGTTCATTTTTATTCCTTCTTTCTTAATTTGTAATCCGACCAAAGAGTGATTTTAATGCCTATCTTAACCACATAGTTACATCATCTTTATAGTAGACATCAGTATAATCCACAAACTTAACTTCATTTAATTCCATCTCATGAATTTTTCTTTCTGAATTATCATCTAAAATTTCTACTTTGTCATTATTGACAATACAATGAAAAACCCTATCCCCTAGAACTTCTTTTGCTTTACCTATTCTTAATGGTAAAATCACACAGTATTTACATTTTGACATCTTAAATCATTCCTCCTAACTTATAATTATGTCTCACTTCCCACTCTCTTACATTATCAGTAACTTCCTGCTTAGTAGCAAAGCGCATTTGTTCTATGCTAAAAACTCTAACAGGATCAAATCCACTACTAGGCTTATGATCCATTAGTAATGTCACTTCATATGCACCAAAGGGAGTTCTTGAAGCAATATAGGCCAACTCATCTTTACTACTAATCTCTTTACATGTGACCATAACTTTATCATTTTCTTTATACATTTAGATTATCAATCCTTTCTTTTTTAAAATTATAATTTAACTCATTTGAGAAATTTTAATAGTATTCATTAACATTTGAAAAGTCAAACTTATCTTTTCTCCAGAAACATTTTCATTAACTAATAGTAGATTAAACTCTTTGACTAAATCATTCATCATTTCTTGTTTACATGCTCTGCGATATTCTTCACTTAGTTCATCAATGTTTTTCATATTTAATCTTCCTTCTTTTAACGTATTGAACTTATAAACTGTTCTACTTTACTAACATCAATTTCACTTGGTTCACTTCTACTACCTTCTCCTCTTACAAATAAAGTAGTATCTCTTCCACCAACTATTTGATAAAACTCATTTTCATAAAGTATTTCGTTGTATCCGGCAACCGAAACTTCTAGAGCAGTATTAAATATTTTTCTTGGAGTTTCTTTATAATAACCTATCATTAATTCTTTTGCTTTTTCATAATTATTTTCATTTGTCAATCCATTAATATTTTGTTTGAGAATTTGAAAAGCATGGTCTTCGCCACAAGCAGGGCAAAATACAAAATCTCCATCATCACTACTTGAAAAATCTCTATTACTGCCAACATACCCACAACCACCATAAATTGTACTACAAATTAATACTGACATTTTAATCATCCTTTCTTGTTTATAATAATTTCAGATAAAAGTTATATTTTAAAGTAATTCTAATCTATAACATCAATCTCTATTATTCCAACATAATTTGGTTCACTATGATAACTGTCATTTTCGTTGAGTATATCTAATTCTTCAGACGATAATGTATTTTCAATTTGTTCATCTGATAGTCCTTTAATCTTCTCATATAGCTTATTTTGCTCTTGCTCTTTTTTAAGCCATAGTTGATATTCTGGATGTGCTTCTGCTTTTTCTCTTGAAACATAATAACCTAATGTTATTTCATTAGGAATACAATAATATGAATCACCTGAAAATCCATCAATTCTATATAATTTATAAATTTTCATTTTTAATCCATCCTTTCAAATTTTAATTATTTTTTAAAACTTTCAAAACTATTCTGCTGTCTTTCATCAAAGAAAAAAGTATAACCGTTAATTCCTTTACTATATTTTTCTCTTTGACTAACATTTGTCCATTCGATAATATCCGTACCACCAAAACAAAAAGCTAATTCTGCCATTGGTTGTCTGTCATTTTCATAGAAAAGTCTAATTGCTGTTACTATTCCGTGTTTTTCAGGAGTGTAATTTTCCATTTTAATCATCCTTTCTTTCTTTCTTACAATACTAGGAAATCTGCCTTTTAAATTATCCTACAATAAACCAATTACCATGAATTAAAACCGTTACTGGTATCTCAGACATTATTCCAATATTTTTACCTAATTTAAATTCTCTTGAGTAATTAAGACAGTTTACATTGTGTTCTACGTATACTCTTTTGTTTTCAAAGAATATTGCATTTAAAGCTGTCATTGGATCAACTTTTTTCATTATATATTCCTCCTTCAAATAACTAATCTCTATGCTACTTTACCCAATTCCACAACATCCAACATCTCATCAGTAAATTCAAATTCCTTGTTCATATCAATACCTAATCCATAACTAAATTTACTTTCACCTTCATTTACAACAGGAAATAATATCTCTGTGATAACTGCACTTCTACCACAAAATTCTTCCATTTCAGGCACAAATATTGCTCCTCCGTAGATTTGATTAGGAATTAGATTTAATTTGATTGTGACGTTTGTTCCGATTTTCATATGTATTTTCTCCTTTTATTTAAAATTTATTTATGATCTAATTTATGCAATATACAAATTTTTAAGAAGAAAGGGAATTGCTTCCCCTAAAAATCCAATCCCTTAACTATTTTCATCAATACTTTTCAATATTTCTTTTACAGTGTCATTAGGCCAACCTAATGATTTTATGAAGTTTCCAATACTAAAACCAATAAAGTTAATTTGTTCAGACGGCGTTTCTTCATTGTAATAAAGATGTTTGTTTCCATTAAAATCTCTGAACTCAATGTTGATACTGTTTTTAATTCTCTCTTCAACTTCCATTTTATCACTTCCTTTTTATTTTTATTTCTTTATTAATACTAGTATATCAATATTGGAACAAGATTACAATAGAGTTTAGTATAAATATAAAAATAAAGTTAGATAAAGGATGGTGCGACTGTTATACCATATTTTGGGTATCGATATTAACCATCCCAATCTGAGCATTCGTTTACATTGAAGATTAATTTTAGTTTGTGGCCTTTGATACAGGATTTGTATTCTGCTTTATCTAGGTTAAGGAGCAAGCAATTCCAACAAGAATGTTTGATTTGTTCTTTTGTCATTGTTATTCACATCCTTTGATTTTATTTTACTTCATCTGTAATACATACGAAGCATTTATTAAATTATTAAAGACGTTCCCCAATATTGGGTAGCGTTAAAAGTCGCTCCCTGCGTCTTTAAAGTCACAGACTGTTACTTAGGACTCTAACTATACGAATAACGTACAGTTAGGTTATAGCAACGTTTTTCACCAAATACGGGGAATACTTAATCTCATTTCGCATAATTGCGTAACGCTCTAATGTCCGTTATTCGGTCGTTTGAAAATCTCATGTAAATAATATTGAGTTCTGTTATAAATGTTCTGACCATGTAGTCGTGGCAATGGATTTTCATGCCTTAAAACTACCCAACCTTAACCACTACTATTATTATATGTGATCAAGGTTTTTATTATTTAGCCGTTTCTTGCATTAAGTATTCATCTAAAATACCTCCTTCAATATCTTTTATTATTTCTTTTCTTTTACCTTTAATATCAATACATTCCATCATATTCCTCATTTCATCAACAGTCCATAACTCCCAATGAAAATCTTTTCTACCCTCATTTTGTTTCCTAATTATTCTATACGGTGGTTTGTCTTCTATGTAATCTTTATATCCTTCTGTGAGCCACCAGATAATTTTATTATATCTTTCTTCGGTATAAAATTTTCTATTCTTATACCAATCATCTATGTCATCCTGATGTTTTTTACTATTACAACTTCTACATGCAGGGATGCTATTTCTTAAATCATTTGCTCCTAGATGGTCTCCATGATCTTTATGAAGTCTTTGTTTTAGTATTTTTATACTTTCTTCTTCACTGATTCCACAATATGCACATTCATAATTAAATACTTCTAATTCTTTCTTCCATTCAGCCTCTGTAATATCATGTATTCTATGTTGTTTAGAATATTCCCTACATTTTTCTGGATTATCTTTTCTCCATTGTGATTGCTTATCTTTAAACATTTGATAATTTCTAGCAGACCATGCTTTATGTTTTTCAGACCCTTCATATTTTTTATGAGCTAAATCACTTCTTTCTCTATTTTCTAGATAATTAATGCTAGATTTGTCGCTTGCACATCTTTTACACCAAGGATGCAAACCATCCGTTTTATTTTTGTTGCTGTTATGAAAAAATTCTAATGTTGATGGAAACCATATATCTTCTTCTGGAAAATAAATGTGATGTTTATTACAAAATTTATGGTCAACTCCGTTTATAATTTTATGTTCTCTTGCAAACTTTTCTTTTCTTAGTCTATCTATTGCTTCCAATTGTTTTATTGTTGCCAATTTCTAATATCTCTCCTCTTTTATTTATTATTATTTAACTATATTAAGTTTTCCTCTCTACCCTCCTTTATAATTTTAGAGTTCTCACTCTATAGAATACACCAAATATTGTAATGTATTCTAAGAACAAAATCAAATAAAATTATTTTTCCCATAAGTTTTACTTTTTAATGGAACTGTCTATAATTATCCTTTTCAACATATAGATAAATAAACTTATTCCATTCATTAGATACTTCATTAAGTTTATGCCATATATTTTTATCATAGACAATATTAAGTTCTCTGCTTTTAAATAAAATATCATTTCCTTCTTGAACTAATTCTCCTTCAACTATTTGTTCTTCTTGTTCCTCCTTCCCTGCTCCTGTTAATAAAATCATTTTCCACTCGTTTTTATAATACATTTTAATCATCCTTTCTTTTTTGATACCACCTAGCAGGATTATTATCAACCCTGCTAACGCTCTGAGCTTAAGGCGTTTTATACTGGCTCAGACCAGTGTTATTGCAATACCCATTCATTACTGAAATCTTTTTTAAGTGCTTTGTTTAAATCCTCAATCAAGAAAGTTAGTAAATTTACTTGGTTAGAAAATTCTCTTACGTCATTTGCTTTGACATATAGAGATGGAAAATGCAGTTCAAAACTTCCTTGTCCTCTAATTGAATTATAACTAATTTCTAAATTAAATTTAAATGGTTGTCTGTTTGGAACATTGAATAAGGGAATACCTTCTCTGCTTTCGTTCTTAATTTCCAGACCAGTTTGGCTTTTAATATCTACTAATGCTTTATTAATATTTTCCATAATTAATTACCTCTTTCTCTTTTTGATTTAGAATACATTTAAGTTTTGCTTTCATTGACTTATTTCATATTTAATTTTAACATCAAAAGGTTTTAAAGGTTCGAAGAAATTACCATAACCATTTTTCTCTTCTGTTATTTGAAGATTTTCATCTAATTCGTACCAATACCAAAAGTTTGATAGTCTTCCATTGACTTCATATTGTCCATTTTTAATCAATACCAATTTTAGTGTATTTTCATTATCTCTGTGATAAACCACTGAATTAAAAGATGGATCACTTATACGTAGTAATTTATTCCCATCTAATAACTTAGGACAAGGGAATTCATAACCATGCCTATTTTTTACCTTAATCCATTTAAAATCTGTTCCTTCTTTTAAAATAGTTTTCATAATTTATCATTTCCTTTCTTGTTTTAAATCAATTAAACTTGCTTTTCGTGCTACTTAGATTCAGCTTCATTTCTTTTCCAAATTAACTTTAAATCTTTAGGATCTAATGTGCAACCATTAACAAATCCTCTTTCCGTAGTATAAATTTCCATGACATCGCCATAACCATCTTCTTCTACTTCATTTAGTTGTACAAGTGTTAATTCCTCGGTATAATTATCATCAAAATTAAATCCTCTTCCATTAAAATTTACAAAACAAGTGTGATTTCCTAAATATGTTTCACAATCTTTTAAAACCAAATATAATTCGCCATCTCTAGTTTTAAATCTCATTCCCGTTTTCAAATCTGACTTTTTCATAATAATTTCCTTCTTTCTTCTAATTTTTAAATTCGTCAAACCCTGAAACACTACTGTTATAAGGGTTTCTAAATCCATAATATGGTATAAATTAATAGTTTCGTTGGGTCAAATAATTTTCTCTAATTCCTCTTCCCAATATCCATTACTAACATTTTTAGTAATTTGAACTACAAATATCTTTCTACCTTTCATGGATTTTTGTATCTCGACAATTACTCCTCTAAGCATACCATTTCTGATTTTAACTTTATCACCTAATTCCATCAACTACACAACCTTTCTTGTTATTAATGAATTAATGGGATTACTTATACCACTTCACAATACTCAAATAAAATCCAAATCCATAAATATATTGATCACCATTTACAATTGCTTGCTTGAATTTATAAACCACGACAATATGCCTCCAATTCTTCAATTTGTTTTACATGCTCATTGTAAACATAATCAATATCAATAAAAGTATTTGAATCATATAGGCTAAAATCATAATTCTTCAAATGTGCTTTTGTTAATCCATCTAATAATATTTCAATCGCTTGAACATCCTTATCCA